>Ga0307378_10000215_pt1 | contig 107816 bp, 81 predicted proteins | sample UN1MG_FD_202238 | JGI IMG/M metagenome (GOLD analysis project Ga0307378, IMG submission 202238) | Soil microbial communities from Risofladan, Vaasa, Finland - UN-1 | ecosystem: Environmental > Terrestrial > Soil > Coastal area > Acid sulfate soil | place: Finland: Risofladan, Vaasa | collected...
CGACCGGGAAGGAGTGCCGAGGCTTGCGGCGTAACCTCAACTTTCCGAACCGCCGGATGCGGACCCGCATGTCCGGTGGTGTGGCAGGGGAGCCGTAGGACGAACCTACGGTCCCCTATGCCGATTATGCGAGTCAGCCTGAAGTCGTAAACAGGAACGGGTAGGTCACGATTACCTCTCCCCCGCCCCGTGGTTTGGGAAAACGGATGTAGCGTACCGTGCGTAACACGCATTGCTGGACGTTGTTGTCTTCCAGGCTGGCTTGCAGGATTTGGGCCTGTTGTACGCGCCCGTCGGCTTCTATTGTGAAGGTCACGGTAACCTTGCCGTACATGTTCGCGTCGCGAAGCAGGCCCTTTTCGTAGCAATACTTGAACTTCGACCAGTGGCGCCCCAGGTATTCGCCGACCACTTGCTGCGTCAGACCGCCCACCACGGTGGTTGGCGGTTTCTTGGGGCGCTTGACACTTATTCTTCGCTTACCCCTGACAAGCACGTTTACGGCGGCTATTTGCTCATTGTCTCCGTAGCCTCTCGTGCCGGCCGGCGCAAAGCCGTTGCCCCCTATTCCCGGAGGTCCGGAACCCGGCCTCAGACCGCCGATGCCGCTTGAGTCGGGGTAACCCGGTCCCTGGATCCCGTCCAGTTGCCTGTCGATGTTCTGCATTTGCGATCCGCCGTTGGCATTGCCGCCATCGCCACCCAGCCCGCCTTTCTCGTTCAAGAACTTGACCAGTCCGCTCGCTGCCACCAACTTGCGATCTTGTTGCTCTTTCGTCTCGCGGGGAAACTCGTTGCTGGCGTCGCTTCTATTCGAATTGGCTCTTTTCCATTTCCCGCTGTCCGGCACATTCGTCTCCTCCATGATTCTCTTCTCGATGCGCTCGAATGTCTTTTTCGGAGAATTCGGCCCCATGGGCACAACCACGGCAAAGCGCTGAGGATTCTTTATATATTCTGAGATCTCCCGTTCTGTTGCGGGAGTAATCTGAATCAGCGTCCACAGGCCGACCGCGACCAGCAAGAAAACGGCGAACCAGCGAGCCAGTCCGAAGTCGGCCCCCTTGAGCAAACCCGAGCGGATACCCTGAGCCTGTCTGGTGTAGGCAACCAGAAAGGTCAGCTGACCCATTCCCACCCGCCAGCACTCACCAACCGACATCGCATGGCTATGCAGCGAACCTCGCTCGAGCGGGCTCGGTTGCCGCATCGCGGATCCGTCTTTGAGGAGATCCAGTTGCATGCCCGGCACCACGCTGATCACGTGCCCCCGGATGCCTCCCGGGCTGACCAGGGGAAAAAGATCTTCTCCCAGGCCGGAGCTCGCTACCCGTATGCTGGCATCCGGGTGGTCTCCGATGGTGAAGGATTCTCCCGGGCGCAACTGGTGCGCAGCCAGCACAACCGGCCCCCACATGACCTTGACCTCCAGAATCCTGTCCACCACAGAGGGAGCATCAGACCCGCTCAGCTCCCGCGTAAAAACAGTCTCCCGGGCAGCAGATGATTGCATGACGGTGCCTCCCTGAACGGATGCGAAGTCCGGAAACGAAGTCTGATTTCTTTGACACCGACTGACGAGCGGTGTTCCATCGTGCGATATGCTACGATTTTTTACAGCCACTCCCCCGAGTGGTTACTTTTTTTCTGGTTACTTTTTTTCTTGCAATGCCAGGCCGGTCGTGGTACCAATCCTCTCTCTTCATGGGATTGTTACATCTGAGAGTGGGCTTGACGGCCCGCTCTTTTTTTTCGCTGGAGATCGAAGGTTGAAAAATAACGAAGTAGAACAGTCAGTTACCGAGATGTGTGCTCCTCTGGCCGCCGAGAGGGGCATGGCCCTGGTACAGGTTCGCTACCTGCGCGAGGCCTACGGCTGGGTGCTTCGAGTGCTTGTCGAGCGGGTTGGCGGCGCGGTGACCGTCGAGGATTGCTCTGGACTTTCGCGCGAACTTTCCGACCTGCTCGACGTCGAGGATCTCGTCGACGGTTCCTACAACCTCGAGGTCTCGTCGCCCGGACTAGACCGCCCGCTCACCGGCACGGACGACTTTAAAAGGTTTGCGGGCAGGTTCGTCAACCTGAAGACCAGCACCCCCATCGATGGCCGGCGCAATTTCACGGGCCGGCTTGTGGGGCTTGATTCCGGCACCGTCACCATCGATGTGGACGGCACGACCTACGAACTCGAATATCCCGTGGTAGAAAGGGCCAACCTGGTGCCCAATTTCGATGAACCGGCCTCGACTTGAGGCAACCTGACGATCAGGAGAATACAATGCAGTCCAATTTGAATCACACGCTTGAGATGGTCGGCAAGGAGAAGGGAATCGATCGCGAGATCCTGATCGAAGCCCTCGAGATGGCCATGCTCACCGCTGCCAAGAAACGCTTTGGGGCCGATCGGGAAATCGAGGTCCACTTCAACGAAGAATCCGGCGAGGTGGAAATCTTTGAATTCCGAACAGTCGTCAAGAAAGTAAGCGATCCCGAATGCGAGGTCTCCACGGAAGAGGCGGCGCAACTCGATCCCGAGGCGCAGGAAGGCGACTCGCTGGGAATCAAACTCGATACGTCGGAACTCGGGCGCATCGCCGCCCAGACCGCCAAGCAGGTCTTGATTCAAAAGGTACGCGAGGCTGATCACGCCCTGGTCTACGAAGAATACAAGGATCGGCGCAACGAGCTTGCGACCGGTATCGTGCGCCGCTTCGAACGCGGCAATATAATAGTCGACCTCGGGCGGGCCGAGGCTGTATTGCCGATGCGCGAGCAGGTCCCCCGAGAATCCTACCGCGCCGGCGATCGCATCCAGGCCTACGTGCTGGACGTCCTCGAAGAGGCCAAGGGCGGTCCGCAGATCATCCTCTCCCGGACCACTCAGGGCCTGCTTATCAAACTATTCGAAATGGAAGTGCCCGAGATCGACGAGGGCATCGTGACCATCGAGGCCGCCGCCCGCGAGCCCGGTGCCCGCTCGAAAATCGCCGTATCTTCCCGAGACAGCGACGTCGATCCAGTCGGCGCCTGCGTGGGCATGAAGGGCTCCCGGGTTCAGGCGGTCGTCCAGGAACTGCGCGGAGAGAAGATAGACATCGTACCTTACAGCTCCGATCCGGCCACCTTTGTTTGCAACTCGCTGGCCCCGGTCGAAGTTTCCCGGGTGATAATCAATGAGGACTCTCACGGAATGGAGATCATCGTCCCGGACGACCAGCTCTCGCTGGGCATAGGCCGCAAGGGACAAAACGTGCGCCTGGCCTCACAGTTGGCGGGCTGGAAGCTGGACATCAACAGCGAATCCCGCGTGGCCGAGATGTGGAAGAACGCCATCAACTCGCTTGGAAAGATAGACGGTGTCGGCGATATCATGATCGATACGCTTTACAAGTACGGCTTTCGATCCGCCAGGGATGTCATGATGTCGACCATCGAGCAGCTCACCGATGTCCCCGGTATCGGTGCAAAGGTGGCCGAGAAAATGCAGCGTTCGGCCGCCCGTGTCGTGGCCGAGGAAGAGCAAGAGTTGCGTGCGGCGGCCCAAGAGCGACGCGCGGCAGCGGAAGCGTCCGAAGTGGGTCTCGATGGCGAACAAGAGCGCTTCCTCGAGATCCGCGGCATCGGAGATAAGACAATCGAGCAGTTGGCTGAGGGCGGTTACTACACCATCATGCAAGTGCACGAGGAAGAAAACGTGGTCAAGCTGGGTGAGGTTAGCGGGATCGGCATCAAGAAGGCCCGCCAGGTCAAGCAGGCCATCACCGTCTACCTCGAAGAACAGGCCCGCGCGGCCATATTGCCCGACCTGGAGGTCCAGCAGGAAGCCACAGACGAATCCGGCCAGATTGCCGAAGATACAAATGCCGCCTCTGATGAGGCGCAGGAGCAGGACGACTAGCAGAAAGGCGCGCCGTTGCTTACCAGGAACTCGACCAATAGTGCATTGTCCCTCGGCCCCGGACGGGATTTGTGAGAGGGAATTCGACTTGGCCTTTCATCCCAGCAAACGGGCCGGCCGCAGGGCCGGTTCTTACAGAACCTGCCAAGGCTGCCGCAGGCGTATTCTGCGGCGGGCCTCCCTGCGCATCATTCGCGATCCCGAAGGAAGGTGTCGTCCCGACCTTTTCGGCAAGCTGCCTGGGCGCGGCATGCACGTATGCCCGAACATCGCCTGTTTTGAGGCGGCCAAGCGCAATCAGGCTGCCTCACGGGCTTTTCACAAGCAGACGTCATTCGGCGACCCCAGGACAATGGCGGCCACGTTCCTCGATTCCGGTCGGCGGCAGGCACTGGCCCAACTCAGCGTTGCCGTACGATCTGGTTTTCTGATCGCCGGACGCACGGCCGTGATGGATGCGTTGAAAGCCGGTCGCAGCGCCATGGTTCTTCTTGCAACTGACGGATCGCACTCCTTGAGACGCGAGGTCAGCTCGCTTGCCGGCCAGAACAAAGTGCCGTCTTTTTCGGCTCTCGACAAGCAGAGTCTTTCTTCATTTCATCACGGAAAGCCTCTGGCCGTGGTTGCCGTCAGTCATCGTGGAATTGCAAGCAGATTGAGCTACGAGTTGAAAAAGATCTGCGAGCTACAGGACTCACTGGGGGAGTTCGTTGAAAGAGAAGGCCATTTGACAGTAAACTCCGTCCGCGGGAAGATGCGGACACATCACACCGACGGCAGCGGCCGCCGGTCTTGAGGCAGGTGCTTTGATGTCGAAGATGCGTGTGTATGAGATCGCCAAGGAACTCAAGACTGAGAGCAAGGTCTTGGTGACCAAGCTTCAAGAGATGGGCTACGAGGTGAAGAGCCACGCCAGCTCGCTGGAAGGCGGCGTCGCCGAGGAAATCATCGAGAAGTTGCAGAAGGAGCACCAGGCAAGCATCGTCGAGAAACGCATCAGCACGGGCGTCATTAGGCGGCGGGCGAAAAAGTCTCCTGCTCCTGTAGCCGCTGTCAAAAGCGACCAGGAAGAAATCATCGAGATCAAGGCGGCACCCGAGTCCGAAAAGACGCCAGTCGAACAAGCGCGAGAGGAACCCGCTGCGGGCGAAGCTCCGCCTGCCGGGAAAGAGGCCGTCACGGCCGAGCCGCAGGAGTTGCCCGAAGAGAAAAAGGGAGCCGGTCAGGAAAAGCACCCGCCCCGCAAGAAGGCAGGCCCCAACTCGGATTTTTACACGGCCAAGGTGATCAAGCGCGCCGATCCTGTCAATCTTGAGGTAAGCAAACCAAGTGTTGCGCCGCAAAAGACCGGCGATGCCAAGCCGACGGGTATCCGGGTTCTCAAGGTAGTTCCCGGAAAGGAAGGGCGTGGCCATCAGTTCATCGACATGTCCCAGCGCGACAAGGGTCGCCGCAAGACGACCACCTCTGCCCGCAAGGGCAAGACCAATTTGCGCGATCAACTTTTTGACTCGTTCTCTCCCGCCTACTTACCGGGCCGTTCGCGGCGCCGGCGCATGACACGAAAGACAGGCAAGAAGACCTCTTTGACAACACCCAAGGCTCTCAAACGAGTCATCCGCCTGGAATCCGACAGTGTAGTCACCAGCGAGTTCGCCAAACGCATGGGCGTCAAGCTGACGGAGGTGAACCGGAAGCTGCGCGAGATGGGCGAAGAAATCGACAACCTGCGCATGGACGGCGAGCTCGACCTCGAGACGGCTTCGATGTTGGCCCATGAGTTCGACTACGAAGTGCTGGACGTGACCTTCAAGGAGGAGACCATCTTGCAGCACACCGGCGAAGATGCCACACAGGATCTGGCCGGCAGGCCGCCGGTGGTTACGGTCATGGGTCACGTCGATCACGGCAAGACATCCATACTCGACGCCATCCGCAAGACCAAAGTGACGGACGGCGAGGAGGGCGGTATAACCCAGCACATCGGCGCCTACGAGGTTATATTGCCACAAGGCTCAATAACCTTCATCGACACACCGGGTCACGAGGCGTTTACCGCCATGCGGGCCCGGGGAGCCGGTATCACCGACATCGTCGTGCTGGTTGTCGCCGCGGATGACGGCATCATGCCCCAGACGATCGAGGCAATTCACCACGCCCAGGAGGCCGAGGTTCCGATCATTGTGGCCATCAACAAGATCGATCTTCCCGGCGTGCAAACCGAGAAGATCCGCCAGCAACTGACCGAGCACAAGCTGGTACCCGAGGCCTGGGGCGGCGAAACCATTATCGTCGAGGTTTCGGCCAAGACCAAGGTCGGCCTGGACGAGTTGCTCGAGAGCATCCTGCTGCAAGCCGAAGTGCTCGAGCTGAAAGCCAACCCGAACAAGCCGGCCCAGGGCACGGTGATCGAGGCCAGGCTGGACCGCGGCCGCGGTCCGGTGGCGACGCTGCTCGTCAGCCAGGGCACTCTCAAGAGGGGCGAAGTAGTAGTAATGGGAACGGCCTTCGGCAAGACGCGCATGATGTTCGACTACGAGGGCAGCGACCTGCAAGCAGCCACGCCGGGACGCCCCGTCCAGGTTCATGGTCTCAATGAGGTGCCGGCGGCCGGAGATCCCTTCAGCGTCGTCGCCAGCGAGCGTGAAGCCAAGAAACTGGTAAATCATCGCCTTGAGGAAAAGCAGGCGGCAAGATCCGGGCAAACGGCGCGTCTGAATCTCGAGGATTTCTACGAAAAGCTCCAGGGCGTCGAGAAACTCGAACTCAAGGTGGTTGTCAAGGCCGATGTCCAGGGAACAGCCGAGGCCGTCAAGCAGGCTTTAGAAAAACTCTCGGTCGACAAAGTGGGTGTCAAGGTGATTCACCACGGGGTCGGTGCGATAAACGAAACCGACGTCAACCTGGCCGCGGCCTCGGAAGCAGTGCTGGTCGGCTTCAACGTCAGACCCGATTCCAACGCCAAGAAACTGGCTCAGACCGAGCAGCTTGAAATTCGTGTCTACAAGGTCATCTATGATCTGACGCAAGACATACGTAAGTCACAGACAGGCCTGCTTCCCGCGACGATTAAAGAACAGACGGTCGGCCGGGCGGAGGTCCGCGAGTTGTTCACCGTCCCCAAGATTGGCACTGTGGCCGGCGTCTCGGTCGTCGACGGGAAGATGCAGCGCGGCTCCATGGTGCGGCTGCTGCGAGACAGCGTTGAGGTTCACCAGGGTCGCATGAACAGCCTGAGGCGTTTCAAAGAGGACGTTCGCGAAGTGGCATCCGGCTATGAATGCGGCATCGGTATCGAGAACTTCAACGACATCAAGCGCGGTGACGTCATCGAATCCTTCATCATCGAGCAGGAGCCACCGACCCTGTGAGCGGAGGTCGGCCATGGTTGTGGGCGTGGTGCGCCTGGTTCTTAGAATACCCGGCAACGACAGCCTCAAGGGTAAGCGCAAGGTGATCAAGCAAATAATCGAACGCACCCGCGGCCGGTTCTCCCTGGCGGTGGCCGAGTGCGGCCTCAACGACAACCATCGCCAGGCTGAGCTTGGCCTGGCCTGTGTGGGCAACGACCGGCGCACCTGTAACTCGGTGCTGGACAGGGCCGTCGGCTATATAGACTCGCTTGGAACCGCACTAATTATTGACAGGGAGTTGGAGATCATCAACCTCTGAGGCCGCCTTCCACGGTTGAGTATTTGACACGATCCCGACCAACCATTTAGGATGTCCGCGCAATGAGGAGCATTCGCATACAGCGTGTGGCCGAACAGATTCACGAGGAGATCAGCGGCTTGCTCACCAGGGGGCTCAAGGATCCCCGCCTGGGCTTCGTGACCATCACCGGTGTCGAAGTCAGCCCGGACCTTGGCAGCGCCTGGGTTTTTTTCAGCTGCCCGGGAACTGAGCAGGAGCGCTCGCTCTCGCTGGAGGGATTGGAAAGCTCGGCCGGCTTCATCCGCAAGACGCTCGGCAAGCGTTTGCATCTCAGGACCATCCCGGAATTCCATTTCAAATACGACCAGAGCCTCGATTGTGGCGATCACATCGAACGCCTGCTGGTCGAGGTGCGGGAGAAAGAGGGTTGGGATGATCCCACCCGCCTGCGCGGCTCGAGCGAGGATGTTGTCCGGGCCCTAGGGGAGGCCGAGGAATTTCTGGTTACAAGTCACTTCAATCCCGACGGCGACGCCATCGCCTCGGTTCTGGCAATGCGATTGATACTGCAGGCGATGGGAAAGCAAGTGGTGGCCTACAACAAGGATCCGGTCCCGCGTATCTACTCCTTCCTGCCAGGGACGCAGGCTTTCGTGACCAGCCCGGGAGACGGCCCCTACGATGCCACGCTGGTGCTCGACTGCGGCGAACTCGATCGTTGCGGGCCGCTGCCCCCCGCGCCGGCGCGCGGCAAGCTAATCTGCATAGACCACCACCTGACAACGAGTCCGTTGGGCGAGGTTTTCTACATAGACCCCGGCGCCTCCTCGATCGGAGAGATGATCGACCGCCTGCTGCCCCTCTTGCCCGTAGAACTGGACGCGGACCTGGCAAGCTGCATTTATTGCTCGATTTTAACCGACACGGGCTCTTTTCGATACTCGAATACCACGCCCGCGGCCCTGCGCACGGTGGCCAGGATGGTAGAGGCCGGTGTCGAGCCCTGGGAGATGAGCAACAGGATCTACGAATCCCAGCCGATCGAGCGTATCCACCTGCTCTCTGAGGTACTGCAAACACTGTGGCTCGATCCCCGGGGTCGTTACGGCTCGGTGCTGGTCACCCGCGAGATGCTCGACAGCCACGGTGCCAGCATGGACATGATCGACGGCTTCATCAACTATCCCCGCAGCATCGAGGGCGTCCAGGTTGCGATCCAGTTCAGGGAAGCGGATCAGGGGCAGTACAAGGTCAGCTTCCGTTCCCGGGGCCGCGTCAACGTAGCCGAGATAGCCGCAGGCTTCGGCGGCGGCGGGCATCACAACGCCGCCGGCTGTACCCTGGAGGGCTCGGCCGAAGAGGTCAGCGGGCAAATCTACGGCGCGGTGGAAGACGCGCTCAACGATTGAAATGTAGCAACGCTCCGATCAATGAAGAAAACCCGGACTCCAGTGTCTGATGGAGCCCTGCTGGTAGACAAGCCGCGGGGCATGACGTCTTTCGACGTAGTCAAAAAGATCAAGGTCTGGGTGCACCCGCTCAAGGTAGGCCATACCGGAACGCTGGATCCCATGGCCGAAGGCCTGTTGCCGTTGGTAATCGGCGAGGCGACCAAGCTGAGTCGCTTCCTGAGCGCTGAAGGCAAGAGCTACCTGGCCAAGGTAATCCTGGGCACGGCCACCGACACGCTGGACGCCGAGGGAAAAATAGTATCCAGCTCGATCGTACCCCTTCTCGACGACAAAGACTTGCGCGCGGCATTGAAGAATTTCGAGGGCGATATCCGCCAGCTACCGCCGATGTATTCGGCCGTGCACCACCAGGGCCGCCGCCTGTACGAGTTGGCCCGGGAAGGCAAAGAAGTCGAGCGCCGCGAGCGCAGCGTGCGGATAGACAGGCTGACCCTCATAGACCGCGGATCCGACTGGCTGAAGCTCGCGGTAGACTGTTCGTCGGGAACCTACATAAGAAGTCTGGCAAACGACATAGCCGTAAGCCTCGGGACGGTAGGACACCTGGCTGAACTGACCAGGACGGCCAGCGGCACGTTCAAGCTGTCCGATGCCCATAAGTTGAGCGAGCTGCGGGCCGATAGCCTCTCGGAGAAGATGATTGGGCTTACCGAGGTCCTGAGGCGTTTTACAAGAGTGGACGCACCGGCTGAAATAGCCGATCGCCTGGCCAAGGGACAATGCCTGGGATCTGAAACTCTAGCAAAGCTGATTCCAGCATCTTTCCATGGTGATAACAAAGTATGCTTCATTTCACCAGGAGGCTCGCCGGTAATCCTGGCATCGGTAGAACTAGACTCCGCCGGCCGGCCGGCAAGCATGAAAATACTCCGCCAGCTACGGCCCAGTTCTTGACACTTTATCCTTTTTACAAATATCCGAAAGTCATGTTTCTATTCTTCCACTACACCTGATGCCCCAAGCGCGTATAGTGTTCCATAGGTGTCCACCACAAATATCTTTCCCTCTGCAACAGCCAGCGAGCGCCCGACCTCATCTTCCTCGTGTTCCAGCTCAACGGTCCAACGGATCTTTTTTTCCAACCTATCTACACCTGTCACGTGAGATCCCTCTCCGATGTATATCATCCGACCGTGAACCACCGGGGGAGTCAGCGTGCCATGGGTCAGAAGAAGTTCCCAAAGGTATTTACCCGTGTCGGCATCGTACGCGATGATTGAGTTTGACTTTTGGGCCCCCCTTCTCAGGCCCTTGTTGCCTGCGTAGACAATTCCATCAACTATAACGGGGGCGATGGAGGCGTTGTAGTGATCGTGAAGAAACCAACGATACAATCCCGATGATTTTTTAATAGCCGATATATTATCGTCCTCATCTGGAAAATGCACCAGGAAGACGGAATCTCCAGATACAACAGGGAACCGCATCTCGTGGATCGAAGGCGTTGGGCTTCTCAGCCGCAGCTTGCAGGTTCGGGAATCAACACCAAAGAGAGCACCACCATCAAAGGCCACATAGAGGACCCGGCCTTCCAGAGACATGGTTGCAAGGCCTGCTGCCACTTCTCCAGATTTTCCGGTTCCAGGTTGCCGAAAAGAGCATACTTCGTGACCTGAAGCAGCATCTAAGACCACCACTGAATTACCACATGGAGCATGATAAATGTAGCCGTCTGCAGACAATATCGAGACACCTCTCATGTGGTGTATCTTCTGACTGCACTCCCAACTCCTTGACCAGCTCACCTTGCCAGAAGAAGCACCCACCTTGAAAAGGGCTTCCTTAGCGTCAAGGAAAAATACGAAACCGCTGTAATAGGTAGGCGTCATGGAGTACACCCCAGATTTATGCCGCCATAGTTCCTTTCCATCTGCCGCCGAGTAAGCACCCACCCAGAACCTGCCCGCGGCGAACACCTTGCCCTCGGCAACGGAGACACTTCTAGTTAGGTTTGGCCATGGACGTGGTGCTGCATAGTAGACGGTGCTACCAATTGTGGTCATAGGAATTGGACCAGTGGGCTCCTCATCCTGCAGGTTCCTGCTTCTGAGTGCCCAGAGGATTTTCGGCGCCTCAACCAGAGCTTGTTCGGGATGTGAGGCCACGGCGTTCCGGGACGGGTTCCCGAGGAACATTGGCCAGGCGTTGCCGTTGCTTGGTGCAGGCTTCTGGGCTGTCACTGACATTCCGAACAATATCGTAAAAACAATCAAAAGCAATGAGTGGTACCCACGGCTCTTGAACATTAACCGGTGCATGACTCACCTCGGGCAGGATATCGTCTTGTTGATGTTCCAGTTTATAGAACATCCCGTGGGAACGATGCATTGCCCATTTTCCTTCACTTCCATCTGGTAGGGCTGGACGGGACATTTCTTTAAAGAAAACTCAATGTGTTCATAATCAAGCTCCTTCCATTCCTCCATGAACGGTGACCATCCCGGGTTATTACAGCGTTCACAGAAGAACCCATGATTGCCAAAGGCCTTCGTGATATAATGTGGTTCGTTGCATGTATTCAGCTCAGTGAAGCTGTCTGGGAACTGGCCGTGAATATCATTTCTGGAGGAGTCGTGCCCTTCCCTGCCGAACTTCTTTGCACCCTGCTGTGTTGTCTGACTTGAAGAAGTCTGGATCCTCATGTCATTGAATACAGCGTACCACTCACCAACCATTACCTTCTCACCTAAATCTTCAATCACTCCACTGTCGCTGTCCCAGTTCCAGGCAACCTTGAGTCCAATGGCGTGTATCCCAGAACAATCGCAGCACGTATCAACTTCTTCAGGTATGTGAAAGTTGATCGGATGCGCACAAACAGTGAACTCATACTCGTCAAGCTTCTTTTCGCCGGGCTGGCAGAAAGCCTTGATGGTAACGTCGTTTGGGCCCTCACTCTGTTGTCCGTCCTGTCCGCCCCACAACGGGAATGCCTTGTACCCACTTTCAAGGTCAGATACAGAGAGAGTCTTTTCAAGAAGGGTTCCAGCTTGATCGAATGTAACGGACCCGGCCACCGCCGGCTCAAGCTTTAGCTTTATTCCATCGGTGCATTCGTTCAAGAACTTCTTCTTGATCCTGAAACCTATCTCTTCCGCGAGGCCGTCGTCTCCTACAGGTGACTCCACCCTCGGCGGTATCCTCACCCAATCGTTGAAGTGACCCAGTGAGAATTTTGCGATGCCGGAGATCTGCACCTTATTATGGTAGTAATGCGGACCGTCACCATTAGTACCTGAAAACGGCACCTCAAACTCTGTCTCTTCTATAAGTTTCCTAGACGGCACTTTGAATGAATATCGCCAGCCGGGCAATGCCTGCAGAGGCGGCTGCATCACCGGAAGACTCATGTTTCCGCAATGACCGTTGCCAAGATAAAGCAGCAACATTTGAGTATCAGCTGTTTCCGGTGGGCTATCTTTACAGTAACACGTCACCTCATCTCTCAGAGAACTGATAGGCCCCCACACCAATACGTGAAAGTTCCAATTCTTCCCGCCTTGGCCCTCTGAGCCGGCAAATTCAAAAGGAAGTTCTATTGGATGAGTTCCCTTATGAAAAACATAGTTGTAGCATCCTTCGGCAGGTTGCTGGCTTATGGTATAATCACCCGGTTCAATGGTTGTATGGCGCTTGTCGTTGATACCTCCTTCAATATGATATATCTTGCTCCCGCCGATGTCCGAGAGCCTCATAAAGAATGACGTTTTCTTGTTGACCAGGTTGAGATTTATCGTGGGCCATTCCTTGGGGTCAGAAGGCGTGTTGCTGAAATGCATCTCCTTGATCTCCACGAACATCATCTCCGGAGGATCGCCCAGGTTGTCGAGGGGATGTAAATCGTCCGTGGTACCAGAAGGAAAACTAGGCGGCACGCATCCGCCGTCGGACTGGTTGTCGTGATCCGTGTCCCAGTTCATGGGATTGGTGCCCATTTCGAGTTCTTCACCGTCGCTTACGCAATCACCGTCGGAATCGGGATTATTCGTATAGGTCACCTCACCGTCGACGCCAGGCGTCAATTCCTCAAGATCGGTCAACCCGTCTCCGTCGGAGTCGTTACATGCATCGCCTAGGCTGTCACCGTTTTCATCTCTGTTCGTAGGATCGTAGGCCTGTGGACACAGGTCGCAGGCGTCGCCAACTCCGTCGCCGTCTGCGTCTGGCTGCCAGCTGCTGTAATCGGCGTGCTCGGGGCACAGGTCGCAGTTGTCGCCCAATCCATCGCCGTCCGAGTCGGGTGCCTCGTCGCATTGGTTGAGATCGATGTTGCAGGTTATCGGTAAGCCGGTAATTGTCAGTCCACAATCGGCGTCTCCAGCGCAGAAATCGGTCGGCTTGTCGGGGCACGGGTCATCGGAATCCTTCACTCCGTCCCCATCTCGGTCCCCGTCGCACATGTCGCCCATCCCGTCTCCGTCTGTGTCCGCCTGGTCGGGGTTCAACATCTTCGGACAATTGTCGCACAGATCTCCGGAGCCATCACCGTCGGTGTCAGTCTGGTCGGATGGAGCGACATTCGGGCAGTTGTCAGTTGCGTTGTCAACACCGTCTCCGTCTATATCATCGTCGCACGCGTTTCCGATCCCGTCACCGTCAAAGTCATACTGGTCGGGGTTGGGCACGTCGATGCAGTTGTCGTCGCAGTTGCCGTTGTTGAAGTTCGCGCAAGGCACGTCGCCGGCCGTGCCGCTGACGTCGCCGTCATCAAGCACGCCGTCGAAATCGGCGTCGAAGTCGCAGTCGTCGCCGATGCCGTCCAAATCGCCGTCCAGTTGATCAGCGTTCGAGACCATGGGACAATTGTCGCACGAATCGCCGATGCCGTCATGGTCCGAGTCGAGGTGCCGGCTGCAGCGCCCGACTGTATTGCAGGTGCTGTCCGTATAACAATCGTCAGGCGTGTCGCAGCTCGGCGTCTTAATACCCGGGCAGGAATCTAGCCCGTTGGGAATGCCGTCACCGTCAATGTCGCCGCCTTGGTCACAGGCGTCGCCGCAAAATGGATCGGTATCGTAAGGCGGAGAGCCGCAGTTGCCGTCGCTGTCCATTTGATAACCCTGAACTGTCCAGCACCGGTCGCAGGCGTCGCCGATGCCGTCATCATCTGCATCCGCCTGTTCGAAGTTGGAAACACCCGGACAGTTGTCGTCGCAGTCAAGATTTTCACCTCCGAAGCACGGCGCATCACCCGCGATGCCGCTGCCGTCGCCGTCGTCGGGCACCCAGTCTCCGTCAGGGTCGTCACAGGCGTCGCCCACGCCGTCGTTGTTCCAATCGTCTTGCCAGGGGTTCATGATCGCCGGACAATTGTCACACGCGTCACCGACGCCGTCGGAATCGTCGTCCCCCTGGACGGAGTTTGAAAGTTGTGGGCAATTGTCGCACACGTTGCCGATGTCGTCGGCGTCGCTGTCTTGCTGGCTGGGATTGGCATGCTGCGGGCAGTTGTCGTCAGCATAATTATAACCGTCACCATCGATGTCTGTCTCACAGGCATCGCCTTCGCCGTCCAGATCTGAATCGACCTGATCGACATTTGAAACTGCCGAGCAGTTGTCGCATGCGTCGCCCCAGCCGTCGCCGTCGCCATCTTCCTGCTGCTGATTTGCCGTGAAACGGCAGTTGTCATCGCAGCCTTGGCTCTCCCCGCTTGTACAAGGGATGTCACCCGCAATGCCCGAACCGTCTCCTTCGTCGGGGATTCCATCTCCGTCGGAATCCAACTCGCAGGCATTGCCGATGCCGTCGCCGTCCGTATCAATCTGGTCGGGATTGGGGTCTTCAGGGCAATTGTCGTCGCAGCCTTCGAAAGCACCGTCGCTGCAGGGATGGTTGCCCCAGATACCGTCGCCGTCCCCATCGAGGCTTACCCCGTCACCATCCGCATCCAGATCGCAGGCGTCGCCCACACCGTCCCAGTTCCAGTCGGCCTGGTCGGGATTGGCAATCGGCACACAGTTGTCGCAGTCATCGCCGATGCCGTCTGGTTCTAGTTCTGAATCCGCCTGGTCCGAGTTGACAACTAAAGGACAATTATCGCATGCATCGCCAACCCCGTCACTGTCGCCGTCTGATTGATCGGGATTGGGTTCTTCAGGGCAGTTGTCAACGCCATCTCCCACGCCGTCTGAATCGGTATCCAGGAAAACCACCATGCGAACCATGTTGTTGCCGCTGTCCGCCACCAGAAACACGTCCGCTTCCCGCGAATAGTCGAGCCCATGCGGCAAATCCAGCGTCGCCGTGGCTATTGAGCCGGACAGGTGACCTGGTTCGTCCGTTTGACCCACGAAGGGCGCCGCGCTCAGATCCTCCAGCGACAATGCCAGAATTTGGTGGTGACTGGTGTCGGAAACCACCAGATACTTGTCGACACAGCCCATGCCCGGCTCGCAGGCCGGCACCACCGCTAGGCCTCGCGGGCACGAGAGCGGAGTGTCCGGGCCGTAGCCCCCGTAGGTTGCCGGTGCATCCCTCGCACAACCGGCCTCGTAGCCCGGCCCATTGCCCATGACGGTCTGCATTTCACCGGGTTGCAGCGTGATGTCCCCGATCACTGCGGCGATGCCGGGCTCGCCGCACTCGCCCGTGACGTTAACCGCCCGCACGCGTGCATTGCCCGTGTCCGCTATGAAAAGGACATTTGCATCGGCGGCAACCAGGCTGGTCTCTGTATCCTCGGGCAACGCCAGGGGCACCTGCGTTGCGCAGGCGGGCGTTTTGTCGCCAGCCGCGTCGAACCCGGCGACGCCCGTCCCCGCGATTGTCTTCACCAACAAACCGTTTGCGCCCTCGTATATCTTCCTAACCCGGTTCGCCCGCAAGGGGCTGTCGAGCGGCGTATATAGATCAGACGGCTTCGTCTCGGCGAAGTAAATGGTCCCGTCCGCCGCGACATCAATGCCGATGACCACGTTCACCGCCGAGTTCTCTGGAGGCACGTCCTCGCCCGCGTCGTCTCCGCCGCCGGCGATCAATACCGGCTGCGGGTTGAACGGATCGGGCTCGCGTGGATCGTAACGCCAGATTTTCGAACCCATGTTGACGGGAAACGCGCCCGGCGGGATCAGTATGTAGTTCTTGGCATAGTACCAAATGACAACGGGAAAATCGTTCTGGTACTCCACGCGCATGGCGAACGCAGTGTAGCGCGAATGCCCGCCGTTTCCGAGATCATCGTACGTCAACAATGACTCGTACAGGTTGCGTTGTGTGAGATCGTAGAATTCGTTGTTATTGACGGAGAAGTAATCGAGCGCGCTGCGCCAGTTGTGGTAACCCGATCTATAGAGTTCGTTGTAACCGATCTTTAAGACATCGATATTCCCAAGCTGGAAGAAGATCGAGTCGACCGCGGTGGGGTACTGAATCATGCTTTGATCCGCGTGGCCCCCGTACAGTCCCGGCGGGCAAACGCAGCCTGCCGGGTTGCCGATAGAGCAGAGGCCATCGGCTGTAGATGCGCACATTGTATAGGGCTCGGGCGGATCTGGTTCAACCCCGGCCAGCGGCAGCAGCACGAACTCCGGCCCCGGGATGCCGTCCTGGAACATCGACAGGCTGTCGGTCCAGCCCTCTACCAGAGCCAGATCGGCAAGCGCCCCTGCGCTTTCCAAAAGTTGCCAGTCGGGCTGCGCCGCCTCGCGTTTGAAGAGTTTGACTCTTGCGCTGCGCGTGCGGAAGAAACGCCTCAGCGAGTCGGAGTACGGGATGCGTACTTGCACCTGGCCTGTAAGCTCGGCACCCTCGATATAGATCTCCACCACCGGGCCTATCTCGACGTAATCCGTGGGCAACCCGGCGGGCTCCGCGGCTTCGTCGATGAAAACATAGCCAGGCCCGTCCACGGCGCCGGCCGGCACCGTTATCGACGCGCCCTGTATGTGGCTCTCGGGATCCGTCACCTCGACAACCGTCTCCCTCGCCGGCGCCACCTCGCCGAATGCGGCCGGCAGGCTTCCCTGCTCGCCCCTGTAGACGACAACTTCCGCTTGAGCCGCGTTGCCGGCCGCATCGTAGGCTGTCGCCGTCAGCGTGTTCAAACCGGAAGCCAGCGGCACCGTCGCGGTGAAACGAAATCCCTCCAGGATAGCCGGCAGGCCATTGACCTCCACGGAGACCACTCGACCCGAATCGTCCGTCGCCGTTCCGGTAACCTGCACGCCGGTCGCCGCCGTGATGGCAAGGTTTGGCGGCGTCTCTATCTGAACCACCGGGGGCTCCAGGTCATCTGGAACATAACTGATGGTGACTTCCAGGTACGATCCCGGTTTCGAGCGCAACTCCACGCCGAGCACATGCTCACCCTCGCCAAGGTGAATCGCTTTCTCGACGATCGCCACGTTCTGGTTGAAATTCTCGGGACCTATCACCGCCACGCCGTCTACAGAGATCACCGCGGAGGAAACGCGATTGCCGTGCGGCGGCTCATGCTCCCCGTTTTGGACGACCAGGCAGACGCCCCCGGAAGAAGGCATGAGAAATGTTTCCGTTACATCGACCGGTTTTCCTTTCGCCCGCACATACCGCTCGGGTCCGAATATCTTGCTGGTGTGCGGTCCCTCGGCACAGGGATCGATTACTTCTTCGCCCGGCGTTTGTTCGAGATTGACAACCAGGGGCTCTCCGGTGTTCCCCGCAAGATCCGTTGCCCGAACGGAAATCGCGTTCGAGAAGGGACTGACCGGAGTGCGGGTTGAGAACATCCCCGAAGAGTCCACCTGCAAGAAGGTCGGCTCCCAGCCCCCTTCGACTCCAATAAAACCCCAGGGCTCCGTGCCGCCGGCAAGGACTATCTCGCCGGGGTCACCCGGAAGCCGGGTCAACTGCACGGCAGGTGGCGGTGGCGGCACATGATCTCCCAGGCCACGCATGAGTTTGCCAAGCTGCTCTCCATCAAGGCATCCAAGATTTTCAGCAGAAACCCGCACGGCAACCAGCCACTGAACGACAGGATTCTCCACGACCATTCCCGCATCGTGGTGCCGGCCTGAACTCCCGGCCAGCACCTCCCAGGCTTCTACGATCTCCCGGGCAAGTTCATTTTCCCCGTTGTCCCATCTCTCCGTGGCAAGCTCGCATGATTCAAGCAACGCTTCGGCCACCTCGATCATCGATTTCTCGCCACCATAAACGAGACGCACAACCTCCTGCCGGTCGGCTTCCAGGCCGGATACGTCCAGGATCGCAAGGACCACGGTGGCCAGCCGCCGCTTACGGTCCAGTCCGTCCAGAGACGGATAAACCCGCCCATCGACATCTCCCCTGTCGATGTCCTCGATGAGGCCAAACAACTGCGGCCCACAAGACCACACGCCGGTGTCTTTCGAGACGGCGTTCTTTATCTCTTCAATAGCGAGGTCACCCGGAGCCGAACGGTGATAGAGCATGAACCAGTCTTTTTCCAGTTTCTCGACCGGAAGCTCAGCGAGATCTGAAAGGTACGAAAGCGGCGGCGCGGTTCTCGCCCCCCCCCCTCCGAGATCCAGAAAGCAGCTTGCGGCTATTCCCGTGCCGACCAGCAGCGCGGTAAGGAACGTGATTCCCCGGTGCTGCCCGATCACTCTCGCCATGACGCCCTCCCGCGAAAGAGTTTGTAGTCTTCTATTTGATTACCAGATCGTACTCCCGCGGGCATGTAGGCTGTCAAGGAAGACATGTGGGAGGAGGTGGGATTCATGCGGGTCTGGCCTCATGCTCCAACTCGTTAACTTTTAGTTTGACTTTCCGTGAGGATACGCATAGGGTTGCCGCCATTCACGTTCACGTGGCGGGGTATTGGCCCCCCGCCGCGCATGTCAGGAGGTTGGCCATGCCTACTCCAGCCGATCAGAAAATCGAAGTCATCTCGAAGCATAAGCTCCACGAGGGAGATACCGGCTCCCCGGAGGTGCAGATTGCGCTGATGACTCATCGCATCCTGCACCTCACCGAGCACTTCAAGATTCACAAGAAAGATCACCACTCCCGGCGCGGCTTGCTGAAGCTGGTCAGCCGGCGCAGGAGTTTACTGAACTACCTGAAAAAGGGAGACATGAATCGCTACCGCTCGATAATCGCGGCCCTGGGGCTGCGTAAGTAGCCCAGACCTCGGCGGTAGTTGAAAAAAATTGGCATCCACCCGGCACGATCGGTGACGGTTGGGTTGGTGGTCGGGCAGGCCGCCATTGGTTCTGAATCTCCGCTCTCGATAATATCGAGGCCGGAGATGTAGGACTGATAGCATCCTGCCTGGACATTCGCTTTCCCGCACATTGCTCTGTCTGGTGGTTCTCTAAGGCGGTGCCACGTGGCCCGTCGAACAGGTGAAGCACATTCACCGAAGAACTACGAAAGGACACACATGAACACAACTAAAAACAGCATTCGCCTGGGCGACAAAGACATGGTGATCGAGACCGGCAAGATCGCCAAACAGGCCGACGGAGCCTGCCTGATTAGCTATGGCGAGACGGTCGTCCTGATCACCGCCGTCTCGGATAAGAAACCCAAAAACCTTCCATTTCTTCCGCTGACAGTCGACTACCGCGAGAAGACCTACGCCGCCGGAAGGATCCCCGGAGGTTTCTTCAAGCGCGAGGGGCGTCCCTCCGAGACCGACATCCTGACCTGCCGCATCATCGATCGTTCTATCCGTCCGCTTTTTCCAAAGGGTTACAATTACGAAACCCAGGTGATCGGGTTGCCCTTGTCGGCGGATCCGCTCAATGCGCCCGACGTCCTGACGGCGACCGGCGCTTCCGTGGCCCTATCCATCTCGGACATTCCATTCGACGGCCCGCTGGCGACCGTTCGTGTCGGCCGGGTGGACGGGCAACTGGTGATCAACCCTACTTTCAAGCAACTCGAAACGAGCGACATGGACATCGTCGTGACGGCCTCGGCCGAGGCTATTACCATGGTCGAGGGTGATGCATCCGAGATATCGGAAAGCGACCTGGTCGCGGCCCTGATGTTCGCCAAAGACGAGTGCCAGCCGATTATCGCCTTGCAGCAGAAGCTGATGACCGAAGTCGGCAAGACCAAGCGTGTTTTCACGCCACATGTCGTTGACGAGGAAATTCGCGCCGAGGTGAAGAAAATCGCCTCGGAACCCCTCGCACAAGCGCTGTCCGAGAAAGAAAAGCTGCCGCGCTACGCGGCCTTGCGGGTGGTAAAGGACGACATTCTCACGCGCATGGCCGAAAAACATCCCGACCAGGACAACCTGGAACGAGACGTTTCTGAAACTATCGACGAGATCAAGAAGACCATAGTGCGCGGTAACGTCACCCGGGAAGGCCGCCGACTGGACGGACGCGGATTGACCGAAGTTCGGCCGATCAGTATCGAGGTGGGCTTCCTGCCGCGGGCACATGGATCGGCTCTTTTCACCCGCGGCGAGACCCAGTCCATCGTGACCACAACGCTTGGAACCTCGCGCGACGAACAGCTGATCGAGAACCTGCAGGGCGACTACAGGCGCCAGTTCATGCTGCACTACAATTTCCCGCCCTTCTCCACCGCCGAAGTCAAGTTCCTGCGCGGCCCCGGGCGCCGGGAGATCGGTCACGGCAAACTGGCCGAGAGAGCCTTGAGCAAGGTGCTGCCGAAGCACGATGACTTCTCGTACACCATCCGCATCGCTTCCGAGATCACCGAGTCCAACGGCTCGTCGTCTATGGCCACCGTCTGCGGCGGCAGTCTCTCGATGATGGACGCGGGCGTCAACACCTCGGCTCCCATCGCCGGGGTCGCCATGGGCATGATGAAGGAAGGCGGCGAATTTCACGTCTTGACCGACATTCTGGGCGATGAGGATCACCTGGGAGACATGGACTTCAAGGTCGCAGGGTCGAGTGCGGGAATCACGGCGGTCCAGATGGATATCAAGATCTCGGGCGTGACAAGCGAGGTCCTCGAGCGGGCCCTGGCTCAGGCCAGGGATGGCCGGCTGCACATCCTGGGAGAGATGAACAAGGTCATCTCGGAGCCGCGCTCCGATCTCAGCCCTTACGCGCCCAGGATCATCACCATCAAGGTCAAGCCCGAGCGCATCAAGGACGTGATTGGCCCCGGAGGCCGGGTGGTCAAGGAGATCATCGCCCAGACCGGATGCTCGATCGACATCGAGGACGACGGCAGCATTCACATCGGTTCGACCAACCCCGACTCTGCCCAGCAAGCCATCGACATGGTGAAGGAGCTGACCCAGGAAGCCGAAGTCGGCAAGCTGTACATGGGAACGGTCAGGAAGATTACCGACTTCGGCGCATTTTGCGAAATCATCCCGGGTACCGACGGCCTGCTGCATATCAGCGAACTGTCGGACAAGCGGGTGGAAAAGGTCACAGACGTCCTCAGGGAAGGAGACGAGGTGCTGGTGAAAGTGGTCGGCATCGATCGTCAGGGCAAGATCAGGCTCTCCCGAAAGGAAGCCATGGGCCAGCAACTTGAAGAGAAGTGAGCGAACCCCCTGACAACATTACGGTCGAGGTCGTGCGCCTGCCGCACTGCGGGGATCTTCCCCTGCCCGCCTATCAGACCCGGGGCTCCGCCGGGATGGATCTGCTGGCCGCGGTCAGCGAACCGCTGACTATCCCTCCCGGCGGTTGGAAACTCGTGCCAACCGGACTGAGCGTTGCCATCCCGGCCGGCTTCGAGGGCCAGGTGCGCCCCCGCAGCGGGCTGGCGCTGAATCACGGCTTGATCGTCCTCAACACTCCCGGAACCATCGACTCGGACTACCGCGGCGAGATTCGCGTGATTTTGGCGAACCTTGGCCGGGAACCCTTTGTCGTCGAGCGCGGGGAGCGCATGGCCCAACTCGTGTTTTCCAGAATCGCCCGGGTAGAATGGCAAGAGGCTGCGAGTCTTCCTCCGTCTTTCCGCGGTGAGGGCGGTTTCGGACATACCGGCAACTAACTTCCATAAACCAAAAAGGCCTTGTCGAACGTCTCGAATTATGATACGGCCGATTATCAAGGAGTTTCACATACATATAAATAATCGCCTTTGCCTCTAGCCTGGGAGTGAAAAGTGCTTTGTTTTCGTTGTGGAAGTCACAACCCCGACGGGAGCGAGTTTTGCAGCCAGTGCGGTCAGAAGTTCGTCGACACACAGAAAGATGACGGCAAGGTCGCACCAGTCGGGGATATCAAGTTGCCGGCCGGGGACGGTGATGCCGCCGCCAAGAACGACCTGGAGATCGGCGACAGGATCGCAGAACGCTACGAGGTACGCGCCGTCCTCGGGGCGGGACCGACGGGAACCGTCTACCGTGCCCATGATCTCGAGATCGAAGTCGATGTGGCTCTCAAGGTAATTCACGGAAAGCTTCTCCAGACGCGTAACGAACGCAAGCGCTTTCTGGCCGAGATCCGCTCTGCTCGCAAGATCAACCACCCCAACGTCGTGCGCATCTACGATGAAGACCAGGACGGCGATTCCGTTTTCTTCACCATGCAGCTGCTCGAGGGTTTAAGCCTGCGTAAGATCGTCAGGCTGCGCAACGAGAAGAAACAGCATTTCGCCAAAGGCGAGATGGAGCCGATCTTCTCACATATCTGCCAGGCGCTCGATCGCTCTCACGAATCCATGGCACATGGAAACCTCAAACCCGAAAACGTGATTGTGCTGCCCGACATGTTGAAGGTGACCGACTTCGGTATGATCGGCGCCTTGCCCCGCAAACCGTTCTTGGCAGCGCAGAAGACGAACCAGGGCGGATATGCCTACTTGGCGCCGGAGCTACGGGACGGCGAGAATGAGGCGGCCCCCTCCGCCGATATATACTCCTTGGGCGTGATCCTGTGCGAGATGTTGACGGGCGAAAGATACGCGGGACCTTCCTCCAGCTTGCCCAAGCTGGCAGCAGGGCAGGAAATCTGGCAGTCCATCCTTGTCAAAGCATTGAACGAGAATCCCTCCCGGCGCCACCGCAGTGCGCGTGACTTTTTCGAAGACCTGCACACTGCCAGCAGCGGCCCATCGCGAAAGCACGCCCAGAGTGTTCCTCCGCGGCCGGCCCCCTCCCGGGCGGCTAAAAAGAAAGACACCACCAGCCAAGGAGCATCCGCGGGCGCGGATAATACCCCGTCACGCAAGGGCGTCTCCTTCGGACAGGAAGATGACGAGAATTACCCGCCGACGGTGGTCAACGCCGAGACGATGCCGGATGAAAAAGCCCCTACAGCGCTGGAACCCTTGGAGGAAGCCGTAGAAACGGTAAGTGATGATGATCTGATCGAGGACATCGCAGCCGCGCCGGAACCCCTGGAAGAAGCAGACGAGTTCATGAACGAGGAGTTCGATGAGGAATTCGTGGGCGTGGTCGAAGATGAACTGGACGAGGGCGAAACGCTGGTCGCCCAGACGACTCCACATCCCTCGCTGGCGCCTGATTCCGAGTTGCGGGTCGCACGCCCGGTCAATGCTACCGGTTTTCGAGCAGAACCCGAGGCACGGGAAGTACCAGCCGAGAAAATGGAAGAGGACGACTCCGGCAAGGTCAGGATTCTCAAGAGGCCCGGCCCGTCGATTCCACCAGCCCGGCCTGTCGTCCCCAGGCCCCAAGCCCAATCATACGGCCCTTTCAGCCAACCTCCATTTCCGCCCTCTTTCGTCTCACAGCCACCGATGCCGCAGCCGACAAGAGCGCCGACCTACGTGTTTTTGTCCGTGTTGCTTGTGATCGTCGGCGTCGGCGTTTATTTCCTGGTTGATTACCTCAGGGCGCAGACGGAGTTGGCCCGCGCCCAGGCGCGTATCGCCACCGAAGGGAAGGCCCTCCCTGCCCGGGCGGGCTTGCCTACGGGGCCGCTGGTCGCAGACGTGCGGGTCACAAAGCCCGATGCCGGGCCGTCAATAGACAAGCGATCCGGTTCGCAGCCCGATAAGGCAATCCCGGCGCCAACCAAGGCCGAGACAGAAAAAAAGGCTGCCGCCGCCGAGCAGGCCCGCAGGGAAGAAGAGGCAAAGATCGCCGCCGAGGCCGCTCGTAAGAAAGAGCTCCCGATAAAGACCACTGCCTCGGCGCGTAAACCCAAAGCCGCCGCGAAGAAGATCGACCGCCAGAAAGCCGCCGCGGAAAGGCGCGCGGAACTTGCCAAGAAAGAAGCCGAGAAGAAGCGCCGGGTAAAAGAAGAGATCAAGCGAGAAGAGGCACGCAAGCTGGCCGAGGCCCGGGCCGAGGCCCGGAAAAAGGCGGCCGCCGGCAAGCCCAAGGTGGAGGAAGTGCCCGAGGTGGGTGGCGGGAGACCGAGACCGCCGGACGCCGCAATACCGCCGCCCTCAAAGGAGAAAGTGATTGCCGCTGTAGAGCCTGCGCCGGCCGCCGCTGAGAAGTGCCGGCCGGGAATGGTTTTTATTCCCGACGGCACGTCTTACGTCGGCAGCGCCACTAACGACCCGATGCGCAACTTCGGAGAGTCCAAGCTGCACACCGTGCAGAACAAGGCCTATTGCATAGACCGCTACGAGTTTCCCAACGGACCGGGCAGAAAACCGACTGCCGGCGTTTCCTGGAAGCAAGCGCAGAAATTGTGCCGCAAACGGGGTAAACGCCTGTGCACCGAGGTCGAATGGGAGTACGCCTGCAAGGGAAAGAGCAACCGTCGTTTCCCGTACGGCAACAAGTGGAACCCGGATGGCTGTAACACCGAAAGCGCATCTGGGGAAGACCGCTCGATCGGCAACTGCGGCGGTTATCCCCGTTGCAAGAGCCCTTTTGGCGTCTTCGACATGAGCGGCAACGTCAGCGAGTGGACGGCCAGCCCTTACTCCCCCGGTGCCGGCGCCCGCACCTACAAGGGAGGTTCGGCAACGCGCCCCAACTGGGCCACCAGGTGTGCCAGCCGTTCGAGCGCCTCCCCCGGAACCCGCCGCGACGACCTGGGCTTCAGGTGTTGCGACAATCCAAAGTGACTCAGGCCCAACAATCTTTTTACTTGGGTTCGTCGTCCTGGAAGGCACTGCGAACGCAGTTCCTGCCTTCGTCTTTCGCGACGTAGAGCGCCTCGTCGGCCTTGTTCAACAACTCCTCGGCGCTCTTGATGTCGGCATCGGGGCAGACGGCAATCCCGATGCTCACGGTTATGTGAGACTCGACTCCCTCATGCGAGAAGACAGTCCTGTCGACGGCGGAACGGATTCTCTCGGCAACAATCCTGGACTGGCTCCTGTCGGTCTCCGGGCAGGCAATAACGATCTCCTCGCCGCCGTAGCGGGCGACGATGTCAACTTGGCGGACGGTTGAAGCGAGCACCTCGGCCGTGTGCTTGAGGACGTAGTCACCGTACAGGTGACCGTGGTTGTCGTTGACGTTCTTGAAATGGTCTAGATCGAGCATCAGCAGCGCCAGTGGCGTCCTGTAACGATCGGCCCGTTGGAACTCGTACACGATTCGTCTCTCGAAATACAGGCGGTTGCAGATCTCCATCAAGGGATCCGTCATCGAGAGTTCCTGCAGGCGATCGTTTATAGCCTGCAGCTTCTTGTTGGTTGCAACCAGATCGTCCTGGAGGGTTTTCAGTCTCATCATCGACTTGACCCGAGCAAGCAGTTCCAGTCGATTGAGCGGCTTTACCAGGTAGTCGTCAGCGCCCAACTCCAAGCCTTCGACCTTCGTCTGCAGGTCGCTTCTGGCCGTAACCAATATTATCGGAAAAAATTTAAAACCCTTGCTGCCCTTGATGATCCTGCATGCTTGGTGCCCGCTCATGCGGGGCATCTCGACATCCATGATGACCAGGTCAGGCGACTCTTCCTTCACCAGACTCAAAGCCTGCTGGCCATCTTCACCCTCGATCGTGGTATAACCGGCCTCCTCGAGGATTTCAGTCGCCTTCTTGCGAGCGGCGGAGTCATCATCCACCACCAGTATTTTCCCCTGCTTGCTCATTAAAAAAGTCTACGACCGTAGTGGCGGTCTTGTCAATCAGCGCCTCGTCTGGTAAAGAGTTCTTGTCAGACTTGATCTCGGAGGTAAACATGGAAATAAACGCGCCAGCTCTCGTTCCGTCCGGCAACCGGACATCCCTTCCTGTTATCTTGGCCGGATTGGCTACCACGGCCCTGGCCCTGTTTGGCGTCTGGGCCGCAAACCAGGCCAGCGACAGCTTCAACATCATGAGTTGGTACGGCTATTACATAATACCCATTGGCGCGGTTCTGGTCGGCCTGGTGGCCGGCAGCGGCTATGGCATCGCCTCGTGGGTCACGGGCGTACGCATCTCGCGCACGCTGCTGTGGGTGGTCGTCTGCCTGCAGGTGCTGGCTTATTTTCTCGCTCAGTACATCGATTTCAGGCACCTGCTTTCGAGCAATCCGGAGGCCAGTCAGGTGGGTTTCTTGGAGTTCTTCGACGAGACGACGCGTTCCTTCGCCTGGACCCAGAAGGACGGCTCGGCGGGATCTCCGTTGGGAGCCTGGGGCTACCTGTGGCGCTGTCTGGAGATCGCCGGTTTCGGCCTGGGCGGGTTGATCGTTCCTCTGATCCTCAAGGCGAAACCCTATTGCCAGTCTTGTCAACGTTACATGCGCACCAAAGCCCTGGGGCTGCTGCCGGCGGGAGTGCCGCCTATGAAAATCAAGAAGAAGGATCTCGATGGCAAGGCCGAGTTCGACAAGGCGCACGAAAGCGCCTGGAACCAGGGCATGCTTTCCCTGGAAGAGATGAGAAAAGCCGGCCAGGAGGGAAAGTTCGAGCGCTTCAATCAGATTCTCGACGAGCAGCGCGCCGCCAAGAAGGACATAGCCAAGCTCACCACTCGAATCGCGGTTAGCCTGAGCTATTGTCCGTCCTGCCACAGCTCGCAGATGAATGCAGTCAGCCTGAGCGGCCAGGGCAACAAGATAGCCAGACAGGAGTTGGGCATCTCCAAGGTCGATCCCGGTTTGAGCCGGGAGCTTGTTTGAATTTTTACGGGAGGGGGTCGGAGAGACAGGATGGGAGTCACGCTGAAGCAAATCAACGAAACAGCCCGGCAAGAGTCAAAGCGCCGCGGTTTCAGGTCGATCGGCATCTATCACTTTTTATGGGCCGCGCACTCGCTCGACCCGCTCGAGTTCGACAATTGGCTTGCGAAGTACGCCGTCGACAAGACGGCCTTCAAGAAGATGCTTGAGAACACCCTGCGGCCGCGCCGGGCCGGAGGCGGCATTCCACGCGACCGGGCTGAAGCCAACCTGCTTGAAGAAGCGCTCGGGGCGGCCACACGTCTGGCCGAGGAACGCGGAGAAACTCCAGGCGCCCGGCACCTGGGCGAGGTCTTAACCAGGCTCTCCCTGGATCCGATTCGGGAAATATGCGAGCGTTTTCTACTGTCTTATACTCCGCCGGAATAATGTCCATCGCGGCTCCACCGCATCCAAAAAATGATCCGCGTTGGACTCAGCAACTTCTTTGCAGAATGCGGAGAAGTTGCGCAGTAAGAGTCTAACGCACGCGCACGAAGGCGGTACGCACACGGTTGTTCCCGTCATGTTGGTACTTCTGGGTGACCGGCAGGCGCTGGGGCCCCTTCCAGAGCCCCATCCAGAGCGTGAAACTCTGATAGGGATAGTTGGCCGGCACGACCATCGAGTAGTCGTCTTCGATGATCTCTCCAACCTTCCATTCGCTGGTAGGGTAGAGCCCGCCCATAGGCGCATGGTCGCCGAACACGCGGTGTGCGCCGCCCTGTGGTCCGTCGCCGTGAATGAACACCAGCCAGTCGTCGCCCGACTGCACTTTGCACTTGAAGAAGTACGAGATGGTGAAAGTCCCTCCCTTTTCAACCTCGGGCTGCGACAGCTTCCAACCCAGTAACTCAATCTTGCCGTCGAAGTCCACGTTGGTCTTGTGAATCCCCGAGGGAACCTCGGACAAAACGCTGGTCGCGACCTTTTTCTGCCCCGCGGGATCGCGCTCGGTCGAGCACAGGCAACTGAAGGGGTGATCGTCGGATACCACGTAGAGCGATTTTCCAAGCTTCTTCTTGACCTGTGGCCCGAGGCCGGCCAGCAGGGATTTGCAATCCTGGCCGAAGCCCGCCCCGAGAATCAGGAAGCTTCTCGTCGGGCGGGCTAAAAATTCGATGGCCTTGTCGACGTTCGGCTGATCAGACTTTGAAAGATCTACGGCTTTATTGTCGAAGTAGAACGATACGCTGCGGCTCAACCAGCCGTTATACTGCGCGATGGGGGCCTTGCCGCCGCACTCTTTCATGTATGCGCGGTAAAGAGGTTCCTGGGTAAAGGTCGGTGTCACCCGCGGCATGATCCAGGCGGTCAGAAAGACGCATGTCGCGGCGGATACGGCAAACATGGCGCCGAAGGCCGCGTCGCCCACATTGCGGCGGAAGAACAACCAGGCCATGACGAGCAGCCAGGCCCCGCCGAGAACGCCTAAAAATGGATAGGGATCCAGACCGCGCGGCATGGGCCATCCGTAGTAGTAGTCGAACATGCTGATGAACCACTTGTAGTTGTGCAGGATGTCCAGCAACATGACCGCGCCTATGGGAATCGCCAGCATGGTCAGCAGGCGCATTTCGGCGCGGTCAGCATCGTTGCGGGCGCGAGCCAAGTAGACGCCCACCATGACCGCCATAAAAGGAACCACCGGGAAGATGTAGTGGTGGAACTTCGTCTGAAACAGGCTGAAGGCCGCCCAGGGCACTATGGCGCCAAGCAACACGAGCAGGTTCTTCTTGCCGGCGCCCTCGAAATCGGATGGTTTCCAGCGGATGATCCTGATGAAGGCCATCGGCAGCAGAGTGACCCACGGGTAGGTGGCAAACGCCAGCTGCTTGAAGAAGACGTCGAACGTGCCCTCCTGCTTGCCGATGGTGCCCGCGGCCCGATCGAAATGATGGTAGATTACCGCCTCGCGCACGAAAGGCCAGCCGTGCTTTGCGATCATGAAGACGTGCCAGGGAAGAATCACGGCCAGCAGCGCACCGAAGCCGATCCAGTTCTTGCGCGATCCCGCGCCCATCAGGGTCGTCGCGTCCCGGCCCATCAGGAACACCAGTACCAGTGACAGGGAGACCAGGCTGAGCATGCCGGCGAAGGCGGGATCTTTCACGGAGAAAAAGAAGTAAGCGGCGCAGGCTGCCATGAATAATCCCGCGCCTATCCAGGTGGCCCTTCCCACCCGGGCAAAGAAACCGCTGTCCCAGCGCAGCACAAGGAAAACGAAGATTATTCCAGCAGGTATGAAGAATGCAAGCAGCCACTTGGAGAGAAAGGCAAAGCCGGTCAGCACGTAGAAGGCGATCAGGTGTCCTGGCTTGCCATGCTCGGATCTGGACAGGAAGTAGTAGCCGATCGCCGGGGTGCAAAGGGCCACAAAAGGCAGATCGAACATCAGCTGGTGGGCAAGCATGGCATACATGGGAGAGGTCGCCAGCACAAGGGCAGAGTAAACTCCCGCCCGCCTGGAAAAAAGGCGCGACACCCATCCATAGGTCAGCAAGATGCCAAGAAGCGCCAGCAGAAAGATAGGCAGGCGGCCTGCGAAGTGCAGCCAGGGGCTCGATGGGTCGTGAACGCCGAAGACAGCAAAGGACGTGCGCAGCAACCACAACGGCAAGATGGGTTTCGACCACCACCTGTTCTGTCCACGGTACCAGGTGTCCATCCAGCTGCCATGATCCCCCATCTCCTTGGCCACCTGCGCGTAGTGCGACTCCCAGGGATCCCAGAATGCGTAGGAACCGAGCCGGGGCAGGTACAAGGCCGAGACCAGCAGGGTGAGCAGAAGCAAAGCCTGCAGATCCTTGTTGCGGACCAGCTTGCCGAGCCTTTCACCCATAAATACTCCTTCAAATCAGATGGTTATGCGTACGAAATTAGAGCAAATCCAGTGACGGCTGTCAACTTTGTAACTTATCCCAGTGGCGAATTTCAAAAATAGCGTACAATAAAAAGGCCCAGGACGTCGCGGGGGGGGAACGACAATCCCAGGCCTGGGTTCTAGTAAGAACCCGTTATCTAATTTATCTATAGATAATATTTTGTCAAGTTTTACTGGAAAGTTACAAAAATCATGTATTGTTACCCGACTGCGATCGACCTCTTTTTCTTTACTTGACCATTTTGACCGTTGGTTCGATTATAAGGACTGGATACAAGGGAGATGCCATGCTTCGCACAATTGCGATGTCTTTGCTTGTTGCACTTCTGGTCTCGGTATCCGGTTGTGCATGGGAATCCGGCGGCACGGGCTCGGATGGTGGAGATAAGGATGGAAACAACGCCAACTACCCTCCCCCGCCGTACGGCGCCAACTACGGGGATACCGTCGAGAACTTCCGGCTGGAGGAGGTCCTGTGCGGCGGAGAAGCCGCTCGCGGCCGGGCCATCTACGCGGCGAACTTCCAAGATGCCAAGGCCACCCTGGTCACGGTGCACGCAGGCTGGTGCTCTGTCTGCAAGGCCCAGGCGGCAACCATGGAAGACGGCCTCTACCAGAGATACAAAGACCAGGGTTTCAGGATCCTGCTGGTTATGTTCGAAGATGACCAGGGCGGCTCCGAAGAACAGGCTCTAATGGACTACACCTGCACCTACCGCGATCGTTACCACATGACCTTTACCCTGGCGGTCGACCCCGACGCCGCCGTGATGGGACAGTTTTTCCGTCCCACCCAGGCCGGCACTCCCCTGAACATGCTCTTAGACCGCGATATGGTTATCCGCTACAAAGTCGAGGGCGTCATCCCCGACGTACTCGAGGGCAACATCGAGGCCGTTCTCTCCGAGCAGGACTGATCTCGTCATGTCTCGCACACGGTTCCTCTTGCCGGTATTGCTCGCCGCCATCCTGGTTGTATCCCTGGCCGCATGTTCCGGCGCTACGACGAAGCCGGGCGAGCGACCGGCCCAGGCCGCCGGGGTCGCCGGGGACTTCGCGCTGCATGATCTCGCCGGCAATACTGTTCGCCTGAGCGACTACGGGGACAAGGTAGTCTACCTGTCGTTCTGGGCCTCATGGTGCGAGCCGTGCCGCAGCGAACTGCCGCAGCTTCAGAAGATATGGGAGCGGCTGCGCGGGCAAGGTTTCGAACTGTTAAGCATCGTTGTAGATCCTTCCGATCTCGAGAGCACCGTTCGGCGTCAGGTTCATCGCTACCGCTATCGTTTTCCGGTCCTGCTGGATCAGGACACCGAGGTGGCTAACCGTTTCAATCCCACCATGACCCTGCCTTTCGGTGTCTTATTGGATCGCCGCGGCAGGATCGCATACACCCACAAGGGTTACCGCATCGGGGACGAGCAATTGGTCGAAGATAAAATCGGCAAGCTGCTGTCCCAATAAACTCCATGCGCCCGCGACATCTAATCACGCAACTTTTAGTGCTTCTATCATGCGCCTCTCCCGCCGGAGCTTTCGATTTCACTTTTCCCTGGACAGACCGGCAGGCCTCTTTCGAGATCGCCGAGACGATGGTTGCCGACTACCATGCCGACAATTTCGACGGCGACAAGTACAACGACGACTACTTCGACATTCGTAACCGCCTCAACTTGAAGTTGGCGGTGGCCGACTTCACCTTCTCGCTGCGGATCGACACCTCCACCTTCATCTCCGATCCCGCCGGGGCGTCTCCTGCCTACCTCGACAGGTACGCCCCGGAAAAGTGGTCGGCCGCCTACCATGGCAGGAACCTCCAGGTTACCCTGGGCGACGTCTACGGCTCATTCGGGCGGGGAATCGCTTTGAGGATCCGCAAGACCGACCAACTGGCCGAGGACACCACCCTGATGGGAGCAAAACTCACAGCACGACTGGGAGAGATCGAATTGCAGGCGCTCGGCGGCCTGGTCAACCCGACCAACACCGACGGGGTAAGCGAGAAGACTATCTCGGATTACTTCGCGCTCAAGACCGACGTGCTGGCCGGGCTCCGCGCCGCCTGGAAGATCAAGAACATTGTCAGTTTGGGCATTCACGGCCTGGGAGTGTTCTTCGATCCCTTCGAGCGCAACGCCGAGGCCGAGGCGCAGATCGACACTTCGGTATTGCCCAGGCGCGCCTTCGTTGGCGGAGCCAGCCTGCAAGCGAACGACCTTCTCGAATGGGCCGATCTTTACGCCGAGTTCGATTGGATGCACAGGAGCTTCAATTTGGCCGACCTGCCGCAGGAGGACGGCCAGGCATTCTTCTTCGGGGGCAACGTATACTACGGCAACTGGACATTCACGGCCGAGGTTAAACACTACGAAGACTACGAGTTGTACACCGTCTCCGACAGCGGCGACTATTTGAAAACGCGCATCGACTACATCCGACCCCCGACCCTGGAGCCGGAAGACATGGAGGTGCGCAACAACCGCAATGTAACCGGCGCAAGGTTCAGGGTAGACTGGCGCCCTGCCGGCGCTGACACCCTGCTGTTCGTCTCCTACGCGGGTTTCGTGGCCAGAGACACCTTCACCTCCGGCGAAAAGTCGTGGGTATACAACACCCGCCTGGGCGCGGAGCAGGAATTTCTAAAGAGAGGGCTGGCCAGCCTGGACGCTGGGTTGCGCGAGGAAGTTCCGCTCGAGTTGGGGGGAGACTCGTTGCAGCTAGTATACCTGAATGGCTCGCTGAAGGTCCCACTGGCCGCCCGTCACAGCCTGGATCTGCACGGCAACAACTGGTGGGGACACCACCGTGTTCTGGCTCTCGACCAAGCCAGTGATTTCCTCAAGGGCGAGTGGAGCCTGGGTTACTCATGGTCGCCCTGGCTGTCTGTGAGCCTGATTGTCGGATACGACACCGAGCTTTCGGGCAGCAGAAAACTCGACATCTTCTTCAAGCCAGCCGGCGGTTCGCCGATAAGACAGGTCTTTTTAGCAGGCGGACTGACCGTGAACATCCATGACCTCGTGGTGCTCAAGCTCCTGGCCGGTCAACTGCATGGTGGGCCGAAATGCGTCAATGGAAGCTGCCGAATATTCCCGCCCTTCTCCGGCGTACGGCTTGAAGCAACCTTGCGCATATAGGCCCGTACCTGGTAGACTGGCGCTGTTATGCTTAATATGTAGGGAGGATCGAGTCATATGAATGTCTATGGGCGTCTTGGTTTGCTTGCGGCTCTTATGTTTCTCTTCCACGGCTGTCTCAACGATGGATCCGGCAATCAGGACTCCGGCCCGGAGTGCAAAAGCAACGACGACTGTACTCTCCCCAAGACCTGCCAGCCGGACGGAACCTGCCTCTTCATCGATCCGGACGCCAACCGGGCCACCGGCACCTTCGAACTGCGCATGAACTCGAGCAGCGGCAGTGCGGATGTCAGCGGAAAGCTCGACGGCAAGGGTTTCTTCATGAACATCGGCGGCCAGGTTCAGTTCGACTCCGGACAAGGTGTGGTGACTTTGGAAATATACGGCGTGCTGACGTCGAATCTGCTGAACGGCTTGACTTTCGAGTTGCCTACCGATCCACCCCTGAACCAGGAAGTGAAATTCGGAGCAAGCGGTGTTGCCGATGGAACATTCGACCTGATAAACATCGACAACGACGGCTACGAAACAAGCCGGCACTCGACCGCCGACATCACCGGCGGCGGTGTAACTTTCACCAAGTTCTCCCTGACGAGCAACCAGGCCGTGGAGGGCAGCCTCGACATTCAGCTCAAGAGTCGCTGAGATCCAGTTCAAGAGCCAGCGGAAAGGCCATCACCTGCTCAATCGATTCTCTGCCGCACACGAGCATCACCAGCCTGTCGACGCCCAGCGCGCAACCTGAACATTGCGGCAGTCCTTCTTCGAGTGCGGCTAGAAATCTCTCGTCCAACTCGGGCACTCGTTTTCCGAGCCTGCTCCTTTCGGTGCGCTGCATCTCGAACCTGGCCCGCTGCTGGCAGGCGTCGGTCAGCTCGCCGTAGCCGTTACATAGTTCCAGCCCGCCCGCATACAGCTCGAACCTTTCTGCCAACCAGAGCTGCCTTGGTCTCAACCTGGCCAGCGCGGCCATCTGGGCCGGGTAGTCATACAGGAAAACGGGACCGATGGGCTTGAGCTTGTCCTCCACCCTTTCGATCAGCACACGGTTAATCAGATCGTCGAAGCTGTCATCCGGCGCCGTCGCGACCCCGGCGCGATCGAGGGCCGCGCGGGTCTCGTTCTCGGAGAAATCCTCAGGCAGTTCGATTCCGCCCAGTTCGCCTATCGCCCTGATGAGCGTGTAGCGCCCGAAGGGCTCTGTCGGAAACAGGCCCGACTGGACAACCTCAGCGACACTGCGCACAAGTTCTTCAGTGAAGTCCATCATCTGCTCGACGGTGCAACCCACCTGGTACCACTCGAGACCGGTGAATTCCGGGTTGTGCCGTGCCGTCAGCTCGCCGTTTCTGAAAAACGGGCCGATCTGGAAGATACGTTCCATCCCAGCCGTCAGCATGCGCTTCATGTGGAACTCCGGCGAGGTGGGCAAGAAAAGCGTCCTCTCCTGCGCGCCTTCGAGCCGCAGCCTGGTGCTGAAGCTTTCGAGATGTAGCGCAGGATCGGCCGTCAACGCCAGGCAGGGGGTGCTCACCTCGACGAAGTCGCGCTCCACGAAGAACGATCTTATCGCCCCCAGTATGCGGGCACGCGCGCGCAGGGTGCCGAGCAGCGCGGGATCGGCGCGCACACGTCGGCTAAAAGAAGAACCGCTTTCAGCTTTCATCCTCTGCACCGCGGTCGATATCTTTTTCGAAGCCCAGGCTCGACATATCGGGCATGCGATCGACGAAGACGATACCGTTCAGGTGATCGATCTCGTGTTGCAGCACCCTGGCCGGGAAATCCTTGAAACGCTTCTCGATAGGCTTCCCCCGGCGGTCGAGCGCGCGCAAGAGCAGCGAAGCATGCCGCGGAACCACTCCGCGAAGATCCCTGAGCGACAGGCACCCCTCCCAGCCATCCTCGAACTCTGCGGACATCTCGGACAGTTCGGGGTTTACAAGCACTGTTGGCTCCACACCTGCACCGCCGGCGTCCATTTCGGGCGGCACCCAGAAAGCCAACACCCTGATCGACTGAAATACCTGGGGAGCGGCCAGGCCGGCACCCTGGTGGAAAACCATGCTCTCGAGCAGGCTGTCTGCGAATTCCTGAAAAGCGGCCGTTTCAATCTTGGCCGGATCGACCCCGGTGGCCTTACGGCGAAGCACCGGCTGACCCAGGCTGGCAACTTGAAATATCGCCATTTCACTCACCCGCCTCTTTCTCGGGGTTAGCGTTGTTGCGCGTGAAAAGAACAAAAGCCATGGCCGGTCTTTTCGACGCGTCACGCATGGCGAACTGCATGCCGTCGAAGATCCAGCCTTGTGAAACCCACTCGTTGATGATCCTCTCGAGGTCTTCGTCGGTGACCACGCTGGTTTCTACCACCTTGTATTTCAACATCTTTAGCTCCTTGCTGCGGCACAGATGGTGAATTATACCCTCGCACGCGGGACTGTCAACGCCCGTCGAGCCCGGTAAATAATGTATTGATTGCCGGCCGCGTCCTGCGATAGTCTTGCTCAGTTGTAGCCTGTCCAAGGAGAACGATCGCGATGGAAATCGTCCGGCATTACCTCGAATTCTTTCTCAGCGAGGGCGAGGAGGCGTTTCTCGGGTGTTTCAACCACCCCTTTTTGCTTTACCCCGAGAAACACGCCGCCGCCGGCTTCGCGACCTACCATACGCGTATGGCCGATCGCGGGGAGGGCGCGCACATCGCGGGAAGCGGCAAGGAAATCAAGCAGTTCAAGGTATTGCCGCCCAACGCCGAGCTGGGCTCGAAATATCCGGCCAAGCTGCTTGTCGGGCGCAGTACCGAGCGCGAATTCTCGATCGACCACTCGACCGTCTCTAAGCGCCATGCCTTTCTGATGTTTGACGACGAAAAGAAAGCCTACAAGTTGGGCGACGCTGGCTCCACCAACGGAACCTTCCTCAACGGCCAGAATGTCGAATCGGGAGAACCGGTATACGTCCGCGACGGCAACATCATCTCTTTCGGCGACTGTGACTACATGTTCTTCTCGCCGCACGGCTTTGTCGAGTTGCTAAAACGTCTCAAGGCCGAGGAATCCTGACAGCGCGCTTCTTACCCGCTACTGCAGCAAGAAGAAGCAGGAGCAGCCAAGCGGCCCCGCTGCCAGGCCGGCCGTGGGAACAGCCGCAGCCTTCAGATCCCGGTTCGCCTGAATCGGCGGCGGGTCCCTTGTCGGCTCCCCCGTCCAGCAGCGGTCCTTCGTCCGGGTTGCCGCCCTGATCCGCTGCCGCGTCGCCGGCGTCGGGGCCGGCATCCGTTCCCGCGTCCACGCCGCCGTCCGGCTCTTCCTCTACTGCGACGCAGTAGCCCTGGCTGCATTCGCTGCCGTCAGGACACTCGACGTTCCGGCAGGCATCGCCTATGCAACTTCCGTCGCTGCAGGCGGTTCCCACCGGGCAGTAGACGCCCTGGCAGGGATCCAGGGCACACTCTCCATCGATGCACACCTGTCCGGCCTGGCAGTTGCGCCCGGCGCACTGGCTTTCCACGCAGGCACCTTCCGAACAGACTTGATCGGGTGTGCAATCCGCGCAGGCTATCGGCAGACAATCTCCTTCGTGGCACCATGACTGGTCGTTACAGTCGATGCCGCTGCAGGGATCGGGCTCGCAGACGCCCTCTACACAATGGTTACCCGCCTGGCACTCGTGCCCGGGAGTGAAGCAATCCGCCGGCACGCAGATTCCCATGCGGCAGTATTCTTCGGGCTGACACTCGATCTGCTGTTCGACGCAGGTGTCGACGCAGTCGCCCCGCGCGTCACATTCTTCCCCGGCCGGGCAGTGTACACCGCAGCAGGCATCGGCCACGCACCAGCCATCGAGACAGGTCAAGTTGCCGGCGGGACATTCGCCTGAGCTGCAGGGCGAAGCGCACTGGCCGCACAGGCAAATATCGTATCCCTGGCACAGGCTGCCTTCGTCGGTGATGCCGTCGCAATCGTCGTCCAGCGAGTTGCACATCTCGGGCTCGGGCCGAATCTCGCCCGCGCAGTCAGACCAGCGTCCTTGGGGCGTGCACACCTCGGTGCCCTTTCTGCACTCGCCGGTATCCACACCGCACTCCCGGGTGTCTCCCGGGTTGCACTCGCCGCACTCGTCGTCCTGGCCGTCGATCAATCCGTCGCAGTCGTTGTCGATGCCGTCGTCGCAGATCTCCGGTGTTGCATTCTCGTCCGTCAGGCCGTCGCAGTCGTTATCGCGCCCGTCGCAGACCTCTTCAGAGCCCTGGTAACCGCCCTCGCACGGGCCCCAGGCACCGTCCTGGTCGCAGATCGAGACACCCATCTCGCAATCGCCCTCGGAGGTTCCGCACTGTTTCTGCTGCCCGGGAAAACAACTGCCGCATTCGTCGTCCCAGAGATCGGTCAGACCGTCGCAGTCGTTGTCTATGCCGTCGTCGCAAATCTCTTGGCCCAGCATGTCGGTGACGCCGTCGCAGTCGTTGTCCAGTGCGTCGCAGTTGATCTCCGCCATGGGATTCACTTCGCCGATACACTCGACCGAACCGCCGATGCACATCTTGTCGCCCGGCCGGCATTCACCCTCGTCGGTGTAGTATGGCGGCTGTTCTCCCCCGCTGTCGACGCCGCAGTCGTCGCCCATTCCAGGGAAACTCTCGTCCACTGACAGGTTGCAGTTGTCGTCCCGGCCGTTGCACACTTCGGTGGCTCCGGGATTTATGGCCGAGGCGGTAGCCGCAGAGCAGCCGGCCATCGACTCGTTGCCGGTATCGCAGCAGTCGGAACATTGGTTATAGGTGTCGCCGTCCAGGTCGGGAAAGCCGTTGTCTATTGTGCCGTCGCAGTCGTTGTCCAGCCCGTCGCAGACCTCGGGCGTGGCCACGATCTGGGCGTTGCATATGACGCCGTTGTGGTTGGCGTTGCAGACGTAAACCCCCTGGCCGGTGCAGCCGCCCTGCACGATCTCGCAGGGCGTGCCTTTCAGCGGCCAGTCCTCGTCTATCTGCGCGTCGCAGTCATTGTCCTTGTCGTCGCAAAGTTCCACCAGCGCCTCGTTGATGATCTGGTCCATGGCGTTTTGCAAATCGGCCTGGTTGTCTGCCTGGTGGTAGCTCCCGGTGTGCCCGGCGGCAGCGATGTTGTTGAGCACCGTCGGGTTCGCACCGCTGCCGAAACCGATCACGAAGGTCTTGATTCCGGTGGTGTAGAGGTCCTGCGTGGAGGCCACCGGGTCGCTGCTCGTGTTATCGGCACAGGTGTCGTCACCGTCGCTGACCAGCATAATGAAGTTGCGCCGGTCGGGATCTTTCAGCTGGCGGTACTGGTTGAGCCCCATCAAGGTGGCCGCCATGGGTGTGTTGCCATTGGCCCCGGCCGCGCTCATGGCGCTGGTGATGGCGGCGGCGGTGTTGTCTCCTACGTCGACCTGGATGCTGCCGGCACCGCAGTCGTTGTCCGAGGGGAACATGTCCAACCCGAAGCGCAGCTTGGCGCCGTAGTTGTTAAGGACAAACTGAATCGCGTTCTGCGCCTGGGTCCATTTGGTGCCCTGCATGCTGCCGGAACGATCGAGGACGATCATCATGTTGGGCTTCTCGCAGGCCGGCTGCGCCATTGCAGGCGCGGCGGCGCACAGTACGGCCACGGCCAGCGCCACGGCCTGAATAATCGCGTTGTGCTTTTTCATGACCGGCCCTCCTTCTTTCGTCCACGACGTCGCTTCCGGCGTTTGCCAAAGACGACCATCCCCAGGCCGCCCCCTACCACGTGCAGCGGAACCAGGTCTTTCATGGCCAGGTTGCGGCAGCTGCACTCGCTGTCGTCGCCGTCGGTGTCGTTGTCGCAGTCATTATCGACGCCGTCGTTGCAGGCCTCCGTCTGGGGACGCCCGGCCACTGCATTGCAGCGCGTGCCGGTGCCGTTGTCGGTGCAAACGATGTATCCGCGGCTCAGGCAGCCGCCTTGGCCGGCCTCGCAGTTGTTTCCGAGGCCGCTGAAGCCCTCGTCAGTGTTGCCGTCGCAGTTGTTGTCGTAGTAGTCGCAGAGCTCCGTCTCGGGCTGGTGCGCGTAGCACTGGCTGGGCGAACCGCTCACACAGATGCGGTAGCCCGTGTCTCCGCAGGGACCCGTGCAGGGCTCGATCCAGCCCTCGTCGGTTCGCCCGTCACAGTCGTTGTCGAGCCAGTCGCAATCTTCTAAGGAACCAGCAGGCGCGACCGCATCGCAGACCTGCTGGATGCCGTCTGCCGAGCAGACATAGTGACCCTGGGTAAAGCACTCGCCGACGCCGGCGCTGCAGGGCAGGCCGACATAGGGGAAATTCTCGTCCACGTTGAGATCGCAGTTGTTGTCGATGCCGTCGCACAACTCTGCGCTGGGCGGGATATCCTCGGCGTTGCAAACCAGTTGGCCGCCGCCGGGGCTGCAGACCATCACGCCCTCGGCGTAGCACGGGCCCTGCCCCTTGGAACAGGCTGTCCCGACGCCCGGGAAATCTTCGTCCGTCTCGCCGTCGCAGTCGTTGTCCAGCCCGTCGCAGGCCTCGGCAAAACCCTGTCCCGGTTGTTTCTGCGAACACTCCGTGCCGCTCCCGTTCGCCAAGCAGACCATCACGCCCGGCCGGGCGCAGATTCCCAGGCCCACCTGGCAGCCGTCCATAAGATCAGCAAAGTCTTCGTCGATCTGGCTGTCGCAGTCGTTGTCCTTCCCGTCGCACAACTCGTTTACCGGCCCCTGGGCTCCCTGGCACGGCCCCCAGTGGCCCTTGTCACAGGTGCGTGTGCCGACCCGGCACTCTCCGGTGTCGTCGCCGCACGATTCGAACACCCCGTCGAGACATTCACAGCCCTCGTCCGTCAGGTGATCGCAGTCGTTGTCCAGTCCGTCGCATGTCTCGTCCTCGGGCATGCCTCCACCCTCGCAGGCGCCCCATACGCCCTGATGACAGTTCTGGATGCCGGCATAGCAGATGCCCACGTTCAGGCCGCAAGGGCGCTTATCGGCATCGCAGAGACAACCGTTGTCGACAGAGCCCTCGCAGTCGTTGTCCAGCCCGTCCTCGCACACCTCGTCCTCGGGCGGCGTTCCACCAAGGCAGCCGCTCCAGTGCCAATCGCCGCCATCGTCTGCGCAGTTTTGCGCGCCCGGCGTGCACTCGCCCAGGCTCGATCCGCAGGAACGCGAGTCACCCTGGTTGCAGTCGCAGCCGTCGTTGACGGCGCCGTTGCAGTCGTTGTCCAGGTCGTCAGTACAGTTCTCTGCGTCCTCGGGCTGGTGACCGCCCTGACATTCACCCCACTGGCCGTCTGAGCAGGTGGAGACGCCCTTCGAACAGACACCGACGTCGGTGCCGCAGGGCTTTTCCTCGCCGCTGTTGCAGGGGCAACCCTCGTCGGTATCACTGTCGCAGTCATTATCGGCCCCGTCACAGGCCTCGTCCGCCCCGGGAAAAATATCCGCCCGGTTGTCGTTGCAGTCTGTGCAGTCGGCGCAGCCTTCGCGAAGGTCGCAGAAACCGTCATGATCGAGATCGGTGCAATTGGGTTTGACGATGCATTCACCGTCCCGGCAGACGTAACCGGTCGCGCAGTCGGTACTGGAGTTACAGCGCGGCTGCGCGTCGTCGGACCCGACGACGGAACTACCGCATCCGGCAGTGAGCGCCGAAAAAACAACTAAACGAATCAAGCCCAATGATAGCCTTGTCATTACAGATCCTCTAAGAATCAGTAAAATGAGATTCTGTTACTACTCTAGTGTAAGAGGATGAAACCAGTCAACCTGGAAAACCGGCTCTATCGGGGTCTACGATCTCGAGCCACTTGAACCAAATGGGATGATGTTCCTGATACCAGTGGAGAACTTCCAGCAACACCTCTTGGCCCTTTCTGGAAATCACCTCGGATGGGATGCGGTCGAAGTGGACACGAATGGTCTGTTTGGCGGTGTATTCCAGCGCCTCCGAACACAGCGTCTGCAATTCGTTTCGAATTCGGCCGGAGTCTGAGATCTTCACCGGCCGGATATGGAAGTCCTCGCCCCAGATGAAACGGATCAGCAGCGGATTGAAGACCAGCCGTCCTTCACGTGGACGCTCCATCAGCCGCAAGGTGAAGCTGATACGCTTGTCTCCCCGGCGGCTGGACAGGCGCACGGTCACCCGGTAGGTGCTTGCAGTCAGTTGTGTAACCCCCGGGGCCCCGGTGTATGGATCGGGCTGCATGTAACCCACCAGGGAAATGACGTCCCAGCGTTTCTCTGGAAAGAAATCATCGGCGCGGATGACACGTTTTCCAAGCTGGATGCCGGCGTCGCGCGCCTCGCAAATCAGCCGGTGGTAGAGATCGACGGTTGCGGTGTCCGGTGTGTTTCCGGTTATAGCCGCGAGACGCGCTGGAAAGTCATCGGCCTCCACATCCAGGCCCATGATCTTCTGTTCCTGCCTGTATGAGAGATCGAAGCGGGAAGTGAAGACGGCTAGCGAGGCGTCCAGCCCCAGCACCGGGGCCAGGCTGACCGCCTGCATGGCCTCGGCCGAGGCCGCGTAGCCGTCGCAGATGAAAACATGGGTGCCTCCGTCCGCGTCTTGCCAGCTCCCCACACTGTAGTTGGGAGCGTAAGTGCCCGACTCGGTGAAGGCCTCCATTCCGCTGGGCATCTTCCAGCCGTCGTCCACCAGGTGCACTCCCAGCGCCTCCCATTCCTCCCATAACTTTCCGATGCGTCCGACGCGACCCTTGCCACGCAACGTCCAGACATGGATGTCCTCGCGGCGGATGCCGGGATAAGTCGCTTCGATGGCTTCAACGACCAGAGCGCGGGGAGTGCTGTAATCGATCAGCACCGAGCGCTCGCTGGCCTTATCGACCACGGCCTGGGGCAAGAACAGGCTGCCCATGTAGCCCTCGTAGGGCCGGGAGATGCACAGCGGCTGGTTGAACAGGTGTAATACGGTCATCGGGCCGGTATCGCGGCCCATGGCGAAGCGCGAGGTGTTTTCCAGGGTATCGATGGCCGCGCCCCAGACCGTCAGCCCGGCGCTCTTGACCTCGTCGTAGAACTGGTCGAAACGGTAGTCGGGCTCGTTGAGCATGCGGGTGACCCGTTGATCCAGCCATTGGGAAACCTGCGGGCGGGCGTAGACGCGGCCGAATCCGAGTTGGGGGTTGGAGCCCATCTCTTGTGTCTCACCCGATTTGGGCATCAGTCCTTCGCCCAGGCTGACCATGATGGCGTGATTCTCGGGCAGGTAGCGCGAGGCGAACCAGAGGCTCTCGCTCATGGCGTAGGCGGAGATGGCGTCTGCGTCCTTCTTGACCTGGTTGAGGTAGGCCTTGTCCTGCCCTTTCCCCTCACCGAAGCGCCCGTAAAGCTTGGTGCCCAGAGCGGTAACCGCTGCGGTCATGGCCATCAGCCGCTCCATGCGGATATCCAGGAAAGAAATCTCGCGGGAGCCTTTCTGGCTGGGCTCTCCCCGCAGCCACTCTACCTCGATGTCTTCCAGTCCCAGGTGCAGTCGGTTCAGAATAGGCCGCGTGTCGAAGAACCACTGTGCGATACGATCTTGCTTGTCTTTCTGCTCTGTTGCTAAGACCATGAGATCCTCCACAGCCGGTTGAGAATATTTCTTCATATCAAGCTTTTCCGCCTGGTGCCGCGTTTCAGAGCCAAAAGCGCCAGCAGTAACATTGCCAGCACCCAGCCCTTACTGCCTTCGCTCGAACTGCAGCCGCAGCCCGGCGACCCTTTTCCGTCCAGGTCGTAGGCCGGGCTGTCACCGTCGCCGTCAATGCCGCCGTCCGGCAAGTCGTCAGTCGCGGCCTGGTCGCCACCGTCTTGGCCGGCGTCAAATCCACCGTCACGATCTTCCCGGGGCACCTCGCAGGTGCCCGCACGACATTGCGTGCCCTGCGGACAGGCTACATACAGGCAGGCGTCGGGCACACAGACGCCCCTGTCGCACTCGTAGCCCTGTGAACAGTAGACCTGCTCGCAGGGGTCGGCAGAGCACTGGTTGTCGATGCATAGCTGCCCCGCCGCTGCGCAGGACATCCCGGCGCACAGGCTGCGCAGACACTCACCATCTTGACAGATTTCGTCGGGCCGGCAATAGCCGCAGGCCGGGGACAGACACTCACCCCCGCGACAGTATGTGCCCGGGGCACACGAGGTTGCATGACAAGTGTCCGTCGCGCACGCGTCCCCGACGCAGATCTCCGGGCTGGGACACTCGTGGCCTGTAGTTTGACAGTCTTCTACGACACACTCACCCAGGCGGCACTCGTAGCCCGCTTGGCACTCAATTCCTTGAAGCTCACAGACATCCGCGCAGCTTCCTTCGGCCGTGCATGATTGGCTGCTCTCGCAGCGCACTCCGCAGCAGGGCGAGACACACCAGCCGCCGCGGCAAACGCGATCCTGCGTCGGACAGGTCTTGTCGGGACAGGCTTGAGCGCAGACGCCGCAGACACACTGCTGGTCGCCGCCGCACAACGCGCCGTCGTCTGTCAGGCCGTTGCAGTCGTTGTCCTTGCCGTCGCAGACCTCCGAGCCTGCGTCATCCGGCGCGGGACAGCTCTCGATCCCCCCGGCGCACAAAGTCTCGCCGGGACAAGCCGGGATGCGGCACTCCTGCGGGCTGAACTCCTCGTCCGTCTCGCCGTCACAGTCATCGTCCAGCCCGTTGCACGGGTCGTGCTGAGCGCATCCTCCGCCGGAAGTGAACAGGATCGCGCCCCCGGCGCCCGCCGCCCAGCCGCTCTCGGCATCCACAAAGTCAATACCCAAGATAGCCTGAGTGAATGGGACATACTGCTCAAACCATGTCAGGCCCCCATCCCTGCTCGACAATATCAATCCGCCCTCTCCGGCGGCGTAACCCCTCTCAATCGTCGGAAAAGATACAGCGGACAAATCATCCTCAGTACCAGTCGAGACCGTTTGCCAATTTCCGCCGCCGTCTGAACTGGCCAGCATGACACCCCGCCGGCCGACTATCCAGCCGTGCTGACCGTCGGCAAAATCGACCGCCAGCAGGTCTTCTTGAGTGCCGCTGTCCAAAAGCTGCCAGCTGTTTCCCCCGTCGCTTGTCGAAATCAGGGCGCCCCCGTTGCCCACAGCCAGGCCCGTCTGCGCATCGATGAAGAAGACACCTCTCAGCCACTGGGAGGTCGCCGATTGCTGAGCTGCCCAATGCAGCCCGCCATCGCTGGTGTGCCAGATTACTCCAGCATATCCAACCGCCCAACCGTTGCTCGCGTCGGGAAAGTGGGCACCGTAGAAAGCCTGGGGCGACTCCATAACTTGCACCTGCCAGCTCGCGCCTCCGTCCGCGCTTGCCAGTATGCGCCCACCACCGAACTCCGAGGCGCCCAGTGCCCAGACGTGCTGCCCGTCGACAGCCGCTAGTGCCGAAATGCTGCCCGTGGTCGGTGACTCAAGCCGGCTCCAGGTGTTGCCGCCATCGTTCGTTGACCAGATGGCGCCCTGGTCTCCCGCCGCCCAGCCGTGCTGCGCGTCAACAAATGCTATCGCCCTGATCCAGGGCGCGGGGGGATCCGATAGCAATTCCCAGTTCGCTCCGCCATCGACGGTTTGCAGCACGACTCCGCCGGTGCCGCTTACCCAGCCGCGTTCGGCGTTTTCGAACCAGACGGCTTTCAGATTAACCGTGGTACCCGATTCGCGCTTCTCCCAGTTTTGGCCGCCGTCAGCGCTGGCGAGCAAAGTGCCCTGGTCACCCACGACAACCACGTGCGCGAGGTCGGGTTGCGCCACCGCGGTCAGGTTGCGAATGGTCAACTTGGCCAGATCGTCGTTGCGCTGAAAGCTCTGGCCGTCTGTTGTCAGCGTTATCGTCCCGTTGTTGCCGACCGCGATGACGTGAAAGGCATCAGTGAGTGTCACGTCGTGCAGAGTGTAGTAGGTGTCGCCACTGTGCCGCGTCCAGTGCTGTCCGCCGTCCGCGGTCACCAGCACCGAGCCGCCCTCGCCCACCGCTGCTCCCTGCAGGCCGTCTATGAACTTTATCGCCCGCAGATCCTGGTAGGCTCCCGTTTGCTGGGCGATCCAGGCCCGTCCGGCGTCGATCGTGTGCAGCACCGTTCCCGCGTCGCCAGCAGCCCAGCCCGCCCGCGGGTGCACGAACGAGATGCCGTAGAGATCAGTGTCGACTCCCGACCAGAAGGGATGCCAGTGCTTGCCGCCGTCGCTGGTACCCAAAACCAGGCCATCATTGCCAACCACCCAACCGGTCATGCCATCCAGCATGGCCAGCGCCCGCAGGTCGGGCTGCCCCGAGACACTGCCCACCATCCAGCTTGCGCCCCCATCCAGCGTGTAGACTGATGCCCCGTCCAGGCCCACTGCCAGGCCCCTCTCGCCTGCCAGGTGTATAGCCAGCAGGTCGTGACCATGGGTTCGCGGCTGCTGCCACTCCCAACCCCCGGCTCGGATTTCGTTCGTCGAAAATAAGAAAGCCCAGCAGGAAAAAATGACGGCTGCTGTCCAACGTTGGGCCATGCCGACTACTTTCCCTGCGGCTTGCCCAGGTAGCGCTCGACCACCCAGCGAATCAACTTCCGGGCGCCCTCGCTGATGTCTGTGAACCTGACGGCAAAGCCTGAGGGATCCTGGCGCTGGTGCCAGACGACTTCGCCGCGAGCCTTGACCGGTGTGCTGACCAGGGGCAAGAACATCTCCATGTCTACCTGGGTCTCTTCGTCAAGCGGTTCTTCCGCCAGCAGGAAGGCCCCGCTGGCGCTGAGGTTGCGCGAATAGTAATGCCGCCCGCCGCTCTCGGTCTCGACGCGCACGATGATCCCGATCGGGGCGCGCGGAGCCCTTCTTTTCTCGCTGTAGTCGATACCACCGGGCATAGATAATCCTTCAAGCCGGAACGCAAACCCGGCGACTTGAGTGGAGTTATCCTAGCTCCAAGGGATACAACTGTCAAACACGACTGGTTGTACGCTGGTCTTTTAGATTGACCGTTGACCAGCCGGTCTGTCAAACTGGACACTAACCAGAAGGTGGTCTTGGATGATCAGGTTTTCGCTCTTGCTGCTCGCGGTCTTCGTTATGGCCTTATTTTCCGCCTGCGGGCTTGATGTCGTCGAGTTCAGCGTCGTCGAGGAGGGTCTGGTCGGCATGGCCGGCGTCAATGTTCCCGGCCTGGGCAACTTCGGCTCCAGCCTGGACAACGCCCTCTCAGACCAGGGAGTCGACCCGGGCGACGTCGACTCGATGCGCGTACTCACAGGCTCGCTCGAGATGACCACCCAGGGCGGCTTGACGAAGGATCTGTCCTTCTTCGAGAAGCTGGAGTTCAACCTGGGTGCCGACGGCATGCAACCCACCCGCTTGGCCTTGGCTGCGCAGCCCATAGCCGCGGGGACAAAACACGTCGATCTGGACGTCGACTCCCGACTGGATCTGAAACCCTACCTGGATGCCGGCAACATGCTTGTAGACGTAGACGCCATGCTGAACCCACTACCGCCCGACGCCGTGGGCATCAAGCTGATCTTCAAAGTCAGAGTCGACGTGAACGTCATCAAGTAGTGCCCGTCTCAAGAGGCCGTCTTACGAAAACTGCACTTCGAGCGCCGCCTTGTCCTTGGAGGTTATGGATTCCTTCAAGGCGCCTACTTCCGGCAAAATATCGTGCATGAAGAAGCGCGCCGATGCCACGCGCGCATGGTAAAAGGCCGCCTCGCTGTTTTGCCCGAGCAACTCTGCGCGCGCCTTGTCGTCCGTGGCGCCTTTTTCTTTACAGATGGCCTCGAATTTGTCGCTGGCCACCACGGCGGCGTCCAGCAGGAAATAGGCGACCACCACGTGCCCGAACATGCGCAGATAGGGGCTGGCCTGCAGGAAGGCCGCCTCGACATCCTTGCCCAGCTTGGCGCCCAGTTCCTGCGTGGTCTCGACCAGCAGCTTGACCGCTACACCCAGCTTTCCGCACAGGGGGCCGATTTTATCGTGGCCCTTGTTCTTCTCGATGAATTTTCCCAGAAGCTCCATGAACTCCTTGAAATACAACCCGCCCTGGCCGGCCACCTTGCGTCCCAGCAGGTCCATGGCCTGGATGCCGTTGGTACCCTCGTATAGCGAGGAGATTTTCTGATCCCGACAGTATTGTTCGACCGGGTACTCCTGGCAGTAGCCGTAGCCGCCGTAAACCTGGATGGCGGTTTCGTTGACCCTGAAACCCATGTCAGATCCGTATGCCTTGCAGATTGGCGTCAGCAGCTCTACCAGGTGAGTGCTGCGCTCGCGCTGCTTCTCGTCCGGCGCGTGCTCGGAAAGGTCTGTCAGGCGCGCCACCGAGTACATCAAAGAGCGCATGCCGTCCACCAGGCTCTTCATGTACATCAGCATGCGGCGTACGTCGGGGTGCTCGATGATCGGCGCCCGCGGCGCCTGGGCGTCTTTTCCGGCGCGCAGGTTGGCTCCCTGGGTGCGTTCCTGGGCGTAGCCTAAAGCGCTGTTGTATCCGGCCGCGGCCAGCCCCAGCCCCTGGATGCCCACGCCCAGCCTGGCCTCGTTCATCATCTGGAACATCTGGCGCATGCCGGTGTTCTCTTCTCCCAGCAACCAGCCCTTGCATTTTCCCTCGTCGCCGAAGTTCATCGTGCAGGTCGGCGAGGCCTTGATGCCCATTTTGTGCTCGATATTGCCGCACGAGAGGTCGTTGCGCTCTCCAATTGAGCCGTCGTCGCCCACCAGGAACTTGGGCACCAGAAACAGGCTGATGCCCTTGGTGCCCGGCGGGGCGCCTTCGATCCTGGCCAGAACCGGATGGATGATATTCTTCGACATGTCGTGCTCACCGGCGCTGATGAAGATCTTGTTGCCGCTGATCAGGTAGTGATCGCCGTTTTTTTTGGCGCTGGTCTTCAGGTTACCGACGTCCGAACCTGCTGCCGGCTCGGTCAGACACATGGTGCCCGTCCACTCGCCGGAGTAGATCCTCTCGCAATACAACTTCTTGAGCTTTTCGCTGCCGAAGGCTTCTACCAGGTGCGAGGCTCCCTCGGCCAGGATGGCCGTCAAGAAGAGCGAAACATTCGCGCCGGCGAAAACCTCCCAGGACATGAACTTGAGCACGTTCGGCAAACCCTGTCCCCCGAAGTCCGGGTCGTGAACCATGCCTATCCAGCCCCCCTCGGCGAATTTCTTGAAAGCTTCCCCGAAGCCCTCGGGCATCGTGACCCGGCCGTCCTCGAAGACCAGGCCCTGCCGGTCGCCCACGGAGTTGAGCGGCGCAAGCACCTCAAGGCCGATCTTGATTGCCTCGTCGGTAACCATCTCGAACAGTTCGCGGTTGCATTCACTAAAAGCCGGCAGGCTGCAAAGATCCTCCACGCCCAGCTGCTCGTGAAGCACGAACTGGATATCCCGCTTGTTCACTGAAAATTCAGTGGGCATATCATCCTCCTTTGTCGAATTGTCATATCATCAGGCGCCGGTGCCGTAAGCGTCAAGGGCAATCCGCGCCTGTTTATTAAGTTTTGTCCTCAACTCCTCGGGCGCTTCTATTGTCGCCTGTCCCCCGAACGAGGCCACGTAAGACAAGACGTACTCATCAGAGACGTCGTACAACTTGGCGATCACGCCGCCCTCCGGCGTCCGCTCGACATAGTCGTCGCCCCAGTGCTCGCGAACCCAGCGTGCCACCGCGGGGGTGAAGGAGATAACCACCTCGCGTCCGCCGCGCTCGGGAACGGTCAGGTTCTGCTCGACGAAGGCGGCCACGTCGAAATCGGCGGGAAAGTCGAAGATGCGTTCCGTCATCCCGGCCTGCATGATCCGCGACAGCCGAAAAACGCGCTCGGCCTTGCGCGTGGTGCAATAGGCCGCCAGGTACCACAACCCCAGGTGGTGATGCAGACCATACGGTCGTATGGTGCGATCCGTCGCCTCTCCCCTGCTGGCCGAGTAGTATTGCAGCTCCAGCTCCCGGCGCTCGTCTATCGCCCGCCTGAGCGTGCTCAGGAACTTGTTCTCAGTCTCGCCCAGCAACAACATGAAGCGTCCGGCTAACTCGTCGAACAGCCTGCGGGCATCCTGGGGCAAAGAGGCGGCAATCTTCTCCACTGCTATCCCGACCGCCACGGCCGCCTCGCCCATCAGCTTTTGATCGGTGAACATACGCGCCGCCGTAGCCAGTGCCAGTGCCTCGAACACCGTCAGACCCGGCGGTTTTTCAAGCGACTGGTGCAGATCGACGAAAACACGGCCGCCTTCCTGGTAGATGTCTATCATGTCGTTCGGCAGAAAGGGCGGCCTGCCAACCATCAGCAGGAAATCGATTTCCTTCATCAGTTCTTGTTCGGAGATTCCCAGGCGCCGGGTCAGATCTTCGACGGTCACGCCCCGGTGCCTGACCACGTAAGGCACTAAAAAAAGAAGTGTGCGCAGCCTCTCGTGGAGATCGGACATCAGCCAGCACCGCCTGCGGCACTGCTCGCCGCGACATTCAAAAGGGCCGCCTTGACTTTATCCACGATTTCGGGCGGCGAAATCACCCTGGCCCGGTGCCGGTGCCAGAGTATCGTCGGCAACAGACCGTCTGAGAAGGTCACAGACAGGCGCACTATCAGGGCCTCGCCGTCCTCCTCGACGTATTCTACCGACTTGCCCAATTCGGCCACCGCTGCCTGGGCACCGGGCGGTTCAAAGCGCAGTTTGACCTCCAGCGGATCATGCGCCTTGATCTCCCACGGATGCCGGGCGACATGATCCGCGAGGCTGAAGTCTTTCGGAAACTCGAAGTCGGGAGACTTGGGTTTGAAACGGTTGACATCGAGGCCCGTGATGCGATCGACGTGAAACACCCGCATGGCCTCGCGCAAGTGGCAATACCCGACCAGGAACCATTTACCCTGAACGTAGATCAATCCATAGGGGTCGACGTCGCGTTTGGTTTTTTCGTCTTTCCACAGCGAATGGTAAAAGATGATTGTTCTTTTCCTTTCGCTGATCGCCCTGTGCAATGAAGCCAGGTACTCCTTGCGTCTCAGGGCACTGGCATCTCCTAAGTTGTTTGCGGGCATGGTGCGCAGCACGGGCTGCCTGACGAACTCTCCCTCGCCGGTCGCGAAACCTATTTTGTTCAAGGCCATGACCAGGTCCCGCGAGAACGGTGAGCCGTCCATCTGCAACACCGCGCTGCCGGCCAAGTATAGCATGGCCATCTCCTCGGGTGCCAAATCGATGGGCGGCAGCGAGTAGCCTTCCCTGTCGATCATGTAGCCCCCACATTCGACTTCATCTTCCTGCATGTAACGCAGCGGCACTCCCAGTTCGATGATATCCGCCTTGTCCCGCTCGAATTTGCGGGCGATCGACTCATCCTGCCCGTCTCGGTAGTCTTCCGGAAAGGCATTCTGTATCTCGGCAAAAGTCACCGGCCGGCGGGCGTTCAGCAAGAAGGCGATCTGGTCGAGGAGTCGCTCAGCCTTCTTCATCATAAGACCCCGCCGTCGTGTGTTTCCAGCGGCCTTTGATCCTGCCGGAACGATCAACGTGCAGCCCTTCCGGAAGAACAGCGTCCACTTTCTTCCTGTAGCCCTTGACCGTCCAACCGAGCCCGGACAAGGCCTCGGCAATAGCCGCCCGCAGCCTGGCCGGCGTCTCCTCGTCGACCAGAAGCTGCAGCACGGCCTCGCGAGCCGCCTCATCCTGCCTGCAGGTTAAAGCCGAGAGGGCCTCCAACTGCACCTCGTCACGGTGATCGCGCAGGAAGGGAATCAAGGCCGGAACCACGTCGGGGTGGTCGTACTCGGCCAGTTGCGAAACCAGCAACACCTTGCGCTCGGGCTCGCGGGTGTAACTGGTGCCCAGGTTATTGAGCGCCCGTTCGATAACCTCGACCGCTTCCTGCGGTTCGGCGACGGTGCTAAGCAGCTTCAGAGGCCAGGTTATCGGCACGTTGGCCGAGTCCTTGCGGTTCAGGTAAGCCTCCACGGCAGGTATCACTTCACTTCCGAAACCTACCAGGATGTCGAAGACGTTCTGCTTCTCATCCTCGTCCTTGATGCTGGGATCGACATTTACCATGAAGCGCTCCAGCAGCCCCTGACAACCCTCCCGACCGCCCAACTCCTTGAAGTACTGCACCGCCCGGAAACGGTCTTCACCCTGCCCGAACCTGTTCTTGATGTGTTTCCGATGGCGCTGGTAATCCCGGCGGTGTTTCTTGCGGCGTAGCTTCTCCATCCACCCGGAGAAGCTCATTGGTTTACCTTCCACGCCAATGACACGCTCCCGAAGGCGCTGGCCATCTTGATCGTCAGGCTGCCGACGTCCGGATCGATCACGGGCTTCCCGTTTGTTTGATCCAGCGGGAAGATGACCAGGTACGATTTTCCGAAAGTGCTGGAGAACGGGAAAAAGGCCATCAGGTTCGGCCCGCGCCCGCGGAACTTGTGGATGCTCAGCGGCAGGACACCCAATTGGTTCGTTCCGCCCCAGAGCGTCATTCTCCAGACGGCGTCCTTTTCGTCCAGGTTGTTCCACTCCTCGCGCGGGATGTCGGCGAAGACGAAAAACTCGTGGCCGCGGCCTACCGAGGTGGCAATCATTTCCAGGTCGCTGTCGACCTGCCCGGGATCGGCGCCGAATATCTTCAGGTACTGCGCTCCGAAGGCCTCGCGAAGCTTGGGGGCCAGGTAGGTCGCGTGAACCAGCAGCATGTTATCCAGGCTGTAATTCACCCGGCCGGATATCGTCCACCTGCGCAACTGCTTATCGTATTCTGTGTCGAGCTTTTGCGGCCCACGCATGTTGGGCTGGGGCGCACAGGAGCACAAGGCCACAGCAAATACAAAGCAGGCCTTCGGGATCTTCGATAGTTTTATACGCTGCGTCATCGTGCGACAAGTATAGTCCCTGGCGAGCCAGGGTCAAGAGCGGATACGTTGACTAGCGTATGAAATCCTGCCGAGTGAAGAGCGAGTGGAATTCATGTCCCGCCTGCTCTATTGTCTGGCGCCCCCCCTCCAGGCGGTCTACCAGAACAACCACCCCGCGCACATCGAGCCCGGCCTGCTCAACCCGGTCGAGCGCCTGCAAAGCCGATCCTCCCGAGGTTACCACGTCCTCCAGCACAACCACCTGGTCTCCCCGGGCCAGATTGGCCATGCCTTCTATCCAGGCCCCCGTCCCGTGACCCTTGGCCGCCTTACGCACTAAAAAGCCCTGCAGCGGATGCCCCTCGATCTGGCTGATCAAGCTGACCGCCGAGACGAGCGGATCGGCACCCAGCGTGGGACCGCCGACCGCCACCGCCTTGGGGAAGGACTCGCGCACCAGGTTGTATACCAGGCGTCCGATCAGCAGGTGCCCCTCGGCGCTAAGAGACGTCTGGCGGCAGTCGATGTAGAAATCGCTCACCTTGCCGGAGGCCAGGACGACCCTGCCTGAGCGAAAAGACTTTTCATGCAAAAGTTGCAGCAGACGCAAGCGATCGGGACTGGTGTCACTCACCACTGCACCTGAGGCCTTTGAGACGGACGCTAGCGCCGTTTTCTTTTGACCACAACTTTTTTCTTTGAGCGCGAGTCTGCCTTCTTGATGACGCTAATCGTTTTCTTCACCGGTACAGGCGCCTTCTTTACTTGTAGGTGAGGCGCAGCCGGCGTCTTGCGGACGGGTTCGGGCCTGACCGCTGGTCGTGGTGTAAAAGACGGTGTCTTGTGATCTGCGGCCGGAGAGGAAGTCTGGCGCGGCATCTCCAGGTTGCCCATATCGACCTTGCCCTTGAACAAAGCTCCCTCGACGACAATCACCCGGGGCGCGTGGATATCACCTACCATGCGCCCGGTTTCCGACAACTCGACAGAATCGGTCGCCGTCAAGTTACCGACCATCACACCGCTGACCACGGCGTTGTTGACCGAGACGTCCGCCTTGACTACCCCGCTCTGCTCGATGATCAGCGTGCGCGACAGGCTCAGCGAGCCCTCAATTCTTCCCTGAACCGTCAGGTCTTCGTCACCCTGCAAGTTGCCCCTGACCAGAATGGTTTCACCGACAATTGTGTTGGTATCCGCCATGAACGGCTCCTTTTAACTAGCGATCCATGTCCACGTTGCCCTTGAACGTGGCTCCGTCGGCGATTAAAATTCTCGGCGCCTTGATGTCGCCGACCATCCGGCCGTCGCTTTTCAGCTCTACCTTGTCCGAAGCGTTGATGTTTCCGGTGACAGAACCCGACACCTCGACGTTGCGAGTCACTATGTCGGCCTCTACAACGCCGGAACCTTCGACGAAAAGACTCTCCTTGAGCGTGATCTTACCCTTGACCGTGCCCTGGATCACCAGGTCTTCGTCGCCGCTTATTTCACCGTCGATTACAATTGAGCTTCCGATGACATTGGCCATGATATTCTCCTTGGCTCTTTTAGATCAATCCATCGGGAAGGGGCACATCCATCTCGATGCCGCCCTTGAAACCCGCACCATCCTCGATGATCACGACCGGCGCCCTGATATCGCCGACCACCTTGGCGTTGGCCAGCACCGCCACACGTTCCGTAGCAGTGATGTTGCCGCTCATCTCGCCTCTGATCGTCAGACGCTCGGCCTCAATGTCGGCCCTGACGACGCCGGTTTCCTCGATGGTCAAGTGATTCTTCAAAGAAATCTGCCCCTCTACCGTTCCTTCGATAATCAGATCCCCTCCACCGCTCAGGTTGCCCCTGATAGCAATCCCCTTGCCGATAACGCCCGGTGGTTCCGCGGCCATGTTTGCCTCCTTTGCCAGATACAGACGCTAGACTCTATGACATGCGCGGGCAACATAGCAAGAGAATCCCGAGCTTGTCAACCCCGCCCCAGGCGTCCCGTCAGACCCCTTGATAACAGGCCCTGCGGGATGCCCACCACCAGAAACAGCATGGCTATCACCAGCGGGTATTCCGGGTACACCATGCAGATGCCGGTCACGTAGAGCGTTAAAATGTTCGCCAACTGGAACAGGTTGAAGACCTTGTTTTTTCTCGGCACCACTTTAGGGGTCGGCAAGGATGATATCATTCCCAGTCCCAGCCCTACCAGGACCAATGGATAGTAGCTCATCACGGCCGTGTCGAGACCATACTTGAAGGCCACCAGCAGTCCCGCGGCGACTATAGCCCCGGAGATGGTCGTTGGTACGCCCTTGAAGTGCCTGGCGTTCGGGGCATGCCCGACGACGTTATAACGGGCCAGGCGCAGCGCAGTGCAGACGACGTATAGGGTTGATGCGATCGCCAGCAGAAACCAGAGCCCCGTTCCGGGAAGCAGCTCCCATGCCGTCCTGCCTGTCGAATAACACAGCATCGCCGGGGCCAGGCCGAAGGCAACCAGATCGGCCATCGAATCCAGCTCTGAGCCGAACTTGCTGGTCGCGTCCAGCAGCCTGGCGGCCGTGCCGTCCGCCTTGTCAAGCAAGACGCTCCAGAGCACCAGCCAGGCGGCCCACTCCAACTCACCCTCCAAAGAAAGCAATACCGAGGCCGTGCCCAGCATCAGGCTCGTTGAGGTAAAGAAGTTGGGGACGATGTATCGCCAGGCCCTATTTCCCATGCTGCCCCAGCCAGGCGATCAGGTCGGCAACCACCTTGTCGCGCCCGACCTCGTTGAAGATCTCGTGGAAGTAGTCTTCGTAGAGCTGAAAGTTCTTGTCCTCGGATTGCGCCGCCTCGAAGAAATGGCGCGTTGCCTCGGCAGAGGCCAGCCGGTCGTCACCGGCTTGCAGTACCAGAAGCGGCAGCTTGATGCGCGTCACCTCGCGAAAGGCGTCCGCCTGGGCTTGCAGCACCTCGGTGAACCAGCGGGCCGATGCCACGTCGCTCACCAGGGGATCCGCCGCATAGCGTTCGCAGGCCTCCTGGTCGTGGCTCAAGACGGAAGGGTCGAGGCCGGATTTCAAAGACAGGGTCGGGAAAATGCCCGAAAGCAACCTGCCGGCCAGCGCCTTGAGCGTGGGCACCTTGAAGGCCATGTCCAGGAATGGAGAACTGAGCACCAGGCCGTTCAGATCGTCTGCGTCGCGCTCGCAGAACCTGGCGGCGATCAATCCGCCCAGCGAATGCCCCAGCAGGACGGGCTTGCCGCCGTAGCCCTCCTTTTCGATTTCGGCCAAGAAGCTTCCGAGATCGTCCAGGTAGCCCGTGAAACCGTCGATGTGCGCCCGTCGCCCGCCGCTCTGGCCGTGCCCGCGGTAGTCAAAGGCGGCCACCGACCAGCCGGCCCGGCAGATATCATCCGCCAGCGCCTTGTAGCGGCCACTATGCTCTGCGAAACCGTGCACCAGCGCAACCAGGCCCTTGGGTTCATCTGTGAACCAGCGCCTGAAGAAAAGTCGGATACCGTCAGGCGCGTTGAAGAAATGTTCTTGGTAGTCAGTTGCCAACGTTCCACCTCCCGGGTGCCCGATAAGACCACGAGCGGCCCGCCTGGTCAAATGCCTTCGAAGATCAACTTGCCAAGCGACTTGCCCACTATTCTAACTTGCCACGGATCGGAGACCGTTTTCAACTGCGGCAGGGCCGCGACCAGCTTGATAAACCCCACGGCGGAGATCAACCTGTCTACCAGCAACAGACTTGTAAGATAAGCCCTCTTGAGATCTTTTCTGCCGAGATCCCGCGCTCCAAGCTTGCCATCCAGTCTCCTGAGATCCTCACCATTCCGGGGCAGGCTGCAGGCATGGGCTGCGGACAGGCCGGACTTCTGGCCAGCCAACCACTGGGCCAGGCCCTCGTCGAGCCAGCGCGGGCAACCGCGGCCGGCGGCACGTCTGACAATCCAGTGAACCAGTTCATGAGTCACAAGCGCCTCATGATTTTCGATCTTCCTAAGGGAGCGGACGGGCTGGGTAACGATCTCGTCATCGACAAGGGCGGCTCCCACGAACCACGGCCTTTTGCAGCGCTTATAAAAATCCCGCATGTCGCTACAGACATGAATTGTGATCGTCCGGCCGCGCTGCAGACCAAACAGGTGTTCGAAACTAGATATCTTCAGGCAAGCTAGTTTACAAAATTCGTGCGCCGCCTTTTCCTGGGCCGGACTGCCGGCCACGGCCTCAACCCCGGCGCAGCAGTCGACGACGACAGGTGCGGCACGGCAAACGGACACGGCCGTGATCGATACGATCAAGGCGCAGATTTTCTTTTTCAAGGCCACCTGCCAAGCTGTGTTCCGGGATAGTAATGTTCCAGGATCTTCCAAAAGTCGGCGCCCGCCCGCTCCATACCCATCGCACCGTACTGACACATGCCAATCCCGTGTCCCAATCCCCGTCCGTGAAACAGAAGTTCTTGGCCGCGTTTTTCCAGTTCGAAGCACGCGCTTTTGAACCTGCCCCAGCCAAACCATTTTCCCATCAACATGTGAAAGCGCTCGCCGCGCAACTCGATCGCCGGGCCGGAGGCGCTGGAGATCGACACCCGGCTGACCCAGCCCTGCCTGCCGATCTTCTCGATGGCAAGCTTGCATTTTTTAAGCTTGCCTGCCCTGCCCAGGGCCGGAAACTGCTTGCCCAGCCGTCGGCACAAGCCCGCCTGCCCGATGCTGAAGGTCCAGTGCATGTGCGCCGAATCCGAACAATACGGCGGCCGGCCGTCCTCGACGCCCAGGAGGTACGGGCGCGCCGTCACAGGCCCCCATACATCGGCTGCCGAGGCGGTGCTTCCGGCGCAGGTGGAGAAATAGTACGTCCGTGCAGGTTTAGCGTCGAAAAGCAACACCAGTCCACGCGCCGCCGCGAGCGCCCGGCGCTGTTTCGGGGTACAGGCCTCGCGCCCGGTGTAGACCTGGCAGTGGGTCAGATCGCATAAATCGTACCCCGCCCCGGTGTGCTTGCCTGTCACACTCAGGGCGTAGCTGCGCGAGGCGACGGCCTGCGCACGCAAGGCTTCGGGACCGCCGGGTCGCATCTCGTGGCAAGCCACCGACTGGACGTAATCTTCGAGCGCTACGTGGTTGAGCAGCCGGCAAACGTCACTCGCCGGCCGCACCTCAAGCCAGCCGTCGTAGACGCGAAGCGGCCCGCCCGCGACACCGGCCCGCAGGCCGTCGCGGCCGTGGCCGGCGGCGGTCCGCACTTCGAATCGCGCGGAGCAGACTCTTTTCTTTTCATGCCTTACGCACAGCAATGCACTTGCAGTGCAGCGCGCATCAATAGCGTTTGTCACGAATACTTGCCGCCTGCCGTCGGCCGCCACTGCCGTGACTGCCAGCGGGAGGCTGTTAGTGCTTTTGATCGAAACCCGTTGCGGCTTGAATATGCCGAACAGGCTGATGCTCACCTCGCGCGCTTGGGCCCCCGGGACCGAAAGCAAGGCCATCGCTATGATCAGTGATCTCATGGTTTCCTCAGCGGAACGCCGCAGGCAGTCATGGCCTGGTAGGCGGCGGCGATGATCTTTTTCGCCAGTGCGGCGGCTTCCTTGGATCCCGTCCCGTCATGCACCAAGACCACCAGCGAGAGTAACGGGCGGCGATCGGGGGCAAATCCCATGTACCAGGCGTGTGTCCTCCAGTTGACGTTGCCCCAGGCGGCGGTGCCGGTCTTTCCAGCCAAGTGCAGGTCGTAAAGTCGCTGGGCCTGGCCGGTGCCATAGATGGAAGCCTGTTCCAGGGCATCGCGGATGAAACGCAGTGCCGCAGTATCTTTGAGCTCGCCCCGCACCGGCGTCGGCCCCTGGCCGGGATCCGCCATACGCGGACTGTACAGCACTCCCCCGTTGGCCACGGCGGCCACCGCGCTTAGCACCTGCAAGGGAGTCACGCGCAGGCCATCAGCCTGTCCCGTGGCCATGCGGGCCGCTAGGCCGGCCGGCGGCCAGGAGGGCAGGCTGCCGGACACCTCGCCGCCGAGATCCGAGCCGGTCACCCTTCCCAGGCCGAACTCGCCTGCCGCGCGCAGCAGGGGCGTCACACCGATGCGCCTGCCGATGCGCGCGAAGTACAAGTTGCAAGACAAGGCCAGGGCTTTTGACAGGTTGACCGGCCCGTGCCCTCTTCTGAGCCAGCAATCGACCTCGGTGCCCGGCGGACCGATGGTCGTCTCGCCTCCCGGGCAGGTGTATGTTTCCGATGGATCGACCAGGCCCGAGCGGGCCGCGTAGGTGGTGATCACCTTGAAAATGGACCCGGGTTGAAAAGATCGCCCGGCGAGCGTCTTGCGATTTTTGAGCCACAAGATCCTCCCGCTGTGCGGATCCATCAGGGCGAAGGCGTCGCGCTGGTTCGATCTTACGACTGAGGCAGACAATTCGCCAAGCTTTGCCGACAGGCAAACCCGTTCGCTGGGGCTCAGTTGCCTGACCGCGGCGCCTGAGCTGAGCGGGACCAGGAACGCCGCCAGGAAGACGAGAAAACTATTTTCGCGTCCGGGCATTGCCGCCCCTCTTGGGCGCGGGCCTTTTCGAACGGGTCGCCTTCTTCCTCTTGCGGATCTTTCTCTTCTTCCAGCGCTTGGTCTTGGCCCATTTGACCTGCAGATCGATCTTCTCGCCTTCGTTTATTTGCCGGTGATAGCTCTTCGACTGGCTGCGCCCAGGCCGGCGCGCCTCGATCACGTGACGACCTACGACAAGCGGCAGCTCTTTCAAAGGCGCCAGTCCCATGCGTCTTCCATCGACGTAGATCTCCGCCCGCCTGTCCGAATCGACCGATAAAAAGCCCTTGGGCCCCGGCCACAGCAACAGCGTCAGGCCGGCGCCGCCAAGCACTATGGCGCAGGCTGTGAGCAGCACCAAACTCCTGCGCCATTTTCTCTTTTTCTTGCCGGAATGCTTCACGGCCGGCAGTTTGGGCGCCGTCACCATCTCGGATTCGCCGGGCGGCCGCACGGGGTTGGGAACCTCCAGCGGCTCGACCAGGTCAAGAAGATCGTCCAGATAGAACTCGCGGGTATGATCGTCGCCGCCCTCGTCCGGTGGCAGGAACTCGTCGAAATCTCCCGGAGTAGTCGCCGCATGCGTGCGGTCGTACAGGTTGCTCCTGGCTCGCTCACCCAGTGCAGCGGACGTCCGCCGCCGCCCCTGATCAACGAAAAACGGCGCTAAAACGGCTGCGAAACTATCCCCGTCAGGGTAACGGTCGTCGGGATCCTTGCAAAGGGCACGCTCGACGACCTTGTCCATGGTCCTCGAAATGGACTCGACAATGCTGCTCGGCGGCGGCGGGTCGAGGTTGACTATCTTGTCCCAGATGTCCTGCGGCCCGACCCCCATAAAGGGGTTCTCCCCGGTCAGCAATTCATAAAGCACCACCCCGAGCGAGAAGATGTCGGCCCTGCCGTCGAACTCGAAGCCCTTGACGTACTCGGGCGCCATGTACTCGTACTTACCCTTGAGCACTCCCGGCCGGGTGAAGCTGGCATACTGCGTGGCCTTGGCGATGCCGAAATCGGTGATCTTCACCTGGCCATCGCAGCCGACCAGGATGTTTCCCGGACTGATGTCGCGGTGTACGACCGGCCCGCTCTTCTCGCCGCGTCGCGAGACGCCGGCATACGAGAGACCCATGGCCACTTCGTGCACGGCGAAGGCGACCTCGGGAATCGACAACACCAAATTGCCGGGGGCCTGAAGCATAACCAGTTCTTCCAGGTCGAGGCCCTCAAGGTACTCCATCACGATGTAGTAGTAGGATCCGAAGTTTATCAGATCATAAGTGCGGATTATATTGGGATGGTCCATGCTGGCGGCGATCAGGGCCTCGTTGACGAACATGCCGACGAACTCGCGGTCGGCGCTCAGCCTGGGAAACAGACGCTTGATGGCAACGGTGCGGATTCCTCCGTCATCCAGGCTCTCGTCGGCCTTGAAGATCTCGGCCATGCCCCCCTTGCCGATCTTTTCTCTCAGCCGATAGCGGCCGATGTGTTGACCCGTCTCCATTGCAGTGAGTACTGCCTCCTATTGCCCGCTGACGTCGAAGACGCCTACCTCCTGAATGTCTCCGGTCTTGGTCAGGATCTTGTGAAACTCCAGCCGGCGCTCCCTGTTGGTGCCCTCGAACAGCACCACCTGAATGCGCACCTTGGTCTGGGGATGTCCGTGACTCGAGAAATACTTCACCTTGATCTGGTATTTACCGCTGAAGGCATTTGCCAGCGTGAAGACCTCTGGGCCGAAGCCGTCGGTATCGTCCACGTCCAGCTTGCCGCCCATCTTTGTCAGCCGGTGCCCGTAGTAGCACTCTTCGCTCGAGGGATCGATAACGTGAAGATCGACGTCGGTTCCGTCGGTATCCCAGCTCAGGATGACCTGCATGTCGACGGGGGGCACGTCTGAAAAAAAAGACACGCTGTCACGGCCCTCGCCGGATTCGTTTTCGGCCACTACCTCGATACCGTTGGCCCCCCTGGAGACGACGATGGTCGCCGCGAACTGCCCGCCGTTGACATCAATGCTGCGCTCGTAACCATTCACTACCAGGGTAACCCTGGCGAGCGATTCGTCGCTGACCGTGCCCTTCAGCTCGATGATGCGGCCGGTAGACCAGCCTCCCCTGGGTTGTACGATCTCCACCGTGGGCGGCTGGTTGTCGGCCGCTCCATCGGCCGCCCCATCGGCCGCCCCGGCGCCCAGCGGCAAGAGGCACAGCCACAACGCGAGTGTCATTGTGCGTCGCATGGTCTCAGTCCTCGATTTGCACAATGCCGCTGGCCGAGTTGCCGCCAAACTGCGGATCGTACATCGGTAGTACGCGAGCCGGCATGACACGGAAGACGCCCGGTACAGCGGCGCGAACCAGATAGGCAATCTTCCTGCGTCCCTTTTTCAGTCTCGAGATGAAGAAAGCCACATGCTGATCACTGATTTCGCGGTGCAATCCCGGCTGGCGTAGTTCGTAACCGGGCAGCGCGTAACCATGATCGCTCTCGATAGGCTGTACACCGGCCGGCAGGGGATCCTCGATCATCACGTAGTCTGTGTTCTGCGCCGCGGCGATCTCCAGCACAACAAGCAACTCGTCTCCCGGGGACGCCTTGCCCGCAAGCGGCTTGGTGCGAAAACGCCAACTTTCGCCGACCAGCGTCTTGTCCAGCGCGAACATGCTGCGCCTGATGCGCAAGCGTTCCCCTTGCGCCGTGATTTGCTCTTGGCGGCCGAAGTAATTGATGGCCACGTTGTAGAAAAGCACGCCCTTGCCCTGGCGGCTGATATGCACAAGGTTTTTACCGATTCTCGCCGGGGCGTCCCGTAGCAAGGTCACGCTCGGCTTGAAAACGTCCTCAGGGCCGAAATCCTTCTTCGCCCGTTGCTGGTCGTTCAGAACCAGGTCGACCCTGGCCAGGTATTCAGCGGCGCCCTGCTTTTTCAGGTAGTCGACCAGCGAAAAAACCACCATTGCCGTGTCCCGGGTCGAATGCCAGCGGTCTCCCTGGCGGACAGACATAAGCCAGCGCACCGCCTGGCCTATGTTCAGGCTGCCAGGCTTCAGCGTCACCAGGGCGCGCAGCGCGGCGGCCGTGGTTTCCACCGGATCGCTTTCCCAGCCCGGGCCTCCCCGGTCGTCGCCCCACCAGGCCCCATTGGCGCTCTTGTTGACCGCCAGGTCTATCCGGCCGGTCAGCGCCACGGCGGATTCCTGCTTGCCCATTTCCAGAAGGGCCATGGCCGACAAGGCCTGGCCGTAGACCGAAAGATTTTTGTCTCCGGCGACTTTCTCGACCATCGACCCGTACTTCACGCCTGCCAGGGCCAGGCTGTAGAGCAAGTAGGAGCGCTGGTTGGCATTCAACTGCGGGCTTTTTACCAGGGCCTTGAGTCGGTTCGTTCCACGGTCGAGCATGTCCGCATCGACGGGCCACTTCAGGCTCTTGGCCAACGCCAGGCCGGACACGACGTAGGCCGTCATGAAGGCATCGGTCGAGTCGTCCGACCACCAGCCCCAGCCTCCATCCTGGTGCTGCAACTGTCCCAGGTGGGCCAGCCCCGCGTGTATAAAGCGCGGCAACTCGTCCTCGAGACGCTTGTTCTTCATGCCCAACTCCTGAAGCGCCCGGGCAACGACCAGGTCGGGCAAGAAACGGTTCATGGTCTGTTCGGTGCAGCCGTATGGGTAACCAGCCAAATATCGTAGCGAGTCCAGCAGCGCCGGCGCTATACCGCTCGACAACGTGACCGTCGTCGATGCGCTTTTCGGCCTGGCCGCGTCCGGGACGGTCAGCGTTATAGACGTCTCGGGAGTTTGATCGTCCAGTGTTCCCCCGGCCAGCAAGTGCTGTTGCATTCCGTAGGGGCGAAGCGGAATCTTGCGCTCGAGCGAGTCGGAAGCGCCGTCCGATACCGCCGAGGCCCGCAGAACTGCCGTACCTGACTCCTGTGCCTGCGCCTGGAAACTGGCCAATCCCACACCCCGGGGCTTGACCTCCAACTTGACGGGCTCGCCTGAAATGCGCAACTTGTGCCCATCGGTTTGCAAGCTGGTCGTAAACGTCCTGGTCTTGTCCGTGTAGTTGTGAACCAAGACCCCGATGGTCGCCAGGTCATGCTCCACCAGGAATGTCGGAGCCGCCAGGCGCGCAACGACCGGCTTTGTGACCTGCATCTTGCCGGCCCCCTGGCCCACCCGCGTGTCGGCCGTGATGACGCGCGCCGAGGCGCGCCAGGTGGTCAGGTTATCGGGAGCCTTCAACTTTGTCCGGGCCTTGCCCTCGGCGTTGGTGACCAGGTGCGGGTACCAGGCGAGCGTATCTTTGAAGTCGCGACGCACCTGGTTGGCGGCCAGGTTCTTGAAAGAACCAGGCACGACGGGGCTGCGCAAGGTGAGCGCGGCCATGCGATCGCGTGAGTCTTGTCCATAGCCGTAGAACCTGAAGTCGGCAGAGCACAGCGCACGAACGTTGTTGCGCTTGCGATGGTAGAAGAACTGCGAGATCGGCACCGCAAGCTCGGGGCTGATCCCGTAGATTGCCTCGTCGACGATTCCCAAAGCCACCTCCGCTCCCGCGACCGGGTGCCCCAGGTTGTCGGTCACACGCACCTCGAAGCCGATCTCATCGCCGGGCTCGGCGAATTGCCGCTCGGCATGGACGGCCACGGACAAAAGCTTCCGGCGGGGCGGCACGACCACGTCGAGGCGCCGCTCGTAAAGCGTGTGATCGAAAACCGTAGCCAGCCTGACTGTGAAGTTGGGTGTCTGCGCCTCGGCAATCTTGACCTCGAAAACGCGCGAGAATCCCCGTGCGGGCGCCGCCTCGGCGCGGTACAGGCGTCCGCCTTCGACGGTGAACAACAGGTTAGCGTCGGCGTGCGGCGTGAGCACCAGAAAGCGCGCCTTGTCGCCAATTCCATAGCTGCGCCGGTCGGCGATGATGCGCAGTTCGTCGGGAGAATATGGAATGTCCCCGCCGTTACTGGTCACATACAACGTGGTGCTGCACTCGACCCGTTGGCCTTGCGCGTCGGCCGCCTTGGCCGTCACCTTGTAACTGCCTCCCTTGGCCGGCGTAAATAAAATGACGTTCTCGCCCTTGGGCCCGGTGGAGATGCGCCGCGAAAGGATCCTTTCGCTGGTGGCCTTGGACGGTTCAGCGCCTAGTGTGGCCGTGACTTCGACATCCACGTCGGCCGCGACGGGGTTTTTGTCGTAATCCGTGCTGGAAAGGCGAATCCGGGCCTGTTGGCCGGGGCTGAACAACAGTTGCCGCGGTTCCAGCGCCAGGCGGAACTTGGCCCGGGTGACGCGTACCGAACCGTGGCCGCTGACCGCCTGGTTGGAGGCGTCAGTGACGATCGCCTCGATGCCGTAGGTGTAGTCAAGGCTCTCGGGCAAAGTCTCGAAGTCGAACTCGAAGCGGCCGTCCTTGTCCAGCCGGCCTTCCTTCTCGATGATGGTTTCGCGGATGGTGCTCTGGTACTCGGCGTCGGAGTAGTACCAGGAATAGTCCGCATCGATCCACCAGGGAATGTAGAAACGGGTCCGGAAGACGCTCAGCTTGACCTTGGCGCGCGGTACGGGCGGACCGAAGTAATAATTGGCCGTAACCCGCGCGGACACTTTTTCTCCGCTCTTGTAGGCCTTCCTGGGCGTCGACAGCTTCACCCGGTACTCCGGCTTGCGGTATGCCTTTACCTTGAATTCTCCGCCGTACTCCTTGCCGCCGACCTCGGAGATCAATTGGTAAGTGCCCTTAGCGGCGTTATCGAAAATATCGAAGCGACCGTCGAAGGAACCGCTTTTTCCGATCGCCAGGCTGTCGGTATAGATCTCCTGTCCGTTCGGGTCGCGCACGCTGACCGTGGCTAGTTTCAGGCCGGGATCGATCCGGTAGCGCTCATCCACGTAGTCGCGGACGACTCCCTTGAAGAAGACCGCCTGGCCCGGTCGATAGACCGGCCGCTCAGTGGTCAGATAAACCTTGCGCCCAAAAAGGCCGGCGGGATGGTAGGTTGGATCGGCCAGCGCGAAATCCCGGCCGCGAGTTACTAAAACAACCAGGGAGCGTTCCAGGGGGATGTCTTTCGACCATAAGCCGTCCGAGCCTGTTTTGCCCCGGCCGATTTCGTTGTCGCCGTTGTTGACGACGATCGCCGCGTCCTCGACGGGAGAGCCCAGGTCGGGATCGACGGCGTAGACCAGGATCTTGTCCGGGCTTTGCCGGGTAAGAACGATCATTCTGGAGATGATCACCATGGTGTAACCAATCTCGTTGCCGTGGATGCCCTGGACCAGATAGACGCCTGGTTCATGTGTATTGATTTTCACGTCCAGGTAGGCCCATTCGGGTGAACCCGGCGGGATCTCCTCGCGCCAGCTGTCTGCCAGATCGAGATCCTTAATGAAAGGCACCACGGTCGTCATCGCCGACGCGGGAGCGATGGATTCTTGCAAATCTTGCAGCTGCCCGCCGAAGGCATCCCGGCCGGCCGCACGGGCCTTGTCTGAAAATCCCTCCCGCATTTGCCGTATGCCTGCCTGCAACCCGTCGCGCCACAGGCCCCCGAGTACGTCCAGGCTGTTCATGCGCGCGGGGGCGTTTTTCATCTCGATCCGGTGCAGGTTGTCCTGGTGGCCGAAGAACTTCAGCGGATCGGTCACGCGGTAGAGCCGGAAGTCCACGTAGGGCAGGCTCCTGGCCTCCAGGCGCACGTGAATATCGCTCTCTTCGGGCGAGAATACCCGTTCGGTTGAGAGGTAGAATCTCGGCTGCAGTGCGCCGGCCGCGCTCGACATACCTAACAAGGCGACCAAGACGGCTGCCACTTGGCACGGGATAATGACTTTTTTTCTCATTGCCTGCCTCCAGCGAGGATCTTCCAACGGTAGAAACCTTCAAAACGAGGATTGTCCGGACGCACGCGCCAGCGATCGTCCTTGTGTGTGCGCAGGGCAGTAAGTGTCACCAAGCGCACTTCCCCAGGCTCGCTGGCAGCCAGGCGACCGGTGTGATAAACGACCCGCGGGCCGCCCGGTCGATCGAAGCGATCGAGGAGAATCATTGAATGCATCGGCTCGGGCTGCCTGTCCGGGTCGCGGAAAAACAGCAAGTCGCCGGGAAGAGCGTCTTTTACGTCCTTGGAGACGAAAACCGTGTTGTATTCCCAAAGGGCGCGCGCGGAGGCGGCCGCGGAGAAGTCTCGCACGACGTCGCCCGGAGCTTCCGGGCGCCTCGCATTCACCCTGAAGAGTCGATCTCCGATGATAGGGACTTGCGGGTAGTTATAGCGTCGCACGTCCTCAGAAGTTGCCTGGTGCAGGTACGGCACTCCGGAAAGCCAATTCGCATCGTGCTTTCTCAGCGCTTCCTTGTAGGCGAAGCGAATCAGACCGGCGCAGTCGTGATGGATCTCGGCCCAACGCGGATCCGGTCTGTAAAACTGCGCCTCGGCGATGGCCACAAACCAAGACCTGAAGGCACGCCGGTCCATAGCGTCGTTCAACTCGAGCTGATCCGGGATACCGTCGCCGTCGCGATCGCCGCTGTGGGACACAAGCTGCAGCCTGCGCTCCGTCGTGCGACCGCCCTCGTCGATCGCCAGGATCACCTCCCCGGGGTCTCCCTCGGCGCGCAAGCCCAACTCGAGAAGGGCCGGGCCCTCGCCGCGCGACGCGCGGCCGAGAAGCTTTACCCTGTCTGCGCCCTGGACAATGGCCACGCGGATCGTTTCGGGAAAGAACGGAACCGGGCTGCCGTAGACGTTGGTTCGCGACCAGACCAACTTGGCGCCGGCGCCGGAGTTGGCCGGCAAGCTGTCTGGAAAAAGTGTCAGCCTTCTTTTCACCGGAAGCATGACGCTGGCGGCAAAGACAAACAGCATCAGCAGCGCTCCCAGTGCGAGCGCCCAGATTTCCCGAGCGCGCCTCATTGCAGAGGCACCAGGTTGCCCCGTGCTCCGCCCTCGGCGACGACAATGCGCCCCCCGAGGCGTCCAATCTTCCCGAGCGCTTCGAAGAAAGGAACGACGGTCTCCTCGATGTCCTCGGCGCGGAAGCGAGAAGAGTGCTTGCCCGCCGCCCGGGAGAATTTCACCAGGTCATCGAACAGCAGGCCGCAATCGGCGTAAGCCAGCAGGAAACAGTGCGTCTCGCCGGCGGACAGCTTGTCCGTAAAATCGGGCAGGTCACGGATGGATGGCTGTTGACCGATGGCCGTCGCCGCAATCTTGCGCACGGCATCACCGCTGCTCCCGATGATCAGCCAGTTTTCGACGACGGCAAAAGCCGGGGCGAAACCGTGTCCTGGCGGCGATTCATGGACGACGACGTCGGATTTACCCACAAGCGCCTTCTTGGCCGGCGGCTGCCCGAAGGAATAGCCGAAAAGCTTTTCCATGGCGCCCTCGACGCGGGCGGAATTCTTGGTTTCGAACAGCGCTGCCACGACCGGCAGCGGTTGTTTTCCAGCGCTGTCGACGCCCACGACGATGGCCGTCATCTGTGTGGACAGGTTGACAAGCAGATCGCGCTCGATGTCCAGCCCCGCCTGCTTCTCGAAGGCAGGTGCGTTTTTCATACGCTTGCGAGCCTCTTTCCAGATTTGGCTAAGCCGGGCATCCGCAAGCCCTATGACGATGCGTGAGTCGAGCGGCACGAGCTTGGCCGCCCCGAACGTCTCCTTCGCCGGGACGCCCGAGTTGTTTTTTTCGCCAGGCGCCGTGATCTGCAGGCGTGCCTTCGGGCCGGAGCTGAACCTGAATGCCAATAGGTTTCCGGGCAAAACGCCCTTGAGCCAGACATGTCCGTTATCCGAAAGCGGCTCTAGGTTCAACAAGGCTACCAGGTCGCCCGCCTGTCCCTTTTCGGCCAACACTCCCGCAACCCGCTGGTCCGCAAGCAAAGCTCCCTTGGGCTTGCCGCTGGCCAGTGCAGCGGCTTCGAGCAAGTACTCCTCCGAGTTCGATGCCAGCAGCAGGTTTGCGAAAAGCAGGTAATAGATGTGCGCTCCTCCGGAGAGGGAAAGGTCGCGCAGTCGAAGGCCGAAGACCTCTCGGCTCTCGATCACCCCCTTACGCGGAGTGATTTGGTTGAGCACCTCCGCCAGCCGGTCGAGCGCCTGCACCTTCAGGTCGATCTGCTTGACAACCAGTATATCGAATCCGTCTTTGCTCCTGCGCAGCGCAAGTCCCGAGGGCGTGCCAAGCAGTTTTTCAAACTCGAGTTTACCGAGCGGCACGGCCGAGACCGACTCGAGCCGGTGACGCAGGCCGGACAAGCGCAGCAACATACCGCTGCTAAGCGCGTCCTGGATGGGCGGAGATTTCTCCAACTCGCGGAACCAGGTCTTGCCTGCAAGCCAGGAGAGCGCAGGCTGCAGGTCGGCCGCCAGCAGAACCAGCACGCTTTCCGAAGGGATCAACCCGGACAGGCTGCCGAAGCTGGCGCCAGGCAGCTTGGAAACGGTAGAAAGATACCCCTTCTCGACCCGTTCCGGGGCCGAGGCTGCCTTATCCTTTTTACCGCACTTGCAGGCAGAGAACGACAGGAGTGCGATGCCAACGATCAACCAGCGCCCGGACAGACGCATGATCACCTCCAGGGTTATAGGCGTTGCGAAGAAACGTATCAGTCGGGGTTCTTTGGTGTCAATTGACCACGTAAGGCCGGTGCGAGGCGTTGTGCTTTGGCGCTTGTTGGTCGGCTGGGTACGAGCTAGTATGGCCTGCCATGGACGAGATCGAACCGGTTGAAATTCCAATCGACGGGACTTTGGATCTGCACACATTTCATCCGCGCGAGGTGAAAGATCTGGTTCCCGACTACCTGGCCGAATGCCGGCGGCTGGGGATTTTGCAGGTGCGCATCGTGCACGGCAAGGGCACCGGGGCGCTTCGGCGCACGGTCCACTCGGTCTTAGAAAAAATCCCCGAAGTCGAGTCATATAAACTGGCCGGCCCGGAAGCCGGCGCCTGGGGAGCTACTTTGGTAAGCTTGTTGCCAGTCCAGGACAGCGCAGTCTAGCTTCGCGTAAGAAACACTTTAGGCCGGCCGATTACCCATTTGGCCCTTGACAACCGTCTGATATTTCAGTAATTTATACCGCAACAGGAGGTTCAATGGCCGTCAAGAAATCCAGCGAGTACCGATGCGACCTTGTCAATGAGACGGTAAAGATAATCCTGCGCAAAAAAAGCACGGCTGGGCTGAGAAGCACAGATGAGTTCTTTGTGCAGTGCGACCAAGACGAGTGCCAGTACGTCGGCGAAAACAAGCCTCCTTGCCCTTTGGACTTGTCCCTATATGAAGCGGAGATCGAAGAACGAGAAGAGATGGCACGCCTGCGCCGAGAGGAATCCAGGTACTAACCACTCCGGTAGGAGCTCAGATTCCTGACATGGGGTCTCAGTTTTGAGATTCGTTTTTTCGAACCGGGATGACTTGCGCCCGTTTCGCCTTCTTTCGTACAATCAAAAGATGAACGACAAGATCGCATGTATTGGTTGGGTTTTGATCCTGGTTGCATCGTGCTTCTGGTTTTCCTGTTCCGGTTCGATTGGCAGCAGCGGAGATTCCGGGCAACCGGAAGACGGTGACATCCAGGACGGCGACGACGGAGGGACAGCCGGAGACCACGGCGCCGACCCGGGTGCCGATCCGGGGTCGGATCCCGGCGCGGACCCGGGTGCGGACGCCGACGTCCAGTTTGTCACCAGCCTGACCGACCACGGAGTCACCTGGACATTTTCCGCACCGGCCCGGGTGGGCCAATTCATCACCGGGGACTACTGGGTGGTGGGCCCGGTCACGGTGAGCGCCATCGATCCACCGCCTGGCAACGGGCGCAACGGGAGCGTCAAGAATATCCCGCCCTTCCAGAGCCAGAGCGGTTTCGACGACCGCACCCCGGGCAATCGTTTCGAAGAATCCTTGATGGCGACCCCGCCGATCGCCTTGGGCCCGGGCGACAGCCTGGCCTCGTCCATCTCGGTGGCGGTGCCCGGCCAAATGGACAACTGGCTCCGGGAGGGCAACGGAGAACAATCGGACTCACCCGTCTGGAGCGTCTCGATTCTCACTTGTCTCGACGCTCCTGCCCCGGACGATGCCTTCCGGCCTTCCTATGCCGACACGTCGAACCGGATCTACCGGTTCTCCGAAGTCAACCAGGCGTTGTTGCCGCAGTTGGCCCCGCCGGTAACCGTCGAGAGCGACTATCTTCAGATGTTCGCCGATCGTTTAATCCGCCCTTGGGTGGACAACCTGTTCTACGCTTTCGACGCCCAGGTGGAGTACATGGCCATGTATGGGCGGGAGCAGGGACGGATGGCCGGGATCGTCAGTCTGTTACTCATGCTGGAATTGCCGCCTGCCCAGCAGGAGGTTCGCGAGCGACTCTTGATTGGTTATGTCCAGCACGGAATCGATCTCTGGGGCCTGGTGCGCGAAGGGTACCCGGGTTGGTATGCCCACGGGGGACACGGTTCCGGGCGCAAGTGGCCCGTCATCCTGGCCGGGCTTCTGCTGGGCGACGCTCAAATGGCCTCGCCCAGCGTGACCTACCCCGGGGTGCAGTTCGGCGAGGACATGCACACCGCGTTCGCCGACGCGCCGCCCTGGGGCCCGGCCTGGAACGGGGCCACTGTGATTTACACCGGGCACATGGGCCTCTGGAACAACCAGCCGGTGAGCGACACCCCCGGGTGGGGACCCTACGAACACCTGCCGCCGGATCAATGGGAGGGAGATGGAATCGGCGAGGGCTACCGGCGGTGTTGCACCTCGATTGCCTGGGTGGGCCAGGCGCTGGCCGCCCGCCTGATGAACGCCCAGACCAACTGGAACCATGATGCATTCTTTGCCTATGTTGACCGCTGGATGGACCCGACCGGGGATGATGCCTACACCCAGACCATCTTCGATATGTCCGGTCTCGACTACCGGGCGAACTTTCAGCGCCAGGGCCAGGCCTGGGACAATTTTATCAACGAAATGTGGGCGACCTACCGGTAAACCAAGAAGGGGTGCCAGGGAAACCGGAAAGACTGGCGGCGTTGATCATCTCCGGCCGGTTGCGACCGTCAGATCGTCGACCCACATGGTCTGATCGACCGGCGAGCCGTCGCCGATGTAAATCGCAATCAAGAACTGGTTGAAGGCCATGTCGGGATGCTGCCCGGTGCGCATCAGGATCTGGTTGGTGTCGATGACCAGTTCGCCGTCGTACCAGTACTGGATCACCCCGTCGGGCAGGCCGACCCCGTTGACAATCGAGTTCATAGCGAAATACGACTCGATGAAATGCCAGTCATTCTTGTAGTAGTCGCCCGGCTCGTCTTTGAACATCTGTTCGGGCGAGTCCCAAAAGCGCGCGCTGTAGTACCCGTTGCCGGTCGAAAAGCAGTCGCGCCCGTCGACGTAGCCGACCAGTCCATTACATGAGCATACCGATCTCTGCTCGCTGAACTGGTAGTCGTCGAACGAACCGTTGCAGCCGACGAAAGTGTCGTTATTGAGCAGGATGCAGTTGAGATCGTTGTTCTTTGAATCTTGCAAAGCTATGCGCACAACCCCGCCGACTTGCTCGGTGTAGGTAGTCAAGTAACTGTAGGCCGGGCCGACCCAGCGATCGTCTTTATTAGTTACGAAGTGAAATTCGTGCGGGTGGTACGAGCGGCCGGAACCGATATAGTTGGCCGAGTACTTGACCCAGTAGCTTAGATAGACTGTTTCTGATTCGGGAAATTGCCTGCGCCCGGGCGTGCCGCCGGAACAGCCTTGAGCACCTGTGACAAAGTGGCATTCGAAAGACGAAGTCGACCCGGGAATGTGTTCGCTGGTTGAAAGGTCACCCTGGGGTCCGTCGTACCAATCACGCGAACCGAAATCGTCATCTTCGAAGTCTTCGAAGAAGAGCACCGTCGACGGGCCGGGATCTCCACCGGGATCGGAGCCCTGGTCGGCACCCGGGTCAGCGCCCGGATCGGAGCCGGGATCAGCGCCGGGATCAGCGCTCGGATCGCCGCTGCCGCCGTCATCAGCGTCATTATCGGCATCGTTGCTCCCGGCATCACCATCGTTGATCGAGTCTCCAATGGAGCCTTTACAGGCGCTGAGCGAAAAACAGATCACAAAACAGAATAAACCAAATGATTTCATGTGTTATTCCGCGCTTCGAGTGGGTTTGTCCGTTGGTGGGAAAAGGTTAACATATCTGGCCATGCTTTGGCAATTGCCCCCAGCTAGATCTGCTCGTGCTGTGAAGGATGACATTCGCCTTGGGCGTGTGCCATCATGAGCACCTGAAAGGAAACAACCCATGCGCACATGGATCGCCTGGATAGTAGTCGTGCTGGCCTGCCTGGTCACAGGTTGCGGTGGCACAAGCGAAGCCGTTGACGCCGAAGACGGTGTCGACGGCAGTGCCGACGCAGACGCTACACCGGATGCCGGCGACGCTGAACCGGATGACGGCGGGCAGGACGACGGGGATGTCGATCCAGGCGACACTAATCCAGGTGACAACGATCCAACTGACGGCGACACAAATCCAAGCGACACCGGACCGGACGGCGGGGACCAGGCGAGCGACAACGGCCCGGGTGAATTTTGTTGGCGAGCGACCGCCTGCGATCTCGGACAGACTTGTAATTTGTGCTCGGGCCTTTGCGAGCCGCAAGCGAGCGTGCCCGGCGAGACAGCCAACATCCTGACCGCCTACCCCCTGGCCGGTGCCCCCGGCGACCTTTTAATGATCGAGGGCGAAGGCTTCTACTCGACATTGCTGCCGGACTTCACCGCCAGTTTGACCATCGGCCCCGAAAGCTTCAACAGCTGGACCATGGGCTTCGACGAAAATCGTTTAATGGTTGTCAGGACGGCCAATACCAACGGCGCTATGGACTACTCGGCCCAGTCAGGCTCCAGCCAGCACCCCGGCCCCGTAATTACCGATGCAGCCTATGCCCAACCCCAGGCCTGCGGGCCCGATGATCCTCCCGCCAGCGGTACCCCCGCTGGCGTGGCCGCCGAGGCCGGCCCGCATGCTCCCGGTTTTTCTGATCTAGATAGCCCCTGGCAGCTGCGCGTCCACTACCCGGCCGAGTGCGGCGGGCTGCGCAGACCGCCCGCCCAGGGCCCTTTCCCGGTGGTTCTTATCCTGCATGGCGACGGCGCAATCGGAATCAACTACGACTTCTTGGCCCGCCACCTGGCCAGCTGGGGTTTTTTAGTGGTGACCCCTAACATCGAGGATGCCGCCACCTTGCGGTTAGTCCTGGCCGCGGCGCTGGATAATCCGGCCCAGCTCTACGGCCCCCTCGCCGGCGCCTCGGCTGGCGGCCAGGCTGTGGTTGTCGGCCACTCGATGGGCTCGACCCGTACCGGAGACATGTTCAGTCTGGGCGAAGATCGGATCGGCGCGGTGATCTTCTTAGGCCCGGTCAGCCAGACGATCAACTACCCTGTCCCGGGTGTGGTCTTCGGCGCGACCGGCGACATGCAGTCGCTGCCGGGCACTTACGAAAATATCTTCGCGGCCCTGGAACGCCCGCGCTGGCTGGCGGTTGTGCAGGGCGGCAACCACAGCCAGTTCACCGACGCCAAACACTGGGAGGGCTGGTCTTTCTCCGATCTGGTGCCCGAGATTTCCCGCAACCGACAGTTCGAGTTGGTCCAGAGTTTGAGCCTGGCCTTTTTGCAGCGCCAGTTCGGCCAAACCGAGCTGTTCGGCTTTTGGCTTACGGATCCCGGCCTGCCCGACGAGATCGTTTTGACTGTTGAGTTGGAGTAAGGGCAAAATAAACAATGGCAGGATAACCTGAGGCCGTTGACCTCTTATTTTACTGGTAGATCAGGTAGTTGCTCGGATCGAGATTGCCGGGAAAGAACTCGAGCATTGCGTTAGAGCCTTCGAATACCACGTAGAGCCTGTCGTCTATGCCGTTGCTATCCACACTCTGGTCGTCGTCGTCTTCCAGGTCTACCGGCACAATCGCACCTGCCACGCCGGGCTGGATTAACGGCGCGAACCTGTTGGTTGCGAAACCGCTGTCCGTGTTGAAGCCCCAGGTCGAGTCGCGGGGGATCGCGGCTTGTTTGCCGCTGTCCGGATCCGTGCCCGGTTCGAACATTGTCAAGGCTATCAGCCCGTTGTCGTAGATTGGAGGATCGGGCGCCGGATCCTGGAAGGGTACGTTTGTCAGGCGGGGCATCGCACCGCTCAAAAGGCCGTAAACCGTCCAGGCGTTCTTGACTCGCACCCGGTAGCGCACCGCCTCCGGCCAGCAGCCGGCCAGGTCGATGCCCCCTACAGGCGAGATCTCGAGCATCTTAGTGTCGACCGCGCTGACCGTGAATTCAGTGCGCGCGCTCCCTTCCTCGGAGGCTCCCGAACCGACCCGGCAGGGATCGTCGCCCCCCCCGCCCTGCTGGCCTGGATCGCTGAGGATCTGCAGCACGTCTCCTGCTTCCACCCCCGCGGCGAGGAAGTCCAACCCGATCCGGTCATCGTCCAGGCGCCAGGCGCCCAGACTGCCGCTGGCCGAATGCTCGGTTCCCGTAAGCACTCCCTCCCAGGTGAAGATCCAGCCCTCGCTGCGGGTCGTGCCCGGCCGAACCTGGATGCCGTGGAAGTTGCGCAGGATCTCGTTCTTGTCGTCGGAAAGACAGTTTCTCCCCAGCGCGTGGTAATCTTCTTTGCAGACGCAGATCGGTATGCCTTCGGCGTCGAGGTCGATACTGCCGTTCCCGTCGCATGGCACCGGCTCAGGGGGGTCGCTATCGTCCACCGCTATGGTGTAACTCTCGCCATAGTCGGCCAGGGTGGGATAGAGGCATTTGCCGTATTTGGTGGTGTCACTGGGGTCGGTGCATCCGTCGAGCGCGTCCTCTTCTATTGTCACCCCGCCGAGATTCAAAGACGGCCTGCCTGCAATGTTGGCCCCGACGTGGGGATACATGTCGACCGGACGATGATTCTCGGCATCCAGCATGTAGACATAACCGTTCATGTCAGAGACGAAGGCGAATGTCTTGACCACCTTCTCTTCGTAGTCGGTATCCTTGGACAGGCTCCCGCTCAGCTCCGCACTGGTCAGAAGCTCGCTGGTGTAGTCCCTTGAAGCCACCCCGCTCTCGTCGAACACCTTGGCCGAGACGCCGCTTGTGAAAGTTATCGAACGGGGAATGCCCGGCAGGCGGATGTCGGTCGGCCAACCCTCTGGATCCTGCGCGTTGATCGGCGCCTGGCCGCGCGGCTGGTAAGCGTGCGCGGCAACATCCACCAGGCTTATCAATCCTTCGTCGAGACGCACCACGTACAGCATCGAGTCGTCAGGAGTCAGAGCCATCCTCCTGGAGGGACCGCCGACATCTATCCTGTCGAAAGTCATCTTGGCGGTGTCGATGGCGACGATACTGTCCGAAGTCTCGTCGGCTACGAAAACCTGACTACCGTCGCGGGTGATGGCCATTCCCGAAGGACGGCCTCCGACCTCGAGGACTTCAGCCAGGTCCATACGCTGGGCGTAACCGGGGCCGTATCCCGGGTAGCGAAAATCCAGCCGCGCCACCTGGCCGCTGCCTGCCAGGCTTACGAAGACGGGCAGCACTTTGGTTCGATCCCAGGGCCCCTCCCATTCTCCTTCCCGGGCGATCGGGGCAACGATGTCATCCGGCTCGATATTTGCCGCCGTACCCAGCGTTACTCTGCTGACTCCCGCGCGACAACGATCGTCCACAGGTGCATCGACCCAATTCTCTTCGAGCGAATCCGGATCGCGGCAAGGCCCGCAGAACGAGCTGCACGAGTCCCAGTCGGTGTCCACCTCGATCATCCTGTCTGGTGCCAGGTCGACAAGCGAGACATCGGCGGAGATGCCGTTGACCACGAAAGCGTATTCCCCGTAAGGATCCACCGCCAGGCTCTGCGGGTAACGACCGACCCTTATCGAAAAAGCGAACAAGGGGTCGGGGGCCGAATAGAAACGCCTGTCTTCAATGTCGAATACTCTTAAGGCATCGTCCAGTGAATTGGTCATCAGCAACAGGTGTCTCGAATTATCCGGATCGCTCTTGTCGCAACCGGGTACTTTCTGCGGGCAGCCCTTGACTATCGCCAGGTCGGTTGGGCCGCCGAGACGGCCTGTAGGGGCCGGCTTGGGCGATTCACAAGCGCTGGCTAGAATCAGTGTGCCAAGAAGCAACCATGTTTTTCCGCTACCGGACATCGGGTACCTCGCTACTCGTTCCCGATCCGTGGCTTACCCACGCGGGCGAGCACATCGAGAAAGGTCTTTGATAGGGGATCGACATCTACTACCGCCACCACGTCATCTTCGAAGCAGGTAATCAACGCCCAGCGCAGATCGCCGCGATCGTAGACGTCCATGTCATAAATCCCGCGACAAACGTCTTCTTTGATATCGATCATCTTCATCGTCAGGGCATTGATGACGAACAAGGTGTCGTCCTGGGCGCTGGTCACCAACACCAGGTCGCCGATGAAGCGAACTAGAGAGGGGTTGTCGCTCAGCACAACCTGACCCAGGACATCGTTGGCCGGCAAACCCGTCTCGTCCAGAGTCGTGTCGACAAACACCAGCATGTCCGGATTTCGAACCACGACGCCCATCGTCAGGCCGTCCGGCGCGAAATCGACTCCGCGGGTTTCATTGCCGAGAACCTGGTTGTACAGATCAAAACGGAACACCTCGGCATCCTCGCCCGCGACGGGGTCGAAATAGCGCACCGGGTTGGTACGGCTGTTGTTGAATCGCGCGGAGGCGTAAATCAGGCCGCTGACCGGCGAGCGCGCCAGACCGCTGGAGTCCAGCGCATTCGTATCCAGGCTGTACAGCAGGCGAGGTGTGTCCTGCGTGCCGCTATGGCGCGGGGGCACTTCGATGGCCGTGATGTCGCCGCTGCGCAAGTACGACACGTAGGCCGTCCACTGGCGCTGCTGCCATTGAGTTGCATCGTCCGGGCTGTCATCGATCAGGATCACGTCGAAAGGATCGTCATCAACCAGGTCAACAACGTATCCGGCACCTTCGCAGGGCGGGAAGCTGTCGGAGGATTGCTCTCCGTACGGCCCGCAATTCAGCTTGATGGCTGTAGCGTCGATCTCCATGTCGATAAAGAAAATCTCGTTGTTCTGCCTGGTGGTCACGACGGCCAGTCCGTTTTCATCCGCTGCGGCCAGCTTGACCGATGCCCCGAAATCAGGCAGGCCGATCGCTTGATCGGCGGATATGAGATCGCAGTTGTCCTTATCCAGCGCTAAATTGACAATTTCATGTTCATCATTTTCAGAGTAAACACGACCGGCCAGGGCGTTGAGATCGATGACTTGCAGCGAGCCATTCTTGTACCTGAGATCGAAGTTGGAGCTGACCACCAACGCATAGCCCTGTGGGTGCACCGCGATTCCGACCGGGAACCGGAAGGCCTGTTTGGGAAGGTTCTCGGCCGATCGTTGCTCATCGCAAGCGAAGGAGGCTGCCAGTGCGACAAGCACAAGGGCAAAAAGCCCGTATCTGAGTCTACTTGTCACCTGCGCCTCCCCGCCTTCTTCCGGGCCGGCTTCTTACGGGTGACTCTCTTCTTGGCAACTTTCTTGGCCGGCTTCTTTCGAGTAACCTTCTTCTTGGCAACTTTCTTGGCCGGCTTCCTTTGAGTGGCCTTCTTCTTGGCAACTTTCTTGGACGGCTTCTTCCGCATGACTCTCTTCTTGACGGTCTTTTTCTTAGCGATTTTCTTCTTGACCTTCTTAGCCGCTTTCTGGACTTTCGGGGTCTTTTTAGCCGCCTTTTCGGCCAGAGTCGCCTGGGCAGCCGCCAGGCGCGCTATCGGCACCCGGTAGGGCGAGCAGGAGACATAGTTCAGTCCGATCTTGTGGCAAAAATGAATCGTTCGCGGATCGCCGCCGTGCTCGCCGCAGATTCCCACCTTGAGGTTCTTGCGGGTCCTGCGCCCCTTCTCTACGCCGATCTCCATCAGGCGGCCCACGCCTTCAATGTCGACGGTCTGGAACGGATCGTCATCGAGAATGCCGATCTTCAGATAGGGATTCAGGAAATTCTGGGCGTCATCACGGCTGAGGCCGAAAGTCGTCTGGGTGAGGTCGTTGGTGCCGAAGGAGAAAAAGGCGGCCTCCTTGGCTATCTGTTCGGCCGTCAGAGCGGCTCGCGGCAACTCGATCATCGTGCCCACCAGGTAGGGGATCTCCACTCCCTGTTCCCGCAAGACCGTCTTGGCAACTTCATCGACCAACTTCTTCTGGTTGACAAACTCGTTGATGTGACCCACCAGCGGGATCATGATCTCGGGATGCGGGGTAAAGCCACACTCGCGCTTGACCTGGCAGGCCGCTTCCATGATGGCCCTGGTCTGCATAACGGTGATCTCGGGGTAAGTAATGCCCAGCCGGCAGCCTCGATGCCCCAACATGGGATTGACCTCGCGCAGGCTCTCGATCTTATCCTTTATGGTTTCTGCGGGCACGCCCATGCTCTGGGAAAGCTCCTGGATTTCACGCTCAGCGTGCGGCAGGAACTCGTGCAGCGGGGGGTCGAGCGTGCGGATCGTCACCGGGCGCTCTTCCATCACCTCGAAGATGCCCACGAAGTCTTTCCTCTGCAGTGGAAGCAGCTTGGCCAGCGCCTGCTTGCGAGCAGCTTCACTGCCGGCCAGGATCATCTCGCGCATCGGTTCGATCTTCTCCTCGCCGAAGAACATATGCTCGGTGCGGCACAGTCCGATGCCCTCGGCGCCGAAACGAATAGCCGCCAGCGACTGGTCCGGTTGGTCGGCGTTGGTGCGAACTCCCAGCTTTCTGATCTTGTCGGCCCAGCCCATCAGCTTGGCGTACTGCTGGTAGAGTGTCGAGCGTTCACCATCGAGAGTGCGATCGATCAGCACTTGCACTACCTCCGAGGGAATCGTTCTCAGGCGTCCCTCGATCACTTCACCGGCAGTCCCGTCGATCGACAGCCAGTCACCCTCTTTGATCGTCGCCCGGCCGACCTGCATCGAGCGCGCCTTGTAATCGATATCCAGCCCGCCGCAACCGGCCACGCATACCTTGCCCATCTGCCTGGCCACCAGGGCCGCGTGAGAGGTCATTCCGCCGCGCGCCGTCAGGATGCCGACGGCTGCGTTCATGCCGCGAATGTCTTCCGGTGAGGTTTCGATCCTGGTAAGCAGCACCTGTTCGCCACGCTCCGCCCAGGTTTCGGCATCCTCGGCATTGAAAACCACCTTGCCGCTTGCCGCTCCCGGACCTGCCGCCAGGCCCTTGGCCAACAGACGGCCATTGCCCAAGGCCGCTCGTTTGTCGGCGGCGTCGAAGACCGGCCGCAGAAACTGGTTCAGGGCATCGGGCTCTATGCGACGAATTGCTTCTTTCTCGTCTATCAACCCCTCGGTCACTTGGTCGACCGCGATGCGTACGGCGGCGAAGCCGGTGCGCTTGCCGGTACGGGTCTGCAGCATCCACAGGCGGCCCTTCTGGATGGTGAACTCCATGTCCTGCATGTCGCGAAAGTGTGTATCGACCTTACGCGCTATCTGCAGCAGTTGCTCGTGTATGGCCGGCATAACCTTGTGCATCTCGACAATCGGCCGCGGAGTGCGTGTGCCCGCCACCACGTCTTCTCCCTGGGCGTTCATCAGAAACTCGCCGTAGAGTTGGTTCTCTCCGCTGGCCGGGTTGCGACTGAACAAGACTCCGGTGCCGGAGTCTTCGCCCATGTTGCCGAAGGCCATGGCCTGTACGTTGACCGCCGTGCCCCAGTCGCCGGGTATGCTGTTGATCGCCCTGTAGGCGATGGCCCGCGGGTTGTCCCACGATCCGAAGACCGCCCCGATGGAACCCCAGAGCTGGTCCCAGGGATCTTCGGGGAAGCTCTGGCCGGTGCGCTCGAGGATGGCCTCCTTGAAAGAGGCAACCAGGTCTTCGAGCGCGCCGGCGTCCAACTGATGATCGAACTCGACACCGGCTTCGCGCTTCTTGGCCTCGAGGATTTCCTCGAAGGGATCGACGTCGTCCTTACCTTCGGGCTTGAGTCCCAACACCACGTCTCCGTACATCTGCACGAAGCGACGGTAAGAATCGTAGGCGAAACGAGTATTACCGGTCTGGGCGGCTAGCCCCAGAACGGTCGTGTCGTTCAGGCCCAGGTTGAGAACTGTATCCATCATGCCCGGCATACTCACCCGCGCCCCGGAACGCACCGAGACCAGCAGAGGATTCTTGGCGTCGCCGAAGCTCGTGCCCATGATCTTCTCTACTCTCTTGAGATCGTTCCTGATGGCTTTATCCATCTCTTTCGGGTAGGTACGGTTGTTTTCGTAGAATGCGGTGCATACCTCGGTGGTGATTGTGAAACCCGCCGGAACGGGAATTCCCAGGCGGTTCATCTCTGCCAGGCCCGCGCCCTTGCCCCCGAGGAGGTTCTTCATGTCCCCTCTGCCATCCGCCTTTCCGTTGCCAAAGAAGTAAACCCACTTTTTTGCCGCCATGTTGTTCCTCCTCAGTTTGAGGCCTTCAGCTGCAGCCTGGTGAAATCTGCGATACGTCCAAACAGTTTCTCGATCATCGAAAGCAAGGCCTTGCGATTGGCCTGGCGAACGGGATCGTCGGGATCATTTACCAGTACCTTGTCGAAGAAACGATCCACCGGCCCTCGCAATTCCCGGGCAAGCAAATCGAGCGAGCCGTCAAAGTCGCGGGCTAAAATCAATTTCTCGAATTCCGGCGCCGCCGTCAGGTAAACCTGGTATAGATTTTTTTCCTCCGGCTCATCTAATAGTTCAGGTTTCACTTGGGCGCCCTTGAAATCCTTGATGATATTCGCAACCCGCTTGAAAGCCACTGCCAGGTCTTCGAATGCCGGCCTCTCGAAAAAGCGCTTGAGCGACCGCAATCGATCGCGGGCATCCAATATATCGTCCATACCGGCCGCCAGTATCGCATCGACCAGATCGCTTTTTACGCCTTCATCCTCCAGCAGTCTCTGCCTGAGACGCCCGCGGAAAAAATCATGTACCTCGCCGGTCAAATCCTCTTCGAACGGCTCTATGTCGTCGATCTTGGCAGCTTGCCTTTTCTTGCGGGCGGCCTTCTTCCTCTCGAGCTCCCTGGCGGCCAGAAGCCGAGCCTGATGTACTTTCTCACGCGTCAACTCGACCGCCTGCCCCAGCATCCAGCGCAACGACAGGTGGTAACCTTTGCCCTCTAGAATAGCGATCGCCCCGAGACACTGTCGGCGCAGGCCGTATGGGTCCGCCGCGGCCGTTGGTTTGAGCCCCACGCCGAAGCAGCCCGCAAGCGTATCCATTTTATCAGCCAGGGCAACCAGTGCGCCCTCGTCGCCGGCCGGTATGGCATCCGCATGGAAGCGCGGCAAATAGTGCTCTCTTACGGCCTGCGCTACCCGCTTGTCGTATCCTGCATGCAGGGCATAGACTTCTCCCATGACGCCTTGCAACTCTGGGAACTCGCCTACCATCTCGGTCAGCAGATCTGTCTTCGACAACCTGCAAGACTGATCGACTCTCTCGTCGAATCCCGGATCTTTATACGCCAAACCGAGTTCGATGCTCATCGCCTGAGCCAGTTTGCCGATTCTGTGAGATTTCTCGAGGTAATTCCCCAGGCTGGCCTGGAAAACCATCTCGGCCAGCCGCGGGACTAGGTCGTCCGGGCTGGTTTTCTTGTCCGTCTCGAAAAAGAACTCGGCGTCGCTCAGGCGCGCCACCAGTACCCGCTCGAAACCATGGCGGACTATGCTGCTGTTGTCGACCGGCGTGTTGGCGACGGCGACGAATGCGTTCGCTAAAGAGCCGTCGGCTTTCTCAACCGAGAAGTATCGCTGGTGATTGCGCATGGCGACAACCAGCACCTGCCTGGGCAGGCGCAGGAAACGTTCGTCGAACCTGCCCAGCAAGGGCAGGGCCTTTTCCGTCAGAAATGTATTTTCCTCTTCAAGGGCGGAGTTTTCCAGCAGCTTGCCGTTTATCTCTTTCACGGCCAGCAGGACTCCGTCATGTAGATTGCGACGCCTCTTTTCATGATCGACGACAACCTGACGTTCTAAAAGTTGCGCTTCGTAGCTGTCTGGTGACTCTATCTCGAACTCCGCCGGCGAGGCGAAGCGGTGGCCGCGTGACATACACCCGCTCTTTGCGCCCATGAAAGAAAACGGCACGACCTGGTTATCGAGCAAGGCCGCGATCCAGTGAACCGGCCTGACGAAACGATGGCGCCCGTCACCCCAGCGCATCGACTTCGGAAATGACAGCTCGGCCAGCAGATCTCCGAGCAACCCCGGCAGTATTTCCGCTGTGGGTTTGCCCGTCACCCGGCGCTCGAACCCTACCGCCCGGCCCTTGGGCGTCTCGAACACGGTAAGTTGCTCAGGATCGACGCCCTTGCTCCTGGCAAACCCCACACAGGCGCGGGTAGGCTTGCCGTCGGCATCGAAGGCGGCTTCGACACGCGGGCCGATCGATTGTTCGTCCAGGTCGTCCTGGCGCTCCGGGAGCCCCCTGGCCAGCAGTGCAAGCCGGCGCGGCGTCCCCATGGCGCGCAGAGCGACATCGTCGCCGGAGCCAAGGCGGACTTCCTCGATGCGCCTTGCAAACCCGGCCTGTATGGACCGCAGGGCGGGTTCGATGAACCTGGCGGGTATCTCTTCGCAGCCGATCTCGAGCAGAAAGTCCATTGAATTATCTCTTGAAGTCTTTCAACTTCTTCTCGGGCTTTGAGCAACCAGGTGTTTCGCGTGAGTAGTCTTGCAAGGTATCCTGATTTTTCTTTTTGGGGACGTCGATGTTACAACCTCTGGACAGCGCGTAGATCAAGGACGCCGCGGTAATAACGAACCCGCCGACCCACAAGATGTTCTCGACGGCCCCGGCATGTTCCCCCTGTGTACGCCCGCGCTTGATTATACGCGAGACAATTAAAGCCGCCACCCCGATCAGAATCAGCACGACAAGCTTGCTTTCGAAGATACGCCCGATCTGCATGGCGTCACCGGGCCCCGGCCGGCATCAACGGCCAGCCCAATCTCTCGCGGGCGGCAAGGTATCTCAGGGCACAACTCTTGGCCAGGGTTCTCACCCGCCCGATATATGCCTGCCGCTCGGTTACACTGATGGCGCCGCGGGCGTCCAGCAGGTTGAATACATGCGAGCACTTGAGGCAATAGTCATAGGCGGGCAGAGCCTGTGAATGATCCGGCGCTGTGGAGTCGTCGAACAGGCGCCGGCATTCATTCTCGTACATGTCGAACAGGTCCAGGAGCATGCGCGTGTCGGCCCGCTCGAAATTATATTCCGAGTACTCCAGCTCGTCCTGGTGATGGACCTGGCCGTAGCTGACGGAGTCGTTCCAGTCGATGTCGTACACACTGGCCTTGTCCTGCAGCAGCATAGCTATTCTCTCGAGTCCGTAAGTCAATTCCACCGGGATCGGCTCGAGATCGATTCCGCCGACCTGCTGGAAATAGGTGAACTGGGTAACCTCCATGCCGTCTATCCAGACTTCCCAGCCGAGCCCCCAGGCTCCGAGGGTGGGCGACTCCCAGTCGTCCTCGACGAAACGCACGTCGTGGGCGTTGGTGTCGACACCCACCGAGCGCAACGAATCCAGGTAGATATCCTGAACATCGAGCGGCGAGGGCTTGAGGATGACCTGGAACTGGTAGTAATGCTGCAAGCGGTTGGGGTTCTCCCCGTAGCGCCCGTCGGTAGGGCGCCGGCAAGGCTGAACGTAAGCCACCCTCCAGGGCTCGGGGCCCAGGCTGTGCAGGAAGGTGGCCGGGTGAAAGGTTCCAGCTCCGTTCTCCAGGTCGTATGGCTGCAGCACGAGGCAGTCCCGCGAGGCCCAGAACTGCTGCAGGTTCATAATGAGTTGCTGGAAATTCACGAGATAACCGCCTTTCGCGCCCGGGTAGATAACATTCCGTGTGTGCAATGTCAAGCCGCCGGGAAGCGGATCGGCATTGTTTTCCGGACAGTTGCAGCCGCAAGTAACCTTTTGCTAGCTACTCCGTCCCCGCAAGTTTTCTCAGAAACTCGCGCGCCTTCAGGGGGCGGCTTGTGTGACTGTCTATTATCCCGGCCAGCAGGCCTCGCGCCGTGGCCATTGATTGCGCATCGATGGTTTGATCGGGCTCTCGTCCCGTCTGCAAGGCATTTAGCAAGCCGAGTACAGCCGGGGAGATTTCCTGAAGCTGTCTTCCTGTGGCGCAGTCCACGCAAAAAAGCGCGCCCTGTACATGGTCGAAGACCCATTTTATGGCCTGGTGTGTGCCGCATCCCAGACAAGAAGAAAAACGGGGCGCAAAACCGGCCAACCCGAGTATGCCAAGTTCGTAGGATCTTATTTCCTTTGCACTCAGCGGCCCCGCTTTCAGTCTTGTAAGGGTCCCGGTCAGCAGATCGAAGAATCCGGCGGCCTCGTCGGCCTCACCTAGAAAGGCGCCGGCCAACTCGACCGCATAGCCGGCATGGGCTATGGAGACGAGGTCTTTGGTGATCGGCTCGTGAGAGTCGAGCAGCACGGCCTCTTCCAGGCGGTGGAGGCCGTTGGCCTTTTCCACGAATCTGGCGTCGATCAGGCTGAAAAGCTCCAGGCAACCGGCAAAGCGGCGTTTGCTCCTGCGTGCTCCGGGAGCCACCGCCCGGAACTTGCCGTGGTCTCTGGATAAGAGCGTGACGATCCAGTCCGACTCGCCCAACGCACTTCGATTCAGGACAATCGCTTCCGCCCTAGATCGGCGTGACATGGGTTCACCCGCCGCCAGGCTCTCAATCGCCGGAATCGGACCCGGTTTTAGGCTTGGGATCGCGGCAACTCAAACGATAGAGCCGCTCGCAGTCCTGTCCCACGTTGCTCATGCTCGATTTTTTGATGCAGGCCCGTAGAGCCTTGCAGCCGCGGTCCTCCTTGCCCTGCATCAGCAGAACCTTGCCGAGATCTCGATCGGCCTGTTGGTAGGCCGGGCAAATTTCCGTGGCCTTTAAAAACTTGCGGGCAGCCTCGTCGTAGTTTTTGTCCTCCTGGAACATCAATCCCAGGTACTGGTAACCGATGCAATACTTCTCGTTCTGGGCGATGGCGTTTTTGACGTGTCGGTATCCCTGCTGCTTGTTTCCTGTTTGAAACAAGGCCCAGCCGTAATTACTCTCGGCCAGGTGGCGCTCCTTTAAAAAAACGTTATCGAGCGCTTTGCGTAAAAGAGGGATGGCCTCGCGAAAGCGGTTTTGATCGATCAGCAAGCGGGCCTTGTTGTTGAGCACCTCGCTGTAATCCGGTTTCAATTCCAGCGCCCGGTCATAATGGGCAAGAGCCTTCTCGTTGTTCCCGAGCAGGTAAAATACAAGTCCCAGCGCATTCTGTAGTTGCGGAAAATCAGGCTTGTTCTTGGCCGACTCGATAAAGTTGCGCAAGGCCGCCTTGAGTCTGCCGGCGCGCATGTCGTTGACACCCAGGTCGTACTGGATCTCCGCCTGCCTGATCTCCTTCGCCGAGGGGCCCAGGACGCAGGCGCCGAGCGTCATGCAGATCGCAAACGCTGCCAGATTTAAACGCTTCGAAACAATTAGCAACATGGTTAATCTCCAACCCCTGGGATCGGTCAGTGACCGGTAACTTCAAAAAGACGAAAACATGCGGATGATCTTGGCCAGGCCCTCGTCGGAAACGATCGTCTCCTGTCCGCCGGCCGGCGACGTACTTTCCGCCACACCATCGAGACCGAGCACCCCCTCCTCCAGCGGAGCCAGATCGAGAATTTCCTCGTCCGAGGCATTTTCGTTGCCGTCCTTCTGCATCCGGAGCGCGAACTCATTGAGATCATCGTGAAACGGCGGTAGGTGCTGCATCAATTCGTCACGCTGATCGATGGGCAGGTTGCGGAAGTTTAGGTTGTCCACCATGAACCCCATGCTCTCTACGAATTGCAAGGCATCGAGTTCTATGTCGTGATACGACTCCATTGGAATCTCCACCGGATCGTGAAGATATATAAGGCACTCCTTGCTCTGCAGCAGGTGCAGGTAGACGTAGACCGAGAACAGGCCCGAGGCATTGCGAACGCCGACAATAAAGGCCTTGGTCGGCTCGAGCGGCTTGTCCGCCGCGGCCACCATCGGCTTGTTGATCGACTCGATGATGGCTACGATCTGCTCACTGCTTGTCTGGATGAATTTCAGCTCGGGATGAATCTCGTACACGTTTGTTCCGCCTCGTTCAGGCTGCGTGCCTATTGCACCGTTATGGTGAACTCGTCGTTGAAGTTCTGAGTTTCATCGGCCGTTCGCGAGTACTGGACCAGCGGGTTTTCGATCATCACGTTGTTGCCGCCGACGTTGCCCTCACCGATGATTATCCGCATGTAAACCTGTTTCGAGAAGCTCTTGCGTTGCTTGCCCACGTTTTTCGAGGCCGCAAAATGTATGACGTTGGAACCGGGACGCAGGTACTTGGTGATCTCCTGGACCACCTGCTCGTCGTCTGAGCGAATACGCTTGAACCAGACGCTGTTGATGTAGATGTCGATATCGTACTGGGTTTTTCCCGGGTAGTTTTCCTCTTTAATCAACCAGTAACGTTTGGTGGCTGTCGCGCTCGGGTTGGCCGCCGATGCCTGTCCCTTCCCTGCATCGCCCTGGACGGCGTATCCGGGAGCTTCGATCAAGACGTTTCCCTTGGCGTCGATTGTCACCGTGCATTTTTCGAACTTCTGGTTGGTAATGCCGTCGACACGCGTCCCGTTGAGAAAAATGCTTCCCGCCACGGCCGACCCGGCCGCAAGCAAAAGCAACATCAACAGAATTATTTCGACTCGCGAGCGTTTCATGGCAATACTCTTGTCTAGCAATTACACTACTTTCTTCTACCCGGGAATCTCCGCCACGTCAAGGATCCTGCGCTGATCGCCCCCATCCGGCCAAAGGATCTCGTGGAGTTGCACCTGGATCCTTGCCTGTCTTCCGGAGTCGAGCAGCCAGTCGGCCAGTCGGCCGGGCTCTAGGATGTTCGACGCCGCTGAGAAGAGGATTTTCACTTCCTCAGACGGAGCGTGTTTTTCAAGCATCGCGCACGACCAGTCGAAATCCTGCTTGTCCGTGACAACGATTTTCAGCTCGTCCCCCGCCTTGAGCCTGCCCAGGTTCATAAGATCCATACTATCTTGCTCGCCACTGCCGGGGGCCTTGAGGTCCATGATGACATGCACGCCCTCGGGAACCACAGAGATGTCCCGGCTACCGTTGGTCTCGAGCAGCACGGACTTTCCGGCGCTGACTAACTCCGTGCACAGGCCTATGGTGTCGGCCTGCAAGAGCGGCTCTCCGCCGGTGACGATCACCAGGTGGTCACCCGTGCCGGCCATAAGGTCGAAGACCCGCGCAGGCGTCATCCGGCGACCCGGCTCCCAGGCGCGACGCGTATCGCACCAATTGCAGCGCAGGTTGCATCCCGAAAGGCGCACGAAGGTCGCCGGCAGCCCCGCCCGGGTAGTCTCACCGGAGATCGACCTGAACATCTCGCAGATTTCGAGTGTCTCAGCGTCGTTCATGATAGGTGACACATGCCCCCTCGGTCTCCCAGACACGAATGGCAAGCAGCTCGACCCGGTCGCCCGCCAGGGCCTCGGCCAGGCCCCGGTAAATGACCCTAGCCATATTCTCGCTGGAGGGGTTCAGCTCGGCGAATTCCTGCAGCCCGTTAAGATCGGCGTGGTCGAAGCGGTCCGCAACCTTCCCGAGTTTTTCACGCAACAAGCCGAAATCCAGCGAAAGCCCCGTCTGGTCGAGTTCTTCGGTGCCGACGGTAGCTTCAACCTTGTAGTTGTGCCCGTGAACGTTCTCGCATTTTCCCCGGTAGCCGCGCAGGTGATGAGCCGCCGCAATGTTCACCGTGACAGTAGCCTCGAACATCATCGATCCTTTCCTGGAAGTGTTAAAATTCTACCAATACAGCATAGCGCCCCGACTTGCGTCTTGGCCATGAAATAAATGACACTCAGAATAAGCTTGTGGTATCAGGATAGCGGGAGACTGAGAGATGGGAATCAGCTTCGAAAAGTTCACCGAATCCGTCGAGTTTCACAGTCCCATGCAATGCATGGAGCTGGTCAAGCACGTCATCGAAAGACGCCGCGATCCGTTGACCGGGCGCATAGCCATCGGCAGCCTGGCACTGGCCGGTAAGGGCGAGTTCTTCTTCGGCCCTACCGACCAGGCGCTGATCGAGAAGATCGCCACGGACACCCGCAGCAACTGCTTGTTTTGCCCCGAATACGTCGAACGATCCACCCCGCGCTACCGTGACGCATGGCTCCCGGGCGGCGCCCTGCGGCAGGGGGAATGTTTTTTGTTTCCCAACCTTTTTCCACTCAGCGCGGTCCACGCCGTTGTTGTGCTGGGCGAGAAGCACTACCGCAACCTCGATGACTTCCCGGCCGATCTCGTTCGCGACGGCCTGGCAGTGTCGCTTGATTTCATTCGCACGCTTTTCGGCAACGCCCCCGAGAACGCCTATTTCACCGTCAACGCCAACTACCTCTTCCCGGCCGGGGCATCCATGGTTCACCCGCACATGCAGATCTTCGGCGGGCGCTACCCGGCAACCGCCGTCAGCGAGCTTTTGGATGACTGCCGCCGATATCACGATGAAAACGGCCGGGACTATTTCGAACAACTAGTCGAGGAGGAGGAGAAACTCGGAAAACGTTATATACGTTCTAGCGGTCCGGTACATTGGCTGACGCCGTTCGCACCGACTGGAACCAACGAAGTGCTCGGTGTTCTGCCAGATCGCCCGCACCTGCTGCGTCTCGATGATACGGCAATAGAAGGGCTGGCGATGGGGATCTCGACGGTGCTCGCATACTACGGCGAAAAAGGTTTCTCCACATTCAACTTCAGCCTCTATTCGGGCCGGCTGAACGACGAGGCATCCCCGGCACCTGTCTTTGTCCGTATTCTCTGCCGCCAGAACGTGCGCAAGTACTACCGCGCCGACGATTACTTCATCCAGAAGCTGCTGGGCGAGGAGCTGATCTTGACCACGCCCGAGGATCTGGCAGCCGGCCTGAGGAGTTTCTGGAAATGAACGAATCCGCTTTCTTCAACTATCTGGTCTGGGCTTGGTTGGCGACGGCTTTATTCACCTTCGTGCTGCTGTTTTTCATAAAGGCCCCCTACGGGCGCTACACTCGGCGTGGCTGGGGCCCGATTATCGACAGGCGTCTGGGCTGGATCATCATGGAGACGCCATCCCTTTTATTTTTTGGCCTGTTCTTCATTCTGGGCAACAGGCACACGGACAGCATGGCGATCGTCTTTCTCTCGCTGTGGGTAGTACACTACTTCCACCGCTCGTTCATCTATCCCTTCCAGACACGCGGCAAATTGAAAACTCAGACGCTCGTGCCGGTGGCGCTGGCAGTGGTTTTCAACCTGGGCAACACTTACATCAACGGCCGCTGGCTTTTCAGCCTCGGCCCCGGTTACGGGCCGGACTGGTTCGGCGATCCGCGCTTCATGATCGGCATCGCCATGTTCGCCGCGGGTTTCGCAATCTGCAAGCACTCTGATCACATTCTCAGAAACCTGCGTAAGCCCGGCGAGAGCGGTTACAAGATCCCGACCGGCGGCATGTACCGGCTGGTCTCGTGCCCCAACTACCTGGGCGAGATAATCGAGTGGAGCGGCTGGGCCGTGGCCACCTGGTCCTTGGCCGGGTTGAGCTTCGCCGCCTGGACATTCGCCAACCTGGTCCCGCGCGCCTGGTCGCATCAGCGCTGGTACCGTCAAAAGTTCCCCGACTACCCGCCGAAGCGGCGGGCGGTCTTTCCGTTTATCTTGTCGCTGTCTGTGCTGCTGGTGGCGGCCTTTCCGCGAATATCAGCAGCCGACGAGCCGTCCGATCAGCCAAGGGATGAGCTTGAGGACGAATTTGAACTGCTCCAGGAAGACGAGATTGTATACACCGCCTCCAAGCACGCCCAGGACATTTCCGAGTCCCCATCGGCCATCACGCTGATCACCCGCGAGCAGATCGAGAATACCCACTGCAGCGACATCGTCTGCCTGCTCAGGCAGGTGCCCGAGGTGGAAGTCCGGCGCGTGCTGCCGATGTTCCACTCGGTCGGCGCCCGGGCGCTGGCCGGCGAGCTTGGCGACAAGGTGCTGGTGCTTATTGACGGGCGCGAGATCAACAACGAGCTGTTCGGCGTCGTCTACTGGGCGGGCATGCCGGTGCACCTGGAGGAAATCGAGCGCATCGAGGTCATCCGCGGGCCGGGCTCGGCGCTCTACGGGGCCAACGCCCATTCGATGGTTGTGTCGATCACCACCCTCAAGCCCGACGCCGACCGGGCCGAGGCTTTCTTAGGCGCCGGCGAGCAGGGGCGCGAGAGCGAACATGTCAGGCTCGACCGCATTTTCGGCGATTGGCGTCTGAGCCTGGCAGGCTCACGGGAGATCGCGGACAACTGGCGCATCCGAGATAAACGCGAACGCGAGGTGCACAGTGTGCGCCTCAGGCTGGAACATGCCGGCGAATCGTCCGGCACCTCTTTGGACATTGGCCTGGTGGACGGCGAGGGCGAATTTTCCGCCGGCATTACCACATGTAAGTGGGACAACGTTTACCTGGCTCACGCGGTGCTCGACCACTCGCGCGACTGGCTCAAGGCGCGGGCCACTTTCAACCTGATGTACGGCAAAATGGTTCCCCTGGTAAAACTGGACTACCATGGAATCGAGCTGGGCCGGGCGCCCGATTCCGTGACCTACAACAATCCCAGCCTCGGTGTCGAGTTGCAGACCAACTGGGCTCCTTTCGAGGGCAACCTGCTCGTCGCCGGCACGAACTACCGCTGGATCGCCATGTACTCGGACATGAATGATCCCGACCAGGAACAGCAGCACCGGGTCGGCCTCTTCGTCCAGGATGAACAGCGTTTGTTCGATCAACTAACGCTGAACCTCGGCCTGCGCCTGGACTACAACAGCATCACGCCCTTTACCTTCAGCCCGCGCCTGGCCGTGGTCTGGCGTATGGTGTCCGGGCAGCTTGCCCGCCTGGCCTTCGGCAGGGCCTTCCGCAAGCCCTCCTTCATGAACACCTCGTTCCATTTTCTGGGCTTCGAGGGTACGGCGGCATTCCCAGAGCTGGGCGATTTCTTCAAGAACAACTTCGGCAATCCCGATCTCGGAAACGAGAGCATCACCGTCTTCGAGGCCGGATACCGGGGACGCTTTCTCGACGGCGATCTGACGGCCGAGGCGGATGCCTTTTTCAACATGTATCGCGACACAATAGTCTTCAACACCGAGATCGAGCTCACTTCCCTGGGCGTGCCCGATCTTACCCGCAGCAAGATGCGTTTCGAGAACAACGGCCGCGAGGTGAACTCGGCAGGGGGATCGGTATCGCTGGTATACAAGATAAAAGAAAAGCTCAGGCTCTATCTCAACTACACATATCGCTACTCATGGTACATCGCCTCATCGTCGGAGATCGGCGTCACCGGCGTCGGCGCCAAGGGAGATCGCGTCCCCTGGGAGCCCGCGCACCTGGCCAACTCCGGTTTCTACTACCTGTTCGACTGCGGGCTGCGGTTGGGGGCCCAGGCTCATTTCCACTCGGCCCGGGACAACACCCAGAACGAGAACGGCGACCTGTTCGGCGATGCGATCATGCTGCACAACCCGGCCCACATCATCTACAACGCCTTCGCCTCCTGGCGCCTCGAACTGAGTTGGGGCTGGATCGAGGCCGGGGTGAGAGCCTTCGACATCTTCAACGAGGGCTTCCGCGACTCGGTGGCCGTCCAGCGTACGGACGGCAGCGAGGTCGGCGGCGAATTGATCGGCCGGCGCATCTTCCTCTTCGTCCGCGGCAGCCTGTAAGGGTCAATCACCAAAAGCATACAGATACCCGTCCCGGGCGCCGACCACGATGCGGCCGTCCCAGATCGCGGGCGTGCTCTCTATGCAGGCCCCGGAGGGGATCGTAACGGTCCATTTCAAAATCGGCCGGCGGGGATCTTCGACGTCGTAGTCGCGGATCTGGCCTGTACAGGTTGCGACTATCAACTGATCGTCCACCAGCGCCGGCGACGACCAGGCGTGCGGGCCGAGATCGTCGGTGAAGAGTATCTCGCCCGTCCGGCGATCCACGATCGCCAGCATGCCCGAGTTGGTCGTCACATAGAGCGCCTGGTCGTCCAGGGCGGGTGTAGACCAGATGCCTCCCTTCCAGTCGTCTAAAGCCGGGGGAAATTCGAGGCTCCAGAGAACAGGGTCTCCCGTCGTGTATGGATCCAGTTTTACCAACTGGCCCACCTCGTCCGAGCGCGGCAGGTAGCGCTCGAGTTCGGCCGCCACGTAGAGCATTCCTTCCTCGTCGATGACGACCGAGGCGTCGATATCGTCGCCCATCCAGAAATCGAACACCAGCGGGGCTCGCCCAGAGTCGATCTGACTGGTATCGACACCCACCACCCGGCCGGCCGAGTTGGCGAAGTACAGCCGCTTGCCGAAGGCCGCCACCGAGCTTTCGATGCTGGCGTTGCGATCGCCGACCTTTTCGAGAAGCTCCTCGGTCCAGCCCCTGATGGCCGCAAGCAGTTCCGGGCGCACGTGCACGCGCCCGCCGGGACCGTAATCGAGGTGCAGCCTGAAAGCGAACAGGTAGCCGTTCTCGCCTCCCTCGTACAACATGTCGTCGAGCACCAGCGGGTTGCCGTCCCAGTCGTTGTTCCAGATCCCGGGGACGAAGTCGGCATCCAACTTCCATAACTCCTGGGGCCCCCCCCCGCGATCCAGCGCGACGATACGCAGCTTGTTATCGCGCGAACCGAAGTAAATCAGCGGATCGCCGTCCGGGTCGATGGTCACCGAGCCCTTGATAATATCTCCGGTGACGAAGTCGGGCCGCGTGCGCCGACCCGTGTCGAGATTGATAAAATGGACAGCCCGATCGAAGGCCCCGACGATCACTTCGCTGATACCGTCGGGCCGCACCCAGACCGCCGGCTGGCCGGTCCAGCCCGTCCCGCACCAGATCTTGGATTCGCTCCCGACCCATGACTCCGAACACATCGGGTACCCCGGAAATCGCCATAGCAACCTGGGATTCTCGGGCAACGGCCCCCGCCCGTAATAAGTGTGGGCAGGGTTGCCCCGGAAACGCAATAGACCCGCCACCGGCTTGGGCGATATGGGCACAAGCGGCAGAGAGACCAGTCGGTGCTCGGACTCCATAACCACGCCGCCTGCGGTCCGCGCATGAAGAAACCACAGCGCCCCGTAAACCACCAGCGCCACAACCAGGCTTGCGGCCACGAAGCCGAACACACCGCCCGCACTTGATTCCAGGCGGCTCGTCTCAGGCGCCCGCATCAAGCGCAGGTATCCGTCCGCAACCCGGGCCAGTTCGGCGTCCTTCATACCGTCAAGCATACACCGGCTGTCCGCTCAGTCCAGTTCCCGCCAAAGAAAGACCTTTTGAATTTCCTTACACTGTGGTACAAAACGCAACATTACTGGAAACCTGCTGTCTTACAGTACAGCAGTAAATTTTTACTTCTTAGGCTACTGCATCATGGTGAATGTCTGTTTACCCATCTGTTAGTGAGGTCACATGAACGATTCCAACGGAAAGAAACTTCTACTCTCCAGCGTCTGTCAGCCTTTTGGCGAAAAATACGGCGACGGTTTCGGGGTCTCATACGAGGGCAGCCACCAACTCATGTGGGCCCAGGGGATCTTTCGCCCGCGCACGACCACGACCCAATGGGGCATCGATTTCATCGCCGCAAATCTCAAGATTCCAACAACCACGATGCACTACCCGACAATGAAACGATTCATCGCGGAGATCGAAAAGGGGTACGACTACATCGGAATCGCCTTCGTGTCGCCCACCTTGCACAAGATGATTCCCATGGTACAGGCCATCCGCGATCACGCGCCGTCATCCAAGATCATTCTGGGCGGATACGGAACATCCCTGGGCGATGAGCTGACTCCATACGCGGACTACATCTGCCGCGGTGAAGGAGTGGCGTTCATGCGAAAGCTGCTCGGTGAACCTGTCGACGAGCCCATCGTTCAGCCGGTCGTCACCCAGAAACAGACGTTGTTTTCGATGCCCATGCTGGGCAGGGTCGGATATGTATTCGCCGGTCTCGGCTGTCCCAACGGATGTGATTTCTGTGCCACCTCGCACTACTTTAAGCGCAAACACATTCGTTTCTTGCCCGATGGACTCTCCATCCTGCACGCCATTCAGCGCCTGCGCGGGATATATCCCGAAATGGTCGACTTCTGGATCAACGACGAGGATTTCCTGCTCAACAAAGCACGCGGCAAGGGATTCCTCGAGGCCATCCGGCAATCCGACTTGCCACCGTTGTCATTGAGCATTTTCAGCAGCGTGAAGGCCCTGTCCCAGTTCTCGGCCGGTGAATTGGTGGAAATGGGCATCGACTGGGTCTGGGTGGGTTACGAGGGCAAGCGGGCCGGCTACTCGAAGATGCAAGGCAGACCCTATCGCGAGCTCTTCGCCGACCTGCATCAGCACGGCATCACCGTGCTCTCCTCGATGATCATCGGCTTCGACTACCAGACGGCGGATATCATCCAGGAGGAGTTCGATGAACTTATGAGCTTGCGGCCGTCCATGTGCCAGTTCATAATCTACGGTGCGCCGCACGGCACGCCGTCATACGCGCGCTTGGAGGCCGAGGGCCGGCTGCTTCCCGAAGCGTACAGAGACCACAGCAAGCAAGACGGATTCAGCCTCGCCTTCAAGCACCCGCACATCGGTCCCGAAGAGATGTCCTCGATCCAGCGCTGCCTCTACCGGGATGAGTTCGAACGCCTGGGCCCATCCGTGTTCCGCGTGGTCGATGACATGCTGGCCGGCTATGTCAATTTAAGCGATCACCCAAGCGAGCGCGTCCGGGCAAAGGCCCGAAAGTACGGGGATAGCGCCCACCGTGCGATGATGCTGATTCCACCCAGCAAGAAATATGTAAGCTCGGCTAGCGCGAACCGGCTGGAAGGGCTGATGCAGAGGCTGGCCGAGAAGACAGGCCCGATGACCCAGAGGGAACGTCTTATGTCGAAGTTTGTTTCGGCAATGCAGCGCTATACTTCTTTCAAACTCAGTCACGACATCGGGCAGCAGCCCAAGTTCACGCGCAGGACCTTCCGGATGGGGATGAGTACAGAAGACCTGTTGCAGGCGTTCAATCCTGTTCCCGACGGAAATCGCGCAACTTGAACTGTATTGTCGACTGGCCTTCCCAGGTGTTCAATTCGGCGGAGTATACGATGTCTATAGTGTCTTTCACATCTACATGCCTCTCGCCCATGCTGAAGCCGATGGCGTCGTAGCTCGCCTGCCCATCGGTCAAAACCATCTTCAGATGGTAGGGAGAGTCCCGGCCCACCCGCCTGGCCGACCTGACGCGCAGCCCGTGTGCCTGAAAAACCGGCTCGGGGTTTCCAAGTCCGAAAGGAGCAAGCACCTGCAACTCGTCGATCAGCTCGCGCGTCATGACGTCCGGCTGCAGCCTGGCGTCGATCCGAATTGTCTTTACAACCTGGCGTCCCGCCTGCTGCTCACAGACGGCCTCGATCAATGCCCCGCGGAAAATCTCCAGTTGGTCTTTCCGAATGGTCAAGCCGGCCGCTGCCCTGTGCCCGCCGAAGCCAATCAGGGTCCCCGCGCATTTCTCTAAAGCCTGATAGAGGTGAATCTGCCCGGTCGAGCGTCCGGAGCCGCGCCCGCTCTCACCGTCCATGGCGATCATCACCACCGGACGTCCGAAACGTTCGAGCAATCGCGAAGCGACTATTCCCACAACGCCTACGTGCCAGTCTTGCGACCACAGAACCAGCGCGGCATCCCCTCTTTTACTGGCCTGCTCCGCCTGGGAGAGCGCACTTGCGAACATTCCGTGCTCGACCTCCTGGCGTTCGCTATTGGCTTGATCGAGTCCTCGGGCCAGGGTTAAGGCGCTGGAGTAAGAACTGGTCGTCAGCAACTCGACCGCCCGTGACGCCTGTCCCAACCTGCCGACGGCGTTGATGCGCGGCGCCAAGCGGAAAGCCACCTGGCCCACCGACACCTCGGACGTCAGAATACCGGAAACCTCCTTGAGCGCCGCGACCCCCGGCCGGCGAGCGGCCGTCAACTCTTTCAGGCCGAAGCTTACGATGATGCGATTGTCGCCGAGGAGCGGCACGATGTCGGCGATCGTCCCCAACGCGACCAGGTCGAGGAACTCGCGCAGGTTCGGCTCCTCGATGCGTTCGAAGTAAGCGTGCTCTCGCAGGCCGGCCCTGAGTGCCATTACCAGAAAGAATGTCACGCCTACAGCGGCAAGGTCTTTGCCGGGAAAGTCGCAGTCCGGCTGGTGGGGATCGAGCACCGCCACAGCCTCCGGCAGTTCGGCCGGGACCTGATGGTGATCGATGACGATCACTTCCATCCCGGCCGCGTTGGCTGCCTGCACCTCGGTCAGGTCGGATATCCCGCAGTCAACCGTGACCAGCAGCTTAGTGCCCCGGGCGGCGATCTCGGCAACCGCTTTTTCGTTCAGGCCGTATCCCTCGCCCAACCTCGATGGGATGTAGAAGTCCGCCTGCAACCCGATGTGGCGCAAGAACAACAGCAACACCGCGACCGAGGTGGCTCCGTCGACGTCGTAGTCTCCGTAAACACAGACACGCTCGCCGTCCCGCAGGGCCCGACAGAGTCTCTCGACAGCTTTGTCGATTCCCTTCATCAGGCGGGGATTACTGAGGTCGGCAAGCGTAGGGTTGAGAAATTTACGTCCTTCCCCGGGGTCCAAAATCCCCCTGGCGGCCATGACGCCGGCAACCACCGGGTGAATATCCAAAGCGCGAGACAGGACCTCGGTGGCTTGCTGATCGCCTCCGAGGATTTCCCACTCTCGCTGCATGAACAGGCTTAGGCCCGCAGCTTCTTTGTCAGCGTGTCCAGGTAGATGGTCATCGAGCTGGCGACGTAGATTGACGAATAGGTGCCCACGACCACGCCGAAGGTCATGGCAATCGCAAAATCGAGGATCTCTCCAAAGCCCATGACCAGCAGGCCGACTAAAGCCAGCACGGTGGTTACCGAAGTGAGCACGGTGCGGTTGAGAACTTCGTTCAGGCTGGAGTTGACCACCTTCTCCAGCGTTTGCGACCGGATGCGGGACATGTTCTCGCGTATTCGATCATAGATGACGATGGTGTCGTTGACCGAGTAGCCAATGACCGTCAAGATGGCGGCCACGAATGTCAGGTTGAACTCCAGCCCGAAGAGGGCGAAGAATCCGATCGTCAAGATAGAATCGTGCACCAAGGCGACGACCGCGCCGGGGGCGAACTGCAGGTTGAAACGGAAGGCCACGTAGGCCAGGATACCGGCAACGGCGTAGATCATGGCCAGGATGCCGTCGCTGCGCAGCTTGCCGCCGACCTGGGAGCCTACGAACGAAACCTTTCTTATACTAGGTTTCGCATCTGGGAAAGACTCATTCATGGCCTTATCGATCTGGGTGGCGACACCGGTCATCAACACCATGAAACGGAACTGGGACTCCTTGCCCTGCGGTACTACGGTCACATCGGCCAGGTCTTTCTTGCCGATCTCGTCGCCCAGCGCCGCCAGGGCCTGTTTTAGCTCCTTGATGGAGATTTTCTCGGTAAATTGCACTTCGAACTGATCGCCGCTGTCCTTGTTGAAGCGATACTGCAAAAGCTTCTTGCCGAACGCGTTCTTCAGGCCGGCCTTGAGATTATCGGAATCGGTATCAGAAAGAATGGCGATCCGTTCCACCCTGATCAGGTACTCGGCTTTGCCCTTCTCGTTTCCAATACCGGCGCGCTGGATGACGTTTTTCTGGTAGCCCAGCGAGGTGACAACCCGGCGGACTTCTTTTGCGCCGATGTCCTTGTCGAATTCCATCTCGATCACGGTTCCGCCGGCGAAGTCGATGCCCCAGTTGATGGTTCCGTTCAGTTGCTTGATGATGACGACGATCACAGCGGCGGTAACCAGTGCCGACGACAGCAGGACGAAGAACTTCCTCTTCCCGATGAAGTCGATCTTTTTAGAATTTGGATTGAAGAATTCCATTTGTCTGCTCCAGATTGACCCGTCAGATACTCAGGTGCTGCACCTTCAAGCGGATGACCAGGTAATCCACTATCAGGCGGGTGACGAAGATGGCCGTGAACATACTGGCCAGGATGCCGATGAACAGGGTGACCGCGAATCCCTGGATGGGCCCCGAGCCGTACGACCAGAGCACGACCGCGGCTATCAGGGTGGTGAAGTTGGCGTCGAAGATCGTCCAGAAGGCGCGACTGTAACCGGCGTCCACCGCGGCCCGGGTGGTCTTGCCCGCCCGTAGTTCCTCGCGGATCCGTTCGTTGATGATCACGTTGGCGTCCACCGCCATGCCGATGGTTAATATGATGCCAGCTACCCCGGGCAACGTCAACGTCGCCTGAAAGGCCGCCATGACTGCCAGGATGAAAACCGCGTTGAATACCAGGGCCAGGTCGGCTATCAACCCCGAGGCGCGGTAGTAGAACACCATAAAGACAATCACCAGGATCATGCCGAGCGCCAGCGCGTAAATCCCCTGCCGGCGGGCATCTTCTCCCATGGTCGGGCCTACCGTGCGTTCCTCGAGGATGTGCACCGGGGCCGGCAGGGCGCCGGCGCGCAGCACGACCGATAAGTCGTTGGCCTCTCCGAGCGCCTCGTTGTAGTTGTTGTTGGCGCCCAGGGTGATGCGCGCCCGCCCGCCGCCGATGCGGGTCTGGATGACCGGAGCGGAGCTGACCTCTCCCTCGAGCACGATGGCCATGCGTTCGCGGACGTGGGCGCCGGTGAGCTTCTCGAACTTGCGCGCTCCGGTGCGGTCGAATGTCAGCGACACCTCGGGCCGGCCGGTTTGCGGGTCGGGTTGTACCCGGGCATCGGTGATGTAGTCGCCGGTCATTGCCACTTCGCTGAAAAGGTAATAGGTGCGGTACTCGACCTCGAGGTTGGCTTCCTTGCGTCCCATGCCGATCGCATGCCCCTCGGGAACCTTGCCTTCCAGGAGCTTCTCGAAGCGAGCGAGTTTTGCGGAGCCAACTCCTGCCGGCTCGGGTTTCAAGTCTTGATTGACGTCGTTGTCTTTCTTGGCCGCTTCTTCTTTCTTGGTTACTTCTTCTTTCTTGGCCACTTCTTCTTTCTTGGCTACTTCGCCCTCCCCTACCTCTTCGACTTCGCCCTCCCCTACCTCTTCGACTTTGCCACCCGGTAAAAAGACCGATCTTGCCAGAATCATGATCTGCTTCCTGTCGGCTTCGCTGATTCCCCCACGAACCAGGCTCACGATTTTCTTGGCTACCCCGTCCTCTACCTTGTTCTCCTTCAGAAACGCTTCGATTTCCGTCACGTTGTTGAAATAATCGAGCAGTCGCTTTTTTCCTTCGTTGCGCTTGCCCTTCGATATCAGGTAGGTCTCTGTGACAGCCTCGTCGTTCGGTCCGGCGTAGGTGTAGTAGTCGAGACGAATGCCCTTGGGCAGCGTGTCTTTAAGTCCCTTTATGAAATCACTCTTGTCGTCGACTACCTTGAACTCCAGCTGCGCAGTTCGGCCCAGCAACTTCTTGGCCCGCTCCGGGTCGAACATGCCGGGCAGCTGCACCAGGATGCCGTTCTCGCCGTGCGGCGCGATGGTCGGCATGGCGACGCCCAACTCGTCGACACGGTTGCGGATGGTCACCCGCGCCTGGTCGCGCGCGTTTTTGCGCAGCTCTCGGACGTGTGTCTCGTCGAAGGTGAGCCTGATCAAACCAGGAGAGGTTTTCCCTTCCTGGACTTCCTTCAGGCTGTAGTTGCCCTCGAGAATTCGCTTTCTGAACTTCTTGGCGTCCGAGGGATCCTTGAGCTCAATCTGGATGTCCCAGCTCTCGGGCACCCGGAAAACCTTCTTGAAGGGTATGCGCTTTTCCTTCAGGGCTTCCTTGAAGTCGCCGACATACTGATCGGCCTTGTCCTCGAGCGCCTTGCCCACCTCGACGCCCAACACCAGGTGAATGCCGCCCTGCAGGTCGAGGCCCAGGTTTATTTTCTTCTTGAAGAAGCCGGTATACCATCCCGGCAACGAGCCCGGTAAAAACGTCGGCAACAGGTAGAGCAACGAGCCTATTACCAGCACCAGCACCATCCCTACTTTCCAGTACCAAGACTTTTCCATTGCGTTCCTCGTAGTCTACTTTCTAAACGGGCACTATTTGCCGCCGCCCGGCAGCATGGCCGTGGAATCTCCGCTCTTTTCTCCGAGCTGCGGCTGGCTTCCCGCCACGTGGCTGCGCAGCACCTTGATGTGTACGTTCTTGGCCACCTCGAGTGTGACGGCGATGTCTGTCATGCCGGTAATGGTGCCGAATATCCCCGAGTTGGTGATAATCTTGTCGCCCTTGCCCAGGGCCGCGACCATCGCCTTGTGCTTCTTCTGCTGCTTCTGCTGCGGGCGGATGATCAAAAAGTAGATAATCACGAACATCAAGAGGATCGGCAGCATCATGCCGGACATCTGCTGACAGCCCTGGGGGCCCTGGGCTGTTCCACCGCCGCCTTCCGCTCCTTGCTCCGCCATTATTGCGTAGAGTATCTCTTTCACTGCTAACTCCTTCTTTCGCTTACAGAATGGTTATCCGGCCCGCGCCCTCCCCCGAAACGGCCCACCTTCCCTAGCAGATGTGATCGCCTGGATCAAACTTTTTTTCGATATCTTTCTTTAATATCACCCTGAAGCCTGTCAAGAGCCCCGGCTGCCCAGGCGGCATAGTCGCCTGCCTTGATGGCCGTGCGGATGGTTTTCATCAACTCGGCATAGAAATAAAGGTTGTGCAGCGTGTTGAGGCGCACCCCGAGGATTTCGTTGGCCAGGTAGAGGTGTCTCAAGTAGGCCCGGCTGAAACGCCGGCAGGCCGGACAGCCGCAATCCGGGTCTACGGGCCGCGTGTCGGCCGCATGAGCCGCGTGACGGATCTGTAGCGGCCCGTCCCAGGTGAATAGCTGCCCGTTGCGCGCGTTGCGGGTTGGAACCACGCAATCGAACATGTCGATGCCGTGCGCGACCGCACGGATGATGTCCTGGGGAAGACCGACTCCCATCAGGTAGCGCGGTCGTGCCTGGTCCATGATTTCTCCCAGCGCCGAGACAACCTCTTCCATGCGCTCGGGCCCCTCCCCCACCGACAGACCGCCGAGGGCCAATCCGTCGAAAGGCATGGCCGCGATCTGATCGAGGTGGGCCCGCCGCAAGGAAAGGCTAAGCCCTCCTTGCACAATGCCGAACAGCGCTCCGCCCTCCGGAGTTCGCGCCTCCAGGCAGCGCCGTGCCCAGTGGGTGGTGCGTTCGCAAACCTTGTTGTGATAGGCCGGCTCTGCGTCGTGTGGCGGACATTCGTCGAGCGCCATCATGATGTCAGAATCCAACTGCTCCTGGATGGCGATGGCGCGCTCCGGAGACAGCTCGTACTCGCTGCCGTCCAAGTGGCTGCGGAAAGTGACCTTGTCGTCACTGACTTTCCTGAGTGCCGCCAGCGAAAACACCTGGTAACCGCCGCTGTCGGTCAGGATCGAGGCGGGCCAACCCATGAATTCGTGCAACCCTCCGTGGGCGGCCACGACCTCCGGCCCCGGGCGCAGCATCAGATGATATGTGTTGCCCAAAATGATGCCAAAGCCCATTGCCGCTACTTCTTCGGGATCCATGCCCTTGACGGTTCCGGCGGTACCCACCGGCATGAAGACCGGCGTCTCGATCGCCCCGCGCCTGGTGGTCAAGCTGCCGCAGCGGGACCGGCTGTTATTGTCCACGGCAGTAGTGATGAATTCAAGTCTTTTAGTCAAAGCCCACCTCTTCCATCAATAAACATTGCATCGCCGTAAGAATAGAAGCGGTAGCCCTGGCGCAGCGCCTCGCCGTAGGCCGCAAGAATCTTCTCACGGCCGGCGAATGCGCAAACCAGCATCAAGAGCGTCGAGCGCGGCAAGTGGAAATTGGTCAGCAGCGCATCCACGACACCGAACTCGAACCCGGGACGAATGAACAGTTCGGTCTCGCCCTCACCGGCGACGACGTTCCGGCCGTCGAAGGCCGCCTCCAGGGCGCGCACCACCGTCGTGCCTACGGCCACTACCCGACTTTTCCGGTCGCGGGCCCGGGCGATTGCCTGGGCGGTCTGGGTATCGATTCGAAAACGCTCCGGGTGCATCTTGTGACGTTCGATTTCCTCGACCCTGACAGGCAGGAAAGTTCCCGGACCGACATGCAGCGTAAGAAATGCAATCTCGACACCGCTTTCCCGGATACGGTCCAGCAGTTCCCGCGAAAAATGCAACCCCGCGGTCGGCGCTGCTATTGCCCCGGGCTGGCGAGCGTAGATCGTCTGGTAACGTGTCATGTCCAGCGGCCGCCGGGGATCATCCCATCCCGTACGCTTGATGTAGGCCGGCAACGGCACTTCGCCGTAGCGATCGAGGTACTCGTTTGCCGGCTGAGGCAACACCAGGCGCACGCTTGCCTGCCCGCCTTCTGCCTGCCCTTCTCCGGTTGCCTGGCCGCCCCCGGGCAACGATACGCTGATGCCGCACCTCAGCGGTCGCGAGGCCCTCACCAGGCATGAGAATCTCTGTACCCAACTTCCAGCCTCGAGATGCCCGCAATCCAGCGGCCGGTCGAGCAACAGTTCCACCGCCCCGCCGGTTTCTTTTAATCCATGCAGCCTGGCCGGGATGACACGCGTATCGTTCAGCACCAGCAGGTCGCGGGGTTTGAGCATCTTTGCGATATCCGGGAAGCGCCGGTGCTCCGGCGATTCTTTCCCCGGGGAAATGAGCATCAAGCGGGAACCGTCGCGGCTCTCCGCCGGTAGCTGGGCAATCTGCTCCGGCGGCAGATCATAATCGAATTCGGACAGCCTCATGTTTCGTCGTGGTTTCTTCGCGGCGATGCGCCTGCGGCCCCTTCGGTTTCGGAATCGCTCATCGTATCTGCCTGACGAGTTCTTCGATGCGCTGCGGGTTGTAGCCCACCACCAGCTTGCTGCCGATGCGGATTACCGGCACCCCGGTCACCTCGACGCCGGCTTGCTCGGCCGCCCTCATCATCTCCATCAGCGCAGACTGGTTCTTCTCGATATCCTTCTGCTCGAACGGAACCTTGAGGCTCTCGAGCAGTTCCTTTGTCTTGCGGCAATATCCGCACCAGTTCGTCATGTAGAGCACGATTTTTCCGCCGGCCAGGGCCGCGGGCTGCGCCATTTCGGCCGGGGGAGGATTTTTCATCAGTTGCTCGCGGTTTTTTATCTTGGCATGCTTGAGCATCAGCTCGAGTTCGCGGGTCATGGACAGCGAGGCCTTCAATTCCTGCAGGTGGCCCTTGGCCAGATCCTGAAGGTGCCAGGCGTCTTTGGTAAGTTTGCTATTCTCGGTTCGACCGACTCTTGCGGCCTTCTTGAGCCAACCGGCGGCAACGTCCCACTCTCCCTGGTCGTAAGCCACCTTACCCCTCAGGAACTGGTTCTCCTGGTTGGCGGGATCAATTTGCACAAGCTTGACGGCCAGTTCCTCGGCGCCGCCGAAGAGCTTCATGCTGCTGTGGAGGTAGTTGCGAATTTGCAGGCGCATCAATGGCTGGTAAGCCTCGTCGAGCATCAGGCCGCGCTCGCAGAACATCGAGGAGTACGAGATGTCCTTGTATCGCTTTCGCAGCCTCATGGCCGCCCGGTAGAAGATATCGGCCAGGGCCGATCTCTCCTTGCGCGTCAGCCGTGGGACCTGCCGGGGCTCGAAGATTTCAAGCAGATCGTCGAGCTTGTTGTTTTTCAGGAGATCCCGCGAGCGCTGCAGATCGACCAGGCCGCTGGATTCGGCATCGTCGTCCATGGCAACCGTCGAATGCCGATCTTTGTCCTGCGCAGGGGGCTTTTCGCCGGTGGCCTGGGGCTTTTGGGGCCTGGCTTCGTGTCCGGCGCAATCCAACATCGGGAGCGCAAGCGTAGCCATGACACAGCCGACCATGATTGTTTTGCAAGTTTTCATGCCCCCAATGAAACACGTCTGGCGGCCCGAAGTCAACCCAGAATCCGCCTTTCCCTATTTCTTGCGAGACGGCACCGGTCGGGATACATTATGCTTGTTTTTGGCACCGGGAGTAACATGCTGGGATTCATTCGCAATAGCATCACACGCAAGATCTCGCTAATTGTGGGATCCGTCTGCCTGATAGTGACCTTGGCCGGTTTGAGCTGGATGATCGTGCTAATGAAATCGGACATCGTTGAGCATTCGCGTCAATCCCTGTCGGCCGTGACCGGGTCCCTAAGGGCCGGGTTCCATGCTTTCGACCAGCAGAGCCACAGCCATCCGATTGCCGGCATGCTCGAGGTGTTCTCTCTGCGTGACGAAATCGAAAAGCTTCGGGTTTTCGACGTCAAGGGTGAGATCGTCTGGTCGCTGGACGAGGATGAGCACGGTCAAAAATTACCCGCCGACATCCTTAGCCGCTTCAGAGGAGGTCACACTTTCACCGAGGCGAACACGGGCGAGAAAACCATCGAGTCGTTGCAGAGAGTGCGAGCCGAAAAGAGTTGCCTGAGCTGTCATGCCAAGCAGTCGGGGGCGGGCCCCGGCGCGTTGCTGGGCGGCATACATCTCGAAGCCTCCTACGCCAAGTTGACTTCCAAGCTTGTCGGTTACGGTAATCTGCAGATCATCACCGCCTTGTTGCTGGTGGCCCTGGTCGTGGCCATCACCGCCTTGATGGTCAGGATCTTTCTAGGCCAACCGCTGCAGAAAATCACCCGGGCGATCCAAAAGGCCGAGGAGGGAGATTTTCTGCAGCGCATCGCGATAACCGGGAGTGACGAGATCGGCAGGCTGGGCGAGGAACTGAACCGCCTGATGGCCAGGCTGACCGACGCCGAGGCGTCAAAGATCGACAGCGACCTGGAGTTGGACATCGTCCAGCGGGAACTGCGCCTCAAGGCCCAACTCGAGGAAAAGAACAAGATCATCGAGGAGACCAACCAGAAACTGACCCGCCGTCTCAGTCAACTGGCGCTGGTTTACGACATCAACAGCGCCTTGGCCTCGTCGCTCGAGCTCGACCAGGTGATCGGGATCATCACCGAGAAGATCGGACAAGTGATGGGTTTCGAGGGTTTCTTCGTCCTTCTGACCGATGAAGACCAGAAGAACCTGGCCATCAGGGCCGTGCTGAACGATGAACGCAAGGGTCTGATTGGCCGCCTGGTCGATCCGCTCAGGGGCAATTTCACAAAGTCGCTACGAGTCAGAAAGATTCTGCTGATCACCGATCTTTCGGAGATATTCCGGGAAGGCGACGATCTCGAGTTGTTGCCCGAAAGCGGTTCGTTCCTCAGCCTGCCGTTGTTGCGCAAGGGCCAAGTGCTGGGCCTGTTGAACTTCACCCGCAGCGCCACAGACGCCTTTCCGAACGATTCCGTAAGGCTTTTGACGGCGGTCGCGCACCAAGCCGCCATGGCCGTCCTGAACGCCAGGCTCTACCAGCAAAAGATCGATCTCAGCGTGACCGACGAGTTGACCCAACTGGCCAATCGGCGCCTGATGCAATCCCACCTGGAGCGGGAATGGGACCGGGCCAGCCGCTACAACAACCCGCTCTCGCTTTTGATGATCGATATCGACTACTTCAAGAAGTACAACGACCGCAACGGACACCTGCTGGGAGACGAGGTTCTCAGGGGAACTGCGCGCATCCTGGAGAGCAACACCCGCAAGATCGACACCGTCTCCCGCTTCGGCGGCGAGGAGTTCGTGATCATCCTTCCCGGTCAGGACAAGCCGTCGGCCTTGTCGGTGGCTGACAAGCTGAGAAGGGCGGTGCAAGAGGCCGATTTCCCCCGCGCCGACGTCCAGCCCGGGGGCAGGCTGACGATCTCGATCGGCGTGGCCTCCTACCCCGACGACGCCGACGACGCCGCCAAGCTGCTCGACCGCTCTGACCTTGCCCTTTACGCCTCCAAGCGCTCAGGCCGCAACCGCACGACCGCCTACGACGAGGAAGTTCAGAAAATGGACGAGGAGTACCGGCGCCAGCTGCAGACCATGCTTGCCCGCAAGCGCCGCAAGAAACGCAAGTCGAGATCGCGCCTGGAGTTCATCGATCCCACTTGAAATAGCGGCTCCGGGTCACGGGTTGACCGAGATGTTCGAGTCTACCGGCTGGCTGGGAGTGTTGTAACTGTCGTAGACCACCAGGCGCACTATATAGGCGCCGGGCATATCGGGAATGAAGCTCACCTGGGGGGTGTCGCTTGCGCTTAAAGTCGACTGGCTCTGGGTTCCCTGGGCGTCCTGAGGCAGAAACAAGAATGACCACTGATAGCGACTGATGCTGTCGCCGGCGTCGGGATCGAAGCTGGTGCTGCCGTCCAGGTTTACCTGGTTTAGCCCCTGGACCGTCTGCGAGGGCGGGTCGATTTTGGCCACCGGCGGCAGGTTGGCCGGGGTGCCCTTGTTGACCGCCAGCAGAATGTAGGGGTTGCTGTCGTTGGGGCTGTCGTGAGTGATCTCGATCTGGCCGATCTCGTTCTCGATCGAGGTGTTGTCGGTGAAGGTCACCTGGAAGCTGTAGGAGCCTGCCGGGGCCAACACCAGGGGATTGGCCGGAAAGTCGGACGGCAGCCCGCCGATGCCGAATACCGGCGGATCTCCCGGGTTTAGATCGGGATCGAAGGCGATCTCGGTTATCGTCAGGTCTGCGTAGCCGACGTTGAGCAGGATCACATCCGCGGATGCCGAGCCGCCCATGGCGACGTCGATAAACTCCACCCAGTCTTGCGGGTTGACCTCGATGTCCGGTCGCACGTCGGCGCCCAATGTCACGGTCACCTCGGGCTCGTCGGGATCGTTCGAGTGGATGATCACCGAACCGTCGTCCTGGCCGACATCCTGCGGGTGATAGGTAACGTCGATCATCTGCTGGCCCATCGAGGCCACGGTGAACCCGTCGGCCGGGTCGATGGTGAACTCACCGGCAATGCTTCCGCCTGTGACCTCGAGGCCGCTGACATCCAGCGTTCCCGAGCCGGTGTTGTTGATGGTGATCTGCTCGGTTACCGACTGGCCCTGGGTAACGCCCTCGAAAGGAATGTGATCGGGGTGCACGTCGATGTCGGGCTCGGCCGAAAAGGCCAATAGCCTGACGCTGAATTCACCCGAGGGCAGGTCGTCGTCGTTGGTCGCCAGATCGATGCCCGAGTTGTCGGCGCCCTCGGCCTCGGGGGCGTAGACGACCGTCAACATCCGATCTCCTCCGGGCTGGATTCCGATGTCATTCTCGGCGGGCTCCAGCAGGCCGAAGTCGGTAAGATCGCCGACGATCGAAAACAGCTCGAAGCCGCTCATGGTCAGCGGAATGTTGCCGGTGTTTTTCAAAAGCGCCTGCAGTTGACGGCTGTAGCCTGCGGCAACCTCGCAGAAATTGAACGACAGGCGCACGGGATGTGTGTTGGTCTGAGGGTCGAGCATCACCTGGCAGACGGGCGTGTCGTTGGGCGCCGGGCAAGTCACGTCTTCCTGGCAAACTACCTCCAACTCCGCGTTGGGCGGTGCCCCGGTGCCGGCTAAAGCTATGGCGCACGGGTTGCGGCTGAGATCCATCGGATTGCATTCGTCGGGATCGTTTGTCAGCAGGTCGAGCGTGTCGTGGTCGTCCGCCGTCTCGCTGGCCGGAGCGTACTCGATCACTAAATCGATGGCAGCGCCGGGGCCGACGAACCCGGGAAGCAGCGGGTCGACATCCTGGCCGGCCATGACGCCCTTGACCGAAAACGGGCTGGTCGCCCCGCCCTGCACCGCGACGCTGTCCAGCGTAAGTCCAGAGCCGCCGATATTGCTGACGTGCAGCAGGCGCGTCTGAGGATAACCGACGGCCACGTCGTCAAACTTGAGTGCGGTCGTATCGACCTCCAACTGCGGCCCCGCAAAATGCTCGCCGCCGCACTCGCAGTTCAAAAGCGGCCCTGAGCCCAGAACCACAAGGATTAGAGTGCCAAGAAGCTTGAACGCGGATACCCGACGCATCATCTGAACCTCCGCTGAAAATGTCACCAAAATCCTAGCACGCAGTCAGAACAGCTGGCAAGCAGCGCGTGTGGGAAAGTTGTAACTCACACCGCACACCGTGTGCGTAATAAAGAAAACCAGAGAAAAGCAGAGAAAAGCAGGGACGGAGGCTCCATCCATCCTAGTGTGTCCGAAAATCGGACACCCCTCGGGTTTTTCCAGGTATGACTTCGATTCTTGAATCCTTGTTTTCCGGATAGTTACAAAGATAC
>Ga0307378_10000217_pt1 | contig 107369 bp, 98 predicted proteins | sample UN1MG_FD_202238 | JGI IMG/M metagenome (GOLD analysis project Ga0307378, IMG submission 202238) | Soil microbial communities from Risofladan, Vaasa, Finland - UN-1 | ecosystem: Environmental > Terrestrial > Soil > Coastal area > Acid sulfate soil | place: Finland: Risofladan, Vaasa | collected...
TACTGCATTGTAATGACTGAAGATGGGCAGTTCCTAAGACATAAGATTCCGGTCGGGAGGCTTGAGATAGGAGACGAGATTGTAATTGAGAGGCAGTATTCCTATGAACCTAAAGTAAGCTGGGTAGTGAGATTTGCCGTTGCAGCTGCAGTAATAGTAGTGGTCGCAGTAGGGTCTGTTTTAAGTGTAAAGTATATAAGTCAATACCATGCTGCAAGAGGTACTGTGATGGTGGCCGAAGAAGCTGTCGAGGAAAAAGCAGTAGTAGAAGAAGCTTTGCCAGTGGAGGAAGGAGCAGAAGAGCCGGCTTTGGCAATGGAAGCAGAGCAAGAAGAAACTATTATCTATAAAAGTGAGAGTGTGCACTCCCTGGAAGAAGGAACAACAGTTGAGGAGTATATCGAGGATATAATATTTTCATATAAGGTTTCCGGGGAAAGAAATTTATCAGTAAGATTGGAAAATAGTAGCAGCACTGGTAGCTTTAATGGCACCTTCAATCTGGTTATGCTTCTTTCTGATGGAAGTGTTGCAAGAACAATAACCATCCCTCTTGAAGATTTTGAGCCGGGCGATATTCATGAAGAATCATTTCCCCTGGAGGCCGGGGAGACTGATTTCGGGCTGGAAGTGACTGAAAGCATTAATTAATTTTTTTCCTACCCTGATTAATTTATTATTCCTATCGTATATATATGGCAGATTTATAATTTTAACTAGAGGAGATTGATATGAGGAAAGCTAAACTGATTCTATTTTTAGCAGTTCTTACAGCAGTTATACTTCTGGCTAATGCAGCGCTTTTTACACAGTGTTCTAAAGAGCAGACTGGTGATGAACAGTCTGGCGAGGTATCAGCCGAAGAATCTGATGAGCTTGCAGGTTCAGTGGATAGAAATCTTGTCAGTGCAAATACCGGGTTTGGGTTTAAAATCTTTAAGGAGCTGATTTTAGAAGATAGCAATCAGAATGTATTTATATCCCCTCTGTCCATACTTCTGGCTCTGGCTATGACTTACAACGGGGCGGTGGGCGATACCAATCTTGCCATGGCTGAAGCACTGAGATTTAAAGGTTTTGACCTGGAGGAATTAAATTCCGGTTTTCATGACCTTATGATCAGTATCAGGAATGCTGACAACGATATTGACATAGCTATTGCCAATTCCATCTGGTATAGGCTCGGTTTCAAGGTTAAGGAAGATTTCATTGAAAGAAACAAAAAATACTTTTCTTCCGAGGTAAATGAAATTGACTTTGCCGCTCCTGAAGCAGTGGATACCATAAACGGGTGGATAGAGGAGGAAACCAGGGGAAAGATTGATAAGATGCTTTCCGAGATACCCGCTGATGCAGTAATGTATCTTATAAATGCCATTTATTTTAAGGGAAACTGGACCTACCCGTTTGATGAAAACTTGACCAGTGATGATGATTTTTATCTTCTGGATGGCAGTACTAAAAAAGTTCCTATGATGACACAGGAAGAAAATTTCCCGTACTATAGAGGGGATAATTTTTCCGGTGTAAGAATTCCTTACGGCCAGGAGAAAATGGCAATGTATATAATCCTTCCAGATGAAGGGACAGGCGTTGATTCTGTTATCGAATCTCTGGATGCAGAAAAGTGGAATGAAATAAAAGACTCATTTTACGGCAGCCAGGTTTCCCTTACCATGCCAAAATATAAGATGGAGTATGGAATAAAGCTTTTGAACGATGCGCTTGCTGAATTAGGAATGGGAATAGCATTCGGACCGGGGGCAGATTTTAGCGGCATTAGTCCAGACATATTCATATCCAAAGTTCTGCATAAGGCGGTAATTGAGGTGAATGAAAAGGGCAGCGAGGCAGCTGCTGCAACTGTGGTGGAAATGATGGAATCAGCAATGCCTGTTGAGGAAATAATAGAATTTGTAGTAGACAGACCTTTTTTCTTTGTAATTGCAGATGACAGGTCAGGTAGCATTATTTTTATGGGAAAAGTTGTAGAACCTTAATATAAATACTTTTTCTATATCATAATGTGTAAAGAATTTAAGCTGCCAGTGATGGCAGCTTAAATTTATGATTTTTCCGAAAAAAAGGTAGCGTAAAATATTGGGCAACAGGCCCAAAGCTTGACGTTACCCAAATGAATATTATTAGATATATTTTATAAAAAAAGTTATAATGATTACTAATTTTATGTTTAATAATGTTACTTAAAATTGATAGGGCAAATATTTTAATTATTATACAATTCCAAATAATTACTGCTAATATTGATAATTTTGATTATTCTTGCTGTTTAGCAGATTGCTGAGTCAGAAAGGTATAATATTTTAAATAAAAAGTTATTTTATGAATTACATTAGAAAAATTAAAATAAGAAATGACAGTAAGGCAAGTTGTATTAAATCGGGTTTGATACCTATAAAAGCATTAAGTATTTTTGTTAAAGCACTCAGGTTTTTTAGATTATATAATATTGTGTATGTTACAGTTTTAGTCATATCAAATGTCCTGAGCAGACGAAAGTTGTTAAGATTTTACTCTCAATTTGTTAATGAAGGTGACCTGTGTTTTGATATAGGCGCTAATATCGGCAATAGAACTAAAGTTTTTCTTAAACTTGGGGCTACTGTAGTGGCTGTTGAACCTCAAAATATTTGTATGCGAAAATTACTGAAAAAATATGGGAATAATGATAAGGTGTTTTTAGTTCATAAGGCATTAGGAGCAAGAGAAGGTGAAGGAAACTTAATACTAAGTAATTCACATAGTGTTTCATCCATGTCTAAGGAATGGATAGATTGTGTCAGAGATAGTGATATGTTTTTTACATCTACCTCAGCCTTCCAATGGCACAAGAATGTTACAGTTCCGGTTACTACTTTAGACAGATTAATTGAAAAATATGGAAGCCCAACAGTATGCAAGATAGATGTCGAGGGATTTGAGTACCAGGTTATTAAGGGTTTATCCCAATCGGTTAAAGTAATTTCTTTTGAATTTACTCCTACTCCAAAACTTATTAACCTGGCTGTAGAGTCTATAAAACATCTTGCCAATATTGGAAACGTTCAATTTAATTACTCATTTGGCGAGTCAATGGTCCTTGCTTTGCCAGAATGGGTTGATGACAGCAAAATATGTAATGTCCTTTTATCCATACCTTATAAGACTGCTTTCAGTGGAGATATATATGCCAGATTTATTGCGTAATGTGTGTTAAAAGACTCTTTTTTTTATTTTAACAATGATTGGCCACTAATAGAAGAATAGAAACTGCACTAAAAAATAATCCCGGATTTTATTCATTCTGCAATAAATAGTATGGAAGTATTTTTCTGATACCTGAAAAAACTTTTAAAATAAATATTGCATAATAATTATATTTTATGTATAATATGCAATTTAAAGGAATAGAAAGGTATGATTATGAAGGAAAATATTAAAGTAGGTATTGTTGGGGGATCCGGATTTACAGGAATAGAGCTGGTAAAAATACTGAACAGGCATAAATATGTTGAAATAAGTTTTGTGACCTCCAGGACCTATAAAAATTTAAATATAAGCGAGGTATTTCCGTCATATCAGGATAATGGAGATACGAAGTTAGCTTTTACCTTCAAACCTAAAAAAGGCGATCTGGAAAAAATTGATCTGATATTTTTATGTCTTCCGCCTTTAAAATCAATGGAATTTTTAAAGGGTATATCCGGTAATTATAAATTTAAAATTATAGATGTGGGTTCTGATTTCAGGTTGAAGAGCTCTGATAATTATAAATACTGGTACGGGACCGAGCATATTTTAAAGGAAAAACTTTCTGATTTCGTTTACGGTCTTACGGAAATAAACAAAGACAAAATAAAGAAAAGTAAATATATTGCCAATCCTGGTTGCTATCCGGTATCCATTTTGCTGGGGCTCGCTCCGGTACTGAAAAGCAATATCAAGATAAAAGATATTAATATTGATTCAAAATCGGGAGTTAGTGGTGCAGGAAGGAAATTAAAAGATGAATATTTGTTTGGCAGTCTGGATAATAATTTTTATGCTTATTCGGCTGAAGGACACAGGCATACCGGAGAGATAGAGCAAGAGATCGAAAATATTAGCGGTAAGAAATATAGGGTAAGCTTTACCCCTCATCTTCTGCCTGTGACCAGGGGGATATTTACATCAATTTACTGTAAACTTGGAGAAGAAAAAACTGAAGAGCAAATATGCAGTTTGTTTGAAAATTTTTATAAGGATTCACCTTTTGTAAAATTTATGGGCAAAAAAATACCACAGCTTAAAGATGTAGTGGGCACCAATATGTGCCTTATAGGTTTTTGCCTGGATGTTAGGACGGACACATTAAAAATATTCAGTGTAATTGATAATTTATTGAAAGGAGCTGCAGGACAGGCGGTTCAGAATATGAATATAATGATGGGTTTTGATGAAAAAGAAGGCTTACAGTTTAATGGAATATTTTCTTAAATATAATTATTTTAAATAATGGGGAGAATTTTTAAGGTGAATGCAGATTACAGTAAACAGAATATTGAATTTAATATCATAAATAATGGGACTATTACCAGTGTTCCGGGGTTTTATGCTGCTGCATGCCATTGTGGTATAAAGAGCTCGGGAAAACCTGATATATGTATTATTTATACACCTGAAGACAGCACCTGCAGTGGAGTTTTTACCAATAATAAATTTCTGGCAGCGCCGGTTATTGTAACTAAAGAACAGCTTAAAAAGAACAGAAATATTAAGGCTATTGTTATCAACAGCGGTATTGCCAATGCCTGCACCGGAGAGATGGGATATAAAAATGCAAAAAAGACCATTGAGATAGCAAGTAAGTATCTGGGGATTGATAAGGATAAAGTAATAGTTTCATCAACAGGGGTTATCGGCAAGCAATTGCCAATGGACAAAATAGAAGAAGGTGTTAGGCAATGTGCAGTTAAATTGAGTAATATCGATGGTCATAGTGCTGCTGAAGCAGTACTGACCACTGACCTTGTTACCAAAGAAATAGCAGTAAGTATTAAAGTTGAAGGTGGCAGTGATATTATAATCGGTGGCATTGCAAAGGGTTCAGGCATGATTGAGCCAAATATGGCCACCATGCTATCATTTGTTGCCACCAATATTAAGATATCAGAAAAATTGCTAGACGAAATACTTTTAGAGGAAGTTGACAGTAGTTTTAACAGCATAACCATTGATGGATGTCAGAGTACCAATGATATGGTAATAGTTATTGCAAATTCTAAAAGCAGTATTGAAATAAAAAATAAAAAGGATAAATATTATAAAAAATTTAAAAATGCACTGTCATTCGTGCTGAAAGATCTTGCAAGGAAAATAATTCTGGATGGTGAGGGAGCAACAAAATTAATCGATATAAAAGTAATAAATGCTAAAAGTAAAGTTGACGCAAAGAAACTGGGTATGGGAATTGCGAACTCAAATCTATTTAAGGCTGCGATGTTCGGGGAAGATCTAAACTGGGGCAGGATAAATGCAGCTATGGGTTCGGTTGATTGTGATTTTGATCCGGAAAAAGTAGACATATATATTGGCGATGTTTTAATCGTAAAAGATGGTATGGGAGTAGAATTTGACAGGATATATACAGAAAAACTAATGAAAGAAAAAGAAATCAAATTTACTGTGGACTTAAGTTATGGTAAAGAAGAATTCAGTGTACTGACCACAGATCTATCGTTTGATTATATAAAAATTAATGCCTTATACCGTACATAATTTAATTTATAAAGACTATGGAGATAAATGAGAAAGAAATGAAAACAGGAGAATCATATATGAATAAAGTAGAGGTGCTGCTGGAATCACTACCCTATATAAAAGAATATTTTAACCAGATAGTAGTAGTAAAAATTGGCGGAAGTATGATGGAGAATGATAGCATCATCCAAAGCGTCCTGGATGATTTAATTCTTATGAAATATGTGGGAATAAAGGTGGTTCTAATACATGGCGGCGGTAAGCAGATTTCCGAACTTTCAAGGGAAAAAGGAATAGAACCGGAATTCATAGATGGCCTCAGGATTACAGACAAAGATTCTATTGAAATTGTAAAAATGGTTCTTATTGGAAGCATAAATACTAAGATAGTGTCTTTCCTTAATAAACACGGTAATATGGCCATTGGCATATCAGGTAATGACTCAAGTTTTATAAAATGTCATAAAAAAGAATATAAAAAAGATGGAAAGATTATAGATCTGGGATTTGTGGGAGAGATTGAGAGCATTAATTCTGAGTTTTTAAATAATATTCTGGATGGCAATTATGTTCCGGTTATTGCAACTTTAGGAGTGGACAGCCTGGGCAATATATATAATATAAATGCTGATACCTGTGCAGCAGAGGTTGCAATTTCACTGAATGCAAAGAAAATGATATTACTTACAGATGTGGATGGAATTATGGAAAGTGCTAAAGATGGAAATAAATTAATATCAAAATTAACAGTAAGTCAATGTCAGGAGATGATTGAGTCAGGTAAGATAAGCTCTGGAATGATTCCAAAAGTGATGGCATGTGTGGATGCATTAAAATCAGGTTCAGAGAGAGCGCATATATTAAACGGGACTAAAAAACATTCAATACTTGTAGAAATATTTACAGACAGGGGAATTGGGACAATGATAACTGATGAGGAGATTAAATGAGCATAAGCAAGAATATAGAAATATTTGAGCAGGGAAATAAATATTTGATGCGCACATACAGCAGACTCCCGGTGGTATTCGTAAAAGCTAAAATGCAGTACTTATGGGATATAGAAGGCAGTAAATATCTTGATTTTATAGCAGGATATGGTTGCTTGAATGTCGGACACAGCAATAAATTTGTGGTAAATGCACTAAAGAAGCAGATTGGTAAAATTATCCAGCCTTCTAATATTTATTTTAACCAGCCTCAGGTAAAACTGGCAAAAAAGCTATGCGAGATTACAGAATTCGGAGAAAAGGTATTTTTCGCCAATAGCGGCTCCGAGTCTATTGAAGGAGCCATAAAGCTGGCAAGGAAGTATTCTACGGACAAATACAATGCCTCCAGATATGAAATAATTTCTTTTGAAAAATCTTTCCATGGAAGGACATTGGGAGCTCTTGCTGCCACTGCGCAACCGGAAAAACAGAAGCTTTTTGAGCCATTACCTTCAGGATTTAAATATGCAGTTCTAAACGATATTAGTTCGGTGAGCAACCTGATAAATGAAAATACCTGTGCTATCCTGCTGGAACCTGTCCAGGGAGAGGGCGGAGTTTATCCTGCGGATAAAAAATTTATGGAATGGATAAGAAATATCTGCAATGAAAAAAACATACTGCTGATTCTTGATGAAGTATTAACCGGATTTGGAAGAACAGGGAATATGTTTGCCTATCAGAATTATAATATCTATCCTGATATACTGGTAGTTGCAAAAAGCCTTGGAGGGGGAATGCCCATAGGAGCTATTATATCAACAGAGAAAATAAGTGCCAGTTTCGGACCGGGAACCCATGGTTCAACTTTTGGGGGCAATGCTGCTGCGTGTGTTGCGGGCCTGGCAGTAATTGATTATCTTGTAGAGAATAATTTGCCCGAGAAATCTATGAAGTTAGGCCAGTATTTTTTAAAAAAATTAATGCAGATTAAAAAGAAGTATGCAGTGGTAAAAGAAATAAGAGGAGCGGGCCTTTTGTTTGGAATGGAATTTAATGAGCCGGTTGCAGAGAAATTGGTTAGCAAAGCCTTATATGATAAAATTGTTATTAATAAAGTATCCAGTAGTACTTTAAGGTTTCTACCACCACTGATAATAACCAAAAATAATATAGACAGGCTGGTAAAGTGGCTGGATGTAAATATCAAGGAGATATAAAATGAAAAAAGATTTCTTAACATTGAAAGATTATTCAAAAGAAGAAATTGAATATCTGCTTGATCTGTCAGGTAAGATAAAAAAAGATAAAAATTCATACAGTAAAGTACTTGAAGGCAAAAATATAGCAATGTTGTTTGACAAACATTCCACCAGGACAAGACTGTCATTTGAAGTTGGGATAAACCAATTGGGTGGAAATTCAATATATCTGGATTCCAAAAATTTACAGATAAGCAGGGGAGAGACTTGCCAGGATACGGCGAAAATTTTTTCAAGGTATCTTGACGGTGTGGTTATAAGGACTTACAGCCAGGAAATTGTAAATATTTTTGCAAAATATGGAACCATACCGGTTATAAATGGACTTACTGATGTTTATCATCCATGTCAGATACTTGCAGATATGTTAACATTAAAAGAAATGGGGCTTTTAAATAAAGACTTGAAATTTACATATATTGGGGATAGTAACAATGTAACAAATAGCATGATTATTGGATTTTCAAAGTTAGGGATTGATATAACTATAGGGTGTCCTGAAAAATATTCGCCTCCGGAAGAAATAATCGAATATGCAATAAATCAGAAAGAAGGAAGCAAACTTAATTTAGTGCATGATCCGGTCAAGGCAGTAAGCAATGCAGATGTTGTTTATACAGATGTCTGGTTAAGCATGGGAGATGAAATGAATAAACAGAAATTAACGGATCTAAAAAGTTACCAGGTAAATTACAAGTTATTAAAATATGCAAAAGAAGAAGTAAAAGTAATGCATTGCCTGCCCGCCCACAGGGGCCAGGAAATTACATCGGAGGTTCTGGACGGCAAAAATTCTATTGTACTTCAACAGGCGGAAAATCGCCTTCATGCCCAAAAAGCATTACTGGTTTATTTATATGCTAATTAAATTTAAAAGATAAAATCAAATATAAGATGGTAAAATGAGCAGAATTGAAAGAATTAGAGCAATAAAAGAGATAATAAGCGGTAAAAAAATCTCTTCTCAGGAAGAATTATTAAATGAACTGGCAAAAAGAGGGTATCGTGTTACGCAATCGACTATTTCCAGGGATATAAACCGTCTGAGACTTATTAAGACCAGGAATTACAAACAGGAAGAATATTACTCTATTGAAAGTAGAACGATAGATGGAAAAATTTTTGATCCGGAAAAATTTAAGTCAAAATTTAAGGAAAGTGTAATATCAGCAAAAAGAGCAGACAATATTATTGTGATCAAGACTTTTCCTGGTGAAGCTCAGGGAACGGCGGCGATAATAGATGGCATGAATTTTGTGGAAATACTGGGTACGGTTGCAGGTGATGACACTATTATTTGTGTTGCAGATAGTAATGATAATGGGGAAAAAATATTGAAATTAATGCAAAATCAATTTTAATGAAAATTACCAGTAATATTTGAATTTATATAGTTTTATATTTAAAAAAAATGGAAGGAATAAAAAAATGAGTGGAAAAGTAGTATTGGCCTATTCTGGCGGACTTGACACTTCAGTTTCCATAAACTGGATTAAAGAAAAATATAATATGGATGTGATCGCTGTACTAATAGACTGCGGCCAGCCTGGAACTTTTAAAGAAGCCCGTAAGAGGGCACTGGATATAGGAGCTATAAAATCTGTAATAGTTGATGCAAAAGAGGAATTTTTAAATGATTTTATTTTTCCATCAATAAAGGCAAATTTAAAATATGAAAAAAAATATCCGCTGGCAACAGCACTGGCAAGACCGCTTATAGTCAAAAAATTGTTGGAAATAGCAAGAAAAGAAGGAGCAAAAGCAGTTGCACATGGTTGTACTGCCAAAGGCAATGATCAGGTGAGGTTTGATGTAGGGATCAGAAGCCTGGCACCGGATTTTAAAATAATTGCCCCTTTTAGAGAGTGGAGTATTTCAAGGGAAGAAACAATTAAATATGCAAAAAAATGTGGTATTAAGATTAATGTAACTAAAAAAAGTCCTTACAGTATTGATGAAAATTTATGGGGGAGAAGCATCGAATGCGGTGCTCTTGAAGATCCCTGGAATGAACCACCTGATGATATTTATATATGGACAAAAATAACAAAAAATAGTTACGAATCTGAATATATAGAAATAGGATTTCAGGAAGGAATGCCTGTTTCTTTAAATAATGAAAATATTCCGCCTGCTATGATCATAAAAAAATTAAATGAATTAGCCGGCTCTTATGGAATTGGAAGAATTGATATGGTGGAAAACAGGCTTATTGGAATAAAATCAAGGGAAATTTATGAATCGCCAGCAGCAGAAATATTAATTGAAGCTCACAGACAGCTGGAATCACTGGTGCTTGACAGGGAGCTCATACATTATAAATATCTACTAGAGGAGAAAATGGCAGAGCTGGTTTATTTTGGATTATGGTTCACTCCACTGCGTAAATGCCTGTGTGCATTTATAGACGAAAGCCAGAAATATGTAACCGGCACCATAAAGATTAAGCTTGGGTATAAGAATTTTATAGTTGAAGGAAGGAAGTCTGATTATTCATTATATGATAAGGAACTTGCAACTTACAACAGGGGAGATAAATTTGATCCAAAAAATTCGGAAAGTTTTATAAAAATTTGGGGTTATCCCTATGAACTATTAGGAAGAAGAGGAAGAATCAATGGGAAATAAAATATGGAAGGGCAGGATAGAAAAAAATACTGATAAAACAGTTGATAAATTTACTTGTTCCATAGACGTGGATAAAAGCTTATACCTATATGATCTTACCGGAACTGCAGCTTATGCGATAGGACTTAATAAGATCGGAATTATCCCGGATGATGAGCTTAAAAAAATTCTTTACGGCCTAAAAACTGTCAAAAAAAATATTGAGGAAGGTAGTATTGATACAGGTATTTATGAAGATATTCACAGTCTGGTTGAATCTGAACTGGGAAAAATAATTGGAGATACAGGCATGAAAATTCATACTGGAAGGAGCAGGAACGACCAGGTTGTGCTGGATGAAAAACTGTTTATAAAAGATGCCTTAATAGATATAATAAGTAAGATTTTAGCTCTGCAGGGAAATATATTAAAAATTGCAGAAAGTAAAATCGATATTATTATTCCAGCTTATACCCATATGCAAAAAGCCCAGCCTGTTCTGCTTTCACATTACTTTCTCTCTTTTTTTAAAAAGTTTGAGAGGGATACCTACAACCTTTTTTTCAATTTTGAAACCTGCGATTATATGCCGCTGGGAGCTGCAGCCTGTGCAGGAAGCGGATATAAGCTGGATAGAAAACTACTAAAAGAACTTCTTGAATTTAAAGATCTTGATTCTAATAGCATGGATATAGTAGGAAACAGGGATTTTATAATAGATTTTATATATTCCTGCAGCAAGATAATGCTGCATCTGAGCAGGTTATGTGAAGACCTTATTATATATAACACTAGTGAGTTTTCATTTATTGAAATAGATGAAGATTTTTGTACAGGCAGCAGCATAATGCCTCAAAAAAAGAATCCCGATGTTCTGGAGTTAATAAGGGGCAAGAGCTCCCTGGTTATTGGCAGTCTCATGCAGTCAATGATACTGCTTAAAGGCTTGCCTTCAACCTATAACAGGGATCTTCAGGAAGATAAAAAAATACTACTCAGTGCTTATGAGGAAACCTCTGCCAGTGTTGAAATATTTTCTAAATTACTTGAGAAAATAAAATTCAATAGTATAAAAATTAATAATGCCCTGAAAGAGGGATTTTTAGAAGCTACCGATATTGCTGACTATCTGGTAAAGAAAGGTGAAAGTTTTAGAAAAGCGCATAACATTGTAGGAAAGATTGTAAGGTTTTGTATTGATAAAAAGATATCATTCAAAGATTTAGAGATGGAGGAACTTAAAAATTATTCGCCTTATTTTGAAAGTGATATACATGATATGGTAGAAATTCAGTCGTGTATATCAAGTAAAAAAGTGGAATGCGGTACAGAAAAAGGACAGGTAATTTTAAATATTGAATCAGGAAAGAAAAAAATAAAAGATAGTGGGAACAAACTTAAAGATTTAATCAAAAGGACTCCTAAATTTGAGAAAATCATAAAGTACATCGACGCTTAAGAATTCATATTTCAGATTTCCAAAATGAATCACACCATAAATAAAATAGAGCTGACAGCACCGGCAGGAGGTTGGGATCAATTGGTAGCAGCGGTTAATGCTGGTGCTGATTCTGTTTATCTGGGATATAAAAAATTTGGTGCCAGAGCATATGCTGAAAATTTTGATATAAATCAAATAAAAAAAGCAGTAGTCTTTGCTCACAGTCGTGGTGTAAAAGTGTATTTAACCTTAAATACACTGGTAAAAGATAGAGAAATACCAGAGGTAATAAATTTCCTGAACGAATACATTTATATATGTTCTGACGGAATTATTATTCAGGACTATGGTATATATAAAATTCTAAAAGATTTGTTTAAGACTATTCCAATTCATGCAAGTACACAACTTAACATTCATAATATTTATTCATTAAAATTGTCAAGCAATCTTGGATTTAAAAGAGTCATCCTTGCTAGAGAAATGACTCTGGACGAAATAAAAGATTTATGCAAAAAAAAGTTGATGGAAATAGAGGTATTCGGTCATGGTTCTCAGTGCTATTCATACTCGGGAAGCTGTTATTTCAGTTCATTTGTAGGAGGTAGAAGCGGTAACAGAGGGAAATGTACCCAGCCCTGCCGGATGAAATATAAGCTTCTTGAAAGAGATGCCGGTAAACATAATTATATTATCGCGGATGGAAGTTATATATTTAGTAAGAGTGATCTTTGTATACTGGATATTATACCTGAAATTATAGCAGCAGGAATCAGTGCCCTAAAAATAGAAGGAAGAATGAAATCTCCGGAATATGTAGGTATGGTCACTAAAATTTACAGAAAATATATAGATCTGTATTATGAGAATCCTTTAAATTTTAATGTAGATGAATACGACTTTTATAAACTGGCACAAATATTTTCAAGAGAAATGAGAACTGGATATTTAAAACAAAAGTACCCGAAGGAAATCATATCATTAAAAAAATCAGGAAGTATCGGAAATTTTTTAGGCAGAGTTTATAAGATAGATTATGAAGGCAATGATAATAGAAAAAATTTAAAGATAAAATCTATTTACATAAGAAGCAGATGGAAAATAAATAAAGGAGATATTATCGAAATATGGACTAAAAAGGGCAACAGCCGGATAAATATTGGAAACTTTAAACTGATAGATGAAAAAGATAAGAGATATACATATGAAATTATAATAAACAAGAAAAGCAGTATTTTAGAAAAAGATAGAGTATTTAAATATTTTGATAAGAAAATAGATGATGAAGCCAAATCTTTGTTTAAATATTATATTAATAAAGATAGTGCAGCAGTACTTTCCAGGGTAAAAACCCCGGACAATAAAATAAATGAAAAGGAAATTGAAAATTACTTAAATAAGTTTCTATTAAAAAATAATAAAGCCGCCGGGGAAGAACCAGAACGTAAATTGACTCTTTCTGCCTATATATATGAACAGGAGTGCATTGAGCCTGCTGTAGATAAAGGAATTACTCATATTATTTACAGCAATTTCAAAGAAATGGTATATGGCAGCAATTTCAAGGCCAGCTTAATTAAATCCTTAAAAAAATATAATGAATTTAAAGATATAAAAATATCGATTAATACCCCGTCAATTTTATATGACGATGATTTTATATCGCTGAAAAAAAATATTTTAAAATTACTGGATTCCGGATTAAACAATTTTAAAATATCAAATCCGGGAGTACTGGAATTATTAAACGAAATAGGCTGTAAAGACAAGTCTGATATTAACCTGTATTTAGGCTTTAATTTTAACTTATTCAATAGCCTGTCAGTTGTATTTTTTAAAGATTTACTGAGTGATAATGTAATTCTGAAAGGAATAGAATTTTCTCCAGAACTAAATCTGGAAGAAATTTTAAAAATAATATCGAATACAGAAAATTTATTTAAGAATGAAATAGAATTTTCCATTTTTAGTCATGGTTACTTTCCGGTTATGAATTCCAGATATAAAATTAAATTCCTTACAAACAAAGCTGGCGGTGGTAATTTTTACATAGAGGACATTAAAGGTTACAAGTTTCCGGTCGGTTCAGATTATAACGAAAATATGATAATTTTTAATTCAAGGAATACCTGCACTTTATTTAATCTTGACAATATAAAAGATAGCAGGGTCAACAATATTATTATAGATAGTAGATTCCTGGAGAAAAAAGATTTCTATAAGATACTGAGAAGTTACAGAGAGGCAATAGATATTCTTTATAACAAGGGCATCAAAAAATATAAAATTTTTACTTCTTATCTGCAGGATGATAACTTGTTTAGAAACTATTCAAAAGGGCATTTGTTTCGTGGAGTAGAATAAATAAGATAATTATTTATGTAAGATAATTATTTATATTAGTATTATTCTTCTTCGGTTTCCTGTTCTTAAACCTATTCCTTAACTTCTATTGTGACTTTTGAACCATAATTTAGATATGTATCTGCTTTTGGTATTTGATCTATAACCGCACCGACAGCAGCAGCATTGGGAGATATCTCAACAACAAATCCCAGATTCTCAAGTTCGGTCACGGCATTATCTTTGGTCATATTTATAACGTCCGGCACTTTTATACCCTTGCTTATATTGATAATTATTTCCAGGGATTTATTATAAAGAGTTCCACTTACAGGTATTTGAGAAAATACCTTGTCCTTTTCTTTAAAGCTTTCTTCCGGTATAACACTTACTTTTTTAAAACCAGCAGAGTCCAGTGCCTTTATTGCTTCTTCTTTTGTCATCCCTATAACATCGGGAATCAAGACTTGAGGATTTTCGCCTTTGCTTACATATAAAATTACTCCGGTTGATTTAGAGACCTCAGAATCCGGAACAGGACTCTGATCGAATATTTTATCAACCGGCTGTTCATTGCTGAATCCATATATTATATTATCCAGTACAAGTTCAAGGCTTTCTATAATTTGTTTTGCCTCACTAAGATTCAGCCCTATAAGTTCAGGCATACTAAAAGTCTTTTTACCTTTACTAACATATAGAGCAATACTTAATTTCTCACCACTGAGTGACTCCAGTGTAGTGCCTGCCTCCGGGTTTTGTTTAAAAATTATATCCTGGTTATAGGTTTCATCAAAATCATAAATCTCTTCAACTACAAAATATAAATCCTCAAACATTTTTTTTGCTTCTTCAAAATTCCATCCTACAACATCAGGGACTTTAACCTTATTGTGTATATTACAGATATCTTCAGGTTCCTCCCCTTCGATAAATATGTGCCACTGGATAGTTTCCTCAGGGCACCAGAATGTAGTGAGAAAATTAGATTCAGAGCAAACCTCAATATCAATTAAATTTTTATCCGATTTATCGAAATCTGATACCGGAAGACCTTCCAGTGCTGAACTCATAAATTCCCTCCATATATCTGCGGGATAAGTTCCACCGACGACAGTTCTGCCATTTATCGGTTCTATAGGTTTATTTGATTCAGGATAACCTATCCATACAACAGTAACCAGTTCCGGAGTATAGCCTGCGAACCAGGCATCGTTAGGACCATCTGTAGTACCGGTCTTACCGGCAGCTGGCCTGCCAATATTAGCTCCTCTGCCAGTTCCACTTTCTATAACTTTTTTTAGGATCTGTGTAACATAGTATGCTATCGGTTTTTCAAGCATTCTATGGTTTGATTCATTTTTGTCCGGGTCATATTGGTATAAAATGTTTCCCTGGTAATCAGTTATCTTTAAAATACATACAGGCTGTCGGTAAATACCGCCAGAAGCAAGAGTAGAGAAAACTTTACTTAAATCAAGGGGAGTTATTCCTGTTTCAAGTCCGCCAATGGCAATTGCCGGATTATTTCCAATATCATAAATTTCCATTTCATTGCATAGGTTCTCTACGTTTTCAGCTCCGACTTTCATTATTAATTGAGCGTAAACTACATTTACAGAATAAATTGTTCCGTCTACTACAGACATCTTGTCACTGCCGAATTTTTGTCCGCCATAATTATCAACTCTCCAATCCGGACCCTCTTCCATGTCTATTGTAATAGGACCATTGGGATTGAATGTATTATTTGGAGAAAAGTTCTGCATTATTGATTCCATAAGCACCAGTACCTTGAACACAGAGCCGGGCTGTCTCTTTCCCTGCGTTGCAATATTAAATTTACTGGCGCTGTAGTCCTTACCACCAATTAGAGCACAAATATAGCCATTATCAGGGTCTATACTGATTAGTGAGTAGGAAGGTCCAATATCTTCAGGGAAAACTTTTTTTACTGCATTTTCAGCTTTTTGTTGTAAATTGATATCCAGAGTTGTGTAAATCCGGAGCCCTCCCTTAAATACATCATAATCGCTAAATTTTTGATCATATAGGTTTTGCTTTACATAGTCTACAAAGTATGGGGCTATTCTGCTGCCAAATTGATCAGGACCAGCAGTTGATTTCTCATTTAAGATTATTGGCGCAGCCAATGCGTTAAGATACTGGCTGGTTTCAATTAATTCCTGTTCATACATTAATTGCAATACAAGATCTCTTCTCAATTTTGCTTTTTCAATATCATTGAATGGTGAATATGTTTCGGGAGCTCTTACAAGACCTGCCAGTAGAGCAGACTGTGGCAGGTCTAATTCGCTTGCATCTATGCCAAAATATATTTCAGAGGCTTTCTCTATTCCATATGTCCCGGATCCGAAATTTATGGTATTTAAATACATTTCCAGAATTTTATCCTTTGTGTAATTTCTCTCAAGCTGAATGGCAATAAGAGCTTCATTAATTTTTCTGCGAAATGTTTTTTCAGGGCTAAAATAAATATTTTTTACATATTGCTGGGTGATAGTGCTGGCACCCTGAACCCATTCACCGGCTTTTAGATCCGCTAAAAAAGCTCCTATAATTCTTATATAATCAACTCCCTGGTGTTCTAAGAATCTTTTATCTTCAACTGCTACAATAGAATCTTTGATATAAGGGGACATTTTACTAAAAGAAATAATTTCCCTGTTTTCCTCAGCATGAAATTCGGTAATAAGACTGCCGTCCAGAGCATAAACTTTGGAGGTTTGAGCAATTGGTGAGGGAGTAAGTTCTTCGAGCGTTGGTAATGTATTGATATAATATAGGGTTAAAGCTACTCCTATAAGTGCGGCTAGTAAAAAAATTGCTGCTGCTATAAATATAAAGAACTTTAAACATCCGCCTAGTTTTTTACGCTTTGGGCTCATCATAAAATATTTACTTTCAAATATTACTAAATTACAACTTAGGAAATTTTATATAAAATTTAATTAAATAACAACATGGCTATTTTATGAATATCTGAGAGTCTTCGAATTATCTCAAATAGACATAGATACGACTATTATGTTAATATTTATTTTAATTTTCAATTAGAAACGTATTTATAGAAAGTAAGAGATGGAAAAAAACTTAAAAAAACAAATGGATGTCATTATGCTGGGAACTGAGGACATTTTAATTGATGAAGAGTTGGAATGTATTGTCAAAAAATCTATAGAAGAAGATAAGCCTTTGAAAGTTAAACTGGGATTAGATCCGACTTCTCCAGATATTCATCTTGGTCATACTGTAGTTCTAAATAAACTCCGACAGTTCCAGGATTTAGGTCACAGGGCTATTCTTATAATCGGTGATTATACTGCAAGGATAGGTGACCCTTCCGGTAGATCTACTTTAAGACCGGAACTATCTGCTGAGGATATTGACAGGAATGCAAAGACCTATATGAAACAGGCATTCAAAATTCTTGACCCTGAAAAAACAGAAGTTGTTAAAAATTCAAACTGGCTCAAGTCTTTAAGATTTGAAGATATTTTAAATCTGACCTCAAAGTTTACTGTTGCCAGAATGCTTGAGAGAGATGATTTTAAAAAGAGATTTAAAAGCAACACACCAATAGCAATTATGGAATTTCTGTATCCAATAATGCAGGCATATGATTCGATTGCAATTGAGGCTGATGTGGAATTAGGAGGAACCGATCAGAGATTTAACCTTCTTATGGGAAGGGAATTGCAAAAAGAATTCTCACAGAAACCTCAAATTGCCATTACCATGCCTATTTTAGTCGGTACTGATGGTATTGAAAAAATGAGTAAAAGTCTTGGAAACTATATAGGAGTAGATGAATCACCTCGGGAAATTTTTGGTAAAGTAATGTCTATCCCGGATAATATTATGATAGCTTATTTCCGGCTTGTAACCACACTAGATAGTGAAGAAATTAGAGAAATTGAAGATAATATAAAAAAGGAGAAATTAAATCCCTCAATAGCAAAGAGAAAACTGGCAAAAATAATAATAGAGAATCTATACACTAAAAATGATGCGTTAGAAGCAGAAGAAGATTTTGATTTAATTTTTAAGAAAAAAGGAATTCCGGATAAAGTTGAGGAATATATTATAAATCCGAAAGATATAAAGAATAAAAAAATAAGTTTGGCACAATTACTTACAGATTCAGGACTTACCAAATCTAACGGTGAAGCCAGGAGACTGGTTGCTCAAGGAGGAATAAAAATTAATGACAGGAAAATTAGTGATCCAAATCTGGAACTTAGTCTAAATGATATTAATGAAAAAGTAATCCAGAGAGGTAAAAGGCATTTTAGAAAAATAATTACTAAAAATTAAGCATGCACGAATATTCTATAACCTGTTCTATCATTAAAATATTTTAAATAAAAATAATTATAAGATTATTTTGTGTTGACTTAAACTGGCGCTATAGTTAAAATAAAAGCAATTAATAATAGCATTAATAATTACTTGATTTATAAGTTAATTTGCACGGGTTGCGATAAGTATTATTAGCGATAGAAAGATAATTTTAATACAATAAAAGGCAGTTGATGGTTTCAATAAATAGATGATATCTTAAATGTTTTATAAAGTTGCTAATGATAATTTTAGTAAAATAATGAACCAGGATGTAAGTTAATAGTTAGTTTAAAATAAATTGTCTTTAGTGTTTATAATGAGTTTTTTTAGAGCAAAAAAGTTGTAGTTCTAATATATAAATATTAGATTTTTATAAATATTAGAAATATTTAGTTTAAAATTAATTATTGCAAATTAATTTATAAGTCGGGTAATTAACCCGGCTTTTTTATTTGGAAGGAAGGTTTATAAAATGGATTTGTTAATAAAAATAGTTACATTGGCTATTGCAATAGTAATGGGCTTTTTCATAGGCTTTTTTTATAGAAAATATATAATAGATTCAAAACTAAGTTCTGCAGAGCAAAATGCAAACTTACTTTTAAGTAATGCCAAAAAAGAAGCGCAGACTATTAAAAAAGAAGCCCTGTTAGAGGGTAAAGAGGAGATTCAAGATTTAAAAACAAGTGTTGAGGAAGAAGCCAAAAAACAGAAATTCGAACTTAAAAGGATGGAAGACAGGTTGTTAAGCCGGGAGGATTCTATTGAGAAAAAGAATCGTTACCTGGAGAAGGAAGAACAGACAGTAAATCAAAAAAAAGAGGAAATCGAAAGTAAAAATAAAAAATTAGACGAGTTGCTAAATAAAGAAATACTAAGGCTCGAGGCTATTGCCGAACTCACCAAAGAAGAAGCAAAAGCGATTTTAATTAAAAGAATAGAAGAAGAAGCAAGATATGAATCTGCAAAAGAAATCAGGAATATTGAGGCAAAGTTAAAAGAAGATGCAGACGCTATGGCTAAAAAAATAATTTCTCAGGCCATACAGAGATGTGCACTGGACCATGTTAGTGAAACTACAGTATCTGTAGTAAATTTACCCAATGATGAAATGAAGGGAAGAATAATAGGAAGAGAAGGTAGAAATATAAGAGTTTTTGAAAATCTTACAGGTATAAATATAATTGTAGATGATACTCCTGAAGCTGTAATATTATCTTCATTTGACCCAGTAAGAAGAGAAATTGCGAGAGTAACGCTGGAAAATTTGATAATGGACGGAAGAATTCACCCTGCAAGAATTGAAGAAATGTATGAAAAAGCAAGTAAAATTGTCAATAGTGAGATTAAAATAGAAGGTGAGCAGGCTGTTTTTGATATAGGCATATCTGAAATAAATCCAGGAATTGTAAAAGTGCTGGGTAGATTAAAATACAGAACCAGTTATGGACAGAATGTACTGCTTCATTCAAAGGAGGTTGCCTATATAGCAGGTGTGATTGCAGCTGAACTTGGTATGAATGTTAAAAAAGCAAAGAGAGCCGGGCTATTGCATGATATTGGAAAAGCATTAACTCATGATATAGAAGGGTCACATGCAATTATCGGAGCTGAACTGGTCAAAAGACTTAATGAAGATGAAGAGATCTGCCATGCAATAAAATCACATCATAATGAAGTCGAAGCTAAATCTGCATTAGATGTAATTATACAGGCAGCAGACCAGATATCGGGCGGAAGGCCTGGCGCCAGAAGGGAAACGCTGGAAAGTTATGTTAAAAGACTGGAAAGCCTGGAAAAAATTGCTACTAAATTTAAGGGAATAGAGAAAGCTTATGCAATACAGGCTGGAAGAGAAATAAGAGTCATGGTCAAACCTGAAGAAGTTGATGAAGATATGTCTTTAGTACTGGCTAAAGAAATAGCGAGAGAAATAGAAAAAGAAATGGAATATCCCGGACAGATAAGGGTAACTGTAATCAGGGAAAGTAGAGCCATTGAATATGCAAAATAGTTCTGATATAAAAAGATTTTTGTCTGAATTAAAATTAAAAGATTCACTGAATATTGAAGAAGATTTAGGGGATGGATATGTCAGATTAAAGATTTCAGAAGCTGAAAGGAGACAGGCTCTTCAGGACATAAATTGTGTTGAAGATATAATCGTAGAACTACTCCGGAATAGCCGGGATGCAGGCAGCAGGAATATCTTTATTGGAACAAAGAAAATTGAAGATAAAAGAAGAAAAATTTACTTTATAGATGACGGTAACGGTATCCCTCCCAATTTGCAAAAGATTATTTTCCAGTCAAGAGTAACTTCAAAGCTGGAAAATGGAATAAAAGACCCTTACGGTTTTCATGGCAGGGGAATGGCATTATTTTCAATAAAATTAAATGTTGATGAAATAAGCATAGTTTTTTCTGACAGGTCAAAAGGTGCCTCATTTTATATAGATATAGATCTCTTAAAAATTCCTGAAAAAAAGGACCAGTCTGTAGTACCTCAGATAATCAAAATGGACGGGGATTTAAGTATTATAGGTGGTGTAAATAATATTATAAAAACTATCATTGAGTTTCAGCTTCAGAATAGGGATATTAATTTTTTTTATGGAAGTCCAACCCAGATATTAACTACTATGAGGGAAGTTATAAGAAAAGATAAGAGATATGACAGTTATCCAAAATTTGACCGGTGGGAAAAATTAGAAAACTTTATTAAGGAAAATAAGGTAAAGGTAACAGAAATACCAGTACTTACAGATAATTATAATTTAATGGATATAATTTCTAAAAATATATTTAATATGGATATATCCCAGAGAGGTATTCAAAGAATTATATATAATGAAATTAAAGCGCTGGAGCCGCTTAAAATTGATCTATATAATAGTTTATTAAGGGAGCAAATTAATAATTCAAGTGAAGATGAAGTGGGCAGTAAGCCGGATAGAAAATTAATGCTTTATGATGAGTCTAGATTAGCAAGCAGATTTAAAGATGAAGAGATAAGATGTATAATTAAAACGGTAGAAGATAAGATTAAAGAATTAGGCGAAAAGTATTTCATTACTACTGGTAAAAACATAGAATATAAGAAGGCAAATAATATTATAAAATTATTAATTGAATTGAAGCAAAAAGAATAAAAATTAAAATAGCAAGAATAATAATATGGATGATAGTATTAAATTGCTTAGGGTTTCTTCAAAATCAAAACCCAATTCAGTAGCAGGCGCAATAGCGGGAATAATTAGAAGCGATACCAGGGTTCAAATCCAGACTATTGGTGCAGGAGCATTAAATCAGGCAATAAAAGGTGTTGCTATAGCCAGAGGTTTCATAGCTCCTACCGGCCAGGACCTGGTATGTATACCTTATTTCAAAGATATTGAAGTAAATGGAGAAATAAAGACTGCTATTGTTCTTACTATTGAATCCAAATGATTGTTTAATCCTTAAATAACCTTTTTAAATATATCTGTAAATCACTTTTTATATAAGGACATTCACACTAATGAAAGCATATATAGAAACTTTTGGATGCCAGATGAATGAAAATGATTCTGAAAGAATAATGTATTTACTCGAAAAAGAGGGATATGAGAGGACTTATGATATTGAGATATCCAGTCTTGTCATATTGAATACCTGCACGGTAAGAGAGAAAGCAAAAAATAGATTGTACGGACATATTGGAAATTTAAAAAGATTAAAGAGTAAAAATAAGGATATTTTAATTTGTATTGGCGGATGTACAGCTCAGAGTATGAAGGAAAAAATAATAGAAGATTTTCCTTTTATAGATATTGTTTTCGGTACCCACAATATTCCTGAACTTCCTGAATTAATTAAAAAGCGTATTTTAACCAACAGGAGTATTTGTTCTATTAAGGATAATGGGTTTGATCCTGACCTTTTCAAAGTCAAAAGGGAGTATAATTTTAAGGCATTTGTCCCCATAACTATTGGATGTGACAATTATTGTTCATATTGCATAGTCCCTTTTGTAAGGGGAAGGGAAAAATCTGTAGAAGTAAAAAAAATTATAAGAAATATTGAAGGACTGGTATCCCAGGGAGTAATAGAAGTAACACTTCTTGGCCAGAATGTTAACTCTTATGGAAAGGATCTGAATGAAGCCTGCACCTTCTCTAAATTGCTGGAGAAAATATCAGATATAAAGGAACTTAAAAGAATTAGATTTATGACTTCACATCCCAAAGACTTTTCCAGAAGCGTTATTGATATCATTAAGAATAGGGGCAACCTTGTAGAACATATTCATCTTCCCTTGCAGGCAGGTTCAAATAAGACTTTAAAGGAAATGAACAGGAATTACACAAGAGAGGATTACCTTAACATAATAGAAAATATAAGAGAAGAAATTCCTGATTGTTCTATTACTACTGATATAATAGTCGGTTTTCCCGGTGAAGATAGAGATGATTTCCTGGAGACTCTGGATATTGTGAGAAAAGTTAGATTCAACAGGACATTTACGTTTATATATTCTCCAAGAGAGGGAACCAAAGCATCAAAGATGAAAGACTATATTTTGACGGAAGAAAAGAAAAAATGGTTTAAAGAATTACTTGAAAATCAAAACAGAATTTCTTATGAAGAAAATATAAAATATATTGGTAAAAAGTTTGAAGTATTAGTTGAAGGTAGAAGTAAAAAAGGCGCCAACTTACTGGAAGGCAGGATGGAAAATAATACCATTGTAAATTTTAAGGGTGATACCAGTCTTATTGGAAAAATTGTTTCAATTATTATTATCAGAGCTAAAACATTTTACCTTATGGGAGATTTACCTCGCAAGAATTATTTCTGATAATATAATTAAAATGAAAATTATAAAAAAAACTGACTTAAATTTAATCAAATCTAAATTAAAGAACACCTATATCAATTTAAATGAACTGCTTGAAGAATTAATTAACCAGAAAAAAGTTATTGTTATTTGCGGCCCAACCTGTACTGGTAAAAGTAGAATTGGTATTATTCTTGCAAAACTGCTCAATACAGATATTATCTCAGTAGATTCAATGCAGGTTTACAGGGGAATGGATATTGGAACTGATAAATATAATATAAAAGATTACGGAATTAAACAGTTTATGACAGATATTTTTGAACCGGATCACAGCTTAAGTGTTATAGAATTTAAAGACATGTGCAGGGATATAATAGAAAAAAATTTTTTTTACACCGGTAAAATTCCTTTGCTTGTAGGTGGCTCAGGGCTTTACATAAGAGGGGTAATAAACGATATGGATCCGGTACCCGGTGAAAATAAATCAGTAAGAAAAAGGCTAGAGGAAGAAATAAAAAACAAAGGTCTCAAAAAATATTATTTGAAATTAAAAAAGATAGACGAAAAATATGCAAAAAAAATAAGTGAAAATGACCAGAGAAGGATAATAAGAGCACTAGAAGTTTATGAGACTGTTGGTTTGCCTTTTTCTGATTTACAAAATGCATGGAAAAATAAAAAATCTACATATAAAGCTATTCTTATTGGTCTTAAAATGGAGAGAGAGAAGCTGTATAGCCTTATCGATAACAGGGTAGAAAAAATGTTCAGTAGGGGACTGGTAAAGGAAGTAAAGACCTTGATTAAAAAAGGATATAAAGATTGCAATAGTATTTTGCAGGCTGTTGGATACAAAGAAGTTGTAAAGTACCTAAATGGGGAAATAAGTCTCCATGAATGTATAGATGAAGTTAAGAGAAATACCAGAAGACTCGCTAAAAAACAGATGACCTGGTTTAAATCTGACCCAGGAATAAAATGGATAAGAACTGATAGTTATGATAATATTATAGACTTAATAATAGATATTTTTAATATAATTAATAATAGTGTTGTTAATTAGGCTGATAATAACATTTCTAGTCAAAGGAATGAGATGAAAAAAATTAAATTTTCAAAATTAAACGGGCAGGGCAATGATTTTATAATAATTAATGCAACTACCGGTAGACTAGATTTATCTAAAATACAAATAATTAAAATGTGCAATAAAAATTATGGTGTTGGAGCAGATGGTCTGATACTAGTCAGGCTATCAGAAGTGTCTGATTTAAAAATGGAATATTATAATAATGATGGTTCGATTGCAGAAATGTGTGGAAATGGTATAAGATGTATGGCACGATTTGCCTATGAAATCAATCTAATAAAAAGTAAAAATATCGATATCGAAACCCTTGCAGGAATTAAAAAGATATCAATTGATACTAGAGATAATGAAGTAGTAAATATAAAAGTCGACATGGGAGCACCTGAGTTTAGGCCGGAAAATATTCCTGTAAATATAAAAAATAAGACTGAGGTTTTTAACTATAAAATATCTACAGACTCAAAAGATTTTTTTATTAACTGTGTCTCAATGGGGAATCCTCATTGTGTTATATTTCTTCAAGAAGGCGAAGATATAAAAACTATTCCATTAAGTAAATGGGGTTTTGAACTGGAGAATTATAATATTTTTCCAAATAAAACCAATGTAGAGTTTGTTCAAATTAAAAATGATATGGAACTAAATATGAGGGTATGGGAAAGGGGAATAGGTGAGACCCTGGCATGCGGTACGGGAGCGTGTGCTGCAGCGGTATGTGCAATCAAATTAAAAAAGGTTAAAGGCAATAATATTACTGTCAATTTAATGGGAGGGAAATTAAATATAATATGGAATCCTTCTTTTCCAGATGTCTTTCTTGAGGGTAGGGTAGATCATAATTTTGATGGCGAATACTTTATATAAAAAATAACTTTCAAATAGATGAAGAGAGGAAAGTAATGCAATTTGAAGAGTCTGAAAGATTAAAAATGTTACCCTCATATTTATTTGCTGAAATTGATAAAATTATAAACAGAAAAAAAGAAGAAGGATTAGATGTAATAAGCCTCGGTATAGGTGATCCTGATATTCCAACATCAAATGATATTATCGAAGTTCTTTGCAGGGAAGCTAATAATCCTGAAAATCACAGATATCCTTCAAGTTATGGTTTAAAGATTTTCAATGAAGCTGTATCCAGATTTTATTATGAAAGGTTTAATGTAGCACTTAATCCGGATAGGGAAGTTATACCACTTATAGGTTCAAAAGAAGGTATAGCAAATATAGCATATACTTTTATAAACCCTGGTGATTATGCAATAATAACCAGCCCTTCTTATTTAGTATATAAAATTGGTACAATGTTTGCTGGTGGCATACCCTATACGATACCTCTGGAAGAAAAAAATAATTTCTTATTCAATGTAAATGACATTGATCCGGAGATAGCAAAGAAAGCAAAAATTTTTTATATTAATTATCCAAACAATCCAACGTCGGCAATCTGTGATATAAACTTTTTTGAAAAAATAGTAGATTTTGCAGAAAAAAATAAAATCATTATCTGCCATGATAATGCTTATTCAGATACTTACTGGGGTAATAATAAGCCAATGAGTTTCTTAAATGCCGGTGGTGCAAAGAATGTAGGAATAGAGTTAAATTCACTTTCAAAGACATTCAATATGACAGGATGGAGAATTGGATATGCAGTTGGTAATGAGGAAATAATCAGGAGTCTGGGTAAATATAAGACTAATGTGGATTCCGGTGTTTTTAATGCTATTCAATACGCTGCTGTAAAAGCCCTGGAAAATTACAGGAAACATACTGAATATAATAATAAAATTTATAATAAGAGAAGAGAAATGGTTAAAAAAGCGCTGGATGACATTGGAATTGATTATTTTAATTCTAATGCTACCATATATGTATGGGCAAAAGTTCCTCAGGGATTTACTTCTGAATCATTTTCCAAAATGATACTTGACAGGGCAAATGTAGTAGTAACCCCGGGCAGTGCTTTTGGAGAATATGGGGAAGGTTTTTTTAGGATTTCACTGACTATAACTGACAGTAGATTGGAGGAAGCTTTAAACAGGATAAAAAATGTATTATAAAGTAGCAATAGCAACAATATAATTTATGATAAGAGAAAAAGTTCTTTTAGTTTTTATTAATTTTGAAAACTTTAAAAATAATACTACAAAAAAGCAGCGATACCCTAAAACCATAAATGAAAATGTAGAAGAGTTAAAAAATTTAACTATAAGTGCCGGTGCTGATGTTGAAGAAATATTATGCCACAAACAAGATAAGCCAAATCCTAAATATTTCATAAGTACCGGAAAATTAGAGGAAATTAAAAATATTGTAGATAATAAGGAAATAGAATTAGTTATTTTTGATAATGAAATTACCCCCACGCAGCAGAGAAATCTCCAATTGGAACTTGATACCAAAGTCCTGGATAGAACTGCACTGATTCTGGATATTTTTGCGCAGAGGGCACATAGCATGGAAGGCAAGATACAGGTAGAACTGGCACAGTTGAACTATCTTCTTCCAAGATTGATGGGTAAAGGAATTGAACTTTCAAGATTGGGTGGTGGAATTGGGACCAGGGGTCCTGGAGAGACTAAATTGGAAGTAGATAGAAGAAAAATAAGAAAGAGAATCAGTCTCCTTGAAAAGAAAATATACCAGATAAGCGTGCAGAGAGATACACAGAGAAAAAATAGAGAAGAAAAAAACATATTTCAGATAGCATTGGTAGGATATACCAATAGCGGTAAATCTACGTTGCTTAATGCTACCACTGATTCAGATGCTTATGTTGAAGACAGGCTTTTTTCTACCCTTGACTCAACTACACGGAAATTAAAAATATATCCCAATTCTGAAGTCTTGATTTCAGATACAGTCGGATTTATTGAAAAATTACCACATCAGTTGATAGCATCTTTTAAATCCACTTTAGAAGAAGTTAAAAGAACAGATCTATTACTGCTTGTTGTTGATATAAGCAATACTAATTTTGAGAATAATATTTACAGTGTGAAAGAAGTTCTAAAAGAAATTGGTGTATGGCAAAAGCCTGTGGTATTGGTTTTTAACAAAATTGATAAATTAAGCAGTGGGGAACTTAATAGTTTAAAAATAAAATATAAAAATTCAGTGTTTATATCTGCTTTAAAAAGAAGGGGACTGCCTGAACTGTACTTAAGAATAAAAAAAATAATTGAAAGGCATTATTTAAATATAATTGTAAAAATTCCCTATAATGAAAATAAAATTATGTCTTTTATTTATAGTAACTGCCAGGTTCTAGGGCGTAGAGATTTAGAGGACAGTACTATATTAAATTTAAATGTGAATTCAAAATATTGTTCTATATTATCCAGATATATATACAGAGGAAGAGAGAGCAGGGAAGCTAATATTGGCTAAAAATATTTTCTAATTACCCCTATTACTTTTCCAAGTATTTTAACGTCATTTACAACTACGGGTTCCATATAATCATTTTCGGGCATTAATTTTATATTTTTATCAGTTTTAAAAAATCTTTTAACTGTAGCTTCGTCTTCCAGTAAAGCTACGATTATTTCACCATTTATGGCATTATTCTGTTTCCTTACAATAATATAATCCCTGTCCAGTATACCCGCATTTACCATACTGTCTCCTCTTACATGAAGAATAAACACTTCTTTTTTTCCCTTTACAAAATCCGATGTAAGCGGGAAATAATCTTCAATGTTTTCATCTGCTAAAATTGGCCTACCGGCTGCTATATTTCCAACTACAGGAACGTAGACAAGATTATTAAAACCACGGTCAATTGTTTCATCTTCTTGCCTGGACAGCAGGGAAATTGCACGTGATTTGGATTGATTTCTTTTCAGGTATCCTTTTTCTTCAAGTTTTTTTAAATGGGAATGAACTGTTGCTGAGGAGCTTAAACCAACTGCGCTGGCTATTTCTCTTATAGATGGGGGGTATCCGGATTCTTTAATTTTTTTACTGATAAACTTTAATATTTTTTCCTGTCTGGAGCTGACATTATTATCCATAATTCATTTAAAAATATAATAAAAATAAATATATATTTTCTTAACTTGAAAAACATTATAACAAAAAGGAAAACCTATGGCAAACATAGGTTCGCTTTTTATTATGCCATTTATTTAATCTTCTTCTTTCTTAATCCAGGTCATCATTTTTCTCAGCTCTTTTCCTACTTTTTCTATAAGATGATTTTCTTCCTTTTTCTTTATTGCATTATAAACTGGTCTGCCGGCTTTATTTTCAAGTATCCATTCTCTGGCAAAAGCACCGCTTTGAATATCTTTCAGTATCTTTTTCATATTTTTTCTAGTTTCATCTGTAATAATCTCTTTTCCTTTTACCATATCACCATATTCTGCAGTATCACTAATAGAATATCTCATCCAGGATATTCCACCTTCATATATTAAATCTACTATTAATTTTAGCTCGCTCAGCACCTCAAAATATGCTATCTCTGGTTGATATCCGGCCTCTACTAAAGTATCAAATCCGGCTCTGATAAGTTCAGTTGTCCCTCCACAAAGTACGGCTTGTTCTCCAAATAGATCCGTTTCTGTTTCTTCTTTAAATGTGGTAGTAATTATTCCAACTCTTCCAGCTCCCAGGGCTTTTGCATACGCCAGGCAATACACCTTGGCTTTTTTTGAATAATCCTGATAGACAGCAATAATTGCTGGAACTCCGCTATTTTCCTTATACATTCTTCTCACAATATGACCGGGTCCCTTAGGGGCGATCATAATAATATCAATATCTTCTCCAGGAATAATTTGATTAAAATGAATATTAAAACCATGAGCAAAACAGAGTATATTTCCTTTATCAAGGTTTGGTTCTATATATTTGTAATAAATACTTTTTTGTAGAGTATCTGGTGCCAATAACATTATAACATCAGCCATTTTTGAGGCATTGTCAGTAGTGTAGACTTCAAATCCTTTTTCCTTTGCCATATCCCAGGGTTTGCTGCCCTCCAGTTCTCCTACAATTACATCCATTCCACTGTCCCTTAAATTTTGTGCGTGTGCATGCCCCTGACTTCCATATCCAATTATAGCGATTTTCTTTCCCTTCAAGATATTCATATTAATATCTTTATCATAATGAATTTCTGCCATTATTCCTCCTTTAATTTTATTAAATATTTATTACATAAAAATAGTTATAGCCAGATAGGGGACTGTATAAATTTATTTGTTTTCTATTCTAACAAATAACTAAAAAAAGTTATATAAGATTTAGATGGTATTTAAAAAAAATTAATAAATTTTTAATTTTTTATTGACACAAACATGGTAGTATTATAAACCTAATATATATGTTTGGTTTATAATAATAAAAGATCATTTTAAAAATTGTTTAGAAGATAATCAATTGAAAAAAATAAAAATAAAAATACTTGACAGATCTATTCCAAAACCAAAGTATGCTCACGAAGGAGATGCAGGGTTAGATTTATACAGTTCCATAGATTGCAAATTAAAACCATTTGAAAGAAAATTAATTTCAACCGGTATTAAAGTTTCTATACCAAAAGGTTATGCTGGTTTTGTCCAGCCTAAATCAGGACTTGCTATAAAAAATGGTATAAGTATAGTAAATACTCCGGGTCTTATTGATCCAGGTTATAGAGGAGAGGTTTGCGCTATACTTATAAATCTTGACCCTAAAAATGTTTTTGTAATAAAAAAAGGTGATAAAATCTGCCAGCTTGTAATCCATAAAGTTGAAGAAGTCAACTTAGAAATAGTTGAAGATTTAGACAAAACCAGCAGGGGAGAAGGCGGATTCGGAAGTACCGGTAAATAGAACCTCGCTAATTAATAACAACACTTTTAATATAGAATCTTATAAAGCCTATATTTTTGAGGAGTTTTTATGTAATATTATAAAATATTACAACTTCCGATAATGTATATTATGTAAACTTGATTAGCTTCTAACAATATTGATTAATATTTATTTTAAGATGATTTACTAAAATGATTTAATTACTTTGGCCGGGCTTCCCGCTACCATACAATTATCAGGAAAGGATTCTAAAATTAATGAGTGTGCCCCAATAGTAGTATTGTTTCCAATTTTTACCGGTCCTAATACTGTAACATTAGTATATAGAATTACATTATCTCCGATTTCAGGATAACCTGGCTCACCATGATGAAATATAGAATGACCAAGACCGCCCAGAGTAACATTAGAAAAGATACTTACATTATTTCCAATCTTTACTCCCCTACCGATAACGACACCTGCAGGATGCCATAATCTACATCCAGAACCGATTTCAGCACCAGGATCGATTTCTGATCCATTAAAGAAAAAGTTTAATCTGCTGCAGAACTCTGCTAAAAGCCTTAATTTTAATTTATAAAGTTTACGATAAAACCTGTAAAAAATTAAAGCCTGAACTCCGGGCTTAACCAGTATTATTCTGACAGCTCCCCAAATGGTTGGTCTGCCCTTAATTGTTCCATACTTGCTGAATAGGTTTCTTATATCACCTTTTAAATTACCGTTACCAGCCATTTTTATAATAAGGATATTTTATAATTAATAAATATTAGCAGTTATAAATAAAATAAAGAAAATTACTCAGGAACTTTATAATTCTATAAAAGTTTTTATTTATTTAAATATTTAAACAATAAGCTATTATAATCTTTTTTATAAAATAATTTTATATTTATATACGGATATAATTCTTTTAACTTTTTTATCTTATAATTTTTCTTTGTAACTAATTTCTGATTAAGAGTTGTGAGTTCTATATACAAATCTAAATCAGGCAGATAAAAATCTGGAGTAAAGCTAACTATAGGATTACCTTCCCTATCAAAACGTAGTGTAAAAGTTTTAGGTTCATATTCCCATTTTATTCTATAGAAATCTAATATCTTAGAGAATTCTTTTTCACTATTATGTGCAAATTTTATATTCTCAGCATTTTTAAATCTTTTATCAAGCCTATTATTTTTATTTAAATTTTCTCTTATTTCCAATAAATTTTTAACCATAGAGTTTTAAAATCAGCCTCCAATTATTCATATATTAAATTTCTTTAACTTTTTCCTTAATTACATCTTTTTTATTATTTTTAATTAAATATCTTTCTATATCCCCGTTTAGATCAGAGTACACTTTCCCCAGGGCGATTCCAAAAACACCCTGGCCGCTCTTTAATGTATCTATTATTGCTTTATCAGAATTACAAGCATAAACAGTATTCCCATCAGATATCAGTGTTACTTTTAAAAACCCATCGTCACTGCTGTTATTGCTATCACCATACTGTTCAAGATATCTTTTTGTTTTTCTTAGTTTTTGTAAGCTTATCCCGGCTTCCATTAATTTTTTAATAACCTTTAATTTCATTAAATCATTAAAACTATACATCCTTCTGGTTCCATAACCACCTGCTCCATTTATAGAAGGCTTTATAAAATCAGTCCTATCATAATAATCAAGCTGCTTGTAGGTAATCCCGATTATCTTACAAACTTCTTTAGAAATATAAAATTTTTTTATTATGTCACTTTTCATATTAAACTATATATTTACCATGTTGTAATTTTAATTACGTCATTGTAATTACACTAATGTAATTTTAAGATTTAATCTTATTAAAGTCAATAGAAAAACATAGGTACGTTAAGCATATATACGGCAGGATATTGGTTACATCGATGATTTATTAATTATTACAAAAGATCTTTTTTAATAAAAAGCTTGTTTGGAAAAAAGAGTATTTATTTATCCTTAAAATCTTCAGGTTCAACATGATCCAGGAAGTTTTTAAATTTTTTTACTTCTTCTTCAATTGTTTGTATCCTCAACCCGCCTGATTCTAAAACATGTTCCGCTACATAAATGTCACATTTACTTCTAACAGCAGTAGCTATAGCATCAGAAGGTCTTGAATCAACTCTAACAACTTTTCTATCTGTATTTTTAATATTTATTATTGCATAAAATGTATTATCCCTGATATCTGTTATCTCGATGTTATCAATACTTATTTTTAAATTATTAATAATATTAATAATCAAGTCATGAGTCATAGGTCTTGGTGTTTTTATATTAGACATTTCAAGCGCTATAGCGGAAGCCTCAAAAGGTCCAATCCAGATAGGTAAATACCTGTTTCCATTTTCTTCTTTTAAAAGAAGGATTGGTTTATGAGAAGGTAGTTCTATCCTTACACCTTCTAACGTCATTTTTATTAAATTAGAATTTTTTTTATTTTTCACTTTTAGAAAAATTTAATATTTTTACCGGTAATTATATAACACTTAATAAGATAAATCGATGAACCATATTTTATTTATCACGGAATAATAGATGCTTTCTATTTTATTTATTTCTTAAAATTTAAATATAGTTTGCAGTGCAGTTCCGTGTTCATGGGAGTTGTAGGATCGGGTTATATGCTAGAGCTGCTCTTTAAGAATTCGATATCTTTTTTTACAGTATCTAATTTTAATTCGTATATTGACTGCAGATTTCTAAATTTCTGTTTATAATCCAGACCATAGCCAACTATATATTTCTCTCCAATTTTAAAGCCTATATATTTAATATTGATATCTGCAATTCTTCTTATATCCCTATCCAGCAGAGTGCATATTTCAAGGCTATTCGGAAATCTTGATTTTAAGTTCCTGAGTAGATAACTTATAGTAAGCCCGGTATCAATGATATCTTCTACAATCAATACGTCCTTCCCTTCTATTGATTCATCAAGGTCTTTAGTGATCCTGACCACACCTGTAGATGTACCATTAATACCATATGCAGAAATACTCATGAAATCGATACTTAAGGGATGGTCAATTTCCTTTATCAGGTCGGATAGAAATATCACTCCTCCTCTTAAAATACTAACCAGAAGCAGATTTTTATGTTTATAGTCCTGTGTAATTTCTTTTCCCAGTTCGGAAATTCTATCTTTTATATCTGAACTCGAAAATAATACTTTTCCTAAAATATTGTTTTTTATTAATTCTTTTTCAGTTTGTTCACTCAAAATATAGATAAAATAATTAATATAAATCTTTAATATGTAAGCCTATTGGTATCCTGTATTAATGCCACCCATGTAGAACCGCGGTTGAATAATACTATATTTCCATCATCATCTTTATATTTAAATGGATCAAAAACAGATGTTCTTTCCCATGTTCCTTCTATCATATTTCCATCCATAAAGAAAAAGGCCTTACCAATATCACTGGTCCCGGTTGTTCTGACAGCCATATGGCCATATTGATCAATGGGCCCTTCAATGTTTGTAATTATAACAATAACATTATTTACTGCAATTTGCTTGCCGGTTTCATAATCAGTATGTGGAGAACCTCCAGTAAACTTTAAATAATTATTATTTTCTCTATTATATTCAAAACTAACCCTGTAAGTGTCATAAGAAAAATTAATATTTATATTTGAAATATCTCCCTTATCAGAATCAACTGCATCTACTTTAAATCTTAGAGGAGATTGTCCTCCTTCAAGAGAATATCCATAATCTGCTGCCTCTTCTTTTAATTTTATAGTAGACATAAAAGCGGTATGCTCAGTAATATTACTTCTGCTATAATCTCTCCATCCTGAAGAAGTATTGGCCACAATAGTACTATTTCCAGATTGGTCTCCTAATGGAGTCAATACATCCAGTCCAATATCTTCAATTACTTTATATGCCTCTGTATAAGTCCCCCAGAAAGCATATATCGGGTTAAAACTCCTGGCAATTTCTGCATAATATATTCTTGCACTTCTCACAGGGCCAACAATTTCTGCGTCATAAGACGAAAATACTGCAACATATCTGGTTACTCCTCCCTCATCTACAACCTCAAAAACCATATCAGCATAGATAAGACCTGATTGAGGCCTTGAATCAGGACTGTTTTCAATCATTAATGCTATTGGCCTGCTGTTCCCTACTGTGTCGGAAATATTAAGACCACTAAGGATATTTATATTGCCGGTTACTTCCATCCCGGTAATCTTATCTTCATCTACTTTTTCCTCAACTGCTTCAGAACCTTCATCTCCTTCTTCCGCTTCCGGTTCCGAAATAACAGGCTCTTCTTCAGTTACCCGGCAACCGGTAAAGCTTAAAATAGAAATTAAGGTCACAACCAAAAGTACAACTAAGAATGTTAGTAAAAAATTATTATGTGTTTTACTTCTTTTAAAAACCAATTTAATGTACCTCCACTTAGAATTATACATTTTTCTTTGTTAATAAATTTCTAACTATTATAAATATAAATATTAAAAAGTAAAATACTAATAAAAAAATTAGTACGATTCTGGATTGTATTTCCCCGGCATCAGATAATTCCTGATAAATGTAGCAACTTCCAATATTTTCTCTGGAAATTAAATTAATTTCTGTTAACTTTTCATCATTTATAAAAACACCCATCGAGCCCAGAGCCTTATTTTTTTCAACGGGTAAAGTTATATTATTATTTACCTTATTTTTTTTATCTACCGCATCACTATTTATATTTATAAGTTTTATGTAATCCTTATCAGCATATAAGTCCACATTTAACATAGTTTGCTCTCCAATATCTACAGGTACAACAGTTACAGCTACTTGTTCTGAATCTATAATTTTTACATATTTTAAATTATCATAAGCCCAGTCCAGCAGTTTTAAAGTATCTTTTTCTCTCTCTTCGTTAGAACTATTTAAGATTACGGTTAAAAGTTTCAGATTATCCTTTTCTGAGTAGATTACTACGCAAGAACCGGCATTAATAGTATAACCGGTTTTTATTCCTTTTATATAATCGTAATCCAGGAGATTGTTTGTATTTGTAATATCAATTTCTTTGTCATTTATTTTAATTGTGTCTTCCCTCGTGTTAACAATTTCACTGAATAATTTATTTTTCATACAGTAACTGGCAATTTTAGCTATATCTATAGCTGTCGATTTATGATGTAGAAAGTTATCGTCCAACCCGTTTGTATTCTGAAAAAAAGAATTTTCTGCACCTATTCCTTTTGCCTTTATATTCATCAATTTTACAAAATCTTCTACATTTCCAGATACATACTCCGCTAATGCAACAGGTGCATTATTATGGGAACTTATAAGTGCAGCTTTAAGCAGGTCTATTAAACTTATTTTATCACCGGTTCTAAATCTAAATGCAGAATTATTTCTTCCTGAAGCATTTTTAGAAATTTCAGTAATTTCTTTGAAATTGTTTATATTTTCTATAGCAACAATTGACGAAAGCATCTTGGTAGTACTGGCTGGATACATTAATTTGGAAGAATTCTTCTCCCAGAGAATATCTCCAGTTTCATAGTTAACAATCACTGCTGACTCAGCAACTATATCGATTTCATCATTGTAAAGAGAATCATCTGAATCACAATAAACTTTGTCAGGATTTAGAAAAAATAAAACAGAAAATAATATGAGAAAAATTAATAAATATATAAATATACAGTATGCTTTTAAATTTTTATGAATTAAAACTGAAGGACTGGTATTTATCATTTATATTTTTCCAGAAACTTCCTATTTTCTTTTTTTACTAAAAGTTCTTGAAAGTCACAAAGTATTCTTTCTAATTTATTTACTACTCTGGCAGCTTTAATATGAGAATCTTTTTTGCCGGACATAAGCAGTGGAAAGATGATTTGCTGGATAAATGAAGAATGCCGGCTGGCAAAATTTTCAAATAATTTCAAATGTCTTACCTGTATACCGTATTTTGATAGTTCACTTGCCAGCTTTAAAATTTCAATGTCATCCGTACTGACGACATATTTACCGTTTTCTTCACTCCAATCAATAATTTCATTTTCCTGTAAATCTATTATAAAAGATTGCGATAATTTGAATTTCTTGCTGATATCATCTATGGATAATTTTGACTCATATCCAGGCTTAAATTCTTCACCTAATTTCAGCTGAAGATTTTCTATGGATTCACCTTCGCTTATAAATTTTTTAAAGTCCTTAGATCTCAACTTCTTTTTTATAACCTCTAAAGGCATGTAAAAATCTTTTTGCATTTTCAATATAAAGTTTAATTTTTCAATATCTTCCCTATAATAAATTCTATACTTATTTAATGCCCTTTTAGGTGACAAGAGACCTTCTGATTCTAAAAATCTTAGTTTACTATTAGTTAAATCAGAGTAAACTTTTTTTAATTTTTTTACCAACTTACCTATGGTAAGATAATTTTTTTCTGGTATTTCTTTATTCATTTAATCCTTCTTTCTATGACAGAAAAATAGGAATATATATTTGCCAATCTGTATTCTATCGCCATCTTTCAATGTAGCATTTTCGACTATTTCACCATTTATGTAACTTCCATTCAAGCTCCCTGAATCTTTTATTCTAAAATCTTTACCAACTTTCTTCAGTACCGCATGTTTCCTGGAAACCGTTACATCATCAAGAAATATATCTGATTCAGGGTTTCTTCCAATGGTAAATTTTGATTTATTTATTAAAAATTTATCCCCGATATTAGGACCTTTTATAATTACCAGTCCACTGCTTACATCCGATATCTTTTTTATATCTTCCAATATATTACTCGATACCTCTTCAACAAATTCAATTTTCTTTTCCTTAATAGATTCAGTTTTATTATTATTTGATTTAAGTTCCATGGCCTCTCCTAATCTACTAATTCATTGATTTTTTTGGTCACTATATTTCTTTCTTTTCGTCTTATTAACCTGATTAATGAATCTCAAATATTAAAATTTTTTATTAAAAAATAATCCATATTTTAGATTACATATGGTCGGGACGAGAGGATTTGTTCTTTCGTCTCACTCCGTTCGCTGCAGAGACGCGGACTCCCGCCGCTATCGCTCTGGTCCGTCCTTTCAAATCCCGAAAACATGCCACTGGCATGTTTTCCCTAATTACCTCTACTGTATCTGGCATTCTACCAATACAAACATGGTCGGGACGAGAGGATTTGAACCTCCGACCCCCAGTACCCCATACTGGTGCGCTAGCCAAACTGCGCCACGTCCCGTCTTTTTATATTTTAGGATAATACAAATGATTAGTAAAGCTATCAATTTAATTAATATCTTCAACCTCAGATTTAAACTTTCTTTTCATAAGTTTATTTACCGAGGCTAAAGGACTTAAATCTTTATATATAATTTCATATATGCATTCTGTAATTGGGACTTCTATGTTCATTTTTTTTGATATATCATATACTGCTTTGGTAGTCTTTATACCTTCTGCAACCATATACATACTTCCCATAATTTCATCTATTTTCTCACCACCGGCTAATCTTTCACCAACACCTCTATTCCTGCTGTTTTTACTTATGCAGGTTGCTATAAGATCACCCATTCCTGCTACTCCCGAAAAAGTTATTGAATTTGCACCCAATTTAATTCCAAATTTGGTAAGTTCATATAAACCTCTGGTTATAAGGGAAGCTTTGCTATTAGCGCCGTATCCTAAGCCATCGGAAATTCCTGATGCAATTGCTATTATATTCTTAACTGCACCGCCAATCTCTACCCCAATCATGTCCTTATTAGTATAAATCCTGAATTTATCAGTCGATAATAAAGGCTGGATATATTTTAATATTTCTTTATTATATGATGCCGCCACTGAAACACTGGGTAAATCATTTGCCACTTCCATGGCAATATTAGGGCCTGATAATACACAAATTTTAGAAATTAACTTTTCAGGCAGGCATTGTTCTAATACTTGTGACAATCTGAGATTACTTCCGGTCTCCAATCCTTTGGCTACATTTAATATACATTTTATATGTTTGACGTTTTCCTTAAGTTCGTCATAAAATTTAATAATTATTTCCCTTAAAGCATGTGAAGGTACTGCAAAGATTACAATTTCAGGATTACCAAAACCATCTTTTAAATTTATAAATGGTGTAACATTTTCAGGAATGGTCAAATCACCGGTATATTTTATGCTCCTTCTAAAATTTCTTATCTCTTCATAAGTGCCTTCACTCCGCGCCCACAAATTTATATGGTAGCCCTCTCTGGCAAGGATTACCGCTAATGTTGTTCCCCAGCTTCCAGCGCCAATTATAGTTATAATAATTTCTTTTCTCATAATATTTTTATTCTTTAATTTAATACTTAAATTTAAGATATATAGGTGTGCCCATAAAGCCAAACTTTTCTCTTATATTATTTTCAATATATCTTATTAAATTTACTTTTCTTTTTGCATCCATATTTGAAAAAATTAAAAAAACCGGCGGTGATGTTTTTATCTGTCTTATAAATTTAATCTTAAATTTTTTACCTTTAAAGTAAATACCAATCTCTTTCTGGTCTAATTCCTTAAAAAAATTAGTAAGTTTGACATCAGGGATCTTTTTATTCCTTTCTATAATAAGCTTGTCTATCATCTTTATAATATTTTCAATCCCCTTTTTAGTCAATGCACTTACTTTTAGAAACGGTATATAACCTGCAAATTTAAGCTTTTGTTCGAACATACTTACAATGTTACCGATAGTATCTTCATCCACCATATCAATTTTATTAAAAATGACACAAATACTCACACCCTTTTCTATACACGTCTCTACAATTTTTAAATCCTGGATGGTTATTTCTGTACTGCAATCGATAAGCACTAAACTTATGTCTGAATTTTCTATGGATCTTATTGTCCTTAGTTCGCTATAATATTCCAGTTCTCCTCCCTTATCCTTTTTTCTCCTTAATCCGGCGGTATCTATAAATTTATAATTTCTGTTATTTATATTCACTATGCTGTCAATACTATCTCTTGTGGTCCCCTCAACCTCATCAACTATTGATCTTTCATCTTTAATAATGGCATTGAACAATGTTGATTTGCCAGCATTCGGTTTACCCAGAATACATATGCCCGGAACAACCTTTTCTTCATATTCTCCTATAACTATAGAATCTTCTTTAAATTTAGAAACTAATTCATCCAAAAGATCTCCTGTATTTATACCATGCACTGCAGATATTTTTATAGGATACCCAAAACCAAATTTTAAAAAATCTTCAATATAGAAATTACCCTTTTTATCATCATACTTATTTCCGGTAAAAATTATTTCCTTATCTGTTTTTCTCAGAATTGCTGCTATTTCTTCATCAAGCGGGGATACGGGTTCTTTTAGATCAACCATAAAAATAATAATATCTGACTCATCTATTGCTTTTTTGGTCTGTAAAAACACCTGCATATCCATCCTATGTTTTGATTTTAAATCTATGCCACCTGTATCTAACAGATAAAAAATTTTACCATTCCAATCAGCCTTGTAATATTTACGATCTCTGGTAATCATTGGTTCCTTATGCACTATTGCTTCATTTTTCTGGCATATTCTATTAATTAGTGTTGATTTTCCCACATTTGGTCTTCCAACAACAGCAACTTTTGGAATATTTTCCTTCATATTTACCCACTTATATTTAATTAAAATGTTAATTCTTTTATAAAACTAGTACCGTTTTCAGATATTATTTTTATCTTATTACTAATTATCTCAATATCTCTTCTAGCATAGTTATCAATAGTCAAATTTTCTTCATTAAAAATGCTGCTGGGAATAAGTATTTTCTCATATATTTCCATATTCTCTTTACTTAACTTTGATATTATGTCTTTTCCACTTAAAAGTCCTGTTATTTTTATATTTCCACCAAAAAATTTATTTTCTATCTCTAATATTTTAATATAAGAAACTATTTTTTCACCAATATTATTAAATTTTTCTAAGATAATTTTTAAAGCGTTACTTATTATGGCTTCCCCATATTCTGATGTAACTATTAATATATATTTTCTACTCTTATTAAATTTACCAGGAATGGGAATATGATCATATTTTAAATAATCTTCCACTTGTTTTAAAAAATCAGTACTTTTCCCAATTCCATTTTCAATCTGGTAAAAATTTCCATAGTATTCATATTCGGGAAAATCAACTCCAGCAAGAATATAAAATTCATCAGAAAGATAAATATTATCAGAATCTTTTACTGACTTATAATCTTTCTTAAAATTATTTACATAATCTATAATCTTTAAAGCACTTTTTCTTTTATAAGGTTTCAAGTTATAGTTATTATTAAACCCGGTAATTCCGACTGGAACAATCCCTATTGATAACATATTTTTTAAGTCATTTAGTAATATAAAAAGTGTATCTGCTAAATTATTGCCATCATTGATTCCGGGGCATAAAACTATTTGGATATTTGTTTTAATGCCATTACTATCAAGGATTTTCAGATTATCCAATCCAGACATATTTTTTTTATTACCAAAAATTATTGTCCTTATATTATCATTCATACTATGTACAGAAATATAAAGTGGCTCCAACCTATATTTTATTATTTTGTTCAAATCATCTGCTGTAACATTGGTAAGAGTTATAAAATTGCCGTACATATAGGAAAGCATGTAATCATCATCTTTTATATATAGAGAAGATCTTAAGTTTCCAGGAAGCTGTTTTACAAAACAAAATATACAATTATTATTACAGGTTTTTATTTTTTTTGATAATTTATAATTTTTCAATTGCTTCTTTTACACCCATTATATCTTCCACAGGTGTAGATGCACCGCCGCTTATTCCAACCTTTTTAACATTATTGAACCATTCCGGTTTGATTTCCTTATAATTTTCAATGTGGTACGTTACTGCATTGCACTTTTTTGATATTTCCATCAGGTGTGTTGTATTTGCACTGTTTTTCCCACCAACTATTATCATTATATCAACACTATTTGCCAGTTTTTTAGTTGAATTTTGTCTTTTTTTTGTAGTATTGCAGATGGTATTAAATACAACCAACTCTTTGGCCTTTTCCAGTAATTTGCTGGTAATCAGACATAATTTTCCTATAGTTTGTGTTGTTTGGACAACAACTCCTATTTTTTCCTTATTAACAATTTTTTCTGCATCTGCTTCATTTTCTATTACCGCATAATTTTTATTTAATACATGGTCTTTTATTCCCATTACCTCAGGGTGATTTTTATTTCCAATAATCACTACAAAGTATCCATTTTTGCTGAGTGTTTCAGCTCTAGCCTGGGCTTTCTTTACAAAAGGACAGGTAGCATCAATAATCTTAACATTCTTTTTTTTAATTTCATTAACTAAAACCGGGGACATTCCATGGGATCTTATAATAAATATACTACCAGGTATTATTTTTTCTAATTTCTCAACCGAAATTAAACCTTTTTTTGCCAACTCATTTGTGACCCCTGAATTATGAATAATAGAACCAAGAGTAAAGATCTTAGTTTTTTTACCCTGATTTTCTTTTAATATCTCTTCTGCTAATTTTAGAGCCCTCTTTACACCAAAACAGTATCCTGAATATTTAGCTGTTTTTATATCCATATGCATTAAAAACTTTATTTTTCTATTTTATTTTATTTTATCGTATATTTTACCTATCTCTTTCATTGTTCTATCAACTATTATACTGATGGCTTCTTTTTTACTATGTTCTTTCAAAATATCTTTTATATCTATTATATCTCCAACAATTAATTTAACCCTGGGGAAAAATATTCTTCTATAAGGTTTCTGTATTATTTTATTTGTACCGCTTATTGCTACAGGTAGAATGGGTGTATTACTCGCTGCTGCTATAAATCCTATGCCCTTTTTACCACCTCTTAATATCCCATCAGTGGATCTTGTACCTTCCGGGAATAAACCCAGGACATTTTCGTCTTTTAAAATTTCAAAAGAAATAGAAAATGCTTTTCTATTAAAAGCCTGTCTTTCAACAGGAAAGGTATTTAAAAAAGTTACCAGAAAGGATAAAAACTTGTTATTATATAATTCTTTTTTTGCCATAAAATATACACATCTGGGAACATATGCTCCTATTACCACCGGATCCATGTAGCTTATATGGTTTGAGCATAGTATCAACTTACCATTTCTGGGTACTTTGTGTAAATCTATTTTTTCTACTCTGTATAGAAGGTCAAAAATAACTCTTAAAATAAACTGTATTAACTTGAATAAAATAAAATAGGATTTACTATGTTTCGTTTTTAACATTTACCTTTTTAAAATATAATTTCTTAATTTTTTCAACAACTCCTTTTACTGATAATTTGGATGTATCAATTATAATTCCATTTTCCGGTATAACCAGTGGGCTGTCTTCTCTGCTGCTGTCAATTCTATCTCTGCTTATAATTTCTTTTTTGATTATATTTCTTTCTAAAAATTGCCCTTTTCCCCTGATCTGCAAATCTCTTCTTTTTATTCTTTCATTTAAGCTTGCAGTTAAATATATTTTTAGTGCTGCATCCGGACAAACTACACTTCCAGTATCTCTGCCTTCAAGTACAGCATTACCTCCCTGGATAAATTTTTTTTGAAGACTTACTAAATATTTTCTCACTCCAGATAATTTAGAAACAATAGAAACCGCAGATCCTACTTCCCTGCTTCTAATCTCATCCGTAACATCTTTTCCATCTATTTTTACTGTGGTATATTTACTTTCATCTACTGAATTACTATCTAATTCAAGATTTATATTTCTGGCCAGCTTTAATATAGATTCTTCATCTTTACAATCTATATTATTCTGCAAAGCAAGAAGGGTAATTGCTCTATACATGGCTCCAGTATCAATATATTTTAAATTCAATTCTCTAGCTAAAATTTTTGCAACTGTGCTCTTGCCGCTTCCAGCAGGACCATCTATGGTTATAATATTATCAAGCATCTTTTAACCAGCACTCATATATGTCTTTACGATATTATGCCTATTCTCTTTTATGTTATGGCGCTAAAACTTTTTTTAGATTATATTTAAAACCGGGAAATGAAGTATTGATACATTCGGAATCCAGAATAGTTACTTTTCCTATTGATAACAAAGCCAGTATAGAAAGAGACATAGCAATTCTATGATCTCCGAAACTATCTACCATTCCTTCACCCGTCTTGAAATTCACATCTCCTATTATTATCATTCCATCCTCTTTTTCCTCAATATTCACCTTTAATTTTTTAAACTGGCTTACAATAGACCTGATTCTGTCACTTTCTTTATATCTTAATTCTTCAGCTCCTCTTATCACTGTTTTACCTTTTGCAACAGTTGCAGCTACACACAGTATTGGTATCTCATCAATTATACTGGGGATTTTATCTTTATCTATTTTTATAGAATTTAGATTACTGGAAAAAGTTTCAATATCTACAACCGGTTCATTATTTATAATTCTTTGATTTTTAATAATAATCTTTCCACCCATTTTTTTAAGTATTTCTATAAAATAACTTCTGGTGGGATTCATACCGATATCTCTCATAATAGTATGTGAATCTTTTAAAATTAGAGTTGCAACAATAAAAAAAGCTGCTGAAGATATATCACCGGGTACATAAATATTTTTAGCAATTAATTCCCTGCCAGGTTTTAATTTTGTGTATTTACCATCGTAAGTAATATCTGCTCCAAAGTACTGGAGCATACGCTCTGTATGATCTCTCGAAACTTCTGGTTGAATTATCTCAGTTGTACCTTCTGCGTTAAGAGCTGCCATAAGGATACTGGATTTAACCTGAGCACTTGGCACTTTAAGCTTAAATTTTTTTCCTTTCAGATTGGGGTTTCCAAATATTACTATAGGAGCCCTTGAATTATTTTCTCTTCCATTAATTTTTGCACCCATCTCTAACAGCGGCTCTATTATTCTTTTCATAGGTCTGTCGTTTATAGAACTATCGCCACTCAATACAGACATAAAATTAGTTGCGGACAGTACGCCACTCATTATTCTGATTGTAGTCCCGGAATTTCCAACATCCAGTATTTCATCAGGTTCACTGAAGTTTTTAATACCTTTACCATATACTATTAAATTTCCGTCTATTTTTTCAATTTTTACACCTAACTTATTTAAAACATCTATAGTTTTTATGCAGTCCTGACAAAATAAGAAATTCTCTATTACTACATTATTATTAATCAATGAGGATATGATTACACTTCTGTGTGAAATTGACTTATCACCGGGAATTTTTATTTCACCTTTTAAGCTTCTTGCTCCATGTATTTCCATTTTTATTCACTTAATACCTTTTTTACACTTACTTCGTATCCTGCTTTTTCAATTGCTTCTTTTGTAATTTTACTAGCATCTTCACCTTGAATCAGTACTTTAAGGATTCCCTCACAACTGAATTCTGTTGAATGAAAAATAGATATATCTTCAATATTTATTCCGTGAGAACTTATGACCAGTGTAATTTCACTTAAAACTCCTGCTCTATCAGGTATTGCAACTCTAAGTTCATATAATTTGGAAATATCTTTCTCAATATATTTTGGTAAATTAATTCTTGCCTTCTGGGCTTTTATGTAATGTTTTTTTATTGATTCTGAATTTTCTTTTTTCAAGTTATTTTTAAACTTTATCAGATACTTTATATAGTCATCTATTGATTTAATTAGCTCATCTTTATTTTCTAAGCTTATATCAAGCCACATTTTTATATTTGCAGCAGCTATTCTGGTCATATCCCTAAAACCACCAGCGCATAGTTTAAATAAATTTTTCATCTTCTTTTGTTTATCATCAATCATATCAACCAGATTGGTTGAAAGGATATGTGGCAAGTGACTTATTAACGCTACATTTTCATCATGTTCTTTAGGATTTATAGAAATCACTTTTGCGCCAATTTTTGTAAATAAAGAATGTAATGTAACCAGAGGTTCAGATATAGTAGTATCTGTAGGAGTTAGAATATAAAATGTATTCCTAAATAATTCTGGAGTGGCACCAAGCACACCTTCATTTTCCGAGCCAGCCATTGGATGGCCGCCTATAAAAAATACTCCTTCAGGTAATATTTCACTTACTCTTTTAACTATCTTCTCTTTAGCGCTACCAACATCTGTAATAATCACTCCTTTTTTCAGGTAATCCTTAATATGTTCTACGACCTCAATTATTTTACTTATCGGTGTTGCTATTATTATCAAATCAGCATCAGTAACTGCTTCTTTATAATCTATAGCAACAACATCAATTATATTCCTGTATTTGGCTATATTCATTGCTTCACCTTCAATATCATAGCCAGTGATTATAAAATCTTCACCGGTATTCTTTAAAGATAAAGCTAATGATCCACCTATAAGTCCCAATCCTATTACAGTTATTTTTTTAATATTTTTCATTTTACACTACTATCAAATCCAATAATTATTTTATCAGAAGTTTATAAAAACATCTTAATACTATATAAAAATTATTACATTTTGTGAATAAGAATTTATTTATTATTTTTAATTATTCTACTATAGTTTTAGTATTTTTATTAAACATAAAAAAATTTTAAAAATTTCCGAATATTCTCTATATTTTACTTCTAATCTATTGACAACATTTTTTAATTTTGGTATCTTTTTATCATCTTAGAACAGGAGGCAACTTTTAGAAATAACTGGAATTTATTTTCGAAAGAGAATAGATAAGAGGTTAATAATCTGAAAAGTCCCTGAGAAAAGTTCTAAGCTACACCCCGAGATTTTTAGTAGCCTAAAGCACTAGCTATGGCAAAAGATAACTCGGGGTTTTTATGTATTAAAACTTTTAACTATTAAAAATAGCAGAATATATTTTTATAAACCTATAGGCCAGGCTCTTAAATATTCTGATTTTTCAATTATCTTTTTTACTCTATCAATTTCAGTCTGAGATGCCTTAGATATTTTTATTATGTCGTTATCAGTATAGTTATTTTCGATACCAAAAAGAATCAGATCAAGTTTAATATAAGGCAATCCAATCATATCTTCGTCCTTAATTCCTGGAATTAAATCTGGACTTGGCTGTTTTTCAATTATGCTTTCATTTATTTTTAAAAACTTAGCCAGTTTAATAACCTGAGTTTTATATAAAGAATTCAGAGGCATAATATCTGCAATACTATCTCCATATTTTACGAAGAATCCAGTAATCCTTTCGGTTTTGTTAACAGTACCAACAAATAAATAATTGTTAAGTTCTGAATAATAAAAAAGAATGGAACTTCTAATTCTATGTTTTATTCTATAATATGCAATTCCTTTATTTAAATCTTTGTCACTATGTCCTTCCAGGTTTGCTATAAAAATATCTTCTTTAATTCTCTTCGAAATTTTATCTCTTTCTTTTTTTACAAACTTTTCCTGTAAACTCTTTTTAATAATAAACGAAGGAGGATAAAGATTATATACTCCCAGGAGCCATAAAAATGGAGTTATTTTTTTATAGATAATTCTTACATCTAAGGAATCAGCAAACTTAAGTGCATCTTTTATATTTTTAGAATCCGAATCTTTCTCAGGAAGAATAACAGCTAAAACATTATCTTTTCCGACTGCTTCAACACATAGCTTTAAAACCACACATGAATCAATACCACCACTAAGTCCGACCAGTACCCCCTCTTTTTTTAGCCCTATGATATAATTCCTTATAAAATATAATATATCTGCTAATAATTTTTCAGTATTAATATCCAGCAATTCGGATTCATAACTCATACAATTATTTTAGCAAATTTTTAATACTTTTAATTTTATTTTATTATCTCTTTAACCTTTTTTATAATAGCTTCATATGATATTTCTTCATAGTTTAATAATTCATAAGGTTTTCCACTTCTGGGCATTTTTCTTACTGCAAGGATATATACCGGACTTTTTTCTGAAGCAACACTTTTTACTGCTTCCCCTATACCTCCCTCGGCATAATGATCTTCAACAGTTAATATGGCTTTAGTTTCTTTTTGCGCTTTTCTGATAGAATCTTTATCTATGGGCTTTATACTATAAACATCAATTACTCTTACCAGTATATTTTCCTTTTTTAATTTCTCATAAGCTTTTAATGCTTCATGCAATGTTACTCCAGCTGCGCAAATAGTTACCACATCATTATCACTTTCCTTTACTACTTTACTTCCCCCAATTATAAAATCATCCTCATTGCTATAGATAATTGGTGTATCCATTCTGGTAGTTCTGATATACACATTTCCAAAATGTTTAGAAGCTTTCTCTACCAGCTTTTCAGTAGATATGCCGTCCGATGGATACAATACAACACACTCAAGTAAAGTTCTGAACATAGCAATATCCTCAAGTCCCATTTGAGAAGCTCCATCTTCCCCAATTGATACACCCGAATGCGAACCCACAAACTTTATATTTGATTTTGAGTACTGACTCATTCTAATCTGGTCAAAGGCTCTGGTTAGAAACGCTGCAAAAGAAGAAATGAAAGGAATTTTACCCCTGAGAGACAGCCCAAGCGCTGTACCTACCATGTTCTGTTCAGCAATATACATTTCAAAAAATCTTTGTGGAAATCGCTTTTTAAAGATCTCTGAAAATGTTGAGTTACCAACTTCAGCATCAAGGACAACTATTTGAGGATATTTTGAAAATATGTTAACCAGAGTATTGCCATATGCTTTCCTGGTCGCTATTTTACCACTCTCCATAGGAATCTTATCATATTCTTCTATTCCTTCTTCAGGTATGTTAACCTGTTCTGGATTTAAAATTTTTCCCCTTATGTTTTTATCAACATTTCCTAATTCCTTGAGTGCTGTATCCATCTGATCCTCAGAAATTGCTTTTCCGTGCCAGCCATCTTTATCTTCCAGCAAGCTTACCCCCTTACCTTTTATTGTTTTTGCAATTATCATTGTTGGTCTACCATTAATACTCAAAGCATATTCATAAGCGTCAGCAATCTCTTTAATATTGTGACCATCAACTGTAATGGTTTCCCATCCAAAAGAAGATATTCTTTTCTCATAAGCCTTGATATCCCATCCATATATTGTTTCTCCTCTCTGACCCAGCCTGTTAACATCTATAATACCTATTAGATTATCCAGCTTATAGTGAACTGCAATCTGTATGGCTTCCCACTGCGAACCTTCAGTCATTTCACTATCCCCAAGAAGTACATATGTGTAATAAGGCAGCTTATCTATGTATTTAGCATTTAAGGCCATTCCCAGACCAATAGAGAGGCCCTGGCCCAATGAGCCTGTTGCAGCTTCAGCGTATGGGAAGTCAGGAGTAGGATGACCCTCAAGCCTGCTTTCAAATTTTCTTAGCGTCAGTAGTTCTTCTTCACCTACAGCTCCAGCCGCAGCCCATAATGAATACATTAATGGAGAAGCATGACCTTTAGAAAAAATCAGCCGGTCATTATTTATATATTTAATATCATTAATTTTGAATTTAAAAAAGCCTCCAAAAAATAATGTAGACATCAACTCAACTGCTGACAGTGAAGAGGATGGATGGCCTGAACCGGCCTTAGTGGTTGAAATTAATATAAAATACCTGATAAGCTTTGATATTTTTTCTAATTTATCTTTATTTATCATTTTTACTCCAATCATAATTCGATATTATTTTCTAAAAAAAAATTATATTAATACCTCTGGGTCATAACTTCCTTCTTTTGTAATTTGGATTATTTAATATTTTAATTTATTCAAAATCAAAATAAGATAGTATAGATAAATAATTTTAAAGTTAAATAATTATTTGCCATCTGTTATTGTTCAGTATTATTGTCATCTTGGTTCTACATGTATCGAAATTTCACTTATATTTACGAATTTTTTCTTTATATCATCTTCTATTTTGGTAACTATGGAATGCGCTTTTTTTACATCTAAACTCTTTTTTAGCCTGCAGTGAAACGCCAGATTATATGACCCTTCTTTTTCAAGTATAGTAAAATTGTGACATGTTTCAGGATTTACATGTGAGGATATTTCTTTTTTTATATTAGAAATCAGTTTTTCTGATTCTTTTGTTATATCGTTCCAATCCTCACCACTTCTGGCATCTTCAATGTGAATATATACACTGCGTATATATCCTATCTTTTTTTTAATCTTATCTTCAGTAACTTTTGTCAGTTTCTCAGTTTCTTCAAGTTTTAAGTATTTATTTAATTCTATATGAATAGAAATATCAATATAATTATCCACATTATATATATAAATATTATGAATATCCTTTACATACGGCTGGTTTAATATAATTTCTTTTACATATGCTTCTATATTGTCTTTAGTCGGTAGGGATTTTGTTTCTAAAATTATTTCTGCGTAAGGTACGCCACTTGAGATTTTATTTTTTATTTTCTCTTTGATATTTTCAACCTGTGATAAATATAAATTATTTTTTAGGCATATTTCCAGATTTATGAACTTGATATTTCCAACTTCATGTATTTTCAATTTATTAACAGATTTTATTTTGGGAATCTCTTTTAAAATCTCCATAACTTTATCCGTAACTTCTTTCGGAATATAATCTAATAAATTTCTTACTATTCTGATTGATAACTTTAAACTAAAGGTTAAAATAATTACAGAAATTATTATAGAAGCAATAGGGTCTGCTACATAAATACCTGCATTTGCCATTAATAATCCTATAATCACTATGATTGAACTTAAGATGTCGCTTGAATAGTTTAAGAAATCTGCTTTGAATGCAAAAGAATTATATTTCCTTGCAGCTCTTCCAATGTAAAAGACTCTTATTATATTTAAAAATATGGAAATTGTTAAAATTAAAAATACATACCAATTTAAATTTAATACAAAATTTTTATAAATAATCCTTTGAATAGATTTATATATAATGAAAAAGCTCAAGGCAGATATTATAACAATTTCTAAAAAAGCAGAGAGATTTTCATACTTTCCGTGTCCATAAGTATGATCCTTATCAGCAGGTCTTGTTGAAATCCTTATGGCCATATAGGTTACAAGTACAGTTACAAGATCGAGCCCGTTGTTTAAAGCTTCTGAAAAGACACCTATACTATTTGTAAAATAGGCAACTGCAACTTTAATAATAACCAGGAAAATAGACACCAAAATTGAGAACATGGCTATTTTTTTCATGTATGAAGCTTTAGAATTAATTGGACCGCTATTTCTATTCATAATATAATAAACTCATATTATTGTTTTAATTAATATAATATCTATAAATTGATAAGTTAAAAAGATAGGTACCCATAATTTTTATTCTAACCTGATTAATTTTATTATAAAATATCCCTATTTGGAAGAACAAATACTAAGGATAATCCGGTGCTTATTTATTTGAAAGCTAGAATTTATGAAACCAATAAAAATATGGATTAATCTTTAATCAAGTATTATATCTTTAAGGTCAAGACCAATTACTCTAAAATAAAATTCCTGCTCTGTATCCGGTTTTTCAGTACCATCCCACGAAAAGGAAAATCCGTCATAATAATAATTCCACGGGTCCATTGTCATATTTTTATACAAATATCCAGGACCTTTTTCCGTAGTAATATCGAGGTAATAATTTTCAGACATGAAATTATCTTCTACAGTTATATCTATCGGTATCCAGCCATATCCCGGGAGTTTTACTTCAACCCAGGCATGTCCCATATCTATTTCTTTTTCTTTTTCATAAAGAATAGTGTATACAGGGATTCCGGCTGCAAGCCTTGCTGGTATTCCCGCTGATCTCAGGAGTGCAGTATAAAGTATAGCGTAATCAGCACACACTCCTTTCCCCCTATCCAGTATTTCAGATGCATAAAGAAATTCGTAATCCTTTTCTTCTGCGCGGGGAAAATCATAATAAAGATTGCTGACCACATAATTGTATAGAATTTTTGCTATTTCTATTGGTCTGTTCTCATTTTTAATTAATGATTTTGCAGTATTATGGATTATGGGATTATCTGAATCTACAAATAAATCATCGGTGGCATATTTTACAAGATCTTCATCATCTTTGTCATAGGTCAAGTTACCACTGTCAATATCTGCATAATTGAATTCATATAGGGTTACATCTGTCTCTACCGATGCAGTTAATATATCGCCTTCTGGAAGCTCATCTTTAAATTTAAAGTGATCAAGCAAATTCCAGTTATTATCGAATAATTCATCAGTATTTGAAATATTAGGTGTATAATCATTTATTATCTGAAACGGATAATAGGTCTGCGGAATTCTCATAAAACACTCAATGTCTTTCAAACTTCCCGGACCATTGTTTATTAAAATATATCCTATTTCAACTGTAAAATCATGCCGGGCAGCAGGTACAATAGGTAAATCTATTTCTGCAACCAGTATAGTACTAGTGGCTTCGCTGCTCTCCTCTCTATCTGAAACTACTAATTTTACCTCATATTTCCCCGGCTTAACAAAATAATAATAAAAAGATTCTTTATTTGAATATTCGTTATTATCTATAATCCAACTATAGATTAAGTCATCTCCATCGGGATCAAAAGCTTTCTCGGCGGAAAAATATACCGGATTTTTTATTTGAAAATAATCTCCTGATGATTTGTCCCCGATAACCTCAATAAAAGCTTTTGGAGGTAAGTTTATATCCTGGTCATTATCAGTATATAATTTTTCTTTCTCTATAGGCCGGCCTGATAATTCTACTATAGCCAGTCCTTCAAATCCGTCTGCAATATATCCATAATTGCCTTTTATTGTTATGTCGTAAGAATTTCCACTGGTTTTTAAACTATCAACAATAACCGGCCTGTCGCTATCCGTAACATCTACAGCATATATTCCTCCAGATAAACTGGAAATATAAATAAAACCTCCCGCAGTATCCATCTCCCATGCCCCACCCGTAATTTCACAACTTCCGGAAATTTTTAGATCGGATAATTCACCTATATCTACTATCTGAAGTGTGCTTTCAGTATATTTTTCAGTTTCCTTGTCCTGTTTAAAGCTTGAAATATAAGCGTAATTACCAAGCACATATATGCTCCATGAACTGGAAGGGATTTTGCATGAATTTAAAAATTTAGGATTCTCTTTATCTTTTATATCCAGAATAAGAAGTTTGCTGTCTTTTGTATATTCCTTTTTTTCATAATCATAAAAATTGATGTTTATATAAGCAAGACTATCCTTTACCCATATACCTGAAGGCAACCCTTCCACTTCATATGCGCTCACACTTTCAGGGTTTCTCTTGCTTGAAAGGTCCACTATTTCAAGCCTGCTAATTTCTCCGTTTTCATTTTCAACTGTAGTATTAATATAAGCATAATCATCTTCAATAAATAAACCGTATACTGATTTTATATTATTCTCTCCTGTATTATAGTTCCCAATGAGTTCTGGATCTTCTTTCTCCTTTATATCTACAATATAAAATCCACAGACAGTATAAGCTTTATTATTATCGCTAATCCACTCAGTATAGGAGATATAAGCATAATCATCTTTAACAATTACAATGTTTGCTGAATTTATCCCCGGACATTTTCCAATTATGGAAGGATTTTCCTTATCCTTTATATCTATTACATAGAGGACACCCAGATCATTGGTAAGATAGGCATAATTATCGCTTATATCAACGTCTATAGCCTGCCCGGGGACTTTTAGCTTACTTACAATATAAGAATTTGGAACTCCTGAAAATTCTTCTACATCAACAATTTCCTCATCTTCACCGCTCCTATCAATAGTTAAAAGCCGGTAACAGCAGGAAGTGAGGCATAAACTTGAAATTATAACTAATATTATTATTCTGAAACTCTGCACGACCAAAGTCGGCTGGTTCTTAGGTAGTAATTTTCGATTGATCATAGGTACTCACTGGACTTATAAAAATCTTAATGCCCTGATATTTAACTATTCTAGAATCCGGTTATCCTCTTCATTTTCTTTTATATCGTCAAGCGGCGGCAGATCTTTTAGGCTTTCAATACCTAAAAGTTCTAAAAACCTGTCAGTTATCTTATATAATATTGGATTCCCCGGTTCCTTAAGCTTACCTGATTCTTTTATCAATCCTTTATCCACCAGTGTTAGTATTACGCTATCTGTCCTAACTCCTCTTATCTCAGCAACTTGAGTCCTTGTGACAGGCTGTCTGTAGGAAATAATTGCCAGAGTTTCAAGTGCAGCCTGGGAAAGATGCGCACGTATATTTGATTTAATAAATTTTATTAGTATCTCACTTAACGCAGGATTTGAATAAAGCCTGAACCCCCCGGCTACTCTTTTAAGAATAAATCCTCTATTTTCATCTATGTATTCCTTTTCTAATAGCTCTATAATTTCATATACTTTTTTTTCAGTAATTTCCAGGACAGAAGATATATCTCTAGCTTTTACTATTCCTTCAGACACAAAAAGTATACCTTCTATGCAAGTTTTTAGCCATGACTCTCCGCTATATAAGCCAGTACTTTTATTTTTACTGTCATTATTACTTATATTCTTATCTCCAACCATAGTCTGTCATTTAATTCTTTTTATTATAATATTTCCAAAATTTTCAAACTGAATAATATCAATTACATCTTTTTTATAAAGTTCCAATATTGACAGGAAACAAATTATCTTGTCTATAATCTCATCATATTTAGATGTAAGTTCTTTAAAGTTAATGCTATCTTTAGAATATAATATTTCTCTGATTCTTTTCATTTCTTCAAATATATTTAAACTTATCCTGTGATTATAAATATTACTTAAATTTAATTTTTCTTCTTTATACTTAATAAGCTTTGAAGCGATAGAGGATAATTCCTTTATATTTATATCCCTGGTAAAGTCAGGGAGTAATTTTAAAAATTCTTTTTCTATAGGAGCTTCCCTTATATAATATAAAGACTCTCTTTCGTACAGACTCCTAAAATAATTGGATATTTTTTTAAAAATTCTATATTCTTCTTCCCTCCTCTTTAAAAATTCAATATTTGGCACATTTTCTTCTTCACCAGTACCATTGCTTTTCGAGGGAATAAGTGACCTTGATTTTATCTCCACCAGAATAGAAGCTGTATAGATGAACCCCGATAAGGTATCAAATAATATATTTTCTTTGATTTTAATATAGTTTATAAAATCTTTTATAATGGTGCTTAATCTGATTTCATAAATATCTTCTTTTTTTTTCTGAACTAATTCCAGAAGCAGATATATCGGACCTTTAAATTTTTGATATTCTATTAAATAATCTTTGCTTTCTATGCAATTTTCCAATCTAATCTATACCCATCTTTTTTCTTACATCAGATATGGTCCTGTCAGCAATTTTTCTAACCTTAATTTTACTTTCTTCCAGGATGTCATAAATATAATTCAAATCTTTTTTGATCTCATTCCTTTTTTCCTGAAACTTTTCTAAAGACTTATATATTATAGCTGAAATCTCATCCTTACATTCTGTGCATCCGATTTTACCCTGTTTGCATCTATTTTCTATCTCTTCTATCCCCTCTTCTTTATAAATCTTATAAAAATCAAACACATTACAAACTTCCGGATGACCGGGATCTTTAAGATACACCCTGCCGGGGTCAGTTATCATCATCCTGACCTTCCTGCGGATAGTTTCAAAATCATCTGCTAAAAAAATAGCGTTATTATAGCTTTTGGACATCTTCCTGCCGTCTATCCCCGGGACCCGCGCAGCTTTTGATAGCATTTCTTTTGGCTCAGTAAAATATTTACCATAAAGATAATTAAATCTCCTTGCAATTTCTCTAGTAATTTCAAGATGGGGCAATTGGTCTTCTCCAACCGGGATTATATCAGAATTAACTATAAGTATATCCGCAGCCATAAGTACTGGGTATGACAAAAAACCAAGTGTTGAAAGGTCTTTTGATTTTAACTCACTTATCTGTTCTTTATAAGTCGGGCATCGTTCCAGCCAGGGTATAGGCGTAATCATTGAAAAATAAAGAGTTAGTTCTGAAATTTGCGGTATGTCGGATTGTCTGTACAGATGTGTAAATTCAGGATCAATTCCCAGAGCCACCAAATCCACTGCACACTCCATCAAATCAGATTTTATATTCTTAGGATTTTGATATTCAGTTGATAACGCGTGCCAATCAACAAGGAAGAAAAAATTCTCGTAGTTTTTCTGGTTCTTAATCATATTATCAATATTTCCATGCAGATGTCCCAGATGTAATTTACCTGTCGGCCGGAACCCGGTAAGCATTTTTTCTTTCATTTATTACTCCTATGTTTTTTTCATGCTAAACAATTAAGTACTGCCACCAAATACATATATTATAAATAAAATTAAATACCGGAGATATTGCATTCCAGAATCTTCCACCAACTAAGAATATAAATATGAAAATGAATATAAATCCAAACCTTCCAAGACTTAAAAACTTAAACATAGCTTCATCTGGCAGAAAAGAAGCAAGTATTTTTGAACCATCAAGGGGTGGTATTGGTATAAAATTTAATATGGCCAAAAAGATATTTATATATATAGCATTTCTAAAAATCTGGCTTATAAGATCAAAAGCCTTAAATCCAAAAGTGTCCGACATTAACATTCCATTTGTTATTTTAAAGAAAATATAGAAAAAAAGACCATATACCAGTCCTACTACAAAAGCAAAAATAAGATTTGTTACCGGACCGGCCAGTGAAGTATAACGAAGCCCTTTCCTATAATTTCTAAAATAGCCAGGGTTTATAGGAACCGGTTTAGCATAACCAAATACTATACCGGAATTAATAAGTATCAAAAGCAGAGGCAGTAATATGCTTCCGAATAAATCTATATGCGCAATCGGATTTAGGGTCAGCCTTCCCAGGCTTTTAGCAGTATTGTCACCGCTCTTGTAGGCTATATACCCATGGGCATACTCGTGTAAGATAACACCCATAATCAAGCCCGGCGCCCATGTGATTAATTGTCTTAAAAAATCTAATATTTCCTGTCCTAAACCAGTCATGTAATTTGACCTCTCATTCTATGACCATATACCATATCAAAATCTATTAAATTTGCAATATTATTCTATGTGTAATCTTGTGACATTATAAAATAAATTCTGATAAATTTTCTATAATTATTTTAATGCTTTACCCTGGGATGATACCTAAAATATACTTCCTTTATATGTTTCTTATTTAGATTCGTATAAATTTCAGTTGTAGAAATACTGCTGTGGCCGAGTAATTCCTGTACCGTTCTCAGGTCTGCTCCTCTCTGGAGCATATGTGTGGCAAAACTATGTCTGAATATATGAGGGTATAAATTTTTATCAAGATTTAATCTTCTGGCATATTTCTTTAATATCTTCCAGAATCCCTGCCTGGTCATTTTTTTACCATTCTTATTTAAGAAAACATAATCTGACTTATGCTCTTTTTCAATCTTATATCTACATGTCCTGAGGTATTTTTTTAAAAATAACATCCCCATGCCACCTACCGGAGTTATTCTCTCCTTATCCCCCTTACCCATAAACATTAGCAGTTCTTCATCAAAATCAATATTTTGCAATCTTAAATTTACCAGTTCACTTACTCTTAACCCACATGAATATAATATTTCAAACATAGCCCTGTCTCTCACTTCCAGTTCTGTAGAACATGGTATGCTTTCAAGAAACTTTTCCACTTCTTCCACCTTTAAAACTTCCAGCATTTTTTTTGGCTTTCTGGGATTGCTTATCTCCACCCAGGGATTTTTCTTGCAGATTTCCCCTATCACCAGGAATTTATAAAAACCTCTCAAGGTTGATAATATTCTTGAAATGGATGATTCACACTGATTTTTATGTAAGATTTGAAGGAAACTTAGTATATATTCTTTTGAAAGTTCACAGTAATTTTCTATATTGTTATTCTCTAAAAAAACTTTGAATTTTCCCAGATCCATCAGGTAAGAATTAATTGTATTTGGAAGTAATAATTTTTCAAACCTTAAATATTCTATATACTTACCGATATCGTGATTAATATTTTTATTTTTTACTTTTTTCACCAATTTTTACCCTTCTGCTTAAATAATCTCTGGCTAAAAGTATTCCTATAATAGTTTTTGCATCTTTTATCTTTCCGTTTTCTATAAATGAGGGGGCATCTATCAATTTTAATTCAAATACTTCTAAGAACTCATCGTCATCCAGGTTATTTTCTTTTTTTTCAAAATTTAAAGCCAGATATAAATATAATATTTCATCACAAAAACCAGGTGACGTATAGAAGTCAATTAAATGTATTATTCTTCCTCCTTCTGCCCCGATTTCCTCCTTTAATTCTCTTATGGCGCAATCCCGTGGGTCTTCATTTTTACCTAACTTTCCTGCCGGTATTTCCAATAAAGTACTGCCAAGAGGATATCTAAACTGTTTTACCAGCATTATCTTTCCTTCTTTACTGATGGGTACAATACATACCGCTCCTGGATGGGTAACCTTTTCTCTCGTAACAATTTTATTATTTGGAAGTTTTACCTTATCAACATATAGCTCAACTATTTCACCCTTAAAAATTTTTTCTGAGCTTATCTTTCTTTCAAAAAGTTTTTTATTCATTTTAAAATTTTTCCTTTATATTATTCTACTTAATTACAAATTTACATATTTCCAGGACCAGATCAGCCAGTTTCTCTAATTGTTCAACTTTTACAAATTCTTTATTTGTATGGACATTCTCCATTCCGGCACTCAGGTTAACTGCAATCTTTCCTTTTGAATTAAATATGTTAATATCGCTTCCGCCTCCTGAAGATATGATTTTTGGTCTTAGTTTCAGTTTTCTGATAGCCTTTTTAGCAATCTGTACAGGCATTGCATCTTCTGTAACCTTAAATCCATCATATTCCCTTATAATTTCATAACTTAAACTGGCTCCAGTCATTTTTGCACCCTTTTTAAGATCATTTATCATCTTTATGGTAATTTTATCAAGCCCTGATAATTTTAAACTCCTTGCCTCCATTTCTAATTTTGTGTTCTCTGCAACTATGTTTTTAGCTATACCTCCTTCTATTTTTCCAACATTACATGTACTTTCCTTATCAATTCTACCAATCTTCATATTAGAAATTGCAATAGAAGCCGCCTTTATAGAATTAATCCCCTTTTCGGGCTCTATCCCGGAATGAGCTGCTTTTCCTTTAAAATGTGCATAAACTGAATTCTGATATGGCGCTCTATTTACTATAGTCCCTATATCACCATCACTGTCAAATGCAAAACCATATTTTGCTTTTATTAAATCCAGATCAATACACTTTGCCCCTAATATTCCAATTTCTTCTGAAATTGTAAATATAATATAAATATCTCCTGTAGGAATATTCCTTTCTTTTATAACATTCAAAACTTCTATAATTGCAGCAACAGCAACCTTATCATCACCGCCCAATATGCATTCTTTATTTTTATTGAATATTTTTCCACTTTTTATTACAGGTAGAATATCTCCATCTACACTTACCGTATCAAGATGCGCTGCCAGGAAAATGGGACTGCTTCCCGATGGATTTTTTGTTTTATATAAAGCTATGACATTCCCTGCATTACTGCCAAATTCATGACCACACCTGTCAACATTAACCTCAAGACCCAGGCTTTTCAATCTTTTACTTACATAATTGGCTATCTCTTTTTCGTTTTTCGAAGGGCTCTTTATTTTCAGCAGTTCAATTAATGTATCTAAAAGTCTTTTTTTATTAATCATTATCTTTTCATTTCCACTTGTTCAAATCTTTCCTGCAATGCAATATCTTTTAATATCTCATTTATTAACTATATTTTTTTACAAATTTAAATATACTGGTAAAAATTATACCTATAACCAATAACACAACTGATATTATAGTAGAACTTAAAATAAGTCTTATAAAAAAATCATAAAAGAATCCGGATGGGAAAAGAGTAATTATAAGAGAACCCGCGAGAAAAGCATAGTTTCCCTGAGGGAAAAATAATATATGAAAATTATCAAATAGAACAGGAAAATTCTCTCCAAGAAAGTATAAAATTATAATAAAAAGTAGCATAAATGACGAAGAGATTACAAATATTATACCCAGATTTCTAATAAAATTTTTAATATTTTTCTCTATCAATAAAAAAGTAATAATAACAAATAAAATAATGCTCCCGCAATATAAAATAAATATTTTTACAAGTAGTTTTCTCACATCATAAAGATGGCTTATCTCATCAGGCCTAAACTCAGCAACCGTACTTTTTCTTTCATCTGCATATCTTACTTGAATCATTGGGTCCAGATAGTTTAATTCTGACCCGTATTTAAAAAATTCAAAAATCCTTTTTGTAACATTTAACACATCATTTTTATTTAAAACTGAGAATACTTTATTATCCTCATATAAATTTACATAATAATTCAGATTAAAAATGCAATAAGCAAGCGGAGAAAATAAAATGATTATAATAAGTAAAATGGAATTTATTAAAATTAAAGTTTTTTTAATCTTACCTTTTTTAAAATCCATATTTTAATTTTGCGGCTCTTTTCTATTGATTTTAAAATATTCTGTTTAGTTTTATTTTAGTTTTATTATTTCTCTATATCTAATATTTAAATTATATAAACTTAATAAAAATTCATTATAGCATTGTTTTCTACAATTGATTTACTTCCGTTTAGCTGAAGATGAGTGTTTTATAGAAGCACCAATAAAATCCCTGAATAATGGATGAGGTCTATCCGGTCTGGATTTAAATTCAGGATGGAATTGAACCGCAACAAACCAGGGATGATCTTTTATTTCAACAATTTCTGCCAGGTTTTTATCCGGATTGATTCCAGTTATTATAAGACCTGCATTTTTAAGTTTATCCCAGTAATCATTGTTTAATTCATAACTATGTCTGTGTCTCTCATAAATAACCTTTTTCTGATAAGCTTTATAAGCCTTTGAACCAACCTTCAACCTGCACTCATAACTTCCCAATCTCATGGCTTCACTCATATCCTTTGCATTTTTCTGCTCAAGCATTAAATCAATTACTGGACTTTCTGTATCCGGATCAAATTCAGTGCTATTAGCGTCCTTAAGGCCCAGTACATTTCTTCCGAATTCAATCACCGCACACTGCATCCCCAGACATATTCCTAAAAACGGTATCTTTTTCTCCCTGGCGAATTTTATGGCATTAATCTTTCCATTTACCCCTCTAACTCCAAATCCGTATGGTACCAATATACCATCTACGTTAAATAATGAATTATCTTCCAGATAATTTTTATCCAATGATTCAGCATTTATCCAGGTTAAATTTACATTTTTTTTGAAATAATAACCACCGTGATTTAAGGATTCTACAATACTTATATAAGCATCTTTTAAATCGGTATACTTTCCTACTATTCCTATCTCCACTTTACCATCCAGGTGGTGAATTGCATTTACTATTTTTTTCCAGCTTTTTAGATCAGATTTCTTTACCTTTAATTTTAATTTTGATAAAACTCTTGAATCCAATTTTTCTTTCTGGAGCATCAGGGGGACTTCATAAAGATGTTTGGCATCAATTGCCTCTATGGTATCTTCTTTTTCAATATCACAGAACAGGCTTATTTTACTTTTTATACTATCGGTCAATTTAATTTCACTCCTGCATATAATTATATCCGGCTGAATACCTATGCTTCTAAGTTCTTTTACACTATGCTGGGTTGGTTTTGACTTCAATTCTTCTGCAGTTTTTAAGTATGGGACGTAAGTAACATGTATATAAAGAACATTTTCTTTTCCAATATCTTTTTTAAATTGTCTTATTGCTTCCAGGAAGGGGAGACTCTCTATATCTCCGACAGTACCCCCTATTTCAGTAATGACTATATCAGTTTTTCTTCTCTGAAGAGTTTTTTTAATGCTTGCTTTTATCTCATCTGTTACATGTGGAATTACCTGCACTGTAGAACCAAGGTATTTGCCTTTTCTTTCATTATCAAGTACATTTTTATAAATTTTTCCCGAAGTAAAATTATTATATTTAGATAAATCTTCATCAATAAATCTCTCATAATGCCCCACATCCAGATCTGTTTCACCACCATCGTCTGTTATAAAAACCTCTCCATGCTGCATAGGGTCTATGGTCCCGGTATCAATGTTTATATAGGGGTCAAATTTTTGAATAGTGATACTATAGCCTCTTGATTTCAACAGTCTTCCCAATGACGCTGCACACATACCTTTTCCCAGTGAAGATAGAACTCCTCCGGTTATAAAAATAAACTTAGTTTTCAACTTTAGTCTTCCCTTCTATTAAATCATTTTTAATGGTATTACATTTTTCCAAAAGTTCTTCAGCGTGCTTAACAGAAATATCACTTTCTTTCATCCCGCTTATCATCCGGGAAATTTCTTTTATCTTATTTAATGAATCTAATTTCTTTATTTTTATTTTGGTTCTTTTGCCCTCTATGAATTTGTCAATAAAATAATGGGCATCAGAAAAACAGGCAATCTGCGCCAGATGAGTAATAGCTATTATCTGGCAATTTCTTGAAATTTTGTATAATTTTTCACCTATTACTAGTGAAGCCGCCCCTCCTATACCCACATCTATTTCATCAAATATCATAATAGTGATATTGTCAACAAAACTTATCACTGATTTAAGAGCAAGCATAATCCTTGATATTTCACCACCTGATGCAATCTTCCTGAGGGGCCTTACAGCTTCACCTATGTTAAGGGATATTAAAAATTCTATATCATCTATCCCATTTTTAGCAAATTTTATCTTTTTGCTATTAATTTCTATGCCATCACCATTACCTTCCAGCAATCTATGCTGTGGTTGAAAAGAGACAGATTTAAAACCAAGATCGGTCATTTCATCAGTCACACTTTTTTCCAGATCAATTATTGTTTTTTTCCTCAACTCACTTAATAAAAAAGCTTTTTCTATTAGAATTTCGCGAGTTTCATTATATTCCATCTGGTTTTTATCAATCTCACTATCCAGATCTTCAAAACTTTCGATTTCTTCTTTTAATTTTTCTGCATACCCGGTGGTTGAATTCAAATCAAGATTATATTTCTTTTTTATTTCTGATAACTTATACAACCTTTCCTGAATACTGTCCAATCTTTCCGTACTGAAATCAAAATTAGCAAGATAGCTGTTTAGAGAATGGCTTATTTCCTCTATAAAATCACCAAGAGTAGATAACCTGTCACAAAACTTTTTGAACTCATGATCAATTTCAGCAAGTTCGGCGATATTTTTATCTAAAACGGCTATATTATTACTTAATGAAGGAATACCGGCATCCTCACTATCTATTATCTTTTTACCTTCTGATGCCAATTTGTAAATCTTTTCATAGTTTTTAAGAATTCGTATCTCGTTTTCTAAAATTTCTTCTTCATTTTCTCTAATATTTAATTTCTTAATCTCTTCATATCTGTAATTTAAATCTTTTAACTTTTCTTCTCTTACGTTCTTCAATTCTTTTAATTTTAAAAATTCTTCTCTTTTTTTAAAATATTTTTCCAGGCTTTCTGAATAATCTCTCTTTGCATCCAGAATCCTGCCTTTACCAAACCTATCTATTATCTCTATATGAGTTTTATAATCAAGTAAATACTGGTGATCGTGTTGTCCGTGAATATCTATAAAAAATTCACCTAATTTTTTTAAATTGCTGACCTGGGTAAAAATCCCATTAATAAATGCCCTGTTTTTACCAATCCTCGTTACCTCTCTCGTTATTACTATATCATCACTTTCATCTTCTTCTTCAATTAAATTTTCTGATAGCAAATAATTTATTGCCATAGGGTTATTTTTAAAATCAAAATATCCTTGAACCAGTAACTTATCCTCGCCATCTTTTATTAAATCACTGCCCGCTCGCTCACCAATCAGCAAATTTATTGCTTCTATGATAAGAGTTTTACCGGCGCCTGTTTCTCCGGTCAGGATATTAAGACCTTTCTGGAATTTTATTATTGCGTCATCTATTATGGCAAAATTTTTTACCTGTAATTCCTTCAGCATATCTAAAAAGTAAAAATGTTAATTTATATTTATTTAAATTCTTTCAATAAATTTTTCTTTAAATACTTTAAAAAAAATATCTTTACTAAAAGTTATGAGCTTTAATTTCAATTTTGATTTTTTTACTTTAAATATATAATCCGGTTGAATACTGACCGGCATTGTTTTTCCATCAACACTCACGCTATCTTTTTTATTCCTGGAATTAACTACTATTTCTATCTTATTATCCGGACTTAGGATTATGCTTCTGTTTAGTAATGTATGCGGACATACAGGGGTTATAATTATAATTTCACTTTTTGGTTCCACAATCGGTCCTCCGGCAGAAAGAGAATAGGCAGTAGAGCCTGTTGGCGTAGAAATTATTATTCCATCGGCAGCAAAATTTTTTATTGATACCTCATTTACTATAATTTCAAATTTTATTATTTTCCCAAGCGTAGATCTTGTTATCGCAAATTCATTCAATGCCAGATAAGGCAGCCCGGTATTTTCTAATACTTTATCGTTTTTAAAAAACTTACCCTCCAGTAACATTCTTTCTTCTATTTCGTATGTATCTCTTAATACCTTATCTATGGCGCTATACATATTGCATGCATCTACAACGGTTAGAAATCCCAGACTTCCGACATTAATCCCCAATATAGGAATTTCTCTTTTAAAAGAATATTTTGAAGCTCTAAGGAACGTACCATCTCCTCCTATTGCTATTATTACATCATTCTTTGCACTAAATTCTTCTTCAGAAACGGAAGGAAGGCAGTAATTCTCAGGCATTTTATCTGTTTCTACCAGAAGTACATTATTGCCTTTTTTAACTAAATAATCATATATTTCTTTGGCAATTTCTATTGCTTCCTGTTTTTCGTTATTTGAAACTATACCAATGTTTTTCATTTTTATTACCCAGTCTGATTAAAATAAAAATGTGCCCTATCAACTACATCTTTGATTATTTTATCATAATTTAAAATAGATTTAGCTTCTTTAAATGATTTTATTAAAAAAATCCAGATTAAACCTTTCTTGCCAATAAAAAATTTGCTATGTTAACCAGCCACTCATAGTCTATATCCATGCTTTTAATTATGGCAATAGCTTTATTAATCTTGTCTCTGGCAATTTCTTTTGATTTTGAAATCCCCCATATATTCGGAAAAATATTTATACGGTTATCTGATGTTACATCTAAAATATCATCGGTTATTTGAAAAGCGAGACCTAAATTTTCAGAATATTCTGTAAATTTTTTAAGATAATCATTGCTGACCCCGCATAAAATAGCCGCACATCTAACGGAAGCGGTTATTATTTTCCCTGTTTTATTCCGATGCATATATTCTAATTTTTTTTTGCTTATCTTCTTACCGGTAAAATAAACATCCACTATCTGACCTGCAACCATACCTGAAGCACCCGAAGCACTGGCAATCTCTTCTAAAATTTTAATTCTTGTCCTGTCGTCTGCTATCTGATATTTTATTATTATATTAAAAGCCTCGGCAAACAAAGCATCACCTGTTAGTATTGCTATATCTTCTCCAAATTTTTTATGGCAGGTAGGTTTTCCTCTCCGGAGGTCGTCATTATCTATAGAAGGCAGATCATCATGTATTAATGAGTAAGTGTGGATAAATTCGATTGCGCATGCCGTAGGAAGTACCATCTTGTAATCTTTCCTCAGACTCTTTGCAGTAAGCAGACACAATATTGGTCTAAATCTTTTTCCGCTGTTTTCTATGCTATATTCAATTGCTTCTTTTAGAATATCAGGGCTTTCTTTATACTTCTTAACATAATACCCTAAACTATTGTTTACCTCTTTTATTAAAAATTCAGGATAAAGTTCATTTGTCTTTAAATCATATATTCTTGGATTAGACATATTTTCAAATTTATATCATAAAAAGTAACATTAATTGACTATATTATTTAAAATTTTACCTAAAACGCCATTTATAAATTTTGGGGTGTCTTCCTTTTGCCCTAAACTTTTTGCAATTTCAATGGCCTCGTCTACGGAAACCTTTAGAGGTATATCATCTTCATATAACATTTCATAAATAGCTACCCGTAAAATATTTCTATCAATGATTGCTATTCTTTCCAGAGTCCAGTTCTCAACAATATCCATAATCATCCGGTCGATTCTTTTTCTGTATCTGTCCACGCCATTTGTAAGTTTTAAAGTGAACTGGTCATATTTTCTACCTGCCAGTAAATTGTTTTCTATAATCTCATCTATCTTTTTATCCAATAAATCTCTTTGATACAATAATATTATTGCATTCTCTCTACTTTTTCTTCTCGCTATTTTAGGCATAATCTTATATACAATTTATATTAGCTAAGTGCTCACCCGGGTTATATACTCGCCGGTTCTTGTATCAATTTTTATAGTGTCTCCTATATTTATAAATAAAGGAACCATTACTTTCGCCCCGGTTTCTATCTCTGCAGGTTTAAAGCTTGAACTTACTGTATCGCCCTTGATTCCAGGTTCAGTTTTAATAACTTTGGCTTCAATAGAAATGGGAAGTTCAACTGATACGGGTCTGCCTTTGTAGAATATAACCGTCAGTTCCATATTTTCCAGTAAATAATCTTTCCGGTCCTCAAGTATATCCTCATTTAACTGGATTTGTTCATATGTTTTAGTATCCATGAAGTTATAATATTCATCTTTGTATAGATAATTCATTCTTTTTGTTTCCAGTATTGCCTGCTCCATTTTCTCGCCAGCCCTGAAAGTCTTATCAATAATAGTTCCGGTATTTAAATCCTTTAATTTTGTTCTGACAAAAGCACCGCCTTTACCCGGCTTTACGTGCTGAAAATATAATATCTTATACAGCTCGTTATCATAAATTATGGTTAACCCGTTTCTAAAATTACTGGTGCTTATCATTAATAATTTCCCCTTCTTATAAAATTTGCACAACTAGTCTAATATAAGAAAATCCTTTTTAGAATTATAAAGGACTTCACAATTATTCTTTCTTACCAGGACCATATCTTCTATTCTTACGCCGCCAAAATTTTCTATATATATACCGGGCTCAATAGTTATAACCATATTTTCCCTTAAAACTGCTCTGTTCTCCATAGTTACCGCTGGTTCTTCATGAACCTCAATACCCACGCCATGCCCCAGTCTATGCCCGAAATTATTTCCATAACCTTTTGAAGTTATGAATTTTCTTGCTATACTGTCCAGCTTGCTGCAGGTTACCCCTTCCCTACAATTTTCAATTGCCAGCAGTTGCGCCTCTAAAACTATATCATAAATTTTTTTAAATTCATTACAAATTTTTTGATTCTTTACAAAAATTGTCCTGGTCATATCCGAACAATAATTTTCAAACTTACATCCGAAATCGATAAGCATTAAACCATTCTTTACTTTTATCTTTTGCGGAGAATAATGCGGCATAGAAGAGTTTTTATCGTAAGCAACAATGGTATCAAATGACCTTCCCTCCGAATTACTTTTTACCATCAGCTCTTCTATTCTGCATGCAAGTTCAATTTCTGATAATTTATTTATCGCAGCAGCGCCTGAATTTATTATGCTGCCGAAGACTTTATCTGTAATCCTGCAGGCATTTTTTATTTTAGAGATCTCAACCTCGTCCTTAACTATTCTTAAATTTTCAACTGCTCCATCAATATTTACCAGTTTCTTATCCTGTCCGGATAATAACTTTTCCAGTTTACTGAAACCGGTGAAACTTATATTCTTTCCTTCTACTCCAATAGAGCTAAAACTGTAATCTTCTAAAATTTTTACAAGTTCCCTGAATTTATTTTTTTTATAGCAGGTAATATTTAAGTTCTTATTTTTAACAGATTTTCTGGCCTGTTCCAGATAGATAAAATTAACCAATAAATGTATATCATTATCTACAATTAGTAATATACTTCCTGAATCTTTACCATAAAATCCAGTCAGATAATATATGTTTTCATCTTTTAAGATAATAAGATTTGAGGTTTTATGATTATTCTTGAGGGTAAATATTTTTTTTATTCTTGAATCATAATATTTTCTTTCAGATATAATATTCATATTTTACTATCAATCAGCGATAATTTCCTGCCAGTTTATAGTAGTAATCATCTTCTCACCAAATCCTGGCACCCCCGCAGTCAAAGCTTCTTCAATACCTGCTTCATAGTGTATTTCCGTATTCTGGCCTAATACCAGAGAACGGGAAACAGTACTACCCTTTAAAAAAGTATTTGTTTTAGTCTCAACTTCAATATTTGCAATCAGCATAGCTGCTGCTTTTGGATCGTCATACGTACCGCCTTTTGCATTGGTTAAATTAAGATCAATATTATTCTGAGATATCAGAACCATTAAATCAATGGATGGGAAATTATTCATATTTTCCGGAATAAATTGAGCTCCAATAGTTATATTCCCGGTAGATATTAAATTCGCATTACCGGAATATTTTATAGTATATTTACCATCTCCAATATCAATATCACAGTATACTACTATGCTGCCGTTTATTTCCAGTACCCCGTCGTTATTAAATTTTAAAAAACCTTCATAGCCATCCACAATTGCTTCTCCATCTACCTTAATTTACTCATCTCCAATAAATAAATTTCTGTTTTCTGAAGGAGACCCTATAACCAGTGCCCCTTATCAGAACTACTGTAATTATAGAGATAATCACTATAGCTACTATTACTTCAACAAGAGAAAAGCCTTTCTCTTGTTTTAAAGTACAGTTTCCTCTATTACTATTTCTTTTAACTAAAGCTATTTCTTTTAACTAAATAAAAAATTTTATTAAACATATTTATCCATAATATCTTTTTTATATACCAATTATATAATGCAAAGCCATCTTATATACATCCTGTCCAAATCCTATTATAATCCCGGATGCTACAGGCGATATTACTGATTCAGCCCTCCAATATTCTCTGTTAAAAATATTAGAAATATGCACTTCAATAGTGGGAATTTTACTGGCAGATATTGCGTCATGTATTCCATAACTATAATGAGTAAGTGCACCAGGATTGATTATTATAAAATCAGTATTTCCGATACACTCGTGAATTTTATCAATAATCTCTCCTTCATGATTGGATTGGAAATATAAGAGTTCTACTTTACCCGCTGCCAGCTCATCCAGTTCTTTTTTTATTTCATCAAATCCTTTGCTGCCATATATTTTTTCCTCTCTTTGCCCTAATAGATTTAAATTAGGGCCATTGATTATAATAACCTTCTTCATTTTTACCAATCCTCCAAATATTTAAAATTTACAAAATATATTGTTTGTATTGCATTAATTAATATTATATTTAATTTTTTCTTTATATATATTTATACATAATTGTAAATACTTTTTTTAATATTATCAAAAACTACACTTTTTTCTACATTATAATAGAAAACAGGTTTATTTATCCCTTTAAGCAGTACAAATTTATTTTGTGCTGCTTTAAATTTTTTATCATATTTCAATGCACTGGTAATTTTTTCTACATTTATTTTCGGTATCCTGTATGGCAATTTCAACTTTTTATATAGTTCCAGAACCACACTTCTAATATCCTCGTTGATCAAACCCAGAGAAATTGAAATATCAATTGCAATTATCATTCCTATGCTAATCGCCATCCCATGATTGATTTCTCTTAAGTTAAACGCATTCTCAATACAATGTCCTATGGTATGCCCAAAATTAAGCATATTCCTGTAATCCAGATCGAATTCATCTTTCTCAACCACTCTTGTTTTTATATAACAACAATTATAAATAATATCTTTAAAAACCTCTGTTTTAATTAACCTGAATAGTCTGTCATCCTTTTTATCTTCTACATTTTCCGACAGTTTTTCCAGTATTTTCTTTTTGAAAACTAATCCATACTTTACAATTTCGCCCAGACCATTAATGATCTGGTCTTCATCTAAGGTATAATTTAAAGTTGGATCAATGACTATCATATGCGGTTGATAAAAACTGCCAATTACGTTCTTTATATTATTATAATTAACAACAACTTTCCCACCTATGCTGCTGTCGACCTGACCGATAATAGTTGTTGGGTAGTGTATAAGTTTTACCCCCCTGTAAAAAGTCGAAGCTGCAAAGCCAGCCAGATCGCCTATCACACCGCCCCCAAATGCAATTATAATATCATTTCTATGTATATTAAAATCAATAAGCTTCCTATATGTATAATCAGCGCTTTTTAAATTTTTATATTCTTCGCCATCCTGAATAATTACAATCTCATAAGGTAAAGAGCACTCTTTTAAGGTATTCTTTATTTTATCCTCATATATGCCAAATACTTTATTATTTGTTATCAGCACTATTTTTTCAGAATCTTTAAAATTCTCTTTAATCAGCAGCGGAAAATATTCGGATATTTTAGAACTTATATATATAGGATAATGTCTAAGTTTAGTTTTAGCAGTAATGATTCTCATCTATTTTTGCACTTTAAGCCTGGTTATTATCTCATTTGAAGTTTGCTCAGGGTCATTTTTATCATTATTTACAACTATATCCGCATATTTCCTGTACAGGATATCTCTTTCTTTTATCATTTTTTCTATTACTTCCTTTTTATTTTCTACATCAATCAGCGGTCTGTTTTTGTCATCTCTAAGACGGCCAAGCGCACTCCGTGCAGTAATATTTAAATATATTACTATACTGTTATTTTTTATTATATGCATATTTTCTTTTCTTTTTACTATACCGCCCCCACAGGCAAAGACGCACTTTTTATTTTTATATATTTTCCCGGTAACCTTTGTTTCTGATTCCCTAAAATACTTTTCTCCATCTCTTTTAAAAATATCCCTTATTTCTCTTTCTTCGCTTAATTCAATTATTCTATCCAGATCAATAAATATAAATCTCAATTTTCCCGCCAGAATCTCTCCTACCGTACTTTTACCAGAGCCCATAAAACCTATAAGAGATATATTTTTAAAATCCATATATACAATATCAGACTTTTTCAAGATATCTTTTATAATTATTATAATTTTCTAAAATTTCATCTATATTATCTTTTCCAAATTTTTCCTGGATTGAATTCAAAATTTCCATAGATAACATTGCTTCGCCAACTATAGACGCGCTCGGCACCGCACATATATCTGATCTCTCTTTTAGACTTATTTCAATTTCTTTAGTCTTTATATTTACAGTATGCAAACCTTTAGCCGTAGTGGGTATTGGCTTCATTGAGGCTCCTACTATAACAGGCTCACCATTGGTCATTCCACCTTCTATTCCTCCTGCTCTATTAGTTTTTCTATAAAATCCATCACCACTCCTATAGTAGATTTCATCATGGAAAAGGGTTCCGGTTTTACCGGTCACATTAAAACCATCACCAATTTCAACAGCCTTTATAGCTGGGATACTCATAAATGATCCAGCTATTTTACCGTCGATCCTTCTGTCCCATTGTGAATATGAGCCCAATCCAGGAGGTACTCCTGTAGCAATAACTTTGAATTTGCCGCCAACGCTGTCTCCGTTCCTTTCAGCTTTAATTATCTCTTCTTTCATCTGTAAACTTATAGTTCTATCCGGACATCTTACCTCAGACTTATCAATTTCTTCTAATATATCATTATTTATCCTTATATCTTTACTAAAGACTGCTTTTCCAATCTGACTCACATAACTAAATACATTTATTCCCAGCAGTTTTAATACAATCTTTGCAAATCCACCTATGCATACTCTTACTGTAGTTTCCCTTGCGCTGCTTCTTTCTATTACGTCTCTTATATCATCCAGTCTATATTTTAAAAAACCAGATAAATCTGCATGTCCCGGTCTTGGATTCAATAATTTCTTTTCCAGATCTATATCCTTACTACCAGGAGGATTGATATTCATTACCTCTTTCCAATTATTCCAGTCCTTATTCTTAATTATAAAAGAAATTGGTGAACCTATACTTTTCCCTTTCCTGATTCCAGAAATTATCTCCAATTCATCCTTTTCTATAGACATCCTATTGCCCCTGCCAAAACCCTTCTGTCTTCTGGAGAGTTCATGATTTAAAAAATCTATATCAATTAAAACTCCGGAAGGATAGTCATCTATTATTCCTACAAGGCCCTTACCGTGAGATTCACCAGCAGTTAAAAATCTCAAAATATTGCACCCTTTCCTAATCATATGTAACTGTATCAATGAAAACAGTTAAATATTCATCACCTTTCAGTAAAACTACTGAAGTATCATTTATTGCCTGAACTAAATAAATATCATAAAAAGTATCTTTAAGTAAGTAAGAATAATCATTAATGCTTAGTTCCGCATATTCTATTCCATCCCTGGTATAGATTTTTTCTAATTTAAGTATATTCTTTTTCTCTTCTTCCTCATCCTTTATGTAAAATGGTTTAAATGGGTCCCTAACCGAAGCATCTATCAAATTAATTTCTTCTTCAATGTCATAACTTTTTTATCTGAAATTTTATATTTTTTCCAGATTTCTTTTAAACCATTGGCTAAAATTATGGGATTCTGTATTTCGCCTTTTATAATAGAATTAGGTGGCAATTCAGCTTTTACCATATTTTTTATAATAATGTCTTTTCTTGATCTCACCAGTTCAATAACAGATATTTTAGAAGAACTTAAATTTAATCCAACTGCTGACATAAAAAATCACTCTCTTTTACCTTAAAAAACTTATATACCATTTTAAAATATTATCACCCCAAAATAAAGATATAATACTCCCCAGCGATATAAAAGGTCCAAATGGTACTTCCTGCTTTAATTTCCCCTTTTTAATAGCAATAAATGAAAGACCGTATATTGAACCAGCCAGGAAACCTAAAAATAAAGCTGTTATTACATTTCTTACAAGAAATGCCCCTACCATTAAACTTAATTTGACGTCACCCATTCCCATGCCCTTCGGATATATCAAATGAATTATCAGCATAAATAAAAAGGCACCAATACAAAATGTCAGAGGCATCCACCAGATGGATAATTTGAAAAAAATATTGAAGGCTAATCCTATCAGAGTAAAAGGTAGTACTATTACATTTGGAATTATTCTAAAATCAATATCAATAAAAGATATTACTACGAGGACACTACAAAATATTATTCCTGTAACAGTCCATATAGTTAATCCAAAAAAAATATAATTGGCAAGGAATAATAGACCTGTTAGCATCTCTACTAACAGGCTGGTTACCGGTATTTTATTTTTGCAATACCTGCATCTTCCCCTGAGTATAATAAAGGATACTAAAGGTATGTTATCATAAAAAGCTATTTTTCTCTTACAGCTGGGGCAAAAAGAAGCTGGTTTAATAATAGATAACTTTCTGGGTACTCTATATATTACTACTTCTAAAAAGCTACCTGCAACCAGTCCAGATATTATAAATATTATACAAAAAATTACTTCTCTTATTTCCATTATAATTATTGCTTGTTTACTGCTATTTTTATTTTTTAACTATTAAATTATTTCCTATATTATCTAAAATCATATTTTTTATATAATCTGTTTGAGGTATTATATCAAACCAGACCTTAAAAGATAATGCTGCCTGATTTACCAGCATATCTATGCCGCTTATAACTATAGCTCCCTCTCTTTTGGCTTTTTTCAAAAACTCAGTCTCTACAGGTTTATAAACCATATCAAAAACAAATTTTCCTCTAAGATTCCAGCCGACAGGCACAGGAAGCATATTTTTATAAGATTCAATATCCATCCCCATTGGGGTACAATTTGCAATTAAATCAATTTCTTCTACTTTGGTGCCGATATCATTTATACTGGTTAAAACTTCTATTTTTTCACTGCCTATAATTTTGAAATTATTTATAATTTCGGCTCCCTTTTCTTTAATCTTGTCGTATACATATATTTTTTTAACCTGTTTTGTAAGTATTCCATAAATAGAACTTCTGGCTGAACCACCTGCTCCAATTACCAGACACTGTTTACCGGCCCATTTAAATTTTTTATCATCTAATGATTTTATAAAGCCACCTACATCGGTATTAAAGCCCATTGAAGTCCCGTCCTTCTGATTAAACTTTACTGTATTTACCGATTTTATAATTGAAGATACTGTGTCCAGTCTGTCAATTAATTTAAAGACCTCTTCCTTGTAAGGCATAGTTACATTTAATCCAATAAAACCTAATTTTTTTGCACCATTAAATGCTTCTTTAAGATTTTCATGCTTGAATTCAAATGCCAGATAAACTGCATCTTTTGAGTATTTGCTGATAAAATAATTCTGAATCTTCGGGGATAAGCTGTGCCTTACAGGATTACCAATAAGAGCTATTATTCTTGTGCTGGAGCTAATCATTTTATTTATATCTATTGCTATTATTAATTATTATATTATTACCGCTAAAATTTGATATCGAATATACTATATTTTTTACTATCTTTAATTTCTTCTATTTTTACATCTGTTACTACTGAAAACGCCGGACCTTTTTTTACCTCATTTATAAATTGCTTCAGGTCCTCCTCTTCTCCCTGACAGACTACTTCCACTTTGCCGTTAAATGTATTTCTCACATAACCGCTTATATCGTACTTGCTTGCTATAGATTCCACAAAATACCTGAAACCCACACCTTGAACTCTTCCGAACAGCACAACCTTATAAGTTTTAATATTTTCAATCATATATCTTTTAAATTAATTATTATAATATTACTAAAAATTTTTTATATTTTCAACTTCTTAAACTTTTAGAACTTTTATTATATTTTAAATCCATCATTCTCTAATTCTAAATATTGAAAACGGACTTAGTCTGCCCAGATCACATATAATAACCGAATCATTGGGATTGGCGCAGTTAGTCTCAGTACTATCCGATACCAATATTATCTTCCCTACCATAAATTTTTTAGGATTTTTATATGGCTGCAATATATCTATAACCTCTCCAACCTTGAACTGGTTCTTTACATTTATAATCGGGCCATTATATTTATTGCTAAAATCATGGTATATGCCTATAAACCTGTATTTTTTGATATAACCAACATTATCATTATCCTCAAGTTCACTCCTGTCCTTTAAAAACATAAAGCCTGAGGTAAAGTTACGGTTAGAGCATTTATCAAGCTCGCGGGTTAAATAAGATATTTTTTGATCTGTAAACTTATTCTGCATAATATAATCCAGCGCTCTCCTGTAAACCCAGGTTGTAAGACTTACATAATTTTCCGTCTTCATTCTCCCTTCTATCTTAAAAGCATCTACACCTATATCTACCAGTAACTTTAATTTAGGCAGCAGGCAGAGATCTCTTGAATTGTATATATAAGTTCCTTGGTTGTCCTGCTCGACCGGGAAAAATAAGTTTGCTCTTTCTTCTTCCATTAGATAATACTTCCACCTGCAGCTATGGGCGCATTCTCCTCTATTGGCATCACGACCGGTCATATATTTGCTCAACATACATCTCCCGGAATAGGATATACATAATGCCCCATGTATAAATATTTCAATCTCTATATTGGTTCTGTCTATGATATTTTTTAAATCAGAAAAATTTATTTCTCTTGCAAGATTTACCCTGCTTGCTCCAAGCTTTTCAAAAAAATTTACTCCCAGGTAGTTATTTATATTGGTCTGTGTGCTTATATGTATTCTTCTGCCCGGTAGAATTTCCTTTGCAAGTTCCAGTGCACCAAAATCAGATACAATGATACCATCCAGATTGATGCTTTTTAGTTTATTTAAATATTCTCTGAATCTGGTCAGTTCATGGTCATAAACTATAGAGTTTAAAGTAAAATATAATTTGACTCCATACTTATGTGCATACCGGACACCTTCTTCTAATTCTTCAATGCTAAAATTACCTCTGATGCTTCTTAGATTAAATTCCTTCCCACCCACATAAACAGCATCTGCTCCATAATTAACTGCATATTTTAGAATATTCAAATTATTGGCAGGTACTAAAAGCTCGGGTATTTTTTTATCTTTTAACATAATTTGATAGAATTACTTTTTTATAAACTTTGTAACTGATATGCCATCACCTATATCAAAAAAATAACTGCTGAAACTATCCGAATCTGTTATATATCTTATATATTCTTTAATTCCCTTTATGCTGTTTAAATCATGCCTGCCGGTTTCTTTTTTAAATATTTTATTTTTATAAAAAATATTATCAGCAATTATTAAAGCTCCAAAATCCAGCTTATTTTCTAAAGTTTTAATATACCGGGGATATTCATACTTTGCCGCATCAATGAATACCAGATCAAAATTACATTGTAGTTCCGGGATTAATTTTAAAGCATTTCCGGTTAAAAATTTAAATTGCTTTTTTGGAAATTTGCTCCTGATGAATCTTGTAGCTCTTTTTACCCTGTCATGATTCAAATCTATTCCTGTATAATACCCATCTTTTAAATTTTTAACCAGAAAATAAGATGAAAAACCAATTCCACATCCAATCTCCAGAATGTTCTTTGGACCGGTCAGAAGACAGATTATTTCCAGAAACCTTCCTGTAGTTACATCTATTATTGGTATTTTTTTTAAAGCTGCTTCCTTTTGTAAACCAGCTAATAATTTCTTCTCCAGATCTGCATTTTTCTTGAGACCGGCCAGCATTGTTTTTTCTTTAAGATAGGCCTGTAACTCTTTAATTTGTGTTATTTCTGTTTCTCTCATGTTCTTCCAGGGTGGAGGCAAATGAATGAGTATGTTTTTCACTATCAGTTACTACAAAATATAGATAGTCAACATCTGCAGGATTTAAAGCTGCTTCAATTGATGCCAGGCCGGGATTACAGATAGGGGTCGGGGGAAGACCTGCATACATATAAGTATTATATGGTGAATCAATTTCTTTATCTTCATTGGTCAAACCCTCATCCCATTTATCCAGGAAATAGCATAAGGTAGCGTCAATGTCCAGTTTCATATTTATATCCAGCCTGTTGTGAATAACTGCTGAAATCAAACTCCTTTCTTCCGGGTCATATGCTTCCTTCTCAATCATTGAAGCAATTTTTAATATATCATAACGTGTAAATCCTTTATCTTCAGTAAAGGAGTAGTCAAGGCTTCCGGTTTCAAACAGATACTGGGCAAGCATCATTTCAACTATGTTTCTTGCAGAATAATCTATTGTTATTTCTTCATAGGTTTTTGGAAATAAAAACCCTTCCAGGCTGGAAGCACCTTCTAAATAACTATAATTATAATTACTGATATCAACGGCCTCTTCCATACCCTTATATTCTACAAAAGGTATGTCTTGAGCTACCCTTTCAATAATCTCTTTTCTTGTAAAGCCTTCCGGAATAGTAAACTTGTAGGTCACCACTGGCGGGCCTGCTACTATTTTATCCAGAACCTTCTCATATTCAGAATTTGTTTCCAATGTATATATGCCGGGTATTAAACTTTTTTCCTTGCCTCTCTGTTCTACAAACAACCTGAAAAGAAAGGCATTATCAATTATTCCTTTTTCCTCCAGCAGGCTGGCAATTTCTTTTAAGATCATCCCCTCTTTTATTTCAAATTCAACTTCAACTCCTGCCGGAACAATCTCTTTTTCTTCTCCCCTGAAAAGACTGCATGAAACTAAATAAAAGGAAAGTAAAGGTATTACCAATAATATGATTACTAAATTTATCTTATTTATAAACTTATTATTTACTGCTTTCAATTTTCCTCTTTTGCATGTCCAAATAATCTTTTAGAATTATACCTGCTGAAAATTTATCAATTATCTTACTTTTAGATTTTTTCTTTAGGAGTTTTAATGGAATTTTTGTCGTATACCTTTCATCAATGTAATCAACTTCAATGCCTGTGCTCATTACTATATCTTCAACAAAGCTGGTCACCTTTTTTGCCTGAATGCCTATTTCACCCTTCAGGGTATATGGTATCCCCACTACTATTTTTTTAATCTTATATTCATTTATTAATTTTTGAAGTTTTTCCTTTACTTTTTTGTCATTATTAAATACTTCAAGCGGCGTAGATATGATTTCCAGTTTATCTGAAACTGCTATTCCTATTCTTTTATCTCCTATATCCAATCCCAGGATTCTCATTTTCCTTTCTTCAAGTATTTTAAAACTATGTCTCTTACAAAATCAATGGTACCGTCTAAAGAATAGGGATCTGAACCACCTAGCTGTGCGAAGTAAGGTTTCCCCCCGCCTCCTCCTTTTAACTTTTCACTGACTTCCCTGGCAATCTTACCACAATCTATTCCTTTCTTTACCAGATCCGCAGTAGCCTGAAGCAGCATAACCGGCTTATTACCTAAAATATTACCAAAAATAATAAAAGTATTTTTCCCTTCAAAGTAATTTTTTATCTCATCACCTACTATTCCCATACTTTTAATTTCTATAGTAGGAACCAGTTTTGAGTTTGAAAAATTGAAATCAATAATTTTTAAACTATTACTCCATGGGTCGTATTCAAATTTATTTATTATTTCCTTTTTTGCAATTTTTATCTGCAATAATGTCAGCTCTTCTTCCTTTTTCTTTATATTATCTTTAATGTCTTTTAAAGTATCCAATACCCTATTATCTTCCACCTCCAGGCTGGCAGAAATATTATTTAAAATTCTTTCTTTGGCTGCCAGATAATTATATGCATGCATACCAGTCGCTGCCTCAATTCTTCTTAAATTAGCACCAATACTGGTCTCCGTTATAATTTTAAATATACCTATATCTCCTGTTCTATTTACATGAATACCACCGCAAAGTTCTCTGCTATAGTTATTTATTTCTACCACTCTTACAAACTTACCATACTTTTCACCAAATAGAGATATGGCTCCTATTTCCTCTGCAAATTCTCTGGTAGTCTCGAAACATCTTACAGAATCATTATTCTGTATTTTTTCATTTATCATTCTTTCTACTTTTCTTAAGTCTTCTTCAGATGGCTCAGTGTAGATAGAATAGTCAAACCTGAACATATCTTCTCCTACAAAGGAACCTGATTGTTTTATTTCATTACCGAATACGTTTCTGAGGGCCCAATGAAGGAGGTGAGTTGTAGTATGATTTTTACTGATATTTATTCTACGGTTATAATCAACTTCTGCACTTACCTCATCACCCACTTCCAGTTCACCTTTTTTTACACTACCTTTATGGATATTAATACCTTCAACCGGAATCTTGCAGTCTGTAACAACAAAGAAATTGTCGCCTTTTCTAATAATTCCTTTATCTCCAATCTGACCACCTTTTTCTCCATAAAATGGAGTTTCCCTTAAAATTATTTCACCTTTTTCCCCTTCATATAACTTTGAGGTCAATTCCGTATTATCATTTTTATTAATTTTTATGATATTCTCTATTACCGTTTTTGCTTTACTCCTTTGATAACCAATAAACTCTACTTCCAGATTCTTATTTATTTTACGGTATATCCCCAGATTACTATCAATTTTTTTATCAAATAAAATCTTACTTTTAGATTTATCAGTATGTTCCTTTAAATATTCATTAAACTTTTCCATATTTAGTTTTAACTTGTTTTCATTTAATATTTCCCCGGTTAGTTCGACTGGAAAACCAAATGTATCATATAGCTTAAATGCATCTTCAGGATCAAGATATTCCTTATTATCTTTTTTAATTCTATTAATTTTCTGTATTAAAACCTTACTTCCTTCCTTTAATGTTTTTGTAAATCTTTTTTCTTCATCCCTTACTAACTTAAACGAAAACTCTTTTTTTTCTAAAAGTTCGGGATATATTTTTGAATATTCACTTACGATTACCTCACCGATTTCATTTAAAAAATAATCTTCAATCCCTATCATTTTTCCATATCTTACAGTTCTTCTAATTATTCTTCTTAGTATATAACCTCTCCCCTCGTTTGAAGGTGCCACACCATCAGAAATTAAAAAGTAAATTGCTCTTGTGTGATCGGCTATTATTCTTGTACTTTTATCAAATTCTAAACTAGCTTTTTTATCATTTTTATAACTGATTTTCTTCTCTGATATTTCTTCTATTTTTTTCATTATACTGTCAAACAAGGATGTTTTAAAAATAGATGGGTTTCCTTCTAAAACTGCTTTTATTCGCTCTAATCCCATACCGGTATCAATATTTTTCTGAGGGAGTTCATTATATTTTTTACCGTCAAAATTATACTGGGTAAAAACAAGATTCCATATTTCAAAAAATCTACTGCAACCACAATTGGGGTTGCAGCTATCTTTGCCACATCCATATTCTTTTCCAAAATCATAAAATATTTCAGAGCAGGGTCCGCATGGGCCAGTTTCTCCTGCAGGGCCCCAGAAATTTTCCTCTTTTCCAAATTTATATATTTTATCAGCGCTGATCCCATTTTCTTTCCAGTGCTCTATAGACTCCAGATCTGCCTGTATATCTTTATCACCCTTAAATACTGCAACAAGTAATTTTTCAAGAGGAATTTTTAAAGTATTTAAAATGAAATCCAGAGAATATTTTATTGCTTCCTCTTTAAAATAATCCCCAAATGAAAAATTGCCCAACATCTCAAAAAATGTAAGATGTTTGTCTGTATAACCTACCCTATCAATATCACTCGTTCTAAAGCATTTCTGTACTGTAGTAACTCTTTTTCCGGGAGGTTTTTTTATTCCTAAAAAATACGGTTTAAATTGCTGCATTCCGGCAGTAGTTAACAGCACACTGGGATCATCTACCGGTATCAGGCTTGATGAAGGTAAAATTAAATGATCATTTTTCTCAAAATAATTTAAAAATATCTTTCTTATATCCATAAGAATTAAAATCTGATTAATATTTGATAATAAAATGGATACCCCGCTTAGTCGTAACTATAGGAAGTTTTTTGCGCCCTGCACTCAGCAGGTGGATGCCTCCTGTCTGTTTTATAAGTCCCATTCAATCAATAATGGGCATTTACGCTGCAGTCAGAGTTTGGGCTTCCAATGTAACTTTGTTGGCACAAAAATTTAACTTTAGTCGCGATATAAACAGAGTACCCGGAATGATGCTATCATAATTAAATAGTTTATTCAATCAACCGGATTTTACTCAGGAAATCCTGTATTTTGCCATTATTTTTTCAAATTAACAATAACTGTTGACCTTGTGGTCAATACACCTTCTATCCTCGCCTTTAATGGCGGGGTTCTACGATACGGATGATAACTTTTTTAAAAAATAATTATTCTCTAAAATTTAAAATTAATTATTCCCTATCTTCTTCTATTATATTAATAAATACTTCTTTTAGTTGTTCATCTGTCACACTTGAAGGCGAGTCAGTAAGCATGCATACTGCAGATTGAGTCTTTGGAAAAGCTATTACCTCCCTGATGCTTTCAAGTTTCGCCAGTAACATAACCAGTCTGTCCATTCCCAAAGCTATACCACCGTGAGGCGGGGCACCATACTCTAATGCTCTGATAAGAAAACCAAAATTTTCTCTAATCCTCTTTTCATCCAGATTTAGTATTTTAAATACCCTTTTTTGTAAATTCACATCATTAATCCTTATAGAACCACCGCCTATTTCTTCTCCATTCAGTACTATATCATAAGCCAGAGAATTAACCTTTAAAGGTTCACTATCCAGGTAACCAGCTGTATTTTCATCTGGTTTGGTAAATGGATGATGCACCGGTTTTATTCTTTTCTCTTTTTCATCCCATTCAAATAATGGAAAATCATATACCCATACGAAACTGAATTTATTTTCCCTTATTAGTTTTAATTTGCATGCCAGATGCTTCCTTATCATACCAAGCGTCTGGCATGCAGTTATAAATTTATCAGCAACAATGAGCAGCAGATTTTTTTCTTTTAAGCTTAAAGCTTTAATTAAACCTTCCTTTTCTGTATTGGATAAAAACTTAGATATTGGAGATTGCAAATTCATATTTTCATCAATCCTAACCCATACCAGTCCACCGGCGCCACATTTCCTTGCCATCTCAACAAGATCGTCAAGCTCTTTTCTGGTAAAATCCGAAGAGTCACCGACTACAATACTTTTTATGCAGCCATTATTTTTTAATACGTCCTTGAAAATCTTAATTTCACTATTTATAAATAAGCCCGAAATATCTTTTATAGGAAGGTCAAATCTCAAATCAGGTTTATCTGTACCGTAGGTCTCTATACTATCTTTCCATCTAATCCTCTTAAAAGGCAGCTTTATCTTTTCATTAAATACCTCTTTAAAGATATGAGAAAATAGACCCTCCATTATTTCCATCACATCATCTGCCTCTACAAAAGTCATTTCCATATCTATCTGCGTAAACTCCGGCTGTCTGTCTGCTCTTAAATCTTCATCTCTAAAACATCTTGCAATCTGATAGCACCTATCAAATCCAGAAAACATTAAGATCTGCTTAAAAAGCTGTGGTGATTGTGGAAGAGCATAAAATTTACCCGGGTTCATTCTTGAAGGCACCAGAAAATCTCTGGCACCCTCTGGAGTACTTTTTGCCATTATTGGAGTCTCTATCTCCAAAAAACCTTTCGAGTTAAAATATTTTCTGGTTACATTTGTTACATTATGCCTTAACCTGATATTTTCCTGCATTTGCCTGGTTCTTAAATCAATATATCTGTACTTTAACCTTGTATTCTCTTCTACTTTATTTCTATCCTCAAGCATAAAAGGGGGAGTTTTTGATCTGCTAAAAATTTTAATATCTTTTACCACTATTTCCACTTCACCGGTCGGAATTGAGGGATTAATTGTATCTTTTGACCTCTTCCTGACTTTTCCGCTTATTTTAATAACATATTCATTACGGACATCTTTGGCTATAGTATAAGGATTTTTATTTATATTGGGATTAAAAACTAATTGGACAATACCAGAAAAATCCCTTAAATCTAAAAAAATTAACTTACCATGATCCCTTCTCCTGCTGACCCATCCGCTTAAAGTAACTTCTTTACCTGCAAATTCTTTATTTATCTCTCCGCATAAATTAGTCCTCATTCCGGTTTTAAAAACAGAATTAATCATAATCATTTGCTCCTATAATTTCTATGATCTTATCCTTTTGATTTTTCCAGTCAACTTTGTATTGCTTGAACTTTTTAATATCTTTTATAGTCAGGCTCCCGCTATTTATTTCATCTTCACCAATTATAATAATAAAATCATAATTATTATCTTTAGCCCATTTTATCTCTTTTTTCAAGTTCTTATTATTAAAATTAATATCACAGATCACTTCCATTTCTCTAAGATACTTTAGAATATCCAGAGAATAAATCTGACAATTTTTATTCATCGCTATCAAATAAACTCTGGATTTTCTGGCCAGTTTTGTAAACTTTAAATTTAATTGTTTCATAAGCATCATTGTCCTATCGATTCCTACTGCAAAGCCTGTAGCAGGAAGTTCCGGACCACCCAGTTGATTTATTAAATTATCATACCTTCCTCCACCGCCCAGAGCATTCTGTGCACTATACAGGTCCTCGGATATTATTTCAAATATGGTTTTAGTATAATAATCAAAACCTCTTACCAGATTTTTATCGGTCCTGTACTTTATTTTAAGGATTTTCAGGCACTTCAAAACTTCTTTAAAATTTTCCTTACACTCAGAACATAAATAAGAAGATACTTCTGGCGAACTGGCTAAAATGCTCCTGCAGCTATTTTTTTTACAGTCAAAAACCCTTAAGGGATTCTTTTCAAACCTATTCTGGCAATCACTGCATAATTTTCCCAGTTCAGGCTTTACATATTTTTTAAATTCCGCAAGAAATTTTTCCCTGCACCTGCTACACCCCATACTATTTACCAGAAGTATTAATTTTTTAAATCCCAATTTTATAAAAAACGAATTTAAAATCCAGATAACTTCAGCATCTATGACTGGATTATCTGTACCAATAGACTCTATTCCCAACTGCCAGAATTCCCTCATTCTTCCCTTTTGCGGTCTTTCGTATCTGAACATATTACCAATATAAAACAATTTAAGTGGCATATTTTCAGAGTATATTTTATTCTCAATAACAGCTCTTACAATTGATGCAGTGCCCTCAGGCCGTAGTGTCAATGATCTTCCTTTCCTATCCATAAAAGTATACATTTCCTTTTGTACGATATCAGTACCTTCACCAATACTTCTGCTGAAAACCTGAGTATATTCAAATGCAGGGGTTATTATTTCGCTGTAATTAAATATTTCAAATATTTTTCGGGCAGTATTTATAATGAAATTTCTATAATCTATATCTTCACCATAAATATCGGCTGTACCTCGGGGAGAAATTAATTTCAAAGTAAATCACCTTTTTCCTTCTTAGTACCTTCTCTTAAAAAACACTCCTCCAGATAATAGTTTGATTCCAGTTCATATTCAAGACTACTGCTCTGACCATGACCAGGATATATTATTAACTGCCTGTTCATTTTCTTTATTTTAGCCAGTGATTTTTTAATCTGCACCGTATTTCCTCCCGGTAAATCAGTGCGGCCTATTGCGCCTTTAAAAAGCAGGTCACCTGTAAAAAGATAATTTCCTGTCTTAAGTATTATACTCCCGGGAGTATGTCCGGGAGCATTAATAATTTTAATACCAAAATCAGCAAAATAGCTATAGTCAGCATCTTTTATTAAATTGTAAGTTTTTAATGATAATTCATTTTCACCAAAAAATGAAGAAAAATTCTTTTCAGGGTCCGTAATAATTGATTCTTCAAGTTCATGAATATAAAACGGAATTTTATAATTTAAAATTATATCACTAACTGCCCCAATGTGATCGTGATGTCCATGAGTATTTAATATAAAATCTGGTTTTATATTATATCCTTCAAGATATTTTTGAATGATATCAAAATCTGCACCCGGGTCTATAATTACATTTACCCCGTTCAAAGATAATATATAACAATTGACTTTAAAAAATCCTAATTCTAATCTTTTTAACTTCAATACCGGTCTTTACTTTCTAGGTAATATTCTAAACGCGTCGTAAACTGAATCTATCTCTTTTATATTGTTAATAACATCTTTTAGAATATATTTATTGCTAATTTCTATTAAAAATCTAAATTTAACATGACCGCTTTTATCAATTCTTAAAGAATTGGCTCTAAGTATATTCAAGTCATACTCACTTATAACATTAGTAATATCTCTCAGCAGTTTAGTTCTGTCCAGAGCTTCAATCTGTATTTCAGCATTAAATTTATAAGGAGCCTTTTTATCCCAGACGACTTCAATAAATCTTTGCTTTTCAGAACTCATTAAAGTGTTAACATTATTACAGTCACTCCTATGAACTGAAATCCCTTTCCCTCTTGTAATATAGCCCAAGATATTATCTCCTGGAACAGGATTACAGCACTTTGCAATAGTTATCAGCACTTCTTCCATACCACTGACTTTAATGCCGCTGCTTTCTTTTTTCTCAGCTTCCTTTTTGTGTATATCTTCAATAGTTAACTCTTTTTTAGGCTTTGTCTGGCTCAATTTTTTTACTATTTTGGTAAAAACGTGGTGCGCCGATATCTTATGTGAACCAATACCCCTGAACAGTGTGTCCACTTTCCCAAAATTCATCTCTTTTGCCACTTCTTCAAAAATTTCTGCTGGCACACTTTTAAAAGAAAGACTGTTTTTCCTTAAAATTTTTAACATTATATCTCTACCTGCATTATATGTTTCCTGTCTCTGCTCTTTACTGAACCATTGTTTTATCTTATTGCGTGCTCTCGAGGTTTTAACAACATTAAGCCAGTCTCTACTGGGCCCCTTTTTAGTTTTCGAAACTATAATTTCTACAATATCACCATTTCTCAGGACGGTCTCAATAGGAACCATATTTCCATTTATTTTTGAACCTATTGTGTTATGCCCAACATCAGTGTGTATCTGATATGCAAAATCAATAGTAGTAGCACCTCTGGGTAGATTTACTACTTTTCCTTTGGGAGTAAATACAAATACTTCTTCTTCAAATAAATCCAGTTTAAGTGATTCCATATAATCCCGAGGATCCTTTAATTCTTTTTGCCAGTCCAGTATTTGTCTGATCCATGCCACTCTTTTATCGAATTCGCTGGGTTTTTTAAACCTGCCTTCCTTATATTTATAGTGCGCAGCAATACCATATTCTGCAAATTTGTGCATCTCAAACGTTCTTATCTGTATTTCCAGAGGCTTACCCTTTGTTCCAATAACTGTGGTATGGAGAGATTGATACATATTAAATTTGGGATTGGCTATGAAGTCTTTAAACCTTCCTGGTACAGGTTTCCACAATGAATGTATTATTCCGAGGACAGCATAGCAGCTTTTAATATCATTTACTATAATTCTAATTGCAACTATGTCATAAATGTCTTCAAATTTTCTATTTTGTTTTGTAATTTTATTGTAAACACTATAATAAGTTTTAATTCTCCCGCTTATATCTGCTGATATTTTTACTTCCTTTAATTTTTTATTAACTATTTTTATTGCCTCATCAACTAATGATTTCCTTTCTTCCAGTTTTTCATTAAACATATCCTTTATTTTCTCGTACTCTTTCGGATACAGGTATTTAAAACTTAAATTTTCTAATTCTGATTTTATTTGATATATGCCTAATCTGTGGGCAATAGGCGCATAAACTTCCAGAGTTTCTATTGAATTTATACGTCTTTTTTCCTCATTTAGCGAGAATAGGGTCCCCATATTATGAAGCCTGTCAGCAAGCTTTACCAGTATTATTCTCACATCTTCAGACATTGCGATTATCATTTTTCTTATATTACTTACCTGCTGCTCTTCTTTGCTGGTAAAAACTATTTTATCTAATTTTGTAACCCCATTTATAATATTGGCAATCTTTTGCCCAAATTCTTTTTTAGCCATTTCCAGACTATAATCCGTATCTTCTATCACATCATGTAAAATTGCTGACACGATAGATACCTGATCCAGCTCAATATCCGCCAGTATTCCAGCTACTTCAAGAGGATGAACTACAAAAGGCTCACCAGATTTTCTATACTGGTTTTGATGATATTTTTTTGAAATCAGATAAGCCTTATGCAGCAACTCTTCGTCTACATCAGGATTGTAGGCTTTAATTTTTTTTACTAACTTATTATATATAAGATCAGTATTTATATTCTTAATTTTACTATTCAGTTCTAAACTCATCTTTCTTCATTTTTAATTAAAAAATTACTATTATTATAAAACATTTTCGGCTTCTCTAAAATAAGTCTAATATCACAAGTTGTATGGTCTTAAAATCACCCCAAATATTTTCTTCAATTTTGTATAATATATTAATCTTATTACCGGTTATTACCTTCTCTTTGACTCTTTTGTCTATTTTAAACATTATAGCATCAAATACCCTGCCGGATTGCTTGAGTTTTAACTTTACATGTCTTTCTTCCATTAAATAATAAAAATCTATAATAGTGCAGTTTCCTGTTGTAAAACTGGGTTCAGGATTACCTGCTCCAAAAGGTTCGAGTAAATTAATTTCGTTTAAAATTTTCTTATTTATATCTCTAAAGTTTAATTCCAGATCATAGGAAAATTTTTTTTGGGTATCTCTATCCTTAATATTTTTATCAGCAATTTCTAACATCTTCTTATAAAAAGTTTTAAAATTTAAAACATTCATACTTATCCCACAAGCATGTCTATGTCCCCCAAAATTCTCAAATAAATCACCAAGAGAAACAAGATTCCCGTATAAATCAAATTTATCGGTGCTTCTTCCGGAACCCTTTAGTTTCCCTTCTATTTCTTTAAATAAAATAGCAGGAATATTAAACCTTTTTACAATATCAGAAGCTACTATTCCCAGTACTCCCTCATTCCAGTTTTTTGATTTATCTATAAATATTTTCTTTTCCCTAACAATTTTATTAAAATCATTATTTTTAATTATTTCATTTAATATGACTTTTTGAATATTCTGTCTTTCTTCATTAAAAGAATTAAGGTCATTTATTATTTTATCTAAAATATCTCCTTCTTTACTTAAAAGATTAAAACTGCTTTCTGCATTTTTTATTCTTCCAGCCGCATTCAGTCTGGGAGCTATTATAAATCCTATGTCGTATTCACTTATATTTTTCTTATCCTTTATTACTGCGTTTATCATTTTTTTAAGGCCGGGGTTGACAGTTTTATTAAGCATTTTAAGACCTTTTTTAACCATTACCCTGTTTTCATCAACCAGAGGCATTATGTCCGCAATAGTTGATATGGCAACAAGATCCAGGAGATTGGTCAGATAGTCTTTTTTAAATTTTTTCTTATAGTCCTCGTCCAGTTCACTCAAAATGCTTATAATAAATTTAAAAGTAACACCGGCACCACTTAAATGTTCGAATGGATATACAGAACCTTTAAGCCTGGGGTTAATTATTATATAATTCTCTTGCTTTAAATCAAAATCAACTGATTGGTTATGATGATCGCAAACTATTACATCAGGGCCCGGGCTATCTTGAATAAATTTTTGTACTTCTGCACTATTTGTGCCGCAATCAACACAGATCATCAAACTATACTTGCCACTTGCAGAAATCTTTTTATAAAAATCAAGTCTCAAATCATAACCTTCATTAAACCTGTCAGGGATATAGACCTCCGCATTTAAGTCTAACTTCTTCAGGAAGTTATATATAAGTGAAGCGCTGATAATTCCATCTGCGTCATAATCTCCGAATATTAATATATCTTCTTTTCTGTAGATTGCTTTTTTCATTCTCCCGGTACCTGTACTGATACCGGGAAGCATTCTAAAGTCATGCAATTGCTTTAAGGTTGGATTCAGAAAAGATATTATTTCTTCTTCGGTAATTATATTTCTACCAGCAAGTATATTTATTAAAGCCGGGCTATAACCGATTTTTGTTGTGAGTTTTTTACTGACTTTTTTATTTATTCTGCATTGCCAATTTGCAGGAAAATTTGTCATTGTTATTTCTTATACCTTGGAAACTTATTGTTCCACGCCACCAGAACAGGGCTGGCAAAAAATATAGATGAATACGTTCCGGTTATTATCCCTAGTGTAAGAGCAAAAGCAAAATCCTTTAATGCCACAGTTCCTAATATGAGAAGTAAAATTATCGGAATTAATGTAGTAAGAGAAGTATTTATGGATCTGGTTAAGGTTATATTTATTGAATCATTTACTACTTTAAAGTAACCTAATTTTCCAGCCATGGGAGTATTTTCTCTTATCCTGTCAAAAACAACAATGGTATCATTTAATGAATAACCTATAATGGTAAGTATCGCAGCAATAGTTGAAGTATTGATTTCACGGTTTAAAATGGCATATATCCCCACTGTAACCAACACATCATGAAATAGGGCCAGAATCGCTGTTGCCCCAAATCTGAATTCAAATCTAATCCATACATATATTAAAATTCCAATAACGCTTATACCCATAGCTATTAAAGCATATCTGGTTATTTGTTTACCAAAACCGGGGTCTACATCTCTATCCTGAAGCGGCGGTCTGTTTATTCCTATTTTTTCATTCAAGGAATTCAGCATTACATTTTTAGTTTCTTCATTAATAGGCGTTGTTCTTATTATAAACCTATCAGATTCTGTCCGCTGGAGCACAGCATTACCAAGGCCTATATCATTCATCACACTGCGCACTTCGGTAACATCCACATTTCTTGTAAATTCCACTTCCATCAGTGATCCGCCAAGAAAGTCTATTCCTAAATTAAAACTAGCTCCCCGGATTAAAAAACCTGCAATACCGGCTAGTATTACTGCCAGTGATACAATAAACCATATTTTCCTTTTTCCGATAAAGTTAAAATTATAATTCCTAAATCTCAAATACTACTCACTACTCCTTCTTCTAACCCCTAAAAACCCGGGTGTAGCCATCCTGGGGATTCCGGCCGTCATGAATATAATGGACCTGGTAAATAAAAGACTGACTACCATACTTATCACTACACCCAGACTCAATATAACTGCAAAACCTCTTATCGGACCAGTGCCAAACCTATATAATGCCGCTGCTGTAATTAAAGTGGTCACATTAGAATCAATAATAGTTCTGAGTGCATTCTTGAATCCGTCCCCAATTGCGATTCTTGGAGATTTAGCCTTTAATATCTCCTCTTTTATTCTTTCAAAAATAATTACATTTGCATCCACTGCCATGCCTATGGTTAATATGATTCCGGCAATTCCCGGAAGAGTTAGTACCGCACCGATAGCTGAGATTATACCCCAGAATATTATAATATAGATTATCAATCCCAAAGCAGAATAGAGCCCCAGGCCCTTATAATAAAAAAACATAAATACAACAATTAAAACAAATCCAGCTATTCCAGCATACAAACCTTTGTTTAAAGAATCCCTTCCAAGAGTAGGCCCGACAGTACTGCTTTCTTCTATCTGTAAATTTACCGGTAATGCCCCGGTTTGCAGTACAAGCTCAATACTTTTTGCTTCCTCTATGCTGTCTATACCGGTAATTTCTGCCTCCCCATTCGAGATGGCAACTCTTATATAGGGAGCGGATTTAATTTCCTCATCCAGTACTATAGCCAGATTCCTGCCAATATTTTCCGAGGTAATTTCTTCAAATATTTTTACACCTTCATCTTTAAAACTTAAGGCAACTCTTATATTCCCGTATGTGTCATATCCTGCTGCTACATTTGCCAGTTTATCTCCGGTCAGAAGAGCAGGTTCGGCCAATGTCGCGGCACCGGTTCTGGAATCAACCAGTATTTCTCCGACTTCACTTCCATCATTATAATCGATAAGAAGCAGTTCCCCGGTTCCAGGATCATAAATTATTTTTCCTATAACTTTTTCCGGATCAATATTAATATCTACGTTACTTTCAGAACCATCACCGGTGCTACTTCCTTCTACATCCGTTTCCTGATTATCCTCTCCACTGTATTTAACCAGCAACATTTCTTCACTTTCAGGATCACTTAATAATTCTCCATCTATTTCATACAGGTTTCCGCTAATCAATGCATTTATATCATCAACCAGTAAGACTTTTTCGGCGTCAGGATCAATTACTAACTCACCCTTTTCATAATCGAATTTTAAAGTGTCAAAGTTCTGGTTTTTTATAGAAATAAATGTTCCGGTAACCAATCTGAATTCAAGCTGGGCAGTTTTTCCTATAAGTTCTTCTGCTCTTTCAGACTCTTTTACACCGGGGAGCTGAATTATGATATTATTTGTATAATCCTTGGTAACCAGTGGTTCTGAAATGCCAAGCTTATCTATCCTATCCATTATAATAAGCATGGCTTTATCCAGGGATTGGGTGGTTACTTCTTCTCCGCCCCTCTCTGTAGGTTTTAAAATAATCTGGGTGCCGCCTTTAAGGTCAAGCCCCAGATTTATGGATTCTTTAAGGAGCCCCAGATTTATAGGTTTTTTAAGGAGCCCCAGATTTATAGGTTCTTTAAGTATATAATAAAGACTTATACCTATTATTGCTATAAATATTGCAATAATAGTTATATGAACTTTTTTATTTCTCATATTTTTTATTGACTTGCTTTCTTGGAAACAGCGCTCTTATTTATTTTTATATCAACACCACTGGCAATAGTCATTATAATTACATCTTCCCTGATATCTTTAATCCTGCCATGAATACCCCCTATGGTAACCACTTCATCGCCTCTTTGTAAGCTAGTCATCAGTTCCTGGGCTTTTTTAGATCTTGTCCTTTGTGGTCTTATAAGTAGAAAATAAAATGCCACCACTAGAATTGCCAGCCAGATCCATGTTCCATAGCTTGTAAATATATTGGCAAAACCACCAGGCTCTGCAGTTTGCGCTCCTTCAGTCGTTCCTCCTTCCTCTGTTGTTGTTAATGGAAGACAGGCAACTGCCGATAATCCTATACTTATTACCAGTATACTGATAATTAAAACGCTTATAATCCTTTTAGATAATCTCATATTCACCCCTTAAAAATTTTTTAAAAATCAAATATTACCATTATTAACTTTTTTAAAAATTTTGCAAATAAATAATTTATTTTATTTTTCATTTCTATTGTATTTATTTACAAAATCCAATCTGAAACTTTCAAAATCTCCTGATATTATAGCATCTCTTGATTGATTGACTAAATTAAAAATAAAATACAGATTATGAATTGTAAGAAGCACGCTTGATAGTATTTCTTTGCTTTTAAACAAATGTTTAATATATGATCTTGTGTAATTTCTGCAAGTATAGCAATTGCATTTTTCATCCAGTGGATTGAAATCACAAGTATATTTTTTATTTTTTATATTTATCCTTCCTACAGATGTAAAAGCACTGCCATTTCTGGAAATTCTTGTAGGCATTGCGCAATCAAACATATCTACTCCACTGCCTATAGCTTCCACTATTCCTACCGGGTCACCCAATCCCATAAAATATAGCGGTTTTTTATTATCCAAAAATTCAACAGTATAGTTTAAAATATCAATAGTTTGAGCTCTTTTTTCACCTACACTTAATCCACCTATTGCTATGCCGTCAAAGTCCATCCCGGATATGGATTGGGCACAAAATTTTCTTAAATTCTTTATAAATCCTCCCTGAACTATACCAAATATCCTGGCCTTTTCATCAAAATTTATTTTATTTTTTACCTTTAAAGAGACCTCCGCCCACTTAAGGGTTCTTTTAGCCGCATTAAGAGTATAGTTATAATCTTCATTAAAAGGGATGCATTCATCAAGAACCATAATAATATCCGAGCCTATCTGATACTGCATTTTTATTACATCTTCGGGAGTAAAAAAATGACTTGATCCATCTATGATTGATTTGAATTCCACCCCATTATCAACAATTTTTCTTATTTTGCTAAGGCTGAATACTTGAAATCCCCCACTGTCAGTCAAAATAGTCCTCGTCCAGTTCATAAATTTATGGAGCCCGCCTGCCTTTTTAATTACCTTAATTCCTGGCTGAAGATAAAGATGATACAGGTTTCCAAGTATGATTCCGCATCCTGCGTCATAAAGCTGCTCATTGGTAACTGCTTTAACTGTTGCTTTGGTGCCCACGGGCATAAATACCGGTGTCCTGATGATTCCTCTTTTTGTAGTCATTATTCCTGCCCTGGCAGATGACTTATTATCTTTTTTTATAACTTTGAAAAAAGCCATTTCTTTTCTAATTAAATTATTTCCTTCTTATATTATTTCGCGTTTAATTACTGCTTTCAGGCATTTTATAAAATTTATTGTTTTTTTAAAATTTAGTGGTTTTATTTACGATATTGAAAGCAGAATATAGCGACTTTAAAATCACTTTATCTTCTCTATTGAATTATACATAGATTACCCTTCATAATCTCTATATATTTAATATAAATATCTGTGGTAAAAACCTAAAGGATAATCTTATAAAAAGCCGTATTTATATATTTGAAGACTTCAAAAATATGTATAACTACATAATCAGATTATACTAAACTATAAACTTTATAATTAAAACCTATTTTACTATCGATTTCGTTGAATTTAACGATTCAAGCTTTTCAAAAAATTTAAACCTTTTTTCGGCTTCTTTTAAAATCATCAGCAGCATTTTACTGTATGATATATCTTTAATTTTAGCCATTTTGGCTAAATGACCATCCCAGCACCATCCCGGATTTGGGTTAACTTCTAACAACCTGGGCTCTTCCTTAGATGTTAGCCTCCAGTCCAATCGTGCATAATCTTTACACCCAAGTCTTTCAAACAACCTCAATGAACAATCAATAATAAATCTTTCAGTATTTGTCGTCAATTTAGCAGGAATAGATTTAATTTTCCAGTACGGTGAATCTTGCAGCCACTTTGCTTCATAACCGCAAATCCTGGGTAGTTCAGATGGCAGTTCTGAGTAATCCTCTTCTATTATTGGCAGGACTTTATAGGAATCAGGAAAATTTCCTATTATTCCTACACTCAAATCCTTTCCTGAAAGAAATTCTTCAATTAGAATAGGTTTATCGTATCCAAGTTTATCCCTTATTTCAGAAATTACATTTAAAGTTTTTTCAATACTATAGACCACATTTCTTTGGGTTATTCCGAAACTCGAATCACCAAAATTTGGTTTAATAATCATCGGGAAGTTAAAAGGAATTTCAAATGAAGTATCTCCAGGCTTTATAAAAAAAGCCTCCGGAATAGGAATTCCCATTTCCTCTGCAATACCCCTCACCAGTGATTTATCATAGCAATGAGCAAGGCATTGAGGTTCAGACCCGGTATATGGAATTCCTAGAATATCCAGCAGAGCTGGTACATGAAGTTCCTTTGTTGCGTCATTACAGTATCCCTCATCACAAAGATTAAATACAAAATCAATCTTTCCTTTTTCCTGTATTTTGATAAGATCTTTAATCATCGTCTCATGATTGGTAAGATAATGAAACTTGTAATTATAATTTTTTTCAATATCTCTTAAAGAATTTTTAAGCTGATCAATAGTATATAAATCATCATCATCAAACATATAAAACGGTTTTAAAATATCAATTTTATTTGGATCGCCCAATAGAACTACAATGTTTTTCAAATAAGGTTTTTTAGTTTTCACAGGTGTCCAATCCTTCTTTGCAATAGCTGAAATAATGATTCGCTTTTCAGTCATTCCAAGATCCTGATTTCTTTTTGAATCCGGTGTTATCGTACCATGTACAGTTATATTACTGAATCCTGCTTGCTTCAAGAATTCAATTATTTCCTTCTGAGTATAAAGCCTTTCAGCATAAAATTGATCTGTAATTACACCATTATCAACATCATTTACTATTTCCCTTGAAATTAAACGAGTTTTATCTAAAGATAATGAGCGCTCACGACAGACAAAATACTTTTTATTTATCCATTCCCATGATCTGGATTTAACATTTTCTTTTAAATAATTTCCGTCAGATACATCAATCAAAAACCGCCCCCAGGGTTTTAGCACTCTTAAAACTTCTTTAAGAACCAGCATATCTTCTTTAGCAGTTTCGAAATATCCAAAACTATTTCCTAAAATCATTACAACATTAAAAGTATCAGGAGAATAGGGCAGTTTTCTCGCATCACCTTCTCTAAACTTAATCATTAAGCTTTCCTTTTTTGCTCTCTGGATTAAGTAATGAGAACGGTCCAGCCCTTCAACATGCTTAAATCCTCTATTTGCCAGTTCAATACAATGCCGCCCTTGTCCACAACATAAATCTAATATTTTATCTTCCGGGGATAGATTTAGAACTTTTATAAATAAATCTATTTCTTTTTTGGTAATCTGTTTGTCATCTACAACGTCGCCATCAGTTTTTAAATAAGTTGAATTAAAAATATTTTTCCACCAATTCGGGTCCAGGTATTCTTCCAGATTGGATATTGGTCCAATTGTCTTTTTATAGGAATTAGAATTTATACTCTTTTGGGGAGGTTCGCAACTTGAAGAATCTCCTTTCATTTACTGCACTCCTTTTTTTTAAATTAATATTTTATTTAACTTTTTTCTTATATTAATACTTTCATTTTATTTGTAAACTAAAAATTTATAAGAATTATTTTTTTAATGTTTATCTTTTCTGGCATATTAGACGTCAAATGAAATAAAAGTTTTGTAATTAAAAAATTTTAAATCATCTTTTCACTTTTGGGAAACTATCCAAATATAGGACTTAAATTTTTATTTATTTAATTACTTTTTCTTTAGCCCCCTAATAAATCCCCCTCGCATTTTATCCAGCATATAGCTTGCTACAAAGGCACCAGGATCTTGTTTATAAATTAATTTGTTTAGTCTCGAGAGGCTTATATGGGTGCATACCACATTAATAACTTCTACCTCACCTTCTCTTCCAGCACCTTTATAACAGGTAAAACCAAAGCCCTCTTTCGAAAGTAGCTCTTTTATTTCTTCATTATGTTTTTTAGAAATAATATTTGTACTTATAAGATCGCGGATTAATTTTTCAGATATTAAAATACCTACTACCGTTCCTGCAGCAAAACCAGATCCATAAGCAAGTATCCCATAGATATTGTCAATATCTTTAATTATCCTAACTATTATTGATATAAAGATAGTAACTTCAATAAAACCTACAATTGCAGCAATGGTCTTTTTTCTTCTTACTATCATATTCACTCTAATAGTACCCAGGCTAACATCAATTATTCTTGCAAAAAAAATAATTGGTACCCACATCAGAGTATTAATCAAATCTTACCTCCAGGCTATATCATAATACTTGTAATTTTTGTTTTATATAAATAAAAATTTCATTATCAAAAAATAAAGGTAACATTATTACCAATATAATTAAAGCTATTTCTAGTATAATCATCCCGGTATTTAGATAATCCTCTATTACTTTAAAAAAGGTCTTAAATCTAATAAAGATTAGTCACTTTATTAGCATACAATCTCCAAAACTATAAAACCTGTAGTTATTCTTCTTTGCCTGTTCGTATGCATTTAGAATATTTTCCCTTCCAGCAAAGGCGGATACCATTACCAGTAGAGTTGATCTTGGTAGATGAAAGTTAGTAATCATCCGGTCTACAGCCTTAAAATTGAACCCGGGGTATATATAAATATCAGTAACCCCTCTATCCCATATTATTTTTCCATATCTGAACATCAAAGTTTCTAAAACTCTAACCGCAGTAGTACCTACCGCAATAATTTTTTTTCCCATTTCTTTTGACCGGTTGATCTTTTTAGCCTCGGATTCTCTTATATAATAATATTCACTATGCATTTTGTGTTCTTCGATTTCATTTGATGAAATAGGTCTGAAGGTATCCAGTCCTATATTCAAACCCACTTTTGCTAAAACGACTCCCTTATTTTTTATTTCTTTAATTAAATTTTCAGAAAAATGAAGCCCCGCAGTTGGCGCCGCAGAAGAACCTTCCCTTTCTGCATAAATAGTCTGGTAACGGGATTCATCTATATCCTTACATTTAATATACGAAGGTATCGGTATTCTGCCGTATTCATTTAAAATTTTCTCTGCAGATGTATTAAATTCCACAATAGCCTCACCGTAATCCAGTCTTGATATAACCAAAAAATAATATTTACCTATAATTACCTTGTCTGAGGTGTTGAGTCTTTTTGAAGGTTTAAGCAATACCAGATACTGATTGTCCTTTATTTTATTTAGAACAAAACATTCTATGTTGGCTCCTGTTTTTTCTTTTTTGCCAAGTAGTCTGCACCTGGTAACTTTGCTTTCATTTACAACTAGAACATCCTCGTTGTCGAAGTAATTCAAGATATTGTAAAAAATATCATGCTTTATATCACCCGTATGCCTGTCGAGTACCAGAAGTTTGGAATAATCTCTTCTCTGCAGCGGTCTTTGAGCTATAAATTTTTGGGGAAGCTCATAATCAAATAATTCAATCTTCATATCTTAAGTAAATAGTTAAAAGAGCTTGGGTTCATTTTCTTTTTTTACTCCCAGATATTTAAATGCCAGATTGGTGGCTACTCTGCCCTTTGAAGTTCTTTTTACAAATCCCAGCTGTATTAAATATGGTTCATAAACATCTTCAATAGTATCCACTTCTTCCCCTATTGATGCTGCTATAGTACCGACACCCACCGGTCCACCTTCGAACTTTGTAATCAGGATATTCAATATTTTCTTATCAACCACATCTAAACCCAACTTATCTATATCCAGTTTGCCAAGAGCTTTTTCGGCTATCTGGGTGTCTATTACACTATCGTTGTACATTAGAGCATAATCCCTTACTCTCCGGAGCAGTCTATTAGCAATCCTTGGTGTTCCCCTGCTCCTGCCTGCAATAACTTCGGCACCTTTTTCAGTTATCTTTATATCAAATATATCAGCTGATCTTCTAATAATCTTGACAATACTCTTTTTATCATAATAATCCAGCCTTAAATTTACTCCAAATCTATCCCGCAGCGGTGGAGCTACCAGCCCAATTCTGGTAGTAGCACCAATAATAGTAAAAGGCGCGATGTCAATTCTAATTGACTTTGCAGAAGGACCCTTTCCTATTATTATGTCCAGTTTATAGTCTTCCATAGCCGGGTACAGGATTTCTTCCACACTTCTGTTCAACCTATGAATCTCATCGACAAATAAAACATCAAAATTCTCTAAATTAGTCAATATAGCAGCCAGATCTCCTGCTCTTTCAATAGCCGGGCCGGAAGTAATCCTAAAACCAACCCCTAATTCATTTGCAATTATTTCTGCAAGACATGTTTTCCCCAGACCGGGTGGACCAGATAGGATCACATGATCCAGTGGTTCTTTTCTTTTTCTGGCAGATTTAATAAATATTAGAAGGTTTTCTATTATCTTTTCCTGACCTATAAATTCAGATATAGACCTGGGACGCAGACTCTTGTCCAGCTCAGTATCTACCTTTATATGTTTGGGATTTACATCATTATTTTCTTCATCATTATTTGTCATTTTACCTTTTTCACCCACCATTTTAATTAAATCTCCTTAAGAGCTATTTTTAGGATGTGCTCAATTTTTTCTTTCTTTATAACGTCAATACTTAATTTTGATATGGCTTTACTTATCTCTCTTGAATCGTAGCCCAGGGTCTTTAAAGCCTGTTCAACTTCATATATTTTTTCATTTTCCGCTAAACCTGCAAGCGCTGCTCTTTCCACTTTATATTCTTCCAGTTTATCTTTAAGTTCCAGAATCATTCTTTCAGCAAGTTTGAGGCCAATTCCGGGAATTCTTCTTAGCAGGTCAACTTCCCTGTTCGCAATTATTCTTTTAAGCTCCTGTCCGCTATAAATTGATAGAGAACTTAACGCTATTTTTATTGATATTCCTGAAACCCCCAGAAGCTTCAGAAAAAAATCTTTATCGTCGGTATCCGAAAAACCCACCAATTTTAATTCATCTTCTCTCACATGGGTATATATATCAAGTTCTACTTCCGAACCCTTTTCTGGTATCTTTTCAAAAGTCCTGCTTGAAATCAATACTTCAAATCCTATTCCCCCGGCTTGCACTATAAGGCTTGAAGGTGACTTTTTAATTATTTTTCCAAATATTTTTGCAATCATAGCCAGCCATCTGAATTATTTAAAAGTTTTAACCTTATCTTGAAACTTTTTATTATTAGCATGGCATACAGATATCGCCATTGCATCCCAGGCATCATCTTTTTTAGGGAAAAAGTTATCCTTAACTTTAAGTATTATTCCTAACATATATTTGATTTGTTTCTTAGTTGCTTTTCCATATCCAACAATAGCCTGTTTTACCTGTAAGGGAGTATATTCGTATATCTTCAAGTTGTTAATACTTCCAGCCAGTATTGATACTCCCCTTGCCTGACCTACATCCATAGCAGTTTTTACATTTATGCTAAAAAAGATTTCTTCAATAACCATGCAGTCAGGACAGTACTTTTTAATTAACTGGTTAATCCTTATATAAATCTCTTCTAATCTTTCACAAATGGGTTTGTTCTTTTTTGTAACGATGCAATCGCAAAATACGGGATAGTATTCCCCTTTTTCTACATCCAATATGCTTACCCCTGTAGTTTCCAATCCAGGATCTATCCCCAGTATTCTTATTCTATCAGTTGTCATTTTTAATTATCTATATTTCACTCAATATCTCATCAGATATTTCCAGGTTTGAATTTACATTCTGGACATCATCATGTTCATCCAATGCATTAATTAGTTTTAATGCTTTAACACTTTCCTCTTTTGATAATTTTATGGTAGATTTTGGTATAAGTCCTATTTCGCTTAATTTTATTTTTATATTATTTTTCTCAAGAGCTTCCTTGACCTTTATAAATTCCGTAGGAGGAACTTTAATTTCATATACATCATAATCTTCATCAATGTCTTCTGCTCCAATATCAATCACATTAAGCATAAATTCTTCTTCATCCTTTATTTCACTTTTCTCTACTATTATTACACCTTTCCTTTCAAACTGCCAGCTAACACTCCCGCTCTCACCAAGGGTTCCATTATATCTATTTAAAATATTTCTTATATCCGAAGCAGTTCTATTTTTGTTTTCGGTCATTACTTCAATTATTATAGCTATGCCTCCGGGACCATAGCCCTCATACAGAATACTCTCATAATTCTCTCCTTCTATCTCGCCTGTTCCCTTTTTAATTGCTCTTTCTATATTGTTTTGGGGCATATTAAATTCCTTAGCCTTTGCAATTGCATTGGCAAGAGCCATATTATCCCTGGGATCACCTCCACCTCCTTCTTTTACTGCAACAATAATATTCCTGCTGAGTTTCCCAAATATATTCCCCCGTTTTGCATCCTCTTTTGCCTTTTTATGCTTAATTGAATGCCATTTTGAATGCCCGGACATATCAATTATCTCCTTTAATATTTTTAATCATATTTATAAAATACCTGTGAATCCTTAAATCATCAGTCAACTCGGGATGAAAAGCACTTACCATAACATTATTATCCCTTACAAGCACTATCTCATCCTTAAGCTTTGCCAGTACCTCAACTTTCCTGCCTACACTTAAAATTTTTGGCGCCCTTATAAAAATAGATTTAAATTTCCCGCCATTTTTATTCTGATTAAAACTTATATCCAGCATTTCTTCAAAACTATCCACCTGTCGGCCATAAGCATTTCTCTGCACTTCAATATCTATATAGCCCAATCCCTTACTCTCTCCATGAATATTTTTCGCCAGTAAAATCAAGCCTGCACAGGTTCCAAATATAGGTTTACGGTCCCGGTAAAATTTATCAAGGCTTTCTTTGAATTTATATTTTTTAAGCAATTTATTTATAGTGGTGCTTTCACCGCCGGGAATAATAAGCCCATCAATATCTTTTAGCTGCTCCGGTAATCTTACTTCTGCTGCAGAAATCCCGCACTCTTTTAATCTGCTTATGTGCTCTTTGAATGCCCCTTGAAGTGAAAGTACACCTACTTTAATACTCATTGCTCCAGTCTTACCATCCTCTGTTGGAAATTATTTTCTCTTTTGTAAGTTCTGATACAGCAATCCCGCTCATTGGACTTCCCAGACCCCTGGAAACTTTTGCCAAAACCTCAGGATTATTATAATGAGTTGTTGCTTCAACAATAGCACGGGCCATTTTTAATGGATTTTCAGATTTGAAAATACCGGAACCTACAAATATACCCTCAGCACCAAGCTGCATTATCATAGCGGCATCAGCAGGAGTAGATATTCCACCAGCCGAGAAATTAACTACCGGTAATTTTTTATTCTTATACACATATAGTATCAGATCATAAGGAGCACCTAATTCTTTAGCAACAGTCATCAGTTCTTCTTTTGGCAGTGAAGAAATTCTTACTATCTCATCTTTTATGCTTCTCATATGTTTTACCGCTTCTATAACATCTCCGGTACCAGCTTCTCCTTTAGTTCTGATCATTGCAGCGCCTTCACCTATTCTTCTTAAAGCTTCACCTAAATTTGTGGCACCACAAACAAATGGAACTTTAAAATCCCATTTATTTATATGATATTTTTCATCTGCCGGAGTCAGGACTTCACTTTCATCTATATAATCAATTCCTATGGCTTCAAGTATTTGTGCTTCTGCAAAATGCCCTATTCTTACTTTTGCCATAACCGGAATAGAAACAGTATCCATGATTTTTAATATAATTTCAGGATCGGTCATTCTGGCTACACCTCCTGTTGCTCTGATATCAGCAGGTACTCTCTCCAGAGCCATTACTGATACTGCCCCTGCTTCCTCTGCAATTTTAGCCTGCTCGGGGGAGGTTACATCCATTATTACTCCACCTTTAAGCATCTGAGCAAGCCCTGCTTTTACCTTTAACGTTCCTTTCTCCATCTTTTTAAAACACCTCCAATTATTTTATTCCCACTCCTAAAGACATATTTTCAAGCCTCCTGATTCTTTCTTCTGTAGGAGGATGTGTATTAAACAAACTTTTAAACATAACCTTAGATTTCTCACCAATTGGATTGGCAATAAATAAATGTGCAGTTGCGCTACTGGCAGTTTTTACTTCACTATGCATACTGATTTTTTTAAGTGCATTTGCCAGCCCGGCAGGATACCTGGAAATTAAAGCTCCTGTTGAATCTGCCAGGAATTCCCTATTCCTGCTTATAGCAAGTCTTATTAAAGTAGCAATTATAGGAGACAATAATATAAGCAATATCCCTACTATTATTAAAATTAATGATAATATTCCGCCGCCTGAGCCTTTTGATGACCTTCTCCTGCTCCCGCCTCCAAAGATAAGGGACCTAAATATAATATTACTTATTATAGTAATCATTCCCACCATAACAACAACTATCGTTCCCAGTAGAATATCATAATTTTTTATATGAGATAATTCGTGCGAGATAACCCCTTTTAATTCTTCATCATTAAGATTATCAAGTAGACCCTGAGTAAAGACTATTACTCCTTTTTGGGGATTTCGCCCGGTTGCAAATGCATTCATACCTTTATCGCCTATTACATAAATTTTAGGTATAGGCAGTCCGGCAGCTATTGATAGTCCCTCTACCATATAATAGACTCTCGGGTTCTCTTCTCTGGATATAGGTCTGGCTCCGGTCAGGCTCAGTACAATTCTATCGCTATAATAATAACTTGAAAAACTCATGATAACTGCCAGTATAAGTGCAAATATCATAAGTATTATTGAATAGTTATTGCTAATGCCATAACGCCAGTCAAGATAATAGCCAATAGCAAATCCTACCAGAGTTATAAATATTATAAATCCAATTATTATAAATACGGTTTTTGCCCTGTTGCTGGCAATTTGTTCATACATTACTCAATCACACCTTTTTTTATAGAAAAATCACCTGTTATTAAAACTTTACTTTAACCGGTTCCCTGGCTGAAACTTCTTCTATCTCAAAATAATCTCTTGACAAGAAATTAAACATTCTGGCAAATATATTTCCAGGAAATGTTTGTATTCTGGTATTAAATTTCATAACCATATCATTGTAAAATTGTCTTGCATAAGCAATATTACTTTCAATGCCATTAAGCTGTTCCATTAATCTTAAAAAATGCTGGTCCGCTTTAAGGTTAGGATAATTTTCAGACAACGCAAATAACGACTTTAAGGTACCTGTTATCATATTTTCGGCTTTTGCCTGTTCTTTTACTGTTTTTGCATCAATACCCAATTTTCTGGCATTAATAACATTTTGCAGAGTTTCCCTTTCATGTTTGGCATATCCTTTCACTGTCTCCACCAGATTTGGTATTAAATCATATCTTTTCCTGAGCTGTACATCAATCTGATGCCATGAATTGTCAACTTTATTTCTTAAAGATACTATTAAATTATATATACCTATTCCAATAAAAAGCAGTATTATTATTATTCCTGCAATTATTGCTATAAGGGAAATTACTCCTGTTAACATAATGACCTCCTGACTATTTTGTTTTTCTTATTGTTGAACTTGAGATATTTTACATTTTACTGTATTAAAAATAAACAACTTTAGATTATATCATATAAATAATTGCAAAAATATAATCCTACTTCACGGCTAATTTCCTGGCTATAGACTGGTCAATATTGTTTTTTACACAAAAAAATTTTTATGGTATATTTCTCCTATTGCCTTAATTATATTTAATTGCTATCAAACAAAATCTGACGCTTTTTTTGGGGGGTGTTAATGAACGGTAAAAGTTGTTCTAATAATAAAGTTATCGGTCTTATTTCAGGAAATGGGGCCGGGAAAACCTCACTTGCAGAATGTTTCTTATATAATTCTAAAATTACTGATAGGCTGGGAACTATAGATGCGAAAAATACTGTTTCAGATTTCAGTCCACTGGAAACCAAAAAAGGATTTAGTATCAGTTCAAGCATACTTAATTACAAATGGAAAGATTCTAATATAAATCTAATAGACTGCCCTGGGTATATGGACTTTATAGGACAGACTCAGGCAGCAATTAAAATAATAGATAGTGCGCTTTTAGTTGTTGACACAAAATCAGGAGTGCAGGCTCCCACTGAATTGGTCATAGAGCTTCTGGCCAAAAATCCCAAACCGATGTTCTGTATACTTAATAAATTAGATCTGGAAAATATAGATTACTTTAAAGTTGTAGAAGATATAAAAAGTGAATATAATTTAAACCTTGTCCCCATAACTATCCCGGTTAATAGCGGAGAAAATTTCTCTAAAATTGTAGATATACTTCAGAACCAGGAATATGAGTATAAAGATAAAAATTTTAAAGGTAATAAGACCTCTGTAGATGAAAACATTAAAGATCAAATTGAAAGTCATCATAATGAACTAGTTGAATCTATAGTTGAAACAGATGACGTATTGATCAGTAAATACTTAGAAGGCGAAGAAATTGACGATAAGGTAATAAGTGAGGTATTTAAAAAAGCGGTAATAGCCGGAAAGGTAATTCCTGTATTTGCCATATCTTCAGGCAAGAATTTTGGTGTAGATATTTTAATGGACTATATAAATTCTCTTCTCCCTTCTGCTCTTGATATACCTTCTATTAAGGCAAAGGATTTAAACAAAGATTCTGAAATAGAAATAAAATCTTCGCCAGATGGTTCGCTGCTTGCATATGTTTTTAAGACCATGGCAGATCCTTACATAGGAAAGTTATCTATTTTTAGAATTTTTTCTGGAATCATTAAGATAAATGAAAACTACTACATATCCGGTCCAGAAAAAACATATAAATTTACAAATTTATTTAAGCTCCAGGGCAAAAGTCAGAGTGATATAAGCGAAGCTTCATGTGGAGATATTGTAGCTGTATCCAAAATTATGGATATTTCAAACGATGATACCATTTCAAGCCAGGATCAGCTATTAAAAATACCTGAAACAGAATATTTTTCCCCTACCTTGCCCAGAGCAGTTATACCCAGGAGTAAAGGAGATGAAGAGAAAATAAGCAGTGGCCTATCCAAATTAATACAGGAAGACCCCACCATAAGACAGGAATTAAATATAGAAGTACATCAAAACATTATCTGGGGTATGGGAGAACTGCATCTTTCAATATCCAGGGATAAATTAAAAGAAAAATTTGATGTCGATATTGATATACTAATACCAGATGTTGCTTATAAGGAAACAATAAGAAAAGATGCAAAAGCCGAATATAAATATAAAAAACAATCTGGCGGCAGGGGACAGTACGGACATGTTTTAATTGAAATCAAACCACTTGGTAGTGGCGGAGGTTTTGAATTTAAAAATAGTATTTTTGGTGGAGCAATTCCTAAAGGTTATATACCAGGAGTGGAAAAAGGTATCAGGGAAGCTCTACTAAAAGGAGTTCTTGCCGAATACCCTGTAGTAGATATTAGCGTAAATCTGTATGATGGGTCATATCATACCGTAGACTCGTCTGAGATGGCCTTTAAAATAGCAGCGTCTATGGCTTTTAAAAAAGGAATGCAGGAGGCTTCTCCGGTCATATTAGAACCTATTATGGAATTGGAAATTATAGTACCGGAGAAGTATATGGGTGATATAATCGGAGATATAAATGCAAAAAGAGGAAAAATTATTTCAATGACCCAAATTGAAAATAAAAAACAACTAATAAAAGCCACTGCCCCCCAATCTGAAACTTTCAACTATGCAATTGATCTAACATCTCTTACCCAGGGAAGGGGACGTTTTATTCAAAAATTTTCACATTATGAAGAATTACCTCCAAATTTAGCCCATAAGATAATAGAAGAAAGGAAAAAGCAAAAGGAATGAAGATAAAACATAAAATTTTTTTATTAGACAAATTTCCTTATATTTTGTTCGGTATAATTTTAATCTTTTCAATAATAGTTTTTTTTTCCGTTAGAAGCTGCATGCCGCTTAATTTCTTTTCTGGAGTACGGGAAGAAACTGAAGGTAAATCAGAATATTCTATATTTATATCTTCTCCAACAAATAATAAAACCTTTAGTTTTATAAATCAAAATGAAACTGTTCCTGTAGAGATAAAGGCAAAAGAAGTAGAAAATACAGATTATATTATAAAACTAATGGTTAATGACAATGAAATAAAATCATTTACTTCTCCGCCATATGAATTAAACTGGAATCCGGGAAGTTCCGGGCAGTATGAAATGACAGCGCAGCTTATAGATGATAGCGACAATATAATTACAAACTCAAACACAGTAAGTTTCACTGTACAATACGAGATTGAACCTGAAGAAAATATTGTTTTAAGTGTAGATATTGAGGAAAAGAAAAACGAGATCTTAAGCCAATCCCTTTTCAGGACCCAGAATACCATACCTACCGGAGTTCCTTTATTCTCCTATAAATGCTATATCCCCCCGGTTATAGACGGCAGCATCCAGGAATGGGATAAATTTGAGAGTTTTTCAGCTTTTGAACCAACCATTAAAAAAGAAAATTACACCACCCATACCGACATTTCGGGTACATTTTATTCCTGCTGGGATGATGATAATTTTTATTTTGCGGTACAGGTAGTTGATGATGTGTTCACCCAGAAGTATACAGGGAATCAGCTAAGCAAGGGCGATAGTATAACCATTGTATTCGATACCGAACTGGAAGAAGATATGCAGACATCATTTTATAGTGGTGACGATTATCAGATTGATTTCTCACCTGGCAATTTCTCCAATATACTTCCGGAAGCTTTTATGAGCTGGCCTCTTTCTAATGCACCACTCAGAGGTGTAACTGTTTTTCCCATAAAGCTGACAAATGGATATCTATTAGAAGCAAGCATCCCCTGGTATTATTTCCCAAACTACAATCCTAATGATAAGGATGTCCTGGGGTTTACCATTTCCGTGCTTGATACTGACAACCTGGACTCAACAGAGCTTGTAATCTCCTCCTCAAAGGTATTTAATTTTAACGATGTTTCCACACTGGGCGCTATCGCCCTTATAGATGCCGGGGATATACAGAGTATTGAAGAAGAGCCTGCTGGTGAGGGTGCTGATAAAAATGCTGATTAATACACTTACTAATTTTAAATGAATAGTCTATAAGCCGAGCTATAAACTAAAATTACTTAAAATATGTATCTATAATTTTATAAATATAAAGTTTCATAATTTTTTAGTAATTACTAAAAATATTTTTTATTTTTAACATTCTATGTGTTTTCTTTAAAAATGATTTTTGATATAAATATGATAATTAATAAAATAAAAATATAATAGAGGAATTAAATATGGAATCAGTTTTAGGATGGGGCACTCCAATTGGAATATCTATTCTTATTGTTGGTATTGGATTATTTATCTTTTTAATTAGTCTGGCTTCTAAGTTTTCAAAGAAAGATAAGTAACCATTCTTTTTAATCTAGATTGATTAAACACTAAATTTAATGTAGTCAGTTGCCAAGCTATAGCCTAAAATATCTCCTCTATTTCTTTTCAACTTCCTAATCTACGAATTGACGATTTATTTTATTTAAATGAATAGCATTAGATCTACAGGTATAGATTTAATCCAGATTAACCGTTAAAACCTTTCTTCAGCTTTGATATATTTATATACAACATCAATCAAATAATCTATCTTTTTTCTGGTTACCCAATAATGTGTAACAAATCGGAACTCACCCTGATAGGTTGGATTTATTTTAATTCCATGCTTGCTTAAAAACTCAACAAAATTTTTTTCATCAAAGCTTTTATCATTTGTTTTAAAAAACACCATATTTATATCCAGTCTATCTTTAAATATTTCGAATATTCCAATCTCCTCTAAACGGCTTGCAAGATATTTAGCGTTTTTGTGA
>Ga0307378_10000220_pt1 | contig 106868 bp, 80 predicted proteins | sample UN1MG_FD_202238 | JGI IMG/M metagenome (GOLD analysis project Ga0307378, IMG submission 202238) | Soil microbial communities from Risofladan, Vaasa, Finland - UN-1 | ecosystem: Environmental > Terrestrial > Soil > Coastal area > Acid sulfate soil | place: Finland: Risofladan, Vaasa | collected...
TGCATGGAGTAATAAAAATATTACACGGCCTGGAATATCCGATTTTCTGGCCCCATGGGGCCATGCTTAGAATTGACATGATTAAAGGTCACATTTATAGTAACATTCTTAGTTGAGGCAACAGGGAAGGGAAATTATAATTGACGCTGGTCATTGTTGAAAAGTACAAGTCTCGTATTCTCTTCGGTCTTAGTATTACTTCTACACTAGATAAAAGCAACATAATGACTGTTGTTGAGCCAAATGCTTCATGTAATTCTGATCGTATAGACCTTTTGCATGAGGCTCACAAACGTGGGTTTCGCACCTTTGTCATGTTCTGTCCACTTTTGCCCGGCATTGCTGATTCACTTGCTAAGATAAAAGAATTAATCGGTGTCGCTGTCGATTGTGGCGTTGAGGAAATTTTTGTTGAAGCAGTTAATCCAAGAGGGTGTGGACTCAAACTAACGTAGGAGGCATTGAAATCCAAAGGATATCACTATGAGGCTGCCCACGTTGATAGCATCCGCTACAAAGAAAACTGGTCGAGATATGCGACCCGGTTGATTAAGAATATTCAGAAGAGTGTTAGGCAGCTTTATGATATTCGGAAGCTTAGGTTCCTTTTATATCCAAGTAGACTGGAGTCTCAGGATATTGCTCGAATTAAACAGGATGATGCAGGCGTAATTTGGCTGGGCAAAAGTTGATTGTAGTTTTTGCGTAGAGCCGTGAAGAAAACGACATGAAAAAACGCTTATTAGAAAGCAATGACGGAAAATGGCCGGAAAGGCCCAGGAGCCTTCATGGATTGATGACACCTGTGGTTTTGCCTGATGGTAATGGAGGTTTTACACCTTGTCCAGAGTTGCTGACTGAGGATGAAGCGATTCGTTTTTTGAGGCTTGACACTGTCAATATCAAGGATCGGGCGGCAACGCTGAAAAGATACCGTAAGGATGGTCTATTGCGGGGTGTACAAATTAGTAAGAAGATATTCTATAAACGAACCGAGTTGGAGAACCTTATAGAGCGGTTGATGGAGAAAAATCCCCGATGATGTTTGGCTACGAAATAACCTTGTGGCAAAATTCAATTAGAGCAGGTATATTTATGGTTATGACTGCCAAAACGAAACTGTCAGGTCAGTTAAAGATGGCTATCCGCAGCTCTGGCAAGACCATCTATCGAATTGCCAAGGATTGTGAGATTGCCGAATCACATCTTCACTTCTTCCTAAAAGGTAAGAGGGGTTTAGGCATTGATAAAATTGACCGTCTGGCAGAATACCTACAGCTTGAGCTCCGAAAAAAAGCTTCAAAAAAGCCAAAAAAGACTTGACTTATGCTTACCTGTGAGTTAAGTATAAGTTAGTAAAATTGCGATTCCGGATTTTCTCGGAGATTCAAAGAAATTCTGTATGAGTTAGAAAATTCTTTTAGGAGAAACAAGATGATTAGGATTAGTTTAAGCAAACACAAACGAAAAGCGAAAACTGGAAAAACTTATATGTATTGGTATTTACGCTGGTTTAGCTCTGACGGTACACAACGTGGTCACTCCATTGGTAGGGTAGATGGTTCTAACAAACTCTCAAAACGACAAGCAGAATTGTTCAGCAGCCGCAAGGAGCAAGAACTGAATGAACACCCAGGAAGATGTGATGTTTCTCGTGCACCCGTGCTATCGGAATTCTTGGAAATGTATCTGGCCTCACGGGTATCGGAACTTAGACCTCGTACACTCCTCCTGCACCGACAGACCGCAAAGTATTTATTGGCTTATTTCAAAGATGGCCTTCGCATTGACCAAATCGTGAAGCCAGCAGCACGTGCTTTTAAAAGTGCCCTTGCCAACGGTGAGTTGAAATATGTGAGCAAGCGTCCGAAAGACTTAACGCCTCTGGGAGTCGACCTGCATATACGAAACGCCCGCACAATGTTTAACCGTGCTTTGGAGGATGTTTATATTCTTTACAATCCCTTTGAAAAGCTAAGCCACACTATAAGGGTGAAAAAGGACTGGCAATATGTTGGTATTGAAGAATTTTACCGCCTCTTAGATGCGTGCCCAAATCGGGGCTGGCAAATACTGTTAGCTCTTTGTAGGCTGGCGGGTCTGAGGCAGGCTGAGGCACTGGGTTTGACGTGGCGAGATGTTGATTGGCAGCATAATACTTTGACTATTTGGGCACAAAAGACGGACTATAGTAGGGTAGTTCCTGTTGTCCCTGAGTTGCTCCCATTACTCCGAGGAGTATTTGAAGCAGCACAAGAAGGGGAAACCAATGTTGTGACCGGCATAACCGTGCAGAATCTATGGCGTGATTTTCAGGTTATCCGTAGACGTGCTGGCCTTAAATCTTACAAAAAATGGTGCCATACTCTTCGTAAAAACCGAGAAGATGACTGGAACGAGAAATTTCCGTCTCATGTGGTTGCCGAATGGATGGGACACTCTCCAGAAGTGGCTCACAAACACTACTTGAGAGTTTACGACCGGAATGTCGAGGCTGCTACGGCCACGCCGATAGATGATAAACTTGCACAAAAACTTGCACAAAAACCTGAAAACAAAAGAGTTGACAAAGAGGGGCAAAATCGTATAGACTTATTACAAAAGAAGATACGAGCCTTTTTGCGGGCGTAATTCAGTGGTAGAATGTCAGCTTCCCAAGCTGGACGTCGAGGGTTCGAATCCCTTCGCCCGCTTTTTTCGTATCTTCATTTTTTTCAAGCTCTTATGACAAATCCAATTTTGCTTGTTTCTTTGGCTTCCGCCATTTGCGCCACAATATATTATGGTGTGGGTCATTAGTGGGTCACTCGAGTTACGTTTGACGTTTGCGTAATTGCCTCCATAGCCTTGCGGACATCTTCAACAAATTTGGGATGAATCCTCAGATAATATTGTCGTTTGGTGTGAATATCACTGTGCCCCGCCAACTCCTGAACAACGTGCATGGGCAATACTTCCGCCATATTCGTGCAGCAACTTTTCCGCATATCCTGCAAACTAAACTCCGGCAGATTTGTTGTACCGCAAATAGCTTGAAAATCTCACCAGACTTTATGCTTCTTGAGGCGACCACCTCGAGCGGGACCTTTTCAGTTCACAAACACATACATCTGACCTTCCTCAGCCGCTCTTAAACATTTTCAATGACAGTCGCGTCCTCACCGCCTGATTCTTGTTGGTTCTGTAGTTCGGATAGTGTATAATCATATAGCTACCTTGCCGGTTGTCTGGCAGGCAGAATGAGAGCATGACCGCTCAATGGCGAGTCGCCGCTAAATAAGAAAGGTGTATTTTGCCATAGGTGAAGGAGGCGAGACATGGTTCAGCGAAATGGTTTCACGCTCATCGAGCTGTTGGTCGTTATAGCGATCATTGCCATTCTCATGGCGATATTGATACCTACACTACATAGAGCCAGAGAGCAGGGACAGCGTGCCACGTGCTTGAGCAATGTCAAGCAGCTGACCCTTGCGTGGTTATTGTATGCGTATGAAAATGAGGATAAGATCGTCAACGGAAGCACCTTCTTCTCACGGCCGGGCGAGCCGGCCTGGATTGGCGCGCGTTGGCAGGTTGAAGGGACTGCTGAAGAGCTGCGCGAACACCTAAAAGACGGAATCCTCTACAAATACTGTGAGGAAGTAGATATTTTCAAATGTCCCACGGGGATTCGTGGAGAAGTGCTGACATACGCGATCGTTGATGCGATGAATGGCGCGACGAGCATACCGGGAACCAAGGACTTGATGATCAAGCGGTTAAGTCAGATTCGCAGGCCGGGTGAGCGGTTCGTATTTATCGATGAAGGCAGGATATCGCCCGACAGTTGGACCGTGTTCTACGACCAGGAAAGCTGGTGGGACCAGCCGATGGTTCGGCACGGGGACGGTACGAATTTCTCATTCGCCGACGGACATAGCGACTACTGGAAATGGAAAGACCCACGCACAGTACATCTTGCTAAAATGACAAATCCTCAGGCAAGCGATAGTGTACAACTGGGGAACCCGGATTTGCACGCGGTCCAGAAAGCAGCCTGGGGGAAGCTCGGCTACGAACCCAGCGATTAAGTTGATTACTCGTATGATCCTTACTATCCCGCCCTTACTTGTTTCTTGACACGGGATTATCTATTACGGCTGGGTGGACTTTGTGCTGTATAGTAGATTCAATGTCCTTTGGTTGCTTCAAATAAGTTACATGTATCCAGGCGGTCTTTCAGTCTGCTATATGTGCATAGTGCTCTGTCGCAGGTTTAAGTCTTGTTGCCCCGAGTTTCTATGTTGCTGGAAAACAAAGGGGCCTATACCAAATCACACAGTACAGGCCCCGAATTAATACGAATCTGCTATATCAACCACCATACAGTTCTAATTGCCAATTACATCACACGGCTTAGGGCGCCGGAGGATACAGACGAATATCGTCAAAGTACATCGTACCTGAACCACCGGCTACCGGATTGTTCCTGTTACCAAGGCCAAGGGAAATCGTATTGACATTGGCAAGGTTCACGCCCTGGTCTGCAAACGCCTGCAGGTCGATAGTCCACTCCGTCCAGGTAGTTATCTGTGCTGCATTCGGATTATCGTGATTGACCAACGCGCTGCCATTGAGAGCAACATACAAAGTCTCAGCAGCGTTAGCCGAATCGCCTCTTAACCAAATCGTCAGCGTGGTGACACCTTTCTCGGTCCAGTCACGCGGGTAAGTCAACGTCAAAGTTGCCTCAGAGTAACCAACACTGTTGTCGTAGTAAATTGGCAGCGACTGGTTGCCTCCGTGAACGATAGTTTGCTCGGCAAATGGAGGATTATCATAACCGACTAAAGAACCGTTTGCCGGGTCGTCGTATCCGTCCAACCATGCATTAAATATCCTGTTGCTATCGGCCTCGGCGGGGTCAAGGTCATTGTAAGATTCAAAATCGTCCACGATAAGGAAGTTAGCGGTCGTGAAGCTCCAGAGGATGCCTGTCCACGGACTGTCTGGGTTGGTGTTATTGGCCTCATCAATACGCCAGTAGTAGGTGGTATCCCACTCAAGCTTTCCGGGATCATAGCTCTCAGCACCAAGGTCCCCGGTGCCTTTATACTCCGGCGAACCGGTATCGGCATTGCGTACCGCATCTTTATCTGTGCCGAAATAGACCTCATGCGAAGCGGCATAGACTCCCGGCGACCAGCTAATAATCTGTGTCTGCTTTACATCCACAGCGCCATTAGACGGGTTCGGGTTCCCGACTGCGCCCTCAGTAGTAAAGCTCCAGACGTCGCCTTTATACGTCTCGACGGCATCGAACTCATCGACACGCCAGTAGTAAGTCTGAGCCAATTTAAATGTGTTGGGAGTATAGGTCGTAGCTCCCTGAGGAAGTCCCCCAGCGGCATTGTTGACATCGTCAAAATTGTCACCGAAGTACACGGCGCAGCGTAGCCGCAACCAAAAGTTCGTCTAAACAAAATGTTCTATAACCTATTGTAATTACAGATGATACAATCGCTTAAAACAAAAAACACGCATAAAAAACAAGAAGTTGAAGGATTGTATTACGTAGTTCAATACAGCACCGAAACCTGCCGTCCAGCTAAGAGTTACATCCAGGTCTACCAACTCGGCACTATTAGCAGGGTTTGGTGCATAGGCGGTCTTAGGTGGAATCGAAAAGCTCCAGACATCGCTTTTCCACGGACTATTCGGCTCGGTGTCATTGACCTCATCGATTCGCCAGTAGTAAGTCGTACCGGGGACAAGACCATCCGGATAAGGAAATCCGGGAAAGCCAACAACAAAAAACGTCGAGGTCTGGTTGCCCTGGAACGTGCTCTCTGCGCTGTCACTCACATCGTCGAAATTATCGCCGATATACACATCGTGCGAGACGGCAAGATCTCCCGGGCTCCAGTTCATGCTCACCCAGGTATCCTCAAGGTAGGCACCATCTTTCGGTACGGGGCCAAAGGCATACGGCCACGGCTCACCTGTCATGGCGCCCAGAATCTCGGCTTCAGACAGAGCATGATCGTACAGACGGAAGTCGTCGATCAGACCCGTGTATGGGTTCACACCGTTGTCGCCGGCACCAATGAAGAACCGATCCACTCCCACAATGGCCTGTGTAAAGCCGGTGCCGCTATACCAAAGCACGCCGTCAAGGTAGATCTCCTTGTCACCGGTATCCGCATTCTTTAAGAACGTCCAGTGACGCCACTGCCCCTTGTACTCGTTCTCCGCGGCCGCCTTGTTGATTCTCTCCCAGCCCGACGTTGTGTCAAAATAGACGCTTCCGTCCCAGGGGATATGACACCCTACCAGCCGCCCCGCCGCGTCCCCAGCGTAGAAGCCCCAGTTGTTACCTATCGTATCGCTCCCAAAGGCCCAAAAAGCAATGGTGAACTGCGTACTTATCGACGACCACGGATCCGGTCCAACACTAACGTACCCACCGCCCTCGAACCTCAGGGCCATGCCGTTCATGCCCCCCTCCCCTCCCATCGCCCCGGCATTCTCCAGGGTGCCGTCATTGCCGTTGCCACTGAAGTCATAGGCCGTCGTTCCGGAGCCCTCATCAAACTTCCACCAGCCGACGAGTTCTGCCCTGGCTGTGCCTGTCAGAGCCACACTCAAGACAAAAACAAAAGAAACCAGATAAATCAATTTTTTAGACATAATAATCCTCCTTTAAAAATATGGGTTGTTAATTGAGATGCAAAAACACTCACTTGCGAAACACAAAATTCTTGCCGCAATTATGTGCCTCGCATGATACATAATAACTCCTCCTCTATTCGTAAAATTACAAGAATTATGCCCACAGGAAGACCAGAAACCACAGATGCCCGACTGCACGAGCACAAGCTTCACTAATAATTTATACCAAATCAGCCACTTTCCCGTCAAGGAAAATCCCAGCAATCAAGGGCATGATATGCTCGAATGGCTTCACAGCAATCATTAGCTCTATTGATTATGAAGACATATCTTTCAGGAATTCTCAGACTGGTCTTACCAGCCAATCAGACCCAGTGAGCAGGATTGGCTCACATACGACCGATCTACAGCTTACCGGCTCGTTATCTGCCAATTCGACAAATGTTCATTTCATAACTTATTTGGGATCGGTGAGTTATAGAAAACATATAATTTGTAAACATTTTCAATAACCTATTCACTTGAATTTCATATCAGCGTCGCCTTGTCCACGAAGGCGGCTGAGAATGGTATCAGCTCTGTATATAAAGCCCATGCTTCCGGGGCGAAAAACAAAGAACAGATGAGACTGGCAGACCGCTTTTTCGGCCAGAAACAAGGATCGTGCGAATGGCGAACTATTTGTTCGGGAGTCTCTAACCTTCTCTTTACTTTGCTGCTTTTTATCGATGTTAAAGCCAAGCAGTGACCGGGAGATGGCGAAAGACCTCCTGTTTCTGGGAGGCTTTCCGAGAGTTGGCAATTGTGCGTAAATGATTGTAAATAAACAAGAACAGAATTTTCGTTAGGCACAACTATCGTTTTTTATCCATTAATATGCTATAATAGTAGTATCTATTTGGGGGAAATGAGAAAGAAGGGTAAATAAGAATCATAATGAGGTTTAGGATGAGGATCGGATCAGTACCTTTAGTTGTTGTTTTATTTCTGATGTTATGCTTCGGTCTTAGTGCAACTGTAGCCGAGCTGCGTGCCCAACCATCAGCGAATGCTGGCCTTGACCGGCCTGTTGAAGGCTACCTGTCGTCTCCTGCCGCCGGCCAATTAAACGTGGACGAGGAGGACGAAGTTGTACAGGACGTCGAGTTCAGTGTCGAGCGTGGATTCTATGACGCGGCGTTCCAGTTGACGCTCTCCACACCAACGCCCGCAGCGGGGATACGTTACACCCTGGATGGCTCGACACCGACGTCGACCAGGGATATTGTCTATAAGGGGCCTCTTATTGTCGATGGTACGACTGTCATCCGGGCCGTTGCTTATAAGTCGAACTATCTGAATTCAAATGTTGGTACGAGGACCTATATCTTCGTCAATGACGTTATAAAACAATCACCTAACGGCCAGGCCCCGGGGCCCGGTTGGCCAACACGCAGTGTTAACGGCCAGACCATCGATTACGGCATGGACCGGGATATCGTTAATAATACCCGGTGGGCCGGCCTGGTCAAAGATGCCTTACTCGATATCCCGACAATCTCGTTGGTTACGGATCTGGCAAACCTCTTCAGCCCATCCAAGGGCATCTACGTGAATGCTCGTAACGACGGCCGGGATTGGGAACGGCGCACGTCTGTCGAGTTAATCCATCCGGACGGTACACCGGGATTCGGAGTTGACGCGGGCCTGCGCATCCGCGGGGCATTCAGCCGAAGTGGTGATAACCCCAAGCATGCTTTTCGCCTGTTTTTTCGCACAGAATACGGGGCGGGAAAGCTCCGGTACCCGCTGTTCGGCGGCGAGGGAGTGGACGAGTTCGACAAAATCGATTTGCGTACCAGCCAGAACAACTCATGGTCGTACGAGGGCAGCTCCCAAAACACGCTCATTCGGGACGTCTTCTCCCGCGACGTGCAGCGTGACATGGGCCAGCCGTACACCCGCAGCCGATACTACCATCTTTATCTTAACGGACATTACTGGGGTCTCTACCAGACGCAAGAACGGGCCGATGCCGATTTCGCCGAGTCATACCTGGGCGGGGATAAAGAAGAGTACGATGTGGTCAAGAACGACTCATCGGGCTCACGCGCCCTGCATGCCACTGACGGAACAATAGATGCATATCGACGGCTGTACAACGCTGCGGTCGCCGGCTTCACCTCCGACGCGGCCTACCTTGCCGTGCAGGGTCTTCGCCCTGACGGGACGCCGGATCCAACCGGTGAAAGACTGCTTGAACCCGAGAACCTGATAGACTATATGATCTGCACATACTATACAGGTGACCCCGATGCGCCGGTGAGTTGCTGGGCCCACTTCTCGAACAATGTGTTCGCCATATACAATCGCGTCCGGCCCCAGGGATTCACGTGGTACCGGCACGATGCCGAGCACTCCCTGGGGGCCAATGGCGGGCTCAGCGAAGGACGGCTCTTGACCGATCCTACGGATAGATTGATCGGTCAGCAGTGGCGTCATTTTAATCCGGCCTGGCTCCATTTGCGCCTGACCGCCCATCCGGAATATCTAATGCAGTTCGCCGACCGGGTGAACAAGTATTTCTGGAACGGCGGACCGTTGACAGCGGCGCCGAATATCCAGCGGTGGATGGCCCGTGCAGACCAGATTGATCTGGCGATCATTGCCGAGTCGGCCCGATGGGGCGACGCCAAAAGACATCCCCCGCGCACCAAGGACGATTGGGAGGGTCAGAACAACTACATGATCAACACTTTCTTCCCGGGGCGGACCCAGATCGTCATTGACCAGATGCGCTCAGTGAACATGTTCCCGGATTTGGCACTGGTGTCGTTTAACCAGCACGGCGGAGAGGTGATACCAGGATTCGAATTACTAATGTCACAGAGCAACGGCAAACCAGGAACGATTTATTACACGCTGGACGGATCCGATCCGCGCCTGTGGGGCGGTGAGCTCAATCCGGATGCAGCGATCTTTGAGGATGACACCACCGGCATGACATTAATCAGCCGGGGGTCGAACTGGCTGTACAAGGACGATGGTTCGAACCAGGGCACTGCCTGGCGCTACCTGAACTTCAACGACGACCGTTGGAAGGAGGGACAATCGCAATTAGGTTACGGGGACGGAGACGAGGCCACCATAGTTGGTTATGGACCCAGTTCTAACAACAAATATGCCACAACCTACTTCCGGCACGTTTTCCATGTCGAAGATGCCTCCAACTTTACCGAGCTGACACTCGATATCGTGCGGGACGACGGCGCGATCGTATACATAAACGGTGTGGAGGCCACCCCACGTATCAATATGCCCAGCGGTAATATCAACTATCTGACCCGGGCCGCGGGTACTGGTGTTCCGGTGGGCGGGGCCGACGAGTCCACGTTCTATATGTACGATATTAATCCGGAGATGCTGGTGGATGGTTCCAACATCATCGCCGTTGAAATCCATCAGGTCAGTGGTACCAGCACGGACATAAGCTTCGACCTGGAGCTGGTCGGTAAGATTGCCGGCTCTGCCTCGGCGCCGATAATACTGGACCATACCACTACGGTCAAGGCCCGTGTGCACAATGCCCGCCGGTGGGGCGCCCTGACCGAAGGCCGGTTCACAGTTGGATTAGAGGGATTGGTAATCAATGAATTCATGGCCTCCAATCACATGACACTCGAAGATCCCGATAAGCCCGGTGAATTTCCCGACTGGATCGAGATCTACAACGGTACGTCCGGCACGATCGATCTCGAAGGCATGTACCTAACCGACGATCTGCAAGACCTGACCAAGTGGCAGATTGGCGCGGGAGTAAGCATTGATCCCGGCCAATACCTCATATTCTATGCCGACGACGATGGTACGCAGGGCGTCTTCTATACGAACTACAAACTCAACAGCAGCGGCGATTCCATTATACTGGTCGACAACGACGGTATAACGATCATCGACTCTATCATTTTCGACGCCCAGTTTGAGGACGTGTCCTACGGCCGATTCCCAGACGGAAATGATTCGTGGGGCTTTCAACTGAGCCCTACGCCCGGTTCGCCCAACCAGGCCGGACAAGGCCAATGAACAGATAATCCCGTCCCGTCTGCGACTGGCCGGGGCTTGTCTGGCTTTTCAAGAGTATCCGACTGATGTTTTTGAGTTACTCAACCTGCAGTATGGCCTTGATTTCGCTTAATGAAACTAAACCGGAAGAAGCCAGCTTTATTTTTCCTTCGGGGTCAATAAAGAAACTGCTCGGGATGGCATTTATGGTATTATACGGGCCCGGCAAAGTACCTGGGTCGATTAGGACTGTATAATTGAGCTTCGCCTGAGTGACAAAGCTTTTCACCAGGTCCGGTTCCTCATTTGATATGGCCAGCATTGCCAAATTGTCCTCGCTGACTGTTTTCCGTAGTTCGATTAAATCCGGGATTTCCTTCCGGCAGGGTGGACACCAGGTCGCCCAAAAAACAAGCAGAACCTTCTTGCCCTTGTAATCGCTCAGCTTGTGTTCTTTGCCGTCTAAGTCAGTTAAAGCAAAGTCCGGCGCCTGCTTGCCATACCAGGGTGTAAAAGCTGGGCCCCAGGTCCTTGCGGCCTGGATGATGTCATTAAGACTGGCCTTCGGGGCGGTGGTATGTGTGATGTCTATTGTTGCAGATTCGCTGGTAGTCTGGGCAACAGGCTCCGATGGCGTGGGTTCGGAGTTAGGTTGTTCAGTCTGGGATTGTTCGGCGGGCTGTTTTTTGCATCCCGGCCAGATTACTATTGACGCGAACATAATCGTAGAAACACTAACGCGCAGCCAAAAAGCTTTTTCTTTCTTTTGTTCGAACATTTTATGTTTCTCCTAAAAGTATAGTGGTTCAATAGTAATAATGTACCTTTTTTCTACTGTAACATCAAAACCAAAGTTCAAAAATTTATGATTTTGAGCGGCAAATACGGGTTTTACTTGAGTGGTAATGGTTCTTTGTCCACCTGAGTTTTACGGTCAGCCTGGATGTGAGCGATTTCATCGGCGGCGGCGTGGACCTGGTCTTTGCCAACGTGAAGCGCGAAATCTATTGTGAAAAGACGGCTTTGGTGCGGGGCAAGTTTGGGGACACGGCCGAACCTGCGCTCGATCGCTCTGTTGCGGGGAAAGCCGGTACCCGGCTCGAGGCCTGTTACATACCCGTCCTCGTATGCCACAGGATTTTTCCAGAGTGTGAAGAAAGGTAACTGCTCGATGGAAAAGGCCATTGATACGGCTTTGTCGGCTGCAGCGTTACGAAGTATGACCTTCGTCCGGTCGTTCTTGTCAGCCCAGAGCCGCAGACAGAAAACCTGTTCTGGAAATCCCGGCATCGGGGCACGGTATAGGTTGTAAGAGGAGACATCTGAGGCCGGATATTCGTTAATCGGCGTTACCTGACGCGCCGGAGCGACGAACTTTGCGCCTTTTTCCATCAGGGGTGTGCCGTAATTTGCGTGGTAAAGAATGCCGAACTCCTGCTCGACGGCGCTGCGGTTGGTTATCTTGTCCGCGATTCGGAGAGTATTGGAACCCGGCACAGTTGATACTTCTGACGATAGTTCGAGCTTTGGCCCGTGCATGCAGGTCTCATCGACCCTGCCGAGTATTCGGATACGATATGGTGCCTGGCGTTCAACAATCACTTCCACCTGCGATGCCGGGGTGTTTCCAATCTTGCCGTGCAGTGTTAAATCCATCGTTGCCTTTTGGCCTGTGTTGTCGATAAACTCGTCGGTGCCGGGCCCGCCGAAGAATTCCAGTCCGCACCGAACCATCCATTCGTTAAAGCCTTCCAGCCAGCCCAGACCCTGGCGTGTATGCTGGTTGATGTATTTCGGGTGAACTAAGCCCTTTACCGGCGAATCCCAGCCGAGACGCAAGTCTCCCATCTGCACCTGCTGGATGGACATCCCCCGCGTAGGAACTACCGTAAAGCGGAGCTTGCCGTTGTTGACGTCAATGACCTCGACACCCTCCTGTTTGCCTCCATGAAGAACATACTTGCGAACCGACCAGGAAACTGGACAATCCGGGGTAATATTACGACTTGTGATGTATAAGGTTTCTTTATAAATGTTTTGCTCGACGTCGGTGAGGACCTGACGAAAAGGTTCGACGGCCCGGATTGGTGAAATCCCCAAAGTTAAAAATATAATAGAAGCCCATCTCAACATTTCTGCACCACCTTTCTAAGTGAGTTTATCTGACAGTTCCATTTTGTTTGCCAATAGCGACTCAGGTGCCCCATTGCAAAGCTGCCTTTCAAGTGTAGCACATCGCGTTATTTGTGCAAGGGAGCATTTGCATTTGAAATTGGGTTTGTTTGGGTTTGAATTGGGTTTGTTTTGGCTTTGTTTTTTCATAGCTCTTAGCCGCATTTTCCTTTATAACCCTTTGTAAATACACACTTTGCATCAATTTCACCCTTTTGGCAATTGGGTTTGATTGGGTTTGAATTGGGTTTGTTTTGACCAAGTGTCCAATTGGATTTATTTTCATAATCTCTTGTTGAATAATAGTTTAAGTTCATTTGCAATCCGCCTACGGCGGACAAGATTGGGTTTGTTTTGCATAAAATGAGCTGATTTGTAGAGAGTCCTCGACAGATGTAGAGGGCCGAGGACAGAGGACAGAAGACAGATGACAGAGGACAGATGACAGACTACAGAATACAGGCGATTGATTATAAGTTTTTGTTGCATAAGGAGTTACCTGGTAGTTTGAAATCCGAAATTCTAAGCTCTAAATCCTAAACAAATCTAAATTACACAAATGTAAATGTTCAAAACCTTGTCTGGCTTGACAGATAATGCTTTTTGACGTGCATCTGCTGATACGAAAACGTGCGGTTCTCCACTATATCTACCGCCTGCCGGCGGTTTATGTTAGCCTGCTGGCCCCTAAGGGGCAGGCGAACATGGGAGTATTATACCATATTTATCGTTAAAAATCAAATGAAATCAAAGAAATTGTCCATTAGAGGGCTCTGTTTAGGATTCAAGGAGGGATTCTGAATTTTTCTTGCTTTTTTATGATATGGACGAACATAATTTCGTCAGTAGAAGAAGGATGGACAACATTGAGCAGACGGAAGACAGAATTAGTGGATTAGAGAATTATTTAATTGGAATGAATGGGCCCCGACCACAGGTGTCGGGGCTAAACAGTATTGAGATTGCTTCGGCCTAAAAGGCAGGCCTCGCAATGACATTTTATTTTGGATTCCTGCTCCTTCGACCCATTCGACTGCGCTCAGGGCAGGCTCTGCTCAGGACAAGTTTCGCAGGAATGACAATTGGTGGGGCAGAGCCGCCACCCTACGGCTTTTGAGGTTCAAATCGCATATAAGCCAGATCCCTCCACTTCACCCCCGTGCTTTCTTACGAAAGCAAGAACGGGGGGCTTCGGTCGGGATGACCCTTGACTGTGCAAGTGCCTTTTAGGTCTCTTTATTCAACTTAAGGTTTAACATCAGGAAAGATGCTGGTAAATTTCTCTTGTTTAGTATTTACTGTTCCCGGCAGCTACGCTACTATATGAGAAAGTTTTATTTTGTCCATTTTGTGTATTTAGGAGTCAGAAGATGAATCAAAAGAGAGTGCGTTTTAGCGAAATGATGGTTTTGATTGTTTTTGGAGTTTTGCTGTTAGTAAATGCAGGTGCGGCTTTGGCTGATATAAAGCTGCCTGCGGTAATAAGTGATAATATGGTTCTGCAGCGTAACAAAAAGGTCTCTATCTGGGGCTGGGCAGACCCGGGGGAGGAGGTTATGGTCAGCGTTAGCTGGCATCGTATGAGATGGGCGGTTACGGCAGGCGACAACGGCAAGTGGATGTTTAAGATGAATTCGCCGAAGATGGGCGGGCCTTACGAAATGACTATCAGCGGTAAGAATACTATAACGCTCAAAAATATTATGGTCGGTGAGGTCTGGGTCTGTTCAGGCCAGTCGAATATGCAAATGTCGGTGAAGTCTTCGGCTAATGCTGAGCAGGAGATTGCCGCAGCCGATTATCCTGACATTCGGTTGTTTACGGTTGAACGAAAAGTAGCTGAGCAGCCCCAGTCCGATTGTGTTGGTAACTGGACATTGTGCAGCCCGCAGACGGTCCCTGATTTTTCGGCGGCGGCCTATTATTTCGGCCGGGAGCTGCAAAAAGAACTTGATGTGCCGATTGGTTTAATTCATACATCCTGGGGCGGGACGCCGGCCGAGGCGTGGACAAGACGAGGAATACTCAAAGAAGAGAGTGATTTTGCGCCGATTTTGGAGCGGTATGATGATGCGGTTGCGAAATACCCGCAAGCGATGGAGGAATACGAGCAGAAGGTTGAAGAATGGAAGAAGGCGGCCGAAAAGGACAAGGCTGAAGGTGAGAGAACGGCACGCAGACCGAATGCACCGTTTGGGCCCGGTCATTATCAGTCGCCGTCAGGTTTGTATAATGCTATGATTGCTCCTCTGATTCCGTATGGGATTGGTGGGGCTATATGGTACCAGGGAGAGTCAAATGCCGGCCGGGCCTATCAGTATCGCAAGCTCTTTCCTGCAATGATTCAAAACTGGCGCAAAGATTGGGGGCAGAGTAAATTTCCTTTCCTTTTCGTGCAGCTGGCTAATTTTATGGCTGTAAAACCTGAGCCGGCTGACAGTGCCTGGGCGGAGCTGCGCGAGGCACAGTTGATGACATTGGCTTTGCCGAATACGGGGATGGCGGTGATTATAGACATCGGAGATGCTAACGATATACATCCAAAGAACAAGCAGGGTGTTGGTAAGCGATTGGCATTATGGGCTTTGGCCAGAAGCTACGGAAAAGAATTGGTGTATTCCGGGCCTATCTACAAATCGATGGAAATCGAGGGTGAGAAGATTATCCTGCACTTTGACCATGTTGGTGGAGGTCTTGTTGCCGGGTCAGACGGGCCATTGAAAGGATTCGGCATTGCCGGGGCGGACCGCAAGTTCGTTTGGGCCGATGCGAAGATAGATGGCGATAGCGTTGTGGTCAGCAGCGACGAAGTTTCCACGCCGGTTGCCGTGCGTTACGCCTGGGCGGACAATCCTGTATGCAATCTCTATAATGAGGAGGGGCTGCCGGCTTCTCCGTTCCGAACGGATGATTGGCCCGGTATTACCGTTGATAAAAAATAAGACCTCACAAGTCATTTTTTCCTTGGCTAATATTTATTCATACTTTTCGGAACCGACAGGACACGTTCAAGATTTTTGACCTGCGGCCGGCAAGCAAAATTCGTTTGACAAAACGGATTTTGAGATTAGCATAAGCTTTTTTGTAGCTGCGTCCCGCATTTGCTTTAGGCATATTTTTCGATAAGCACTTTTTAGTTTTTTGCTTTTCAGAGTGCGATAATGAATGAATTATTAGCGAACATTTTGGCACAGAGCGAACATTTCAATATTATACTGCTGATAGGAATTGCCATTTTCGCCGGGACGGTAGGGGCCAGGATAATCCAAAAACTTCACATCCCGCAGATAATCGGCTATATGGCTATTGGTATAATTCTCGGGCCCTTGCTGAAAATTATTTCGCCTCAGACCGTAGAGTCCCTCGAACCGTTCAACCTGTTCGCTCTGGGGATTATCGGCTTTTTAATCGGCGGTGAGCTGAAACGTGACATCTTTGTTAAATATGGCAGGCAGGTTGCCGCCATTTTGCTGTTCGAAGGTGGTGTGGCCTTTCTGCTGGTGGGGCTGGTTAGTTTTCTTACGCTTTGTTACTTCTATCACTGGCAAACTGCATTGGCGGTTGGGGTGGTGTTCGGCGCCATCTGTTCGGCCACAGACCCTGCTTCGACAGTAAACGTATTGTGGGAATATAAGGCGCGGGGGCCGCTTACGACAATGCTCACAGCAATTGTCGCGCTCGATGATGCGCTTGCCCTGATTCTGTACATCACCAGTATTAGTTTGGCGAGTTTTCTTACCGGCCATAAGGAAGCCGGTTTTTTGAGAATGATATTTCATTCGTTTTATGAAGTGATAGGCTCTTTAGGACTGGGGCTGGCGGCGGGGCTGATACTTCGATGGATTATAAGGCGGCTGGACGATGACGAGAAAACCCTGATTTTCACAATCAGCATTATTGTGCTTTCAATTGGTTTGGCGATGACTCTGGAGCTCGATGTTATTCTGTCGTCTATGGCTTGCGGTGTAACCTTAATAAACCTTTCACCTCGTCGAAGTCTAAGAAGTTTTGAGCTTATTCGCAGGTTTTCCCCGCCGATTTACGTTCTTTTTTTCGTTATCATCGGGGCCAGACTGAACGTCCGGATGACCGGGCAAATCTGGCTGCTGGCTGCTGTTTACATTATTTGCAGTATCGTTGGAAAAACAACAGGGTCATACTGGGGTGCCGCTTATTCCAAAGCTGTGCCGACCGTCAGAAAATATCTCGGCTTTTGCCTTTATCAACAGGGCACTATTGCAATCGCTTTATTGATTATGGCGAGCCAGCGATTTGAAGGTGAAATCCGGGATATGATGCTTTCGGTGATAATAGCAGGGTTATTTATTTTGCAGTTCATCGGTCCGGTATTTACCAAAGTCGGCATCAAGAAGGCCGGTGAAGTCGGGATGAATATTACCGAAGATGACCTTATCAGGAAATATAAGGTCAGGGACGTAATGGATACCGATGTGCCGGTCATGGAAGCAGGCCTGCCTTTGAGCGAGGTCATCAGGCTGGTAAGCAATACCGACAGTCTTTACTACTGTCTTGTTGACAACGCAGGCAAACTGACAGGTGCAATTACGCTGGAAGGCATCCGTAATACGTTCTCCACCCAGGAATTGAATGACTGGCTTGTGGCTCTGGATGTTGCGGAGCCTGTAATTGCGAAGGTCACGCCGGAGACGGCGCTGTCGGAGGCATTAGAGACTATCAGGCATCTGGACGTCGAGTTTCTGCCCGTTGTAACCTCCGCTGATAGTGATAAACATGTTGGGATATTGAGACAAAGGTCTGTTCGTCGCCGGCTCAGTGCGGAAGTTCTGGCCAAACAGAAAGAAGCTGATAATCTATAGTGGTTCTTAAAAGCTGGTTTGCTCGCCGGTTTTTTATTGCCGGGAACGAACTTTTAATAACGATGTGCATTATAATTCTAATTTTAAGCAGTGATTAAAGAAACTTTTTATTGAGGAACGGTTTCTTGGGATAAATAACGGGACTTTTCGGATAAATTTGCTCAGGTAGAGACTAAAGTATAGGAAATTCCAGAAAATGAAAATTGCTGATGTTCTAAGAGAAGAGTGTGTGGTTGTAAATGCGAAATTCGTCAAAAAAGCCGAGGTGCTGAGGGAAGTGGCGCGGACGGCCAAGAAGAGCGCGGTGTTGAGCAATGTCAGTGAACAGGAGATTCTCAAAGGTCTTGAGGCCCGTGAGTCATTGGGCTCGACAGGGGTCGGTAAGGGGATCGCTATTCCGCATTGCCGTCTGGAGTCTGTTTCTGACTTTGTTGTCGGATTAATTACGGTGCCTTCAGGCGTTGATTTTAAGGCTTTGGATAAGCAAAAAGTCAATATTATAATCTTTATCATCGCCCCGAAGGCTGATCCGAACAAGCATCTCAGGCTGCTTTCCACCCTGTCGCAGATGCTTCTTATGCCGGGTGTAATCGAGGAAATACTGCAACAGGATACGCCTGAGGGCGTAAGGGAGAGCTTCTTAAAGCATGCGTCATCCGACATAGAGGCCGACGGGGAGGCCGGTAAAAGTCTCTTGCATGTGTTTGTACAGGATGAGAGTATGTTTAAGGAAATTCTTCAGGTTTTAGCGGCAGTTCCATCGGGCTCAATTGCGGTTTTGAGCGCAGAGAATACCGGCGCGTATCTTATGAAGATGCCGCTGTTTGCCGAGTTCTGGAGCGATAAGCCGAGTAAGTTCAGCAGGATTATTATCGCAACCGTCAATAGAGGACTCGTTAATGAGGCTGTCCGGCGGATCGAGAGTATTACCGGCGACCTTAAGGAGAGCGTCGGCGTTATGGTAACCGTCCAGGATGTTTCTTATGCGGCCGGCTCATTGGATACATAAGTTAGGTGAAGCAAAGAATGGCGGTTTTAGCTTTAATAACTGATTTGTCTTTTCTTCATATTTCCGGATTGACCCTTTTAGGGGCGGCAACAATTGTCGCATTTTACGCAGGCAAAGCTGCGCGGCTTATCAAACTTCCGTCCCTGATAGGCTATATGGTTATCGGAGTCATACTCGGCCCGTCGGTACTGCATCTTTTTGACGAGCCTTCAATGGAACGGCTCTCGTTCATCACAGAGATTGCTTTAGGATTTGTCGCCTTCAGCATCGGCTCGGAGCTCAATTTGACCTCACTAAAGCGCCTGGGTCCGGGGATAATCTCGATTATTTTCGCAGAGTCTTTCGGTGCTTTTATTGTAGTTTTATTTGCTTTATACCTGTTGACTCATGATTTACCAATGTCGTTGATTTTCGCATCGATGGCGCCGGCCAGCGCACCGGCGGGCACTGTCGCCGTCATTCAGGAGTGCAGATCAAAAGGAAGTTTGACCACCACTCTCTATGCGGTGGTCGGATTTGACGATGGGCTGGCAATTATCATTTTCGGATTTGCCGCCGCCCTGGCCAAGAACCTTTTAATAAGGGAGGCTTCGGGTGTTTCCGAAGGTATTCTGGGGGCCCTGCTGGCTCCGGCCAAGGAAATCGGATTGAGTTTCATTGTCGGTGGAATTGTTGGATTGTTGTTCTACCATTTGGTTCGCAGATTGCAAAGCTCAAGGGATATTTTGATTGTTGTTTTTGGCTTTATTCTTTTGTGTACGGGGTTGTCGATACGGTGGCATTTGTCGCTGATTTTAACTAATATGGTCGTTGGGTTCGTTCTGGCAAACACGCGACACGAATCATTGCTTCATCGCGTTGCGAATCCACTTCTGGATGTTATGCCGCTGTTGTTCGTATTATTTTTCTGCCTGGCAGGTGCACACCTGAAGCTGTCGGTACTTCCGGCACTCGGTATTATAGGTGTGGTTTACATACTTGGACGGTCGGTGGGTCTGATCGGTGGTGCCCGCATCGGGGCTTCATTCGGCCACATAGAGGACAAGGTTAAAAAATATGTGGGGCTGGGGATACTGTCTCAGGCCGGCGTGGCAATCGGTTTGTCGTTGATTATAAAGCATGAACTTGTTCAGCTCGATGCACGTTACAGTCTGCCGCATGCCCTTGAAATAGGTTCTTCGGTCCTTGCAACCATTACCGCCACGTGCATCTTTTTTGAAATAATCGGGCCGATTCTGACGAAGATAGCGCTAAAAAGAGCAGGTGAAATACCCGACGCCGAATTAAATTAGGTGGGCTTTTCGGGTTGTAAAAAAACCGATAACATAAAATTTTGGTTATCCGGATGAATTTGTTGAACCTGAAAGACGGCATTCATATAATCTTAGCCTCTGGCAATCTAAATACAGAATCTTTTGGTCATTTGAATCCGGCTTTACTCTTTGGAATTATCGTTTTAGTGGGGGCGTTTGGTGCTCGTTTTTTCCAGAAAATTCATATTCCACAGGTTGTAGGGTGTATTATAGCCGGGATACTTCTGGGTGAAGTCCTTGGCGTGATAACTCCAAATACTATCGACAAGCTCAAACCTTTCACGATGTTTGCCTTAGGTATCATTGGCTTTATGATTGGGGCGGAGCTGCGAGGTGAGGTATTCAGGAAGTACGGCAGACAGTTTTTCATCATACTTTTTTGCCAGGGGATGGGTGCCTTTGTATTAGCAACGATTGGCGGGACTGTCGCAGCATGGTTTATAATCGGCAGCGTTCCCGAATCGATTGCGGTGGGACTGGTGCTGGGCGCCATTGCCTCTGCTACTGCACCGGCGGCGACCGTAAACGTATTGTGGGAGTATAAGACCAAAGGAGCTTTGACAACCACCGTGCTGGCTATAGTGGCGCTTGATGATGCACTGGCGCTGCTGCTTTACCGCGGTGCGGCAACAGGAGCAAAGGCACTGATTGGCACCGGCCAGGGTTCCGTCCTGGGCACGACGCTGATATTGTTAGGCGAAATCGCAGGTGCGATAGCCCTGGGAGTTCTGGCGGGTGTACTGTTGTACTTTCTCCTGAAGTTTGTCAAGGCCGACGATAAAATTCTCGACTTTGCACTGGCATCTCTTTTGCTTGTCGTAGGTATTTCAATCATACCTGGAATCGACCCGATTTTGCCCGCGATGACGTTAGGTATCACGGTGGCCAATCTGATGCCTCGCCAGAGCAAGGCCACTTTTGAGCTTGTCGAGAAATTTGCTCCTCCCATCTACATTTCGTTTTTTGTGCTTGCCGGGGCACATATGGAGTTTGGCAAGATAACCTCTTGGATGGTCGTGATGATATTAGTGTATGTTCTCTGCCGGGCGGCGGGGAAAATAGCAGGGGCGTGGTTCGGCGGTAAATGGTCTAAAGCCCCGGCTGTGGTTCGCAAGTACCTGGGGATTTGTCTGCTTCCTCAGGCCGGTGTGGCTATCGGCCTTGCTATCCTTGCCAGCCAGCAATTCGGTTCGGAGCTTGGTCATATCATTGTTATTGTGGTTATGACGGGCACATTTCTGATGGAAATCTTTGGCCCGGTGCTGGTCAAGGTTGGCGTCAAGCGGGCCGGCGAGGTAGGGCTTAACATTACCGAAGATGATCTCATACGGAGTTACAGTGTTGCCGACGTGATGGACACAGAGGTTCCGGTCATCTCAGCGGGTATGTCACTAAGTGAAGTTATCAAAGTAGTCAGCAATACCAATAATTTCTATTACTCAGTTGTGGACGATGAAAACAAGCTAATGGGTGCGGTAACGCTTGATGGAATCAGGAATACTTTTGCCACCCAGGAATTGAATGACTGGCTGGTGGCGCTTGATATTATGGAACCGATTATCGGTAAGGTGACGCCGGATATGGCACTGTCGGATGCGTTGGAGGAGATAAGGAAGCTCAACGTCGAACATGTGCCGGTTGTAGCTTCAACCCGGGACGACAGTTTTATCGGGGTTTTGGGCGATCGTGCGGTCCGCCGGTCGCTCAGTGCGGAAATCTTGTCACGGCAGCAAAAAGCTGATAGTATGGCAAGCGTTTAGTGTGTGCAGTTTGGTTCGATTCCGATAGATGTAATGAACATGACTCATACGTTAGTCAATGCGAGCGCTGAGGTTTTTCCGCCCTGGGTGGATTTGAATTTGGCCTTGTTATTCGGGCTGGTTATCTTTGGCGGTGCATTTGGAGCGCGTCTTTTTCAAAAATTCCACATTCCACAGGTCGTCGGCGCCGTTGTTGTCGGGATACTTCTGGGCAGGGACGTTCTTAATCTGATAACACCCGAAAGAGTCGAAGCTCTCAGGCCCTTTACGATGTTTGCTTTGGGCATTATCGGTTTTATGATTGGGGCCGAGCTTCGTGCTGAGGTATTTAAAAAGTACGGCAGACAGTTTTTCATTATTCTTTTATCACAAGGCTTTGGAGCTTTTGTGCTCGTAGCCCTTGGTACTTCTTTTATGGCCTGGCTCATATCAGGCAGACTATACAGCTCGATTGCAATGGGGCTTGTGCTGGGTGCCATAGCCTCAGCCACGGCGCCGGCATCGACGGTAAACGTTTTGTGGGAGTATAAGACCAGAGGGCCTCTTACGGCGGCAATACTCGCTATCGTTGCGCTCGATGATGCCTTGGCGTTGCTGCTCTATCGCGGCGCAGCTACGGGAGCCAAAGCACTTTTGGGCACAGCAGAAGGCTCTGTTTTCGGCACTACCCTTATATTGTTAGGGGAAATCGTAGGTACAGTGCTGTTAGGCTTTTTAGCTGGCGTGACGTTATATCTTTTGTTAAGATTCGTCAGAGCCGACGATAAAATCCTGGAATTTTCGATAGCTTCTCTTCTGCTTATAGTTGGTGTCTCGATGATAGCAGGAATCGACCCGATTTTGCCTGCTATGGTGTTGGGTATCACTATGGCGAATTTGGCACCACGTCAGAGCGAGCATGTCTTTGAGCTTATCCGCAAATTTTCGCCGCCCGTTTATATTTCATTTTTTGTGCTTGCCGGTGCACATATTGAGCTCGGCAGATTAGCTTCTTCGACAGCAGCTATAACGGCAGTATATATTACAATGCGGGTCGGTGGTAAAGTTGCGGGGGCCTGGTTTGGCGCTAAACAATCGAGGGCACCGGCGGTGGTTCGCAAATACTTAGGGATTTGCCTGCTTCCCCAGGCCGGTGTGGCCATCGGACTTGCAATTCTGTCCAGCCAGTTGTTTAGTGCGGATTTCGGCAAGACCGTTATTGTGGTCGTTATGACTGAGACGTTTATCATAGAGCTGCTTGGGCCGATACTGGTCAAGGTGGGTGTTAAAAAAGCGGGCGAAGTAGGGATGAATGTTACCGAGGAGGACCTGATAAAGACATATACAGTTGCCGATGTTATGGATAAAAGCCCGACAACCATTGCGCAGGATTTGCCGCTGCAGCAGATTCTTGAGGTATTCAGCACTTCTGAGAGCGTGTATTATCCGGTTATTGACGGTCAGTCCCGGATTACGGGGATAATCACTATCCCCGATATCAAAGAGATGTTTGCGAATCAGGATGTGGCTGGGTGGCTGCTGGCCTGTGATGTTGCCGAGCCTGTGCGGGACAAGATGACGCCGGATAAGCCGCTTGAAGAGGTAATAGAGCAGATGAGGCGGTATCATTTGGAAAATGTACCCGTAGTGGCCGGTGAGGATAATGATGAGCTTGTTGGTGTTTTGGATTATTCTAAAGCGTTGCGCAAAATAAGTGCCGAAGTTTTGCACAAACGCGAAATGGCAGATGGTCACAATTAGAGATTAGAGAATTAGAGATTAGAGATTAGAGAATTAGAGATTAGAGATTTGCTAATTCGTTGAAAATGATGAAGCGGTTTTCGTTTCCGAAAGAGAAAAGGCTTGTCAGTAACAGGCAATTCAAGGCTGTTTTAGCTTGTGGTCGGCGTCTGAGCACTCGTCTCGGCGAAGGCCCGAGCCGCAGCCGGGATAGACTGCTTACGCTCTACATGGCCCAAAACGATTGTGGCTACTCGCGACTTGGTATCTCCGTCAGCAAATCCTGCGGTAACGCGGTTGTACGTAATAGGTTGAAACGACTGTTGCGGGAAGTCTTTCGGCAAAGCCAGGATCGGATTCCGGCCGGCTTCGATTATTTGCTTATGATTCACCCCGTGAGAGAAAAACGAAATCTCTCACGGGGTAAACCTCAGTTGCTGAAAAAGTCAGGGACAGGTCCCGCACCAACTGAATTCGAGCCGGGGAGCTGCAAGCCAGATGCAGAGGCAGGCTTTTCGATGAAGGACAATTGGTGCGGGATAAGGCTACCGACATTTGAGCAGGTAAAGGACTCTTTTTTAGCCCTGGTTCAGGAGCTAAAAGTGAGCTAAAGTGACAGTTTTACTGTCACTTTAGGCATTTTCTAATTTTGTTAAGGTGATTTATGACTCCGAAAGAGCGAATTTATGCGATTTTAAAGGGCGGTTCTTACGACCGTCCCGCTGTTACCCCTATCTTAATGGCCTGGTCGGCCAATTTCATCGGGCGTACTTACAGGGATTATTATCTCGATGGTGATGTCCTGGTCCAGGGGCAGCTTGCGGTTATCAGGGCATTTAATCTCGACCAGATAAGCGCGATAAGCGACCCCTGGCGGGAGGCATCCGCCTACGGGATGGAATTTGATTATCCCGCCGATGGAGTCGGAAGGCCGAAAGAGGTGTTGATAAAGACCCACGACGACATATCACGCCTAAGACCATTTGATATTGAAAATGCGGAACGAACAAAACAGCGGATTGAAAGTGTGCGGAAGATGGCTGTCGAAGTCGGACAGACCCACAGCGTCTTAGGCTGGGTGGAAGGTCCGCTGGCAGAGTACGGGGACCTTCGCGGCGTTGAAAATGCGATGCTGGACCTGATAGACAGGCCGGATCTGTTTATCAAAGCAGGTGAAATAATCGTCCGGAATGCAATTGCCTTTGCCGTTGCTCAAATCAAGGCCGGTGCGGACATGATTGGAGTAGGCGATTCGGCCGCCAGTCTGATTGCACCGAGTATGTATGCCGAGCTTGTCTTACCTCTGGAGCAAAAACTGATTACCGCTATTCATGAAGCCGGAGCTGCTGTCAAGCTGCATATTTGCGGTAATATAAAAAACATTGTGCAACACATGGCTAAAAGCGGAACGGATATTATAGACGTTGACTGGATGGTCCCTCTCGAGAAGGCCAGAGAGCTTGCCGGGCCCCAAATTACACTATGCGGGAATTTCAACCCGGCGGGCGTCCTGTTTGAGGGCAGCCCGCAGGAGGTTGCCGATGCCGCCAGGCAGTGTCTCAAAGCGGTGCCTGATAAATTCATTTTAATGCCGGGCTGCGAGGTGCCGCCGCACACGCCCGAGCAGAACATTCGCGCATTCTGTCCCTGTGACGGCTGCCTGATTCGAGAGGAATTAAAGTGCTTAAAGTGAGCTAAAGTGAACTAAAGTTACAGATTTGCTGTCATTCTGAACGCAGCGCAGCGAAATGAAGAATCTCTTTTTCGTTGACCAGATCCTTCGGCTTCGCCTCAGGATGACACTTACGTGTCACTTTAGGCACTTTATACTCTACACTTTAGGCACCTCAATTCAACTGTTTATCAACTGATACACCCTGATGAGCTCTGCTACGCTCCAGGCCTGGGCGATACATCCTCTTGGCTTATGCGGGGCGTCACCATCGAATATTTCTGAAACAGAGCCGAGGCAGCCGTCTTTGGTCATGTGCTCGAGCAGTGGTTGAATAAATTTCGCCGCCTTTTTCCTGCTTTTTCTGCTAAATCCGTTAACCTTCAGGTAACTTTCCACAAACGGCCCTAACAGAAACGCCCAGACGGTGCCCTGGTGATAAGCCTCGTCACGTTGTTGTTGCGGGCCCGTATATACGCCTTTATATCGGCTGTCCTGAACGTTTAAGGTTCGCAGTCCGTAAGGTGTCAACAATTGTTTTTGCACCACGTTTACGACCGATTTTTGCTGGGAGGGCGACAACGCTGAAAATGGGAGTGAAACCGCAAATATTTGATTCGGCCGAAGACTCTCATCGACCAAACCATCGGGCAAAATGCAATCGTTTAAGTGCCCCTTGCTTTCGTTCCAGAATAATTCACAGAAACTTTTCTGAACCTTGTCTGCCATTGATTTGTAATGCTTTGCGTTTTCTGCATCCCGGTCGATATAAAACCGGGCTAAAAGACAAAGAGAATTGTACCACAGGGCGTTGACCTCGACCGCCTTTCCACATCTGGGCGTAAAGGCAATGCTCTCATACTTGGCGTCCATCCAGGTTAGCTGCGTCTGGTTATCACCTGCGGTTATAAGCCCATCGGCGTCAGCGTGAATATCGAACCGAGTGCCCTTATTATAAGCGTCTATAATCCAGCGAATTGCCGGCATAAGGTCCTGCATGAAGGTTTTTGAATGGCTTCGACTGAGCTCATCCGAAAGTCCGCCACTGGCTTTCAGGTATTGAAAAGCTGCGTTGATAAACCAAAGAGAAGCATCGACGCTGTTAAAATAAGTTGTGCCGTTCCTGTCATCGAAACAATTTGGAATCATGCCCTCATCCGCCGCTGCGGCGAACGTGGTCAAGACCGACTTTGCCTCGTCAAACCTGCCGGTTGAAAGTAACAGACCCGGCAAGGATATAAAAGCATCTCTGCCCCAGTCTGCAAACCATGGATAGCCGGCCAAAATGGTGGTTCTTTGAGTATGGTCTGTTTGACGTTTTGCAATAAACGCCTCGGCAGTCAAACATAGGGCCTCGAAATATTTCCGACTTTCAATTTTGACTTTCCGATTCGCCTGTAAGAAGCGAACGTATCTGTTTTTCAATTGCCCCCCGTTGTTGTTTCGTTTGCGAAGCAAAACGGCGGCCGGCAATAGCAAATCATCCCCCTGCCTCTTGCCAGAGGCAAAAAGGGGGACACTTTTGGCTTTAAGTTTTATGCTTTCCTGGTGTCTGACCAAATCTTCGCGTACTGTATCAATATCAAGATTAGTCAGCTCCTCAGGCTTGCAGCGCACCCAAGGCGGACTCAGGTGTGCCCAGAGAACAATTTTGGCAGGTGTTTCTCCGCAAGGAGTCCCTGGGTCTATCCGGCACTTAAAAAAGCCGGGTGTCCACAAGTCTTCGGTAAAATCCTGGCCTCTTTCTCTGTTGTTGCGATATACAAAATTAAACCACCATTGTCGGTCATTCTCGAAGTGCACCCCGTTAGAAAGCACCGGTGTCGTTGCCGGATTCGCCGAAGGTGAATTTCCCCGTGTCTTAAAGGAAATTTTGCTTTTATGTGTTGTCTTGCTCTCGGTAAAATTTCTGACGGGCCGAACAGATTGGCAGCTCAAAAACAGCTTGCAGCTATTCGCTATATCGTGGCGAACCAGCACACCATCGCCGAGACATCTCGAATATAACGGGGCATGGGAATTTTGCAGCGTGTGGAAGTCTCTTAAACCGACGAATGGCCGCAAAACGAACTCCACTGGTTCCTGCACACTTGTAAAATCATAGACCAGGGCAACCGTATCTGTATCACGGAGAAGATATACCGATTTAGTCAGTTTGATTCCCGCTTTCGCGGGAATGACAGCCCCTGCTCGGGACCCGGCCTTGCGGGAACTCGAAGCAGGGGCCAGCTCGTAGTCAAAATGCGCTCCGATATCCCGGCGGAATTGCCTTAGAAACGTAAAACCAGTCGGTGCAAATTTGTCGCTGAATTCAAAGGTTGAAAGGTTAAATGCTTGGCCTTTAACTATCACCATCTCCAGGCAATTGTTTAACGTCATTATCCTGTTGACAGGGGGGTTGAGCGAGCCGATGAGCAGTCCGTGATATCCTCTCGTATTGCATCCTGCAATAGTTGATGATGCGTAGCTGCCGCGTTCGTTGGTCAATAGCCATTCCCTGGTCAATAAATTCTCAATAGGTTGATTGGCGATTGATATTGATATGGCTGCCGGGTTGCCTTTTTGCGACCTATTACAAAACAGGGGCCATCTATTATCGGCTTTTTGCAAAGTTACCACAATCTTGCTCCGAAAAACGTCATCGCTGGAAAATGTCAGGCCCCCTGGAAGTCCTTTTCTTGTATCATATTACTCCATTATAAAGATTCTGATGAAAGAGAAACAAAATTGCTTTAAGCAGCAAAAAGTCAGGAAATCTATTTTGCCGGCTGCAAATCGGGTTGGTTCATATTTTGCGAGCCCACATCAAAAAAGCACTCTGTTGTGTTCTGTTCTGGCGCTGGAAAAGATGGTTCTCCCCTTGCTTTTCTGGAACAACGGCTGTGTAGATTGTCCAGGACATTCATAAAGTTAATATAGGAGTCATAAGGCGAGTCATAGGGATTAAAATATTTATGTACATCGCCGTCAGCAAAATATTTTGTGCACATATAATAAAAATGGTCCGATGCCTGCAGTCTTCGCCAGTCCGCAATGATTTTTTCGTCGTCGGTTTGTTTGATTTTCTTTTCAAGCCGATAAAGCTCGTGAATAGCGTTGGATTGCATAGCGTTTCCGACCCAGGCCGAGAGGTCCCTTTCGATATCAGCCCAGCTTATGATATGCGGCACGTCAACCGTATCAACGGGCTGGTAATGTTGCACTACTTCGCCTGGAGTTTTGAAGTTGTTGTCCGGGTGCTTGAGAATCTCGTGGGGCAGATGCCGCATAAAATCGAATATGCCGGTATCTTCCCATTGGTGTTCGCCGAATGTCTCATAGTCCATAAACAGATTGACCACATTGCCGTTGCCGTTGACATTACTTATCCAGTGGGCGAATTTATCTGCCGTTAAAGGCCACTGGGGCCAGTCACGATTGGAAAATCGAAAGGCAATGTCATCACTCAGCGAATAGTTTTTCAGTAAAAGTTTCAAATTGTTGCAGTCTTTGGGCTGATAGACAAAATTAGGGCTTCGATAGCCTAAGATGTGGTCTGCCCCTTCGGTTATTATCGCGTCAAATTTGCCCGTCGACTCGATAAGAGCGGCCAAGTCATTGTTGTATACCAATTCCGTATTTCTAAATATACGCGGCTTTTGACCAAAAAAACTGTTAATGGTTTCGATGTGTTTGTTTACCTGCTCTACGAATTCATCTTGCGAGTACAAAAAACTGAGACTGTGATAATACGTCTCAGCCAAGAATTCTACACAGCCGGTTTCCGCAAGGGCGTCAAATGTGCTCATAACTTCCGGCGAATATGAGAGGAGCTGCTCTAATAAGACGCCGGTTATGCTGTATGCCACTTTAAACCGCCCCTCGAATTGGCGTATCAAATCAAGAATTAATCGATTCGCGGGAAGATAACATTTATTCGCAACCTTCCGGCATATAGAAGCATTTTTGTAATCGTCAAAATAACGGTCGTTTTTATCAAACACCGTATAGTGTCTTAGCCGCATTGGCTGGTGAACTTGAAAATAGAAACATACCGAAGGCATAATCTCGTATCCGCCTCTTAGAAGCGGATGTCTCCATCTCGTATTGTGTTTATTCTTTGCGTGATGCTGTTAAACCGCAACCAGTGTCTCTTCATAGATTCTCATGCACTTGGCTGCTGCGTCTTTCCATCGTAGTTTTCTGACCTCAAAATTGCCGTGGTTTGCTAACGTCTCCTGCAATGGTGGATATTTCAGTACCGCTAAAATCTTGTTGGCAATCTCGTCGATGTCCCAGAAGTCAACTTTCAGAGCGTGCATCAAAACTTCTGACACACCACTTTGCTTGCTTATTATAACAGGCACATCGTGGTTCAACGCCTCTAACGGCGCGATTCCAAACGGTTCCGATACCGAAGGCATCACGTAGAGGTCAGCCATTTTATATATTTTTTGGACGTCTTCGCCGCGCAAAAAGCCTGTGAACAGGACCTTATGTCCGATGCCGAGTCCTGCCGCCATTTCAATCGAGCGGTGCATCATATCGCCGGAGCCGACCATAACAAACTTGACGTCATCCATCATCTCAAGGACCTTTTTGGCTGCCTGGAGAAAATACTCCGGGCCTTTTTGCATTGTGATTCGGCCCAGGAACAGGACAATTTTCTCATTTTTGTTGATGCCGGTTTCGGCCAAAGACCAGTTTCCGTTGCACTCCACGCCGTTATATACCACATCCACTTTTTCACCGCTAATACCGTATCGGCCGATTATCGTACTGCGGGTAAAATGACTAACAGCGATGACTTTGTCTGCCCGCTCCATACCCTGCCGCTCGATGTCGTAAATCATCTGGTTGACGTGCTCGCCGCTGCGGTCGAATTCCGTCGAATGTACGTGCACAATCAGCGGTTTTTCACTTATAGCTGCTACAGCAATTCCCGCTGGATAGGTCATCCAGTCGTGGGCGTGGATAACGTCAAACTGCTCAGTTTTAGCCAATTCAGCGGCAACCGCGGCATAACGATGGACCTCAGTGTACATATCTCTGCTGTAGTCGTCACCCCCGATGAGCAGGCTGGCTGAGCTGATGGTCCCGCCGTGCTTTTTTTGTTTTTGTCTTAAAGTTTCTTCGATTTGCCGACGGTAAACATCCGGCGTTGAATATGGTTGCAGCGCTGAGTTGATTGCGTGAAATCTTACGTTTTTCATCTCACTGAACATAAAAGATGCGGCGGATGTCCAGGAGTTCGGGCTTAGTAACTTTACATGAGTCGCATAGCTGCTCTCGACCATTCTTGGCAAAACAAAGGTAACATCAATGCCAAGCTGGTCCATCGCTTTGGTAAGCCCGTAACAGGCTGTACCAAGACCACCGCTGATAAACGGCGGAAACTCCCAACCTAACATGAAAACTCTCATGTGCTTCCCTTGGTTTATTTTTGTAATTGTTTATTTAGCAAGAAGTTACAATAGACTTCTTCCTTGACCCTACGTTAACTGCTCGGCTGCTTAGCAAAGCCGTCTACTCTCAGTCAGTAAGGCATTTTTCGGCAAGAAATTACAATATCTTAACCGAAAGCTGGTAAAAATACGGTACTTACTCCGATTCCACCTATTTATAAATCGGAGTTTTCACGGCTGGAGGTTAATAAATTTTCCAAAAAACGTAAATTTTGACGTTGATATGATACATTTTATGGGCCGACGGCCAATCAAAAGTGTGATTACTGCTGTTTGTCCTTTGGCAGGCTTAAATTAATTTGAGGATAATAGGGATTATGATTATTGGGACCAAGATGGTCAATTTGAGTATTAAAAAACGCTGTAAATTGCACATTCAACCACAGGTTTTTTTGCCGAAAGTCTGTTGTTAGGCCTTTTTTGTTCCGATAAAACGAACCGTTCCGTTCTTTCAACAACGGAACGGCTCATTTACATGACGCTGCAACAAACGCAACATATCTCACCAGAAGATATTAGCGCATAACTCATTTTTCCCGTTAGAAGTTAAAAAACAAAGGGCTTCTAACCGGATTTATAAGTCCTGTGCCTTGACTGTGCTGCGACGGTTGGCCTTAGTTCGAGCTATGGCATCATCAAGCATACAATAGACCTTATCACTGATTGCCCCGAGGGCATCGGATGAGGTCATCATATCTTTGCTCTTGATGTAGGCCTTAACTTTGCTGGCTACAATCAATGATTCTTTGTTTTCCATTCTAAAATCCTCCCTGTTAAAAAAGTTAAATTTAAATTACTCCGGCATCAAATCCTTAAGACCGGAACATCACGCTTGTTGGATGCGTGTTTTTCAACATTGAGCGTTGTTATTACATACAATGAGGGGAGTTTGCAACAAAAAAATCCGCTCAAATATTAAATTTTTGAAACAACCGGGCAGATAGCTAAAAGATGCTCGCGAGAGTCAGAGCCCACAAATCAAAGTTTTTCTTAGAAGTTCGTAATTTTTGATAATTTTTGGAGTCTAATTTGACGAAAATACTCGAATGAGAGATTGTTAAAAGCCTATCCATGTACGCTGGGATAGATTAAGAGGGGAAGGCTAAACGCAGAAAGGGCGTTTAGAACAAGAGTTAGTATTGGAGGAATAAAATGGCAAAGCGTTCCAAAAAAGGTCATAGATCGCAGGCTAAAATGCAGGGGTACGTTGTTGTTGCCTTTGCCGAGGATATGGAGCAGGCCAGAGAGTACAAAACTCTCCTGGAAGTTAATGATGTCGCTGCAATAATAAGTGAACAGCAAGAGCAATCATTAGGCTCCAAGGAAATCGCCGTAATGGTTCCCGAGGATTTTCTTGATGAATCGCACGTAATAATCGAGTCGCAGCACGCCTATGATGATTTCTATGATTTCGCAGTGGAAGACGAAGAGGACGGCGATTTCGACGATGAGCTTTTTGAAGAGGACTTTTAGTCTTCTAAGCTCCGGCGAGCTCACAGGGCTGACCGGCATCCTGTCATTGAAGCCGGGGTGGTTATTAACTGCTTTAATATCTGCCAAGCTAACAAATTAAAAACAAAGGTCAAATACAATGGATAAAGAACATATTCCAGAGCGTCGCGGCGGCGATGACCGCAGGCAAAGTGTTGTTGACAGGCGTTTAGGGCTCAACCGCCGCAGAGGGCCCGGAAGACGACTAACCGATGAACGAAAAGCCGCCGAACAAGGCCAGATGTCCGATGAGCAGTTTGAGTTTCTTTTGGCCATCGAGGAATATAAGCAACAAAACGATAAACGTTTTCCAACCTGGACAGAGGTCTTCGAGGTCATACAGGCGCTGGGCTATCGCAAAGTCGCCGAGCCGCAATCACTTAAGCCGTTTATCAAAGACCACGAACCTGAAAAAGTCCCTACAGAAGCCTGATAAGCGGGTTTTCTTGCATCCGAATGTATTGGGTACTGTTTAGCCGTCGTCGGCACGACCACACAATACACAATCCACCTCAATACCCGATACGAAATTGTCATTGCGAGGAACGAAGTGCTGAAAGTCCGCCACAGGTGGGACGAAGCTATATCGTTTTGAATTTCTTATTTCGGTCACGCCTGTCAGTCGAAGACCCCTTCCAACAGGGGGAAGCGTGCGTATCTTCATTTGAATTTGTTTCCACCGTTAGATGTCCTGCTGAGAATTTCGTGCTTCGTATTTCGAGTTTATACGAGATACGATATAAGCTAAACGTTATTTGCTATTGTTTTCCAGCCGATTCATCAGCGCTTTGCGGCAAACATCCGAGAAACTTTTGCCACACGAAAACGCCATCCAAAAAACGCGGGAAATAAGGTTGACATTTCCGCGCGATTGTGCCATCATATTTAGAACTGAATTATGGTTATTTAACCTTAGAGGTAGTTCCTGGCAAAACTTCGATACAGCATAACGAATAACGCCGGAACAAACTCGAATTAGAAAGGAGAGTCTATGAAGAACGATAAGCTTTCACGGAGAGATTTCATGCGTAATACTTCTCTTGTGGCTGCGGGGACAATCGCCGGTGCGCTGGCTAATGAAGGACAGGCTGCAGGCAAGTTTGTCCATACATCAAAGATTCTGAATTTCCACCCGAAGATGACCTACCGCCGGTTGGGCAAAACGAACCTGATGGTCTCCGAGGTCAGTCTTGGCGGACACTGGAAGAATCGCAATGCAGGCCGATACTGGGACAGTTTCGCCAACGAGGAAGTACCCGATGACGTCGCCAAGAACCGCACCGACGTTATGAGTGCCTGCATCGATTCCGGCATTAACTATCTGGACATCACCACCGCGGCTGAGTGTTTGTGCTATGGTGTGGCCCTTAAGGGTCGCCGCGATAAGATGTACGTCGGCGCCGATATCCACAACCTCGGCCCGCGCGGGTCCGATCGCTGTAACGTTAAGGACCAGACCTTCAACGTCGAAACATGCCTGCGACTGCTGCAAACAGATTACCTCGACATCTGGCGGCCCCAGGCTAAAATGGCGGGAGAGCTGGGGACCGATCAGCTCAATACCGACCCCGAAGTGGAGTCCTTGATAGAGACCTTCCAGAAGCTGCACAAAGCCGGCAAGGTTCGTCATCTGGGCATGTCCTGTCATTGTCGCCCCTGGTTCGAGAATGTCCTCAACAAGTACCCGGAGTTCGAGATGGTAATTTTCCCCTGCAGCTCAAAGACAAAGGTACAAGGCCAGTCTCCGGTAGGCGGTAATGTTGAAGAGGTCAATCCGGGCCACCGGGCTGACCAGTCGCAGGGTATATTTGATGTTGTTCTTAAGCAGGATGTTGGCGTTGTGACAATTAAGCCATACTTCGGCGGCAGCCTCTTCAAGGACAGCGACGGCAAAGTCAGATTTCCAGTGATGGGCGTAGGCAGCAAGACGGAAAATGACCTGGCCCGGCTGACACTTCAGTGCATCCTTGCGAATGAGGCGATTACGGCAACGGTGCCGGGGCTGTCAACGGTCTATGAGGTTGAGAATGCCGCTCGCGCTTCGTACACGCGTCCGCTTGGAATGTCGGCGGCGGATAAAGAATGGCTGATGGATATTACCGAGCAGCAGTGGGCTAATCTGCCCCGGGAATACGAGTGGCTGCGCGACTGGGAAGTCGTTTAGTTACTTTACGAGTTATCAGAACTTTAATGACTGACAGAATGGCGGTTGCACGCGAGCCTACCTGCCGGTGCGGGATTTAAGCCGGTAGTGGGTGGTGCCCCCGCCGTTTTGCTTCACGCCTGTGCCTGCGTTACCCACCTTCTTGCATTCGCAAGAAAGCAGGGGAATGCAGGCAAAAGCGAAGTAGAGGGGGCGTTTTGATTTGGTCTAATACAAGGAGAAAACCAGTGCGATTGAATACTCGAACCAATTTGTATCTTGCAGGGGGGATACTTGTTTTTGCAGCTTTTGCATGTGTGTTCACCGTTTGTTTCGCAGAAGAATCCCAGGCCGGAAAATTGGATGGAAACAATAAGTGTTACGTCTGTCATCCCGATTTGAAGACCGAGGAGCTTACAACGAGCCACCTGGATATGGATGTTACCTGTGATGAATGTCACGGCCTGTCGACCGAGCACATGCACGATGAGATGTTGATGACCCAGCCTGACCTTTTATTCGGCCGGTCGGAGGTAAATAAGATGTGCTCTAATCCTTCGTGCCACAAGCCGGGCGGAGAACGCAGTGTTTATGGTCGTCAGGACCACACGAATCCTGAGGCGGTGGAGGCCTTTTTAGAGAAATGGCGCGGCCGGATGCGGCCGAACGGCCGGGCTGTTTCACATGATTCAGTCTGCACGGACTGCCACGGCACACATAACATCACCAAACCGATAAACACGTCCGAGGATGAGCAAGCTGTCGAATGGATTGCTGCCTTCAATGGCAGCGACCTTGCCGGCTGGCAACCTTCCGGCAGCGCTTCCTGGACCGTTAAGCGAGGCCGAATCATTGCGAAACCCGGGGCGAACGGCAAAGGCGGCGTTCTTTGGACTAAAAACGAGTATGAGGACTACCTGCTGGCGGTAACGTTCCAGGCTACGTGGCCCATCCACGCCGGAATCTGGCTGCGAGGCACAGGTGCAGAGCAAGGCTCGGAGCGAGGGGGGCGAATTGAGATATTCGACAGCAAGAAGCCTATAGCCTTTACCGGCAGCGTTTGGGTGCAGGGAAAGGGGCTGGCCCTGGTGAACCTGCGCGAAGACCTTGTTGACCGCCAGGGCTGGAATACTCTCTCGGTCAGGGTCGAGGGCGATAGAATCCAGGTCTGGCTGAACGGAGAGGAAATCGGCGTTGTCCGGGTGACTGGGCCGGTAAAAGGAAAAATCGGGCTGTATATCAAGGAGCAACCCACATCCAAATCTTCGGAATTATCTATTCGCGAAGTGCAAATCCAAAAGCTGCGTAAAGCAGAGTGAATGAACACAGAAAATTAAACCGGCGAAATACAGGATACTCGTGAGAGGGTAAAAGGTTATCAGGTTATCAGAAAATCAGGGTGCAGGTTATTAGGACGGCAGGGTATCAGGTAGAAGAACAACAGAAGTAAGACAGAAAGCAGCGACGAGCTACGAAAACAGGCGGGGCTTCGGATTATTCAGGGTAATCTCTGTCGAAGGATACAAAATCTCAGTAGCGGAGTTGTTACAATCTGCTCAACCTGGAGGATGGAAAAACGGCTCATTTCGGATGCTGGCAAATGCCTCTTCCATTGACAGATCGGCAAATACTTCGCACCACTTGCCGGTGTGTCGCATGTACGCCAGATTGAAACGCCCGTTCGCCATGTATGCAAGTCGCGTAAAGCTGTCTTCGAAAAAGGGCGATACTGCATTGGGACCCGGACAGGCGTACTTGGCGCGGAAGAGCAGGCAGTTCTTATGCCACTTCGTATAGATATCGACGATGTAGTTAAACCTCGGCTTCTTGGGCGGCGGCTTTATATATTGCGGCTTAAACACCGTCTGGACGATTTCGTCCGCCTTGGCTGTAATTTCATTCCTTACCGAATCCGGGATGCGTGAAGCAGGTCGTGGGCTGTAAACCCATTGTCGTGGTATTTTTGCCATATTCACATTCTCCATGATTGGTCATCGTTGTTAAGGACGCTCACCGTTTTCTATGTACTATCCACAGCAATTAATAGCTGGCTGTCCTTATTATCCGAAACGAATTGCTATGCGTTATTCTCAATTTCAGTTAGAACATGATTGCGAAGACGATCAATGAAATTATGAATTTGATTTATATCATTTGGTGCATAATATGCAATAAAATAAATTTGTCTATTTGAGAACATCTTCATATTAGCAAGCTTATCGTGATCTATGGGAATGGGGTATCGGGCAGCCCAGGTTGAGCTACGAGATAATCGAAAGAGAAGTTTTTCCTCTGAAACATCAAGTTTGAATTTCGATTCAGATGCTAACTTAACAAGATCATGTTTCTTAAGATATTTTGGAAGTTCAGTAAGAAGCTTACCCTTCAAATACTTACGATCTCGATGAATTAGCAGGACCTTAAAATAATTTTCCAAAGCATATGCGATTAGTAAAGAGTATGCCCCTTGGACGTATTTACGATTAGGAGTGCTGATTATGCGGTTATTTTCGACCTGTATTTCAGACCAGTATTTTACAACCTCTGATTCGAGAATATTAGCAGCAGCAAGCAAATCGTCGGCCATCCTAACCCACAATTTCGCGTTTGTAAGACGTTCTGAAAAATCAATTGCTTGTCTAAGTTGATCAGGTTGAAGCCGATTCTTTGTCATTTATATCTATTTTCAGATTATCAATACTATTATCATTAATCTCAACGGCGCTGCGCATGAGGCGTTCTTGTGCAGCCGTTTTATCCTGCGTAGCCTTGTGCGAAGCAATGATGGTTCGGGCAGTGATTTCGTATATCGTATTGCGTATATTATATGTTGAGTCTTGTTTGGATTCCGCAACCACTCATTCGAGGTTCAATTCTTTTTTTACCTGGTCAAATGAAATAGTATCTGCATCAGCCTCTTTTGATTTTGCTTCACGAAGAGCTTTTAAGGATTCATAATCATCAAGCTCTTCCTGAATTTTTATTTTATCTTCCATCGTTTCAATTGTACCATATTTTCGTACAAATTTTTATTTATTTTCGTCTAAACGGTACAGATCACTGGTCCCGATGTATCGGGATCCAAGTGCAGCCGTTTTATCCTGCGTATCCTTGAGCGAAGCAAGGAGGGTTCAATTTCCGTCTCTCGCGTCTGGTAATGCGTAACGCGCGAACCCTACAATTTGTCACGATTCTAACCAAGGTTGTAAACTATGCACCACAGGAAATCTACACTGAAGGAGTGGGATTTTCAAGGGGAAAAGGGGTGATTTGCGATTTTCAATTGGAGAATTATGGCCAGAGGTGGTTTTCGAGCCAGTTGTCGGCGAGGAGGGTGAAGTCCTTGAAGTCAATCCGGTTGTCGCTGTTCAAATCGGCCGGCAAGAGAAGCGGCAGGTCGAAGATGCCGGTGCCGTTGGTAGCAGCGTAGGCAATCTCGGCTTGTGAGAGGGCATAGTCGTAAATACGGAAGTCGTCGATTAGGCCGTCATAGCCGCCGTACCAGCCTGAGCCGATTTCGAACGAGGTGATACCTGATATAGGTGAGTTTGCATCTGTGCGGCTGTCGTAAAGGAGGCCGTTGAGGAAAATCTGCATTTTCCCGGTTTCGGCGTCCTTAGTGAATGCCCAGTGGTTCCAGCGGCCCGACCATTCGGTTTTGTATTTGTGATTGCCGCTTAGACGGCTGTCGAAAGACCAAGGCGAGCCGCAATCCCAATTATATTTGCCGGGAGACTTCCACGTTCCGAGGTTGATGGCTATCGCAGGGTCATAAGCATTATAAACGTAGTCTGAGCAGAAAAGGGTATCGGTGTGATGGATTGAGTCTGTGCCATGTTGCCAGAACGCAATTGTAATTGCTGTTTTGATTCTTGCAAATAAGAATGGGGCGTCGGTTATCTCCACAGAATCGTTATAGCCATCGAAGCTGATTGCCCGGCCATAGACGCCCTCGACATAAGCTGGGCTGCCGTGTATTTGGCCGTGGGCGCTGCCGGCGCTGTCGTCGGCGCTGCCGTCAAACTTGTACCAGGCGACCGGAGCATTAGGAGCTGCTGCCGGATAAATATTGTATCCTTTATCGAGCCAGCTATATGCCAAATCCTGAAGGTCCTGAAAGTCAACGGCACAGTCGCCGTCGAAATCGGCATCAGGCCTGTTCTCTTGAAGGCATCTGGATGGATAAAGCCTGATATCATCGAAGAATACGGTGCCGATACCAAGACCCGATGATTCAGGTGGGCGGTTACGAAAACCGATAGAGATATGTTCGATGTTACTCAGGTTCACGTCGAGGTTTTTCAGGTCGATTCTCCAGGGCTGCCAGGTTTCGCTGCTGATGTCATTGGTATCGCCATCGTATGGCACGAGGGCATTGGCATTGCCGTCACTTAGAGCGATATACATCTGCGTATTGGTATCGTTATCCGCCTGACCGTGGAAGAACAGCTCCAGAGATGCGACTCCGGCTGAAGCCCAATCCTGCGGAGAACTGAATGTGTAGGCGGCCTCTGAAGAAAAAACGGGGTCGTAGTAGTAGCGAAATGCCATGGACTGCCGGCATTTGTAAACGGGCTCTGGATTTTTTGACAGATAGATGTACGCCTGGTCGATTTGTGTCCATTTATCATATATTGTGGAACTGTCGTAAGACTCAAAATTGTCCACTACAAGATAATCGGCTGTCGTGAATTTCCAGATATCGCCCATCCAGGGGCTGTTGACATCTGCATCATTGAGCTCATCGAGACGCCAATAGTAAGTTTTACCTAATTCGAGGGCAGGAGGAGTGAAGCTGTTGGCATCCTGCGGCTGTAGCGGGTTATTAACGGGGGCTGCACTTTCGTCCACATCGGTAAGGGCGGTTCCGAAATAGACAATGTGTTTTTCTCCTGAACGTCCGGGTGACCATTTCAGGACGGTATCTATTGGGACGTTTTTAGCACCATCAGGGGGGCTTGGATTACAGGCGGTATAGCCGCAATCAGCGTTAATCCGAGCACGCACGTTAGCTAAATCAAAGCCGGGCGAACCTCCTCTAAGGTCTAATCCAACGATACGTATTGTAGATGGTACAAACGGCAGTGACATATCGGCGATATCGAAGCCGATTTCGGTTTGTTCGTAGAAGCCGATATCCGGAACCAAAGCGTAGCCAAGCAAATACTCCCGGTCGGAACCGTCCGTAATAAAAACGAAGGCTTGTTCATCAACGGCGTCCAGTTCAATGAGGAATATGTCGTCCCCCGGGCCGTCGACGAGCTGACCGCGAAACTTTAACTCGACCCAGTGGTCGGTGGGTATTGTGACGCCCGAAAGCTCCGAGGGCGGCTGGCCGATGAGCAACTCTTCCGGGAGTACCGGCACGGGCCAGATTCCATTAATATCCATACCTTTCCAACAATCCTTGCCAGGATTATACACATCGAGCAGATAATATGGATATTCGAACGATGCCTCCTGGGGAAAAGCTACACCACCGAATGTGAGAACTAAATAGATAATTACTGAAGTTAACAAGCAGGCTTTTTTCATTCTTCACCCTCGGAGCCCAACCGCAGAGCCGACCCAGGAAATATCGAGGTTAATAAAGCTAAGATGCCTAAAAAAATTTTATCATTTTTGTGTTCATAATGCAAGAGGAAACCGCATTTAGATTACAGTAAGATAAAAAATGACCGGTCAGCGAGTACGGAGAAAAAACTTGATATGTGAGAAATTATTGGTAAACTTCCGGCGACAGTTCGTTGTGTGTGCCTTCGTCTCGTTCGAAGCCGAGCGTCTGTGTGCAGTATAGCGCAAATGCAGATACGCGATATAGAATATTAGATACGAACAGTAACTATCAGAAGGGATACTTGAAATGGCTAACTATTCAGTAAGTCCTGCAGGAGAAAGATTTGATATCCCTGGAGAGGACCAGTACGCCGCTGAATTCAAACGTATTGAATCGCTGGTAGAAACGGCACGTAACGAGGACAAAGAAATCGTTGTGGTAATGGGTGTCGGCTTTGTAGGCGCGGTTATGGCGGCCATTATTGCTGACAGCGTTGATAAGAAAAGCGGCGAACCGAGCAAGTTCGTCATCGGCTGTCAACGACCCAGCGTCCGCAGTTACTGGAAAGTTCCGCTGCTTAGTCGAGGCATATCACCTGTTAAGGCCGAGGACCCTGAGGTCGAGCCGATGATTGCCCGCTGTGTGCTTGAGAAAAAAACGCTCATCGCCACTTATAACAGTGACTGCCTTAATTTGGCTGACTGTGTGGTTGTGGATGTCCAATGCGATTATACGAAAAACGACCTCGGCAATATGCGAACCGGCAAAGCGGAAATGAGAGCTCTGGAAGCGACGATAAAAACCATCGGTGGGAAAGTGCAGCCGAATTGCCTGACCCTGATTGAAACGACCGTGGCGCCGGGCACAACTGAGTTCGTTGCCTGGCCGATTATGAAAAAAGCCTTTGCCGAGCGCGGTATAGAAACAGAACCGCTGCTGGCACACAGCTTCGAGCGGGTCATGCCCGGCAGGCATTACGTTTCGTCAATACGGGATTTCTGGCGGGTCTGCTCCGGCTGTAATGACCAGGCAAGAAAACGTGTCGAGAAGTTCCTCAAAGAAGTGCTGAACACCGAAGAATTTCCGCTGACAGTTATGGACCGCCCCATTGAGTCGGAGACTACGAAAATCGTCGAGAATTCTTTTCGTGCAACCATACTGGCATTTCTTGATGAGTGGAGTTTGTTCGCAGAGCGCAACGGCGTTGACCTGATTAAGGTCGTCAAGGCGATTAAAGTACGTCCCACCCACAGCAATATGATATTTCCAGGTCCGGGCATCGGCGGATACTGCCTGCCAAAGGACGGCGGACTCGGATACTGGGCATATAAGCATATTCTCGGATTCGATGACGATATATTCAGAATAACAACAGCAGCCATCGACATCAACGACACGCGCGGCCTGCATGCAGCGACATTAACAAAAGAAGCCCTTGAAAATATGGGTCGGCAGGTAGCCGGTGCAGCTGTGCTTCTATGTGGGGCAAGTTATAGGCAGGATGTCGGTGACAGCCGATACAGCGGCTCAGAGATAGTCGTTCGAAAGCTGACCGAGATGGGGGCCGAGATGAGAGTGCACGACCCGTATCTTGAACACTGGTATGAGCTGGAACAACAGGATACTTATCCGGAACCGGGACACTCACGAGCGAGGTTTTTCCGGAACCAGGATAACTTAGTCAATATTCGGGTTCAGCAGGACCTTGCTGCTGCGCTTAAGGGTGCCTTGGCAGTCATATTAGCGGTGCCGCATGAACCTTATCTGGAGCTTGACCCTAAGCAAATAGTAGAGTGGGCGGGTGGGCCGTTGGCGGTGATTGATTGTTTCGGCATACTGGACGACGAGAAAATCCGTCGGTATTTGGAACTCGGCTGTGAAGTAAAAGGTCTGGGTCGGGGACATATCCAGAGAATAAAGGAAGAAGTGAGAAAAGCGTAAATGCGTGAATGAGTGAATGCGTAGATGAGTGAATGAGTAATACATTGACGAGATATGAGTAAGATGGATATTAAAAACAAACGTATAGCTGTTTTGTCGCCGGTGGCCTGGCGGACACCTCCCAGGGCCTATGGTGCCTGGGAAACTGTTGCCAGCAATATCACTGAGGGATTAGTAGCTCGCGGGTGGAAAAACGTAACTTTGTTTGCCACGAAAGAATCTATAACAAACGCGAGACTTGAAGGCTGGGTCGAAAGAGGTTATGAAGAAGATAAAACGCAAATCCCGCTGGTCTCCACGTGTCTGCACATTTCCAAGGTGATGGAGCGGGCGGATGAGTTTGACCTGATTCATAATAATTTCGATTATCTGCCTTTGACCTACCTTCCGTTTATAAAGACACCGATGCTGACCACCATACACGGTTTTTCCGACCAGGATATACTGCGGGTTTATTACGAGCATAAAGACACCTACTATACTTCCATAAGTGATTCCGACAGAGACCCCGGATTGCCTTACCTGGGAACCGTTTACAATGGGATTGACCTTTCCAATCTTACCTTTAGAGAGAAGCCGGGGGACAAGCTCGTCCATTATGGACGAATACACAACGATAAGGGGACACATCTTGCAATTGAGGTTGCAAAAAAATGCGGTATGGATTTGATAATAGCAGGCATAATTCAGGAACAGGCCTACTTCGATAATCTCATCAAGCCACACATCAATAATTCTTCAATTCAATACATTGGCCCCGTTAATCCTGTGCAGCGGGATGCGCTTCTTAAAGAAGCGTACGCGGTTATTCATCTTAATTTGATTCCCGAGCGGTTCGGCCTTGTTATGGCAGAATCTATGGCGGCGGGCGTGCCGGTGATTGCGATGGATTTGGGTTCCTGCCGGGAGGTCATTGCGGATAAGCAGACAGGCTATCTGGTAAATAATGTCGATGAGGCGGTGGATGCCGTCGGCAAAATCGAGCAGATAGACCGCAAAAAGTGCCGGCAGCGAGTGGAAGAGAATTTCACTATCGATAAGATGGTGGAGGGCTACGAAAAAGTCTACGAGGAAATATTCCGCAGAGAAGGAAAAAATTGAAACAATTCTCTATGCGATATAATGAGAAAGTACCTTGTAAAATGTTCAATGCCGGTGTGTGTGCTGCTGACGGTAATTGTTCTTTTGGGTGAGAAGGGTCTCGCAAAGACGGGAGATTATCTATCTCCGATTTCTGTTGTTACCGGTCGCGATGGGAAGGTGCTTTATATTGCCGAGGCCACTGCTAATCAGGTTGCGGTTTTTGATATCGCTTCCGGTAAGGTTAGCAAGGTGATATCCGTTGGGGAGAATCCTGTCGGTCTTGCAATTTCTGCCGACGGGAGCAAGCTTTATGTGACCTCTGCAGTACCTGCAGGTAAGGTGCAGGTAATTGACGTTCGCGGCGGCAGTGTGACCGATAGTATCGCCGTGGGCCATACGCCTGTTGCGGTTGTTGGAAGCCCGGACGGCAAAACGCTTTATGCCTGCAATCAGTTCAACAACAACGTCAGCGTCATCGACCTTGGTTCAAAAAAACAGGTCGCTGCGATTGCCGTAACGCGTGAACCCGTTGCTGCCGCGCTTACGTCGGACGGCAAATTTCTGTTTGTTGCCAATCATCTTCCGGCCGGCGCCGCCAACGCCGATTATTTTGCTTCGGTCGTCTCGGTCGTCGACACGGCTGCAAAGATGGTCTCCGGGAATATCGAACTTCCCGACGGCAGCACGAATGTTCGCGGTATAACCATCTCGCCGGACGGCAGGAACGCTTATGTCACACATGTGCTTGCCCGTTATAAATTTCCGGTGACATACCTCGAAAAGGGCTGGGTTAATACCAATGCGATGACTATCATCGATGTGCCGGGGCGCAAGTTTGTCAATACCGTTCTTGTTGATGACGTTGATCTTGGAGCTGCCAATCCCTATGATGTAGTTTGTACGGCCGACGGCAAGAACATCCTGATAACCCATGCCGGCACATATGAGCTGAGTGTAATTGAGCGCGAAGGGCTCCATTCGCGGTTGCTCCCGGCCCGGACGGCAAGAAGCTTCACGTCTGAAATTCATTCGAGAGCCAGCAGAAAGTTTTCCGATGCCTTGTATTCCGCAGATGATGTGCCGAACGACCTTACATTTCTTGTCGGCATTCGTCGCAGATTGAAACTGGCCGGTATCGGGCCCCGCGGCCTCGCTGTCATCGACACAAAGGTTTATATAGCAGAGTATTTCACAGACAGTATCGGCATAGTCGATATCGGCCCCGATACGCAGCCCGGAGCCAAATCGATACCGCTCGGTAAAGTTAGAGACGTGACAGCAGTTCGCAAGGGGGAGGCCCTCTTTAACGATGCTTCGCTTTCCTTCCAGATGTGGAATAGCTGCACGAGCTGCCATACCGGCGATGGACGTGCGAGCGCGCTGAACTGGGACCTGCTAAACGACGGAGTAGCCAATCCGAAGAATACCAAGAGTCTGCTCCTGGCGCATAAGACTCCGCCTGCAATGATTACCGGCGTTCGTGCAAATGCCGAAGCTGCAGTCCGCAGCGGCATTCAATACATCCAGTTTGCCGAGGCTATTGAGGGGAAAGCACAGTATATCGATGAGTACCTGAAGTCTCTTACGCCTGTTGCCAGTCCGTATCTTGTCGGCGGCGAGCTGAGCGAGGCAGCTAAGAACGGTGAAAAGCTCTTCAAGAAGGCCGGCTGCGCGCTGTGTCATGCGGGGCCGCTTTATACCAACATGGGCAAATACGACGTCGGCACGAGCACGGACGAAGAAGACTATAAGGAGTTTGATACACCCACGCTTGTGGAAGTATGGCGAACGGCACCATATCTTCATGACGGAAGGGCAGTGACAATCAAAGAAGTTTTGACAAAGTTCAACAAGGGCGACCGGCACGGCGAGACCTCGAACCTCAGCGAAAAAGAAATTGCCGACTTGGCCGAATACGTCCTGACACGGTAAAATCTGGTCTGCAGAGAAAGAAAATATTGAAATAATTGTCCACAGGCTATACAATGATAAAAGTATAATAACACCAAATCAAAGTCGGATAAACAGAAATACTCTGCCATACTTGAAATATAAAAGAAATGGAGATGATTATGGGGTCAATTGATGAAATAAAATCTGCTATTGCTCATCTTCCTGAGAAGGAATTTAATTCATTCGTTGATTGGTTTCAGAAATTTGAGGAAGAACGGTGGGATAAAGAGCTTGAGAACGATATTGCCCAGGGGAAGTTAGATAATTTGGCAGATGAAGCTTTGAATGAGTTCGACGCAGGGAAGTGCAGTGAATTATGAAGCATTTTGCAACCTCAAGATTCTGGGATTGTTATAACAAACTCTCACCTGTAACTCAAAGTCTGGCTGATAAGAATTTCGCACTTCTTAGACAAAACCCTCACCATCCTTCCCTAAAACTAAAGAAGATTGGAAAATACTGGTCTGTACGAACAGGGCTGCATTATCGTGCTTTGGGGATTGATACTCCGGATGAAACCGGAATCATTTGGTTCTGGATTGGCTCCCATTCTGAATATAACCGACTCATTGCGAAAAATTATTAGTATATCTTCCGCTTAATATATAATGAGAGAAAAGCTGATAACTCGTTATGAAAATAATCCCATCCTGACAAAGGACGATATCCCTTATCCGGTTCAGACGGTTCACAATGCCGGCGTTACGAAATTTGACGGCCGATATATAATGCTGTTTCGCTCACATCTCGATACCGGCAGGTCTATAATTGGCTTAGCGGAAAGTGATGATGGTTTCAATTTTAAGGCCGGTCCGGAGCCTTTTATGACGCCGAGTAAAGAGCCGATATTTTGTGTGTATGAAGAATTTGGCGTCGAAGACCCGCGAATTACATATCTGGAAAGTGCCTATTATATAACATACAGCGCATATTCGGCAAATGGAGTTCGCACCGGCTTAGCTAAAACAACCGATTTCAAATCGGTCGAAAGAGTGGCCTTTATTACGCAGGCCGATTACAGAAATACCGTGCTTTTCCCGGGAAAAATCAACGGCAGATATGTCAGACTCGACAGGCCTCATTCGGAAATCAGTCCCTGGTCAATATGGATTAGTTTTTCGCTGGACATGCTGCACTGGGGCGATTCAAAACTGGTTATCAAACCTGTTAAATATCACTGGGATGAGATGAAAATCGGCCCCGGTGCCCCGCCGATTCGCACTGACCGAGGCTGGCTGAATATCTATCACGGCGTCTTTCCTACAATGGACGGCCACGTATATCGGCTCGGCGTTGCTTTGCACAAGCTCGATGACCCTGCAGAGATTCTCGGTGTTGGCGACCGCTGGATTTTACAACCCGAAGACCCATGGGAGGTGGTTGGCTACGTGCACAACGTAGTCTTTACCTGCGGTGCTGTGCCGGAAGATGATGGGACATTGAAATTATACTGGGGTGGGGCCGATAAGGTCATGTGCGCCGGCACGGCAGTAATCGACGAGCTTGTAGAACTTTGTCTTACTGATTCAAGGCCTGCTATGTAATAATTCCAGATAAGGGATTTGGTAATAACGATAAGGAACACCGGCTGAAGTATTCCCGGCTCGCCGCGGTCAGTCGAAGGCGTTCGCCGGTTAGTTTCCTATGACTCTTTTGAAATCATACACGCTGTTTCCGATATCTGAGAACGTGAAGCCATCATCCCCGCTCTGAGGTGCGTAGGATGATATCATTATGGAGATGTACAAGCCCTCTTCCCAATTGGTCGAGGCTCTCTGAACCACAACGATATTACCTCGATGTCTGTAAAGCCTGATGGGTTTGAGCCTTTTAATCTCATCTGTCCAGTATTTTTTGGCAATCTCGTCCGATGGCTTTTGTGCACCTGAATTGACCGCCTTGATATATTGAATATGGGTTTGAAGCGCTGCTGTAGCCAAATTGTCCGGTAAGGGGCCGGCATCTCCACCACCCGGCTTCTTTTGGCAACCAAAGACGACGAACAGGCAACCGAACAAACATACAAGACCGACAACCAAATGTAATCTGAACATTACGATATAGCTCCTCATTTCGTGAATCTAACTATGTATTATATGTTTTTCTTATAATAACCTTTTATGCCTTATACATTTATTTTGGTGGAGCAAGCCCCACCTCTTCGCTGCAGATTGACAAAGTTTATCTCACAATAACTAAAAGATAAACGGTCTTAGCAAAACAGTCAACTGATTTGAAGAAAAATGGGAGTAAGAACCCCACGTGAAATCCGACACCGGTCAGGCTTCGACGGACGAGCCCGGGGCTAAATATTTAGCCTGCGGTTTTACCGCAGTTTCGGTCTTTTGGCCATAAGGAGAGTAATTCTGTCGTACTCATCCTTCGGCAGGGCATCTTTTAATATTTTTCGGATTTCACGCATTGGGGTTCGCTGGGTGATATGTGTGATTATAATGTGCTCGTTGTTCATTTTGTCGAGCAGTGTTTTGAATTCATCGATGTGCATGTGTCTGCCGGCCTCGGCCCGGCCGGAATGCTCGCCTTCATAGAATGTGCACTCGGCAATTAAAATCTTACTTTCAGCAATATATTTTAACTGCGAAAAGTCAACGTACTGTGTATCGCCGAGATAAGTAACAATCGGAATCTCAAGGGGATAGTCGATTTCCACGCCCTGTTTTTTTAGCTCGACTATTTGTGGACTTGTAAGGCCGACGTACTCGGGTTTTAGCTTTTTTCGTTTCTCAATTACACTATAACCGACAGAGCCTTTGCTGTGCTTTGTTGGGAATACCCTCGTAATGAGATTGGGCTTTATCTGATATTCGTCGCCGGGTTTTACGCCGACGAGCTTGCCGGGAACTTTATTGCCGTCCAGCCGGGACCAGGCATCGATTATTTCTCTCATCGGCCCTAATAGGTTTTTTGGAGCTAAAATCGTTCCGGGGGATATACCGCAGAAGTTTCGCTGCGACAGATAATATGCGATACCGGCAGCGTGGTCCATGTGGCCGTGCGTCAGTAAAATATGGTTTATGGGAATAATCTGGTCGGGGGCCTTGCCGACGTCGAAACAGACGTCAAGCTGCGGCACTGCGACAACGGTCTCTTCGCCGGCGACCGAATAGCCGATTATTTCCAAATCATCTATCTTTATGCTTGCTAAATTGTGGCTTGGCATTAAACTATCCTAAAACAGCACTTCAGAAAGGTAATAGTAGGGCGGATAGAGGGTTGTGTCAATTTTTTTTGATATAAGGTGTTGATGGGTGCACATTAAACTTTCCGCGGGGTTGGTACAAAATAAGGGACCGTCAACATCTCTCGGTTAATGGGGCAATTTCAATGTTTGCTGAGCAAACTGATCACAAAATAAATGTCGGTAAGAAGGGCCGGTTAAGACGCCTTGTTGGGATAATAGGTTGTTTTATCTTACTAATACTGGTTATTCTTGTCATAGCTAAGGTCTGGCTTGTTCCCGGTATAATCCGGCAGGAAGTGAAGAAGGTATTATCAAAATTCTGCGTAGGGCCGGTTGAAATTGAAAGCGTTGAAGCGAATCTATCCGGGCAGGTCTATCTTAAAGGAATTAATTTTTATGACGAGATAAGTCGTAAGTGGTTGTTTGTTGAGGAAGTAAAGGCCAATCTGGCTGACTGGCCGGGTTTAAGTCCCGTTATAACGGAAATAGAGATTGATGGAGTGGGCCTGCAAATATTAGCGGCTGATGGTAAAATCTTCCTGCCGCCTGTGCGTTTATCTGAGCGATCTGTTAGTCCAAGCAAGAAACCTGACCTCCGTAAACTAACCATTACAAAAGCTGCAATCACAATTATAGATAAACGGGGCTCAAAGACCGTTTACGACAATTTTACTTTGTCGGCTTTCAGGAAGAATGGCATTTACGAATTGTTGTTGAACCGGGCGAGTGCTGAAAGTACAGAACACTTCCTTGTCGAAGGCAGAGTCAACTTTGAGAACCTTAACCTAGATGCTTCCCTGCAAATGAAGCATCGATTTACAAAATCAGAAATGGTTACCGCTTTGACTGCCTTGGATATGCCTGGAGTGTCGGGCGAAGGTAGTGTTGCGGCGGAATTGTCAGTTAAGGGTTGCGTAAAGAAACCGATACTATTGCAACCGACAGGAACAATCCTATTCAGTGACTGGACAATAGAGTCGGAAAATGAAGTAATAAGTAAATTTGATACTACAATCGAAGTAAGTAACCGGGGAATATCGCTTGATAACCTTGCCGTGCGGGACGCGAATGGACTTGAGTGGCTCAGCGCAAAAACATCAAAGCTGACTTTTGAAAACTGGCCTGGCTTAAGGCCGACCTTGAATGAGATAGAAACAGAAGGGCTTGCATTGCAGACCCGCCTGGTTGATGGTAAGCTTCGCCTTCCTGTGGAGTTATCTTCGAACAAATCTGTCGGGTCGAAGAGCGATTACTTCAACTTTAAGAAACTTGTGGTCAGAAATGCGTCTTTTGGTTTAGCCGACCGTCAAGGTTCGAAAATAGATTGTGATTATTTATCGCTGCAGCCTGCCGGGCAGGAGGGCTTCTATGATATTTTACTGACGTGCAAAGGGCCCGAGGAACGGGATAGAATTTCTCTGAAAGGGGCTGTAAATCCGGCGAGTTCGGAGGTCAGTCTTTCATTGGAAATGGATCACACTGCCAAAAAGCAGGAAACGGCCATTGTTTTTGCTGCACTGGGGATGCCTCAGGCCTCAGCTGAGGGCAAACTGGTTGCCGATTTGAGAATAGCAGGCCGTTTGAATGAGCCGTCAGAATTACAGTTGAACGGAAGTGCTAAATTCGATGAGTTTGTTCTGTTTGTTAGAGACAAAGTGCTGGCGAATAACCTGTTCACAATAGCCGAAGTCAAAGACCATCTCCTCAGTTTCAATGAGTTTAATGCGGTTGTGTGTAACGGCCCCGTCGAGGGCTCGATATATATCGAATCTAAACAAAACCGGTTGATAAGATTAAGTGGGCAATTTCTGGGCCGGAAGATGAACTTTGTGGAGTTGACGTCTATCTTAGGTGAGGGCGGCAAAAAAGCAACAAAAGGCTCAGTTACACTAAAATATAATTTTACCGCCGCGGGTAGTGGCTTGAAAAGCCTTAGTGGTTACGGAAGCATTTTTCTTGATGATGCTGATATTACCGTTCTTCCAATAATTCCCTTTATATTCAGTAATATAGGGCTGGCGAAGCTTGACCCTTTGAGGATGGCCGATGTAGAGTGCATATTTAGTATGGCCGGACCTGTCGTGAAGATCCAAAGTGCACATATAGCCAATACTTATGCAGCAGTAGTCGCCGAGCCTGGCGGGACGATAGACCTGCAAACTAAGCAAGTCGAAATGTACGTAAACGCCGTGCCTTTAGAAAAAATTGAGTCTATCATCAGGCAGTTACCAATTTTGGATATATTTTTCAACTTGAAGGACAAGCTCACACGTCTTTATATTAAAGGAAATTGGTCAGATCCTCCGACGAAGCTAATAACAAAAAGGCCGATAGAAGATATCAAAGAAGGTACTGTTGGCTTTCTACAGGATGTGGTAAAAAACGGTGGTCAAATCAGCCAGGCTATGCTGAAGGGATTTGGGGTAATATTTAAAGCTCCAGCAAATAGCAAAAAGTGAGAATCGAGGCGGTTTATAATGCCTGATAAGCGAACTCATAGAGGGCCTCATCCGGCGGATGAAAAGTTGTTTGCCGCCGGTGCAATTTCCAATTTGCGGACGGCGATTGCCGATTTTTCGCTTCTGCTGACGAGAGGTTATGCAGAAAAAGGCACACTAAAATTAGTCGGTGACAGGTTTTCGCTTACGGAAAGGCAAAGATTGGCTATTATGCGCAGCGCCTGCTCCGACCAACAGCTCGCCTCTCGAAACCGGCGCTGCATCGCGCTGGAAAATCTTGCGGGCCAATCAATCGCCATTGACGGTTACAATGTATTGATAACAGTTGAAGCAGCGATGAGCGGCGGTGTGATTTTTAAAGGATGTGACGGCTGCTTTCGGGATTTGGCAAGCGTACACGGAACGTACCGCAAAGTTACCGAAACAATACCGGCTGTGCAGCTTATAGGTCAGTTCCTGCGAGAAGTCGGCGCAGGCAAAGCCCTGTGGCTGCTGGATAGCCCGGTATCCAACAGCGGCCGATTGAAAACACTAATCGGCGAACTGGCCCGCAAAAACAATTGGAACTGGGAGATTGAACTTCTGTTGAGTCCGGATGCCGAGCTGAAAAAAAGCGACTTGATTGTAGCCAGCAGTGACAGTGTTGTGCTCGATGGCTGCAAGAGATGGACCAACCTCGCCGCCGAAATCATCACGCAGAAACTCCCCTCGGCAACCGTGATAGACCTCGCCCCCAACGCCACGTAGCCTTTGAATTCATTGTCCTCTCGCCAAGCCGCCCTGAACGCTAAGTGGCTGGAATGCAATCTCCTTCCGTATTCGAGTAAGGCATCCCCCAACATTTCATACCATTCCTCCTATCATGCTTAACCCAGGGGCTCCGCGGCAAGGTTACGAGTACACTGCAGCCTTTGTTTGGGCGGTATTCAGTGATATCTTTTGTTGCCGTCCTTGTCAGTAATGACAACGCTCCCGTGATCCGAAATAGTCAATCGTTCGGTAATGCCCACAAAAATCCTGTTGAAAAAACTGATTGCAAAGTTCTCCGGAGTTGAATCCGGTCCTTACTGAACGTGGACGATATTGTTGGCTTCTGCTACCTTCCCTGCCCCATCTTGCAGTGGTAAAGGCGAAACGATTATTCCACCCGATGCACTGGTATCAATAATTCGGTATGCAAGACCACCAACCGCTTCCTGATTGAGTCGCTTTGACCGGTGTTGTCGGCACTCAATCAGCATAATTGCGCTGTTGTTACCTTCACGCAAGCCTTTTGCGTCAATTTCCCAAGACGTTCCACTACTGCCAGTGATTTTCTGCTTTGGATCAACGCGCTCAAGGCCAAATTCTTGTCGAAAGAGATTGAGAAAATAGCGAGCTATGTCTTCGTAACTTTTCCAAGACTGCTGAGTACTCACAGAACTCTCTCAAGATAAATTCCAGGATGCCCAACTATGTCATATATGGTTTCCGTCTATGACTGCTGGTTCCAACAGTTGTCAGCCTGAGACGACAGATCCAATCTCCACGCAAAGCCTTTCTTGCGACGGAGATGCGGATATCTACTGCTTATTGACGTGGTCATATATTTTTTCCGCATAAGATACCTGCCTCAACGATTCTGGAGCAAACTTTTAAATTGCTGGTGCTTTGCTTATATCATCCGTCTCGTGCATTCCCGACATCCAGGTCTCCTTCGATAACAACAAAGATAATAGTATGACACACCGGTCAAGTCAACCATGGCGGCAGATTAGTTATCTGCCGGATTCAATGGCCTATTCACTTCCATTTCATTTAATAATCGAATCTTGTGTTGCTGACAAAAGCAATTTTCTTACTATCCGGTGACCAGCTTGGCACATTGATCGTTCCTTGGCCTCCATATACGTAGCCAATCACTTTAGGCTCACCACCGGCAGTCGGCATTAACCGAAGATAAACCTGTTTATAAAACGGATGGTCTGCTGAATCGGTTTCTTTTGCATAGGATAAAAATACAATCCATCGCCCATCCGGCGAAATGTGCGGGAACCAGTCATTATACTCGTCGAAGGTGATTTGTTCCGGTTCAGTTCCATCGGGCTTCATTCGCCAAATCTGCATTGTGCCGGTACGGTTTGAGTTGAAATAAATATATTCCCCGTCCGGGGTATATTCTGAACCATCATCCAGTCCCTTATTATTAGTGAGCTGGATCTCTGTACCGTTAAATCGGGATATCTTATAAATATCATACTGACCGTTGCGTCCTCCGGTGTAGACCAGCTCATTCCCGTCCGGAGACCAACCGTGCAAATAGGATGGGCCGAGTAGAGTGACTCGTTTCGGTTTCCCCCCTCCGATGGGAAGCGTATAAATAATAGAATGATCGTTATCCTCACTGCTATGATGGCAGATCCCGAGATACTTGCCATCGAATGAGATAACATGGTCATTATTATTACGGTTTGCAAAATCAGTGTCTATGACTACCGGTGTTTTCGTAACAAGGTTGAAGTTGTAAAGTAGTCCTTCGCTATTGTAGATCAATGATTTCCCATCCAACGTCCAATTTGGTGCCTGGATAGACTTGGGATATGTATAAACGATCTTGCGATGACCGTCTTCGATCTCCATAACCTCCAATCGGCTGCCAATATAATCCCGATAGGGCTGAAAATTATCGGGAGCAGGTACTATGATTCTTACATTACGAAAGATGGCTTTTTCTGATACTTTCGGATTGTGTGAACAAATGTATAGCCCAATATATACCTCGTCTTTGAGTTGAAAATCGAAAACTTGCTCTGTCATAAATGGTTTATCGAGTGTCGCCGTTGACATAATGTAAGTGCTGCCCCGCCGTTCGAGTTGAATGATGTCCGGTGCTGTGGCTTTTGACTTAATTTCTTCTGTTTGACCATCTTTTGTTCGACGAAATTGAAGAGATGTCAGGCCATCGCCATGAACGCACGCATTGACGTGAGCAGAATTGTATTCAAGAGTATTCCTGATCATCCAACCCATTTTTCGATGAGGTTCAACACCTTCTCCGATAAATCGCATTCTCGCCCGGAGGATAAAATCTCCCTTCAACCGTTTCCACAGGAAATGAAATTCATCTTGGTTAGACCACATGTTTGTTCCAGACCCTTCAATGGTGTATTCCTGGCTTTCAGAGCGATATTGACTCGACCCTGGCCTTGCTACATTACCAACATCGTTGTCGTTTTCAAATTCGCCCAGCCTTGAATCTTTAGACAAAGCTTGATGAGCACACATGAATGTCACGAACAGCAAAGCGATAATCCTTCTTGATGACATGAGCCTTCTCCACTGACCATGTAGATGGTTTATCAATAATCCGCTGATACTGCGGCTGTACGAAGTAGCCCGGATTCTTGTTGCCCAGAATCCCCCGCTTGGAAAACGATGAGACGGTTCGCCGGAAATTACCGCTCACCCGATAACCGGCCTTGGCGGCAAGGTGTTCCAGCTTTAGAGTCTCGTTGCCTAATGCCTTGATGATATTTCTTTCAGTTGTACTCAATTCGGTCATACACACATTTGTTTATCAAATTAGCCGGTTGAAGTCAAGACATGAATAATCTTGTAAGTCTGTTCAACAGAAAAATGAGTGACATTGCAGGCAAATTCCGGTACCTGCAGCTAAAGAAATTGGTGAAGTTGCAGCAGAACGAACGCTCAGTTTTCCTGGTGCAAAGAATATCAGGACTGGGATCTTGTCCGTTAATGGCTCCTTTTTCATGAATTGAAGCCTACAACCTTCCCACAACTCAAAAGCTCGTTATCTGCCAATTCAACAAAAATGTTCAATTTCATAAATCCTGTAGTCTCAGTGAGTAATAAAAAACATGAAATTTGTAAACATTTTCAATGCCCGTTCCGATCTCTTACGGTGTCTATTATAATTGTTTCGTGAAGCCGAAAAGCTGTTCAGATAAGCTGTGAGCGCTGGCTGAAATGTCGTAACGAGGATGCCTCAAAGAAAATTTTTGTGGCGACAGAGATTTTAGTATTTGACTTTGAACTCTTCATAGGTGACCGATTTCAAAAGGGGTATCTGTTAAAAACAGTTGTTAACCAAAAATACCACTCAGTGACTGGTTGTAAGGAAACCATATTACTTCTAATCGACTTCTAACTGGTCGATAGTGTCTCGAACTGCCAACCGCCGTTAAGTACGAAAGAGCCTTTTCGTAAATACTCTGATGTAACTTTGTCTCATTTCAGGATATATCAGTACGAATTTGCTATCCACGGAGGATTATCAAAGAATACCCAAATATTGGAACGAGTGTGTTCGTGGAGGGAAATCGGTGCCCTTATTCAGTGGACAACAAACCTGCCGTGACCACAGACCCAAACAACGGCAACATCCATAATGGTGCTACTCGTGTCTCAGAGCAACGATTGGGTCCACATTGGCCGCACGAACGGCCGGATACAGACCAAAGAGGATGCCTATCGTCATGCTGATTAGAAGCGGCAGTAGAATTCCTTTCAAGGTTATCACCGTGATCATCCCGGAAAAGTACGTTATTAAGAACGGGATAAGAACGCCTATTCCCAATCCAATGATACCCCCCATAGTCGAGAGAACTACGGTCTCAATAAGGAACTGATAGACAATCTGCTTCCGCTTTGCACCGATGGCGCGCCGGATTCCTATTTCACGGGTGCGTTCGGTAACGGAGGCCAGCATGATATTCATAATCCCGATTCCGCCTACAAGCAAGCTGATACCGGCGATTGAGCCCAGGACGATATTAAACGTTCGCTTCGTCGCCTCGGCCTGCTTGAGTAACGCCAGAGGAACGCTCACTACATAATCCTTTTTCTTATGAAACCGCTCCAGCATCCTTTCGATTCCTGCCGCTACGGACTCAACTTTTTTGGGATCATCCACCTGGACAATGACCTGGTGCAGCTCTACCATTTCCCGTTCGTCCCCGCCCGAAGTTCGTTTCGTAAATACGTCGCCGAAGTATATGCGCGCCACCTCGATTGGAATGTAAACATCTACTTGCTGGTCTGGAATCTGGATGTTTCCAGCCAGTCCGCTTTCGCTTTTGATGATTCCGACAATCTCGAACTGGTCGCCCCCTATGCTGATGGTCTGGCCTATGGTATGCTCTGTAGCTAAAATTTTTCGGGCGCCGAATTCGGTAAGAACAGCCACGGGGGCTTGTTTGGCCTCATCGGATAGTAAAAGCACACGCCCTGCAATGACCTCGCGGGGCACAAGCTTGAACCATTCAGGTGTCGTTCCCACGACCCGTAGTTCCATCGCTCTTTCGCGTAAACGTGAGTCCTTTCGCATCAGCTTCACAGGCGCCGTCTGTTGAATGTTGTGGAAACTCTCGGAGACTCTGGTATAATCGTCGTATGTGAGCCCGTAAATGCTCATGTGGGAATGCTGGGTGCTGGCCTGTTCCTCTTCTGCGGATTTGACCGATGAGATGATGATATTATTACTGCCGAGCTTCCGTATCTGCTCAAGTGCCTCTTTGCTGGCTCCCTCTCCAACAGATAACATAGCCACTACGCTGCCCACACCGAAAACAACACCCAGCATAGTCAAAAACGAGCGCAGCTTGTGAAGCAGCAGATTCTCGATACCGAGCAATATATTTCGTGTGATTTTAGTTTGTCCCATCACAATCCCCTTCAATTCTGTCGATATTTCCATCAATCATGTGCAGTCGATTTTGGGCACGCTCCGCGATGGCCGGTTCATGCGTCACGATAATGATCGTTTTACCGAACTCGTTCAACTTGACCAGGAGCTCCAAAATCTGCTCACCCGTTGTCGAATCCAAATTCCCGGTGGGTTCGTCTGCAAAAATGACATGGGGATCATTCGCCAGAGCTCTGGCAATGGCGACTCTCTGCATTTGGCCGCCGGAAAGCTCCGTAGGACGATGACCTACTCTGTCTCCGAGCCCAACTTGCTCTGCAAGCTCCTTTGCACGCGCCGCACTTTGCAACGCGTCCCATCCCAGATAGTAAAGCGGCAATTCGATATTTCTCTGGACAGTCAGTTGGGGTATCAGGTTGAAACTCTGAAATATGAAGCCCAGGTACCTGAGCCGAAACTCGCTGAGCGAATCATCGTCGAGCTGACTTACGTCCCGACCGTCAAGATAATAGGAGCCGGAAGTCAAGCGGTCGAGACATCCGAGGATATTCATCATGGTGCTTTTACCTGAGCCGCTGGGCCCCATGATTGCCCAGAAGCTGCCCTTATTGAACGAAACGTTAACTCCGGCGAGCGCACTGACCTGCTCTGTCCCCATGTGGTAGATCTTCTGCGCGTTCTCGAGCCTGACGATTTCCTCGTGATTATTGGACAAAGCTTGTTCACCCATCTATTGGTTCCTTTCCGGGCCCCGAGGTCTCTGGCTTTCACCCTGCCTCTGGCCCGCTCCTTGCCCCGTGCCCGTGCCCTGAAAACGCTGCCGTATCTTTTCTCGCTCCTCCGGCGACATGTTTTCCATCTGTTCTGATGAGGGTATCTGAGAGCTTTCTCCGCTCGTTTGTTCCCGTCCGAATTCACCTCTTCCGGGTCCCATCGGCCGCTCTTGTTCTTGCTGTGGTGGACCTCCAATATTATCCGAAGGCATGCCGAATCCGGTTCCATTGGTCTCTTTAAGTTTTTCATTTATCCTTTGCTTCAAGGTATCTGAGGTATCTGTGGAACTAAGTGACTCAGAGACCTTCACCTGTGAACCAGACTCAAGGGTTGCGGCTTTAAGCGGAGGGGTAAGTAAGACGACTTCCCTTTCCTCAAGACCGCTTAGGATTCTGATCATCCTGTTATCGTCCAGGCCGATCTCAACCTTTCGCCCCTCGTAGGACCCGTCCTTGACAACGTAAACCGTAGGCTGTCCTCCGACGCGCAATACCGCCTGAACCGGCACATACACCACATTCGCATACTGCTCAACGATAATCTCAGCCTTGCAGCTCATTCCCGTACGTAGAGCGCTGTCGTTGTCTTCCATGAATATGTCCATGGGATAGATTTTAAGGTCCGGATTCATCCACATGCTTCGGGCGTCCGGCAAGGGCGCGATAGAGCCCACGTGGCCCAGGAACTTCTTGCCCGGCAGCGCATCAACCGTGATGACTGCGGGAAGCCCCACCCGGACTTTTTCAAGGCTCGTCTCATGAATATTCACCTGAGCTTTCATCAATGTGGCGGTAGGCAGGTTTATCAAGTCCTGCCGCTCGGTGACCTCGACACCGATTTCCATCGGCTCTCGACGGTCGAAGGGGCCATGTCCTCCGGAACTGGTTGCATAAACCACCATTCCGTCCATTGGGGCATAGATTTTCGTCTTTTCGAGCTGATCCACGATTTTCGTTAACTTCTCTGCCTGACGCCTATACTCAAGCTCTTTGGCCTTAAGGTCCGCCTCCACCTGTATAACATCGGCTTTGGCCTTACGCTCCGTCCTCTCGAGCGCCATCTTAGCCTGGTGGACGTCGCTTTCGAGCTGTGCTATATTTCGATGGTAGGTGAAATTCTCCAACAACTTCTTGCTGTTCTCTGCCAGCACCAGGTTGTTATTACTGCGGGTTACAGCCAGCTTGTCAGCCTGCCATTCAGTCTGTGAGATGTACTTCTCCTCGTACAGCTTTTGCGACCACGTGAGAGTCTCTTCGGCACGCGTAAGCTCCTCTTGTCTCAGGGTTATTTCGTTTTCAGCAGCCGTCTTTTCGTTGGGATACAGCCCCTCTTTATATTGCTGCAGATCCTGCTGAGCGAATTCCTGAGTCAACTTGGATACTTCGACATCACTCTGAGCCTGATTCTTTACAACGGCGAGGGTCTCCTGAGCATTGATGTAAGCGGCCTCGGCCCTCTGGACCTGAATGTCCTGGTCAATCATCGAGTCCTTGAGGGTACTGTCGTCCAGTTCGACCAGCAGATCTCCGGCCTTGACCATTGTGCCGTCCGAAACGAGGCTCAAGATAGACGTTCTTCCCTCGACCTCGTTCCTCAGAGTGATCTGCTCCTGCGGCTGAATGGTGCCGGACTCCAATACGCTGATGGTCAGAGGTCCCCGCTTGGCAACGAAGGTAGCAAGGCCGCTCGTTGGGTTCTCACCACTCCGGACCACTTTGAGCAACACTATGATCAGGCAGATTAAGACAACTGCTACAATTGCGCCAATTACTTTCGGAGATTTGAGTCTACTACGATTGTTTTTTGCATTATTTTTTAACATTATCGGTCACCTCCGGCGAGAATTCTCGCCACATTCCGTTTTCATCTACTTGGAGTAATCCCATATCCTGCTGGAGCTCCAGCTCAGTAGTTCGATAAGTTATTACCGCTTGAGTCAGTGAGTTCTGTGCCACAAGCAGCGCATCCTGTGCCTCACGCAAGTCACGCATGTTTGCCATTCCTGCCTCGAGAAACATAGTGCTGCTCTTGACCTGCTTTTGTGCGACAAATACCGAACGAGCCTGAATCTTGAGGCTTTCGCGGGACTCGATCAAGCTACGCAGCTCACTGCGAATAAAAAGCTTTACCTGGTCTTCCAGGGTTTGTACATTCCTTGTAGCTCGCTCCAAATCAATAAAACTCTTTCTATAGGCGTTGCGTTCAGCGGTTCTTTCCAGAGGCAAATCAAGGGTAAGCAACGTCGAATAACGGGCCTTGTCAAAACTAAGCTGTGCATCATCCGCAGTCGCTGACACAATGCTTCTACCCTCACCCAGATTAGCAGAACCCAGCAACGTAAGGCCTGCTCCGAGAGCATCGGCCCAGACTACGACCTGCCTCTGAGCATCATAAACTTCACCAATCGCCACCCGCAAATCAAGTCGGTTCTCAAGAGCCAATTGTATTGCCAAGGATTCGTCAATCTCGAGGGGACCGGCATCTTCATCGCTGGGGGGCACAAGCTCAACGGGTGCATCAGCTGGTGGAGTCTCTCTGACCACGCCAGTATCCTCTTCTTGCAGGATTTTCTTGACCAGCTCCTCTGCAGGGCGGCGGAGCAGCTCCAGATCGCTTCTGTCCAGCTCAATTTGGGCATCCGGAGGCAGCCCAAGTGACGTTTTAAACGCGTCGAGACGATTCCGGTATTGTTCCTGCGCGGATATCCAACCATTGCGCGCCCCCAATTCGCTTTGTACCGCCTGGTCTACCTCTATCTCACTCCGCCTGCCTGCATCGGCCAACCGACGAATCCACCGGGCTGATTCAATACGACTACGATAGCTCCGCTCCGCGTTTTCCACTTGATCAGTCTGCCGCAAAACGACGAGGTACTCCCGGGCCACATTAACCGCGAAGGTCCGTTTGAAACGCTCGAAATTGTAAATTGCGTACACTACATTTCGTTCCGCCTGTGTTAAGGGCTCAGTAATGATGTGTCTTCCGGAGCCCCTAAGCAGCGGAATAGAAACCGTCGCATCCCCCCTCAGACCCAGAGATGATGCGCCTCCCTGCGTAAGTAGATTCGCCAGGTCAATCGCCAGCGTTGTGCTTAAATCCACGCCGCTCTTTAGTGCTCGGCTCACCCCCACCGTCGCACTGTTCTCGGTACCGCTCACCGTACTGTTACCGGTGCTGTCTGTATTGAGCAAGCTCTCGACCTGCCCAACGAAGGTATTGCGAAAGGCATGACGCTCCAAATCGAGGTCCAATGCCGCCCGGAAAACGTCTTCTTTGCTGGACTGATACTCCGGACTATTCCGCGCCCCGATCTGTAATGCTTCGACCAAAGATATCTTCAGCGGAGTATTTGAGTCGATAGGGATATTGGCGTCCGGAGAGGAACGGGTCTGAGGATACTCATCTTCCGGCCAGTGCTCGATGGGATCGAGCTTATCTGTACCCAGTGAAACCTTACCGGAATAGAGCAATTGCTGTTCAGTCAGGAGGCGACGCCGCAGAATATCGCTCGGCCGTTCAATCGTAAATTCCTCCACGTTTCCTATCGCCTCACGCTGCTTCTGCTCGATTATATGATACGCTTTATTGTCTGCTTCTTGCCGATACTCTGCAGGTGATTTGCAACCGGCCTGACCCAACAGTACAATGCACACCAGTACGAGTGCCGCCGACACAGCCGACCTTGAGCCGACAGAACACATAAACAATCTGCCATTTCTTCTAACAGCCATATTTCTTTGTTCAATCTGCACAAACACCTCTATAAACGCTGATTTTTCATATTTGCCAAAACTACCACTGTACTATTTTACGGGCAAAAGGTCAATCCCTATTTGCCCCTATTTTCACTTCGATAAACTGAGTCTGTAATAATATAGACGGATTCAGAAGGGTCTTTTATTGCAGCTATTAACCGGGATTTCCCATATAAACTTCACTGAAACACTTTTGCAGGCTTCAAGTCTCATAATAACGTAATTTCATCTCAATTTAAACAATATTCAGGCAGGTTCAACATGCCATGCCGCAAAAAAACACCAAAAAAGCCAGGCACTTGCGTCAAGGACCCGTTTTTTCCTGCTATTTTGGCACACCGCCACCGTTGCCCTCCATTCAGGAACCCGTTCTTCAGCAATGCCAGTCGCCTCAGAAAATTGCCGAGGCTGTAAGCCAGGGCAAATAGTGTCAAACTCGATGACTCTGGATTTCCGTGGGGCAAACTCGGGCTCTGTCTCTAACCATCCTCCAAGTTCAACTTTGCATCCATGAAGCCTGGAGGATAGCATAAATCTATGATTTGGCAAGGCTTAATTCGGAAGACTGCCGGCTCGGATGAATAAATCTACCCTACGCGTTATATATTGCTCCTGGCAGTCCCTGGGAAAATGGTTATATTGAGTCCTTCAGCAGCAGGTTTAGAGATGAATTGCTCAATAGAGAGATGTTTCTGAGTATTGAAGAGTTGAGATATGTTGCAGATCGATGGCGAACGGATTATAATCACTATCGTCCGCACAGCAGCCTGGACTATATGGCTCCAGCAGCTTTTGCGATGATGTCTCTTGAGCAAGGCTCCGCTACGCTTCGCCTTACTCAAGATAGAGAGAATAGTTGTGAAGTACTCTCATAAGAGATGGACCAAAAAACGGGGGCAGCTCACTAAGACAGACTGCAGCCAGACTTTACGAAAAGGGATTTTGATGCCATGAGAATGAAGAATAAATTTCAGAAGATCCGGCCTCTGACTACGCTTGGACTTTGTCTCCTTGTTGCGGGCGTTTGCGTAGAAACCTCAATGTTAATAGGTGCAGAAGCGTCCTCTCAATCCGGTCGAATAGTACTGAACTTCAATCGTCACTGGAAGTTTGCCAAGGGTGATATGAATGGGGCCGAGAGGCCGGATTTCGATGACTCGTCGTGGAAGGCGGTTCGTTTGCCGCACGATTGGGCTATAACCGGGCCATTCAATCCCACGGAGAACGGCTATGCCGGAAAACTACCCTGGAAAAGAGTGGGCTGGTATAGAAAGACATTCACGCTCAACGGTATAGATAGCGGCCAGCGAGTTTACTTTGATTTCGATGGAGTGATGGCCTTCCCCAAGGTCTATATCAACGGTGAATTGGCGGGGCAGTGGGACTACGGCTACATGTCGTTCCGCGTCGACGCCACAGCCCACGTGAAGATAGGCAAAAACGTCATTGCGGTTCGTTCCGATACGACCCGTCATGGAACTCGATGGTATCCAGGTGCAGGTATTTATCGTAAGGTAATGATGACGATCTGCAGGCCGGCGCACGTTGCCCACTGGGGCACTTACGTCACGACACCGGAAGTACAAGATAACTCGACAACAGTTCGCGTGCATTCGACTATCGAGAACTACCTTGACACCCAAACAGATGTCAACGTGGAGATCGTGCTGCTTGACCCTGCCGGTCAAATGGTGGCCTCGAGCAAGAGAAAGCGAGTCGATATCGTTCCAGCCGGAGGCTCGTGTGAGATTGAGCGATCCTTTACAGTGGCAAATCCGCAGCGATGGGACATCACATCTCCTATACTATATGCCGCTAAGATAATCGTTCGCATGGGCGATAGAGTTGTGGACACAGACACCGTCCAATTTGGCATCCGGACCTTTCATTTCACGGCCGATGACGGGTTCCATCTCAACGGCCGACGAGTGCAGCTCCGCGGTGTGAATCTGCACCATGACCACGGCCCCCTCGGCGCAGCTTTTTATCCGCGCGCGATGGAGCGGCAGTTGGAAATAATGCGGGACATGGGTGTCAACGCCATCCGCACCAGTCACAATCCTCCGGCGCCGGAGTTGCTTGACTTGTGTGACCGGATGGGCTTCGTTGTATGGGATGAGGTTTTTGACAAATGGGATGACAAGGCCGATCGCATTGATGGAGAGCCCCCGCTGGAGCAGCACGGTGAGAGGCAGATTCGCAACTTAGTGATGCGCGACCGAAATCACCCCTGTGTCGTCATCTGGTCCATCGGCAACGAGATTGGTAACCAGCCTTATGATAGAGAAGGCAAATCGCCCGAGCGGGTGAAGTACATGGGTGATTTCGTACGAAAATACGATCCGACGCGCCCCGTGGGAATCTCCTGTCATATCCCCGGCACGGCTGACCAGCCCATCCTTGATTCGATGGATCTTACTGGCTGGAATTACGCCCGAAGGTACGGCCGGTACAGGCAGCGCTATCCCGACAAACCCATTATTTACAGCGAATCGGCTTCGACGCTGAGCACACGTGGTTTCTACGAACTGTCGCTTCCGAATGAAAAAACGCAGTTTTCCAAACAGTTCCAAGTAAGCTCCTATGATCTGAATTCCGCGGCATGGTCTGACATACCAGATGTGGAGTTCCAGCTGATGGAGGACGACAGCTTTGTCGCCGGGGAATTTGTCTGGACGGGATTTGACTACCTGGGTGAGCCGACGCCGTTTGCACAGGAAGCGCGGAGTTCGTACTTCGGCATTGTCGATTTGTGCGGCATCCCCAAAGATCGGTTCTACCTGTACCGCAGTTACTGGCGGCCCGACACCACGACCGTGCATATCCTGCCCCACTGGAATTGGCCCGACCACATCGGCAAGAAAGTTCCAGTGTTTGTCTACACCAACGGCGATTCGGCAGAACTACTGCTGAATGGCAAATCGCTCGGCCGGCGGACAAAGGGCCGATTGCCTGAAAAGCCGGCCAACTTCGCTCTCGCTAAAGCTGCGGCCGCCAGTTCGGCTGAGACGGACAAAGGCAATGTCGCTGCCAACGCCAATGACGCCGACAACTCCACGAGCTGGTGCGCCGCCTCCGCGGGCTCCGGTCAATGGTGGCAGGTTGATCTCGGGGAGGTCATGCCTGTTGGCTATTTGGCGATCGAGTTCGAAGAAGAGGCAAAGAATTACGGGTATGAGATCAAGGCCTCAACCGATGCGTCAGATTGGACGACTCTTGTGACCAAAAATACAAGCAGAACTCCAAGGTGGGGTGGGCCAAGACATGTGTTTCATAGCGTGGACGCGCAGGCAAGATTCTTACGCGTTGAGTTCACCGCCACGCGAGAAGGCACATTGGCCGGCATTCGCGAGTTCGGTGCCTACCCGGAGAAAGTGGAATCGACGTACTACGATGTGACCTACAAGTACAGGCTGCGCTGGAACGACGTGATCTATGAGCCAGGCGAACTCAAGGCAATTGCCTATAAGAATGATAACATGATTGGTCAGGCAATCATGCGCACAGCGGGTGAACCTGCAGGTCTTCGCTTGACCCCCGATCGAAAGGAACTCTCTGCAACTGGAGAAGACCTTTGCTATATCCTGGTTGAAGCTCAGGACAAGAAAGGCACGTTCTGCCCTTTGGCAGATAATCTTGTTCACTTCAGGATTGATGGCCCGGCAGAGATTGTCGCTGTCGGCAATGGCAATCCCCTTTCATTGGAACCTTTCCAGGCAGACTATCGGAAGCTGTTCTATGGCAAGGCCATATTGATTGTGCGAACGAGAGAGGGGCAGGGTGGCCAAATAGAAGTGAGTGCCGAGGGTGTTGGCCTGCGCGCAACGGACATTATTCTCCAGTCTTCCAAATAGGCCTGCTTGACCGTTTCCGGGTATAGCGGCGCCACTCTGGAATCACCTTTTTAGCACGGGCCGGACTCCTTTGTCACTAGCGCACTCTCCATTTTGACACCATTTTGCATGCCGATTACCACCGTCGGGCCTGTGGAGGACTTTTGTCTCTATGTAAGTGTGCCCTGCAGGGCACACAAAACAACCGGGGCCTATGCAACAAAGCATAGGCCCCGAATCGATGCAACATCTTCGGTCCGAATGTTCAGACCTGACAAATGTGTAGTTAGTTTACGGCCAGAGCTGCTCTTCAAGCCACTGACCCACCAACGTCGTTTAGTCAAGCTTGGAAATCACTATAGCATCCAGCAGCAGACCGTCCTCCCTGTAGGCGAACTCCAGGGTATACGTCCCGGGAGCCATCGTGAATTCCACTGTTTCATTGCCGTCATCGCTGCTGTGGACCTCATCCCAATGCCAGTTTTGTCCCAATTCAATATCATTCCATCGCACCCAGCCGCTACTGTGGTTGGTCGTCTGGGTGGTTGCTCCCTGGATGCGGAACCAGCAGGAGTCATCGCCGGTGTCGAGGTTGTACGTGATCACCCGGCCAAGAATCTTGTAGGTCCCTCCCTCGACCGTAAAAACGTAGGTTGCCACACCTTCGACAGGCGGTTCGTTGGCACTTTCGTTGCCGGTCACTACCGTAATGTACTCACCGCCGGACGTACCGAGAACATCAGACATAATCAGCAGAGGTGAGCTAATCGCCTCAGCCGCCTCTGCCTCGATCCATATTTCTTCCGAAGGTACCGCAGGAGCCGAACGGGACAGAAGAATATCGTCGATGAACACCATACCTGAGCCACCGATTCCACCTGTCCTCTCAAATCCAATACTCATCTGGGTTACATTGCTCAGATCGATGCCCAAAGCCGCAAGGTCAATATTCCACTGCTTCCAAATGGACCTGGTTATATCAGCGGCATCGCCGGGATAGACCACCTTGACGCCGTTAACCTTCACGTACATCTGCTCAGTGGGAGCATTATCCGAACCACCATGGAACGATAAGACCAGCGTCTGTGGTGAGCCTATGCTCCAGTCACTGCCAATCGGAAGGTCAACAGGATTAACTGAAACCTCTGAATAACCGGCAGTGGTATTGTCATATCGGAATGGCACTGACTGCTCACCACCATGCACAATCTCGGTCTCCATAGTAGGCTGGAACGGTACAACATAACCTATTGTTGAGCCGTTTGTTGACGGATCATCAAAGCCGTCTGTCCACGTCGCATAGACCGGATTACTGCCTTCTTCCTCGGCAGGAAGGTCATTGTAGGACTCGAAATCATCCACTACAAGAAACTCCTGTGTCGATAAGCTCCAGAGTTCACCCTGCCAGGTTGTAGGAGTTTCGGCATTATTGACCTCATCAACCCGCCAGTAGTATGTATTTTCCAGAATCAGTGATTCTGAAGGACTATAGCTGGCATCGGTCACAGTAGCGACAGGCGCGGTACCGTCTATCACAGCCTGCTCGTCAGTACTCAGGTACACGTTATGTTCCACCGCCTCTCTGCCTGCTCTCCAACCAAGGGTCACATCCACGTCTACATCTGTTACTCCTGAATCCGGATTGGGCTCTCGTGCATTGACAGGAATATAGAGGAAGCGGACCTCGCTCAGACCATACTGTGTATACATAGCACCACCCCAGTTGCTATTGGCGGTAATTTTGACGGACTGTGCCGCTGCACCTTTAAAATCAACAGTGGTATTGTATTCGTAACCATCTTTACCCGGTGCCTGTGCAAATTCATTTGCCTCGGGCAGTACAGTCCAGGTTTGGCCGTCTTCTGAATACTCAATTGTAACGTCTTTTAAGCTATATCCGGTAAGAATAGACGATCCATTATAGTTCCATACCAGCATCTTGTTCAGCTTATAGAGTTTGTCGAAATCATATTGGATCCAGGCCGACCCGGGATCGCCGGCTTCGCTGAACCACATTGTTTTAGTATCAATCGAGTGCAGGTCCGGATTATTAACGTCCAGCCCGGAGCCATTCGTAGTATTATCAGGTCCATAACCTTCCATGAAACTTGAGGCTGTAGGTGTTATATTCTCAGCGGGGATCGGGTATGCAAAAGGTTCGACGGTGAAACTCCAGACTTTGCCCTTATATATTGTGGAATCCGGTGGTGCGTTGACCTCATCAATCCGCCAAAAGTATGTCTGGCCGAATTCCAGAATGCCGGGATCATACATATTAACACCCTGGTCCTGGCTGACTAATACATCCTGCGGGTTGTCCCTGTCGGCGTTTTCTACATCCTCTAATACTGTCCCAAAGTACACATCGTGCGTTTGTGCATACCTTCCTGGCGTCCAGCTTGTTACAACATCCCTCGGCACGTCTATTGCTCCCTTTGCAGGTTTTGGTTCAGTGCATAAGCCGATCTCACCACGGACAGCCAGGATGCTGACCGGGTCGATACCCGGTGCCGTAATAAGAATACCATAGATTGGTATATCCGAAGTGAGGACCGCACCGAAGGTATTCTGATGAGTGCTCATAAACGAGGCAAGGTAACCTGTATTGGTCCAGTACGTAGAGCCGCCTGTAAACGTTATGGCGTCTCCTGCAGGATTGCCGCCTGCGTCCAGGGCCTGTATAGTGCCTGAATCATTTCCATTTTTCTCGAGTATGAAGATTATACTGACCGGTTGATTGAAAACAGTCCTCATCCAGTCCTGGCCGTCGGCGCATGCTGCCGTATAGAGAGTGAAGTCGTCGGCTGCGGGCGCAAGCTCACTCCCCGATTGCCCTGGAGGGGTGGCAAACTCCGACGTCCCGGGGATTAGACCACCCGCAGGGTAACCGTTAAGCGACAGTATGTCACCAAAGTCGCCGGTTATGTCCCAGGTAGAGAGCGGCACCATTGTAAGGTCGCCTCTCGCTGCCGCCAGACAAAATCCAAATACAAAAAATAAATAAACAAATCTTTTACACATAATAGTCCTCCTTCAAAAAAAAATTACTATAACCAAGTTTTAGCCGCGCAATATATTGTCATTTTAATTGGCTTATGGCTAAGGAGCCGGCACATACAGCCCGATGTCGTCAAAGTACAATGTGCCACCGGCATCATTGCCGTCAATCCCAATAGTCAGCGTCGTAACGTTCTGCAGTTCTGCGCCTAACGATGCAAGGTCGATATTCCACCTGTTCCACTGTTCTTGCTCTATATCAGCCACATTACCGTCATAGGCCACCTTCGAGCCGTTGACCTTCACATACAACTGCCCGGTGTTCTCCGCGGTTCCGTGGAAGAACAGCACCAGTGTCTGAACGCCGGCTTTAGTCCAGTCTTGCGGTAGAGCAAAAGTGCGTTCGGCCTCTGAATATATTGCGCCGTCGGTATTGCTGTAAAACAGCGGCATTGACTGCTTGCCGCCATGAACGATTGTTTCCTCGGTATAAGAAGGAGTAGTGTCCCAGCCCACGGCTGAGCCGGTCCCATTACCGGCGGAGTATGGTGGATTCTCCGGCGTACCATAACCAAGCCCGTCTTTCCAGGCATACCATATCTGGTTGTCACCGGTGTCATAGTCCTCAAAATCGTCCACGACAAGATACTCACTTGTCGAGAAGCTCCAGATATCGCCTTCCAGCGTTGTGGGGGTCTCGGCCATATTGACCTCGTTAATCTTCCAATAGTAAGTCTTACCCAAATCGAGTGACAATGGACTATAGCTGGTATCGGTCACTGTCTCGACAGGGGCGGTACCGTCTATCACAGCCTGCTCGTCGTCGCTTAGGTACACATCGTGCTCGACCGCCTCTCTTCCCGGCCGCCAGCGAAGTCTCACATCCAGGTCTGCATCTGTTGCTCCTGAATCCGGATTGGGCTCTCGTGCATTGACAGGGATATAGAGGAAGCGCACCTCGCTCAGACCATACTGGCTAAAAATTGGGCCGCCCCAGTTGCTGTTGGCGGTAATCCTGACAGACTTTGCCACCACACCGTTAAAATCAACAGTGGTATTGTACTGGTAACCATCTGTACCCGGCGCCTGTGCAAATTCATTTGCATCGGGCAGTACAGTCCAGGTGGCGCCGTCAGTAGAATATTCAATAGTGGCATCCCTGATGCTGAACCCGGTAAGAAGAAATGGTCCGTTATAGTTCCATACCAGCATTTCGTGCAGTTTATAGAGCTTATCGAAATCGTATTGTATCCAGGCCGACCCGGGGTCGCCGGTATCACTGAGCCACATATTTGTAGTATCAATCGAGTGCAGGTCATTAACCAGTCCCGAGCCGTCTATAGTTTTTCCCGGCTCCGTATCTGCGTCCTGAAAGCTGGAGGCTGTGGCTCTTATCTTATCAGCAGGGATCGGGTACCCGATTGTTTCGGTCGTGAATCTCCAGATGTCACCTGTATGGATTGTGGAGTCCACAGCGTTAATATCATCGATTCGCCAAAAGTAGGTCTGCCCGAAATCGAGAAGGCTGGTAGGGACATACGTATTAGCGACTTGGTTTTGGCTGACCAGCACGCCCAGCGGATTGTTCCCCTCGGCGTTACCGACATCCTCAAACACTTCTCCGAAATACACATCGTGTGTCTGTGCATAGATTCCAGGTGTCCAGCCAAGGGCCGCATCACGAGGCACATCGACCTGCTCATCTTCCGGGCGGGGAGCAAACGCTATCTCGGATGGCGGCCACTTCCCGAGCATAGCATCCCTAAGCTCATTTTCCGTCAGCACATGGTTGTAAACACGAACGTCATCCATAACACCTATAAACTGACCCAACCCGGGGATCTGGGGGTCACGACCTATCACAAATGTCCCCGGCGAAGGGTCCATCACAATTGTAGTGACCAGTTCTGCATCGAATGCGCCATTGACGTATGTCGTGATAATGCCCCCGTCAGCAGTTTGAGAATAGGTAGCCGCGAGGAAATACCAGGTGCCCGTTTGTAACACTGTTCCGCCGCCGGGTCGGCTGGGCGGAGCGGAGGTGCCTGCACTGCTCCTGACTTCGAGCTCGACCATGTCGTTGCTGTATATGCCCATCATGTAGCCGCCGCCATTTGCCCCGGTGGTGATATTTCCGCCGATTTTATGGTCGCGAAGCGTGGCACCAGGTTTGACCCACGCCGTGAACGTAAGTTCTCCTACAATATCCAGACTCGGTTCGTACACGCCTCGGTCGAGACAATCGTCCGAACCGTCAAACTCCAGGCCGCCGTTATAGTATCCCGCCACCCACTGCGGTTCGCCGTTGAAGAAGACATCGTTGTTGTAGCGGCTGGAGTCTTGGGCAATAGTACCGGAGCCTTCGTCGAACTTCCACCAGCCCACAATCTCAGCACTTGCCGTGCTCGTCAAAGCCGGGCCCAGCACCAGAATGAGACAAGTCAAATAAATCAATTTCGTGTGCATTATGTATCCCTTCCTGCAAATAGACTTGAAATAATTATGCTTTCGCCAGGTGTATAGAAAGTGTTTTTTCGTTTACCTTCCTCCTATCTTCTTTCGCACCCTACTGCATAGGGTCATAAAAGCCCAGGACCCTGCAGGTGAAACAGAAACAATGAAATTGGGTAACGAACCTATTATCATTCTACCGAGCATATCTGCCGGTGTCAATGGTTTTTTTCACCATTGTTCCCGTTGGGTGTCCGTCAAGTTTGTAGGTGGATTTTTCATGCTGCCAACGGCTTTTGTCACCATAGCTCATACCATCTTTTATTCAGCTAAGTTATCCGCAAGGCCAATGTTGATGACGAGACCGCAAACGGCGTCAGTCTAAACGACAAATCCCTAGATTTGAGTGAATGTATCTTCTTGAAAAAATTTGATTTTTCTTGTAAATCTGACTTCTGCAGTATATATTTCCAGTAGCGGCTGCACCCTGACATTCCGACCCAAGAGCGAAGGTTCTCTGGCGCGCTCCCTTTGCGAACGCCGACGGGGACGGAGTCTAAATCCGCTGCGCGGGGCCGCATTGGAACTGCTTTGAAGTGGTCAGTTGCCAGCGATCAGCTTTCAGATATTTGGAATTGTCTTAATATTGCATGAACTCAATGTTGCTAACCGCCTCTTCGCCTGGTGGCTGAGTGTTGAAATTGGCTCGGTGATTCGTCGCTGTTAATCCGATGTGAGAACTCAGAAATCCAACGGGCTTTTACTCTCCTTGATCGTGCGGCTTTGGACGGTGTGGGTATAGATCATTGTCGTTCTTACATCGCTATGTCCCAGTAGGTTACTGTAGTTCTTAAGCAAATCTGACGGTACACTACGCACTTGAATGTTGTCGCGATTTACTGATAATACTCATATTCCGGTGTTATCGAGATAGTGATCATTCTATTTTTCCACTTTTTTGTTGTCAATGGCCAATTTCAAGAATATCTTATCCGGTGTTCTCAGTAAAAACATATATAACATGTTAGCAACCAATTATGAATAAGCACAAAACCAATTGGTTAAGCAGATTCACATTTGTACTGCTGTTGCTATTGTATTCCATCCAGTCCGCGACAATATTTCACCATCAAGATGGAGTAGCTCGTTATGTGACATTGGGATTCATTGTCGTAGGTACACTTGGGTTAAACTATACCATCATCAAGAGTATCTTCTCCATATTCAAGTCTAGACAACCCATCAAGCAACTCTACAAAGAATATCTATGGGTGTTTGGTATTGCATTGCTGAATATCTGCATGTTTGCATCTTTTTATCAGATGTTTGGGATATGCTCAGATGGTGAGAGGATCAAGGGGGATTGGTACAACAGTCTCTATTTCTCGATTGTCACCTGGACTACGTTAGGATACGGAGATTTTTCGCCCGTGGCTTGTCTTAGGTTCGTAGCAGCACTTGAAGCTGTAATGGGTTATATTTATATGGCTCTTCTTGTTGGGCTGCTATTGAATCTATCTCATCATTCAATGGATTAATGCTAACAAGCGGCTAGAAGTGGACGGGCTGGCGCCCGCCCATCAGCCGCATCGTTAGCCGTCCAGGTTTGACAAAATAAGGAGAAACAAAAATGCATAGTCCAGGAGAATATGGCTTCTTTTTCTGCTATTTAAAGGAAGATACTGCCAGGCAGGATTTCCATTCTTTCTGTGAGATTGCTCGAAATAGCACAGACCGGCCATGCAATTTCTTCTTGAGTCTCGCACAGTGGTCTAGGGCCTTTCCATATGTGATCGCACTCATTTTGCCCGAGGAGTACGAGCATGCAGTAGGTAGGTGGCTTTCACAGAATAATATCATCTTCGGTGATACTGTCGATGGAACACGAAACGTAGCCGACTTCTACAGCAATGCAACCAAATTAGAAGAAAGTGAGAACTTTTCACGGTCATAGGAAAGTGAAGTTAGAGACAGCTGACCTTGCTGCTTCAAGGGACGTCGTTTTACTCGGCCCCTGAGAAGGCCGTTAGCTCTACACGCGTCGTCGCGGAATCGTTGGTCTTGTCGCATCAACGTCGGGAGAAGGTATGTGAATGAACATCTTCCTTAGTCATTCAAGCAAAGACAAAGACGCTGTGCGGAAGCTTGCTAAGGATCTTAGTAAGTTTGGTCTCGATGTCTGTCTAGACGAGTGGGAAATCCGTGTGGGTGATCCCATTACCCAAAGAATACAGAGAGGATTGGAAGACTCAGACTATGTTGCTGTCTGGTTGACACGAGATTCTGTTGGGTCGGGTTGGGTCGAGAGGGAATGGCAGTCAAAATACAAGGAAGAGGTGGCGACGGGCGAGATCAAAATTCTGCCTCTCCTCGGCGAGGTCTGTACAGTACCTCCCTTGTTGGCCGACAAGCGATACGCTAACTTCTCAGATGACTATGTGCAAGGTCTTGAGGAGCTTCTGTCCGTCCTGCTCGGTCCAGCGCAGACATTTACGAGGGACAACCTGATCACTCGGGCAAGGGATCAGTTTAAAGTGGGACACTCTTCATATAGCGAACTGGTTGTCAACCTCACATCGCTACTCAGGCAGCATGGCACAGTAGGTATAGCAACGGCAATACGGATAGTGGAAGAGTACGTGAACGAACTTCCAGAACGCGTAGTGAATGCAACTGCCATTAATCCTTTTAGTCTACCATGTGGATTCCATCCGTGTATTCATTTGACGTCGGCTCTAATCCTAATTCGTGAGGGTGCTGACGATGCCTCTCTCGATGAACGAACCCGAAGAACGGTTCTGGAAAGACTATTCGCTTGCACCGAATTCTGGATTGTTTACCTCAAAAAGGAGCCCGAGCGACTGCATGCCCCTCAGGAGCGTCTAATCATGGAGTTACTGCTATGTGCAGCGGCGGTGAAGCAGACCCTTTCTCATTTCAACATTCCCAGCTTTCTTGAGGATGTCATTAGCGGGCGATTAACTCTGCCGACGTTTCATACGGACTACAAAGTGACGGGCCATGGTTTTAATGGATCAGGACAGAGGTTCAGAAAAGTGTGGCCCAAAACGCAGCAAGGTGGCGCAATGAACCTTTCATCAATGGCCATTTACCTCTTTGGATATCCAGACGAGAATGAGGCGTAGCTAACCAAAGAACAGCTAACAAGGCTAATGCAGCCGACGCAAAAAGCCGCGCGGCTGATTAGCAGCGTTAGAAGTTTCGTAATTGAACCCTCAAGAGATGAGAACGGTCTTTTGAGGGTTTCTTTCTTTGAAAATGTTTGTGTGGTATGAACGTTCTGTCCGAACCGTACAACATCCTTTTTGTCTTTTTTCCAATTAACTAATATCGCAGTCGAAGATCTGGCGTCGTTTGACGGAATCCGCCGTCTTATGGCGGAACCAATTAACCAATTAACTAACACTATCTTCTTTCTTCCATCCTGTAGTTTACCCAAGAGTTTATCCCCGGGAGCCACCCCACTGACTCGCAGCAGGGGAGTGCAGGCTTCTCTGTTTCTCTGCCGGGGGCCCTCCGTCGTCTCGCATCCAGCATCAAGCATCGAGTATCGAGTATCGAGAATCCAGTATCGAGTATCGAGTATCGAGTATCGAGTATCGAGTATCGAGTATCGAGTATCGAGTATCGAGTATCGAGTATCGAGTATCGAGTATCGAGTATCCAGCAATTAGTGCCGTGTCTCGGACATTTTTCCATAAAAATGCGGATTTCACTTGTTTTTTGGACTATCTATCGTATAATACATATCTAACTAATGGATTAGGGTCACAATAAATATCGAAGATCCGCTGTCTTTTGGCGGAATCAATAGTCAATCATAAATCCGGAGGGGTTCCTAATGCCCATCGAAACCCAAATTTTATCCCGCTTGTCGCGGCGTAGCCTTCGGCGAAGCCGGGTCCTCTCTCGGCCCTCTACATCTGTCGAGAACCCTCTACAAATCAGCCCTTTTTATGCAAAACAAACCCAATCTTGTCCGCCGTAGGCGGATTGCAAATGGACGTAAATCGATATAATACAAGAGATTATAAAAATAAATCCAATTGGACACTTGGTCAAAACAAACCCAATTCAAACCCAATCAAACCCAATTGCCGAAAGGGTAAAATTGATGCAAAGTGTGTATTTACAAAGGATTATTAAGAAAAATGCGGATATGGGCTATGAAAAAGCAAACCCAAACAAACCCAATTTCAAGGCATTCTGTAAGAAAGGAGGCCTATGGCCATGAAAGATTGTACCCGTCGTACTTTTATGAAGACTTCATTGGCTGCTGTTGGTAGTGTCTCGTTGGCATCCAGCGCATGGTCCCGGATCAGGGGCTCCAACGACGACATTCGCATAGCCATCGTGGGTGTTCGAAAGAAGGGTAAGGAACACATCCAGGACTTCCGGAAGCTCTCAGGTGTTCGCGTGGTCGCCATATGCGATGCCGATACGCAATTCCTGGATATCGAAGTTGCGAAGTTCAAAGAGCGCAACATTAAGGTTGACACCTGCGTTGACTACCGAAAGTTGCTGGAGAACAAGAACATCGACGCGGTTGTGCTCTGCGTGCCCGATCATTTGCATGCCCTGATGACGGTATGGGCCTGCCAGGCAGGCAAGGACGTGTATGTTGAAAAACCGGCTTCGCACAACATTTGGGAAGGCCGGAAAATGGTGGAGGCGGCGCGTAAGTACAAACGCATCGTCGGAGTTGGCTCACAGGACCGCTCGGACGTAGGATTGCTGCCCCTCGCCGAGCACATCAAACAGGGTGGCCTGGGCAAAATTCTGCGTGTCCACGCTATCACCTACAATGCCCGCCTGAGTATTGGCAAGGTTAGTGGTCCCCAGCTGATCCCGGCGACCTGCGACTACAATCTTTTCCAGGGGCCGGCCCCGTTGACACCGCTGATGCGTACGAACCTGCATTATGACTGGCACTGGTGCTGGCCCACCGGTACCGGCGAAATGGGCAATCTTGGCGGCCACGTGTTGGACGACTGCCGCTGGACAACCGGCGTGGCCACAATGGCGCCGCGCGTGGTGAGCCTCGGTGGGCGGTTCAGCTTCGACGACGACGGCCAAACGCCCAATACAATCATATCGTTGTTTGACTACGACGCCTTTCCCATCATCTATGAAATCCGTGCCCTGCCGCGCTCCAAAAGTGAAAAAGTCGATACCTATCAAGGGATTACCTCGCGAGGGATGGACCGCTATCGGGGTATCAACTTCGGCATGGTGATTCAGTGCGAGCATGGCTACTTTACCGGCGGTCGCGGCGGAGGCTGGACCTACGACAACGATGGTAAGAAGATAAAGCAGTTCGGGGGCGACGGCGGCTGGGGACACATGACGAATTTCCTCAATACTATGCGCAGCCGCCGGGTCAGCGACCTGAAGGCAGACGTGCTCGAGGGGCATATCACGGCCTGTATGATTCACGCGGCCGATATTTCCTATCGCCTGGGGCAACGAAGGTCCGTTGACGAGATAAGGCAGACTATCGCAGGCAATGACCTGCTTATGGAGTCTTTTGATCGCCTTCAACAGCATCTACGGGCGAACGAAGTTGATCTTGACCGGACACCCGTGGCCCTCGGCCCGATGCTGACGTTTAACACAGAGCGCGAGAGGTTCGTGGGTGACCACAGCGACTACGCGAATATGTTCGTAACACGGAACTACCGTCCCCCATTTGTTATACCTGAGGCCGTGTGACGGAAATCGACGGTAAAAAAGCGTTGATGTGTAATACGATGATCATCCTGCTCACAGCTATCACGCCGATGAGAAGGATAATGAGTGGATTAGCAATCTCAGGTCTCCATTCTCCGTAGTACTACGAAGGATGAATCCATTTGATTGATGTGTGTCGTTAGAGATTCAAATGCTCGATTGCGTATGCGATGCACTTCTTTATGTTTTGCTCTTCGAGCTTTATCTGCTCGTCGAGAGGCAGATGGCTTGTGTGTGGCAGTGCGTCTTTTTCACTTGCGTTGGTCCGCACGTATCGCAGCGTGCGGGCCAGATCAGTCCCAGGGACATTGGCAAACGTCGCCCAGTATTTCTCTTTCAAACAGGGTACCTTGAGCGGATCACGGGTTGCCATTTCCACGCTGAATTGTGTCTCGGGCTTGGCCTTTCGCAGAATCCGGACCATTTCGGGCAGGTCGAGTAAGCCTTCGCCCAGCGGCACATCCGCGAGCAGAAAGCCGTCTTCGTATTCGGCTACGGCCATGTCCTTAAGATGGGTCGAAAAACACCAGGGCGCGTATGCCTTGACAACATCCATAGAATCTTCCAATAGTGCAAAGCTATTGCCAGTATCAACGCATACGCCGACGTACTCACTGCTAATGTGTTCCAGTATGCTCAGCATATCGGGTATGCGCCAGTCCTTATGGTTTTCAATTGCCAGGCGGATACCGTGCTTGGCTGCTACCGGCTCAGCTAACCGTAGTGACTTCCATGACCGGTCTGCGAAGGCCTTATATTGTTCGGCTCTATCGAACTGTTCGTACCGCCGCCCACCGAAAAAGATACGGATTACCTTTACCCCCGCATCTTTTGCCGTTAGTACAACCTTCTCAAACCTTTCGACATCGGACCGGCTGCGAGGCAGGCCTTCTGAGCCCTCGATAAACATCTTGTATTTTTCCGCATTGCTGCGAAGTTTACGAATGTAAACCCCGTCTCTGATTCCGATTTCCATGTGGGCGCCACCGGCGCCAATTTGATGGCAGTGTTCGAGGAAGTTCAGCGGGTCCCCAAGCTGCCGATCGGTCCTGAATCGAATGTTGTATGAGAACGTATCGATACCTATTTTTGACTTCTTAGCAGTTGATGCGCCTGCCCCCAGAACGGAATGTCCCAGCATTGATGCCGCTATGCCACCGGCTATTGAATAAAGTGCTTCTCTTCTGTTCATCCCGTCCCGTTTTCGATGGGCGGGATTCATCACTATTTTCCTGAATTCAGTATGATTAGTGTGATAACCTCTGCTGCTTGCCTTTTCGTTAGATTCTGACCACCTCATTTTAGGGTGTCCTTCCTCTGGTTAACTTCCCGTAGGGATTCGATATCGTGACTTAACGTTCAGGCCCGTTCAGCCGGCCGCCAAGTCTGAACGCTGCTATTTTAATCGGCTCACTAAGAAACGCAAGGCTTTGAGGAAAATTCTATCGCTATCGACCGGCCGTGGCTGCTGAAATTTTCGGATAAGATTCTTCTTAAAAAATCTCTCTGTCGCCGGCTTGCAGATTGTTGATATTCGAATGAGAGTTTGATGTAATAATGGAATTGAAAACCAGACAGGTCTTCTGAAGTGTTCAATGGGAAATTTCGGTTTGATACTTTGTCAGGATATCAAGCGTACCATCCGTAGAACGGCCATCGACAACAATTTATTCAATATCCTTATAGTCCAGGCTCAGGATACTCCTTATAGTATCTTCAATTGTCTCCACACTATTCAGACAAACTGTTACTATAGAAAGCTTCATTGTATCTCAGAAATTGTCTGTTTAGACATTTTCGATTTCGTCTATTGCTTCTATTACATCTTCTACTTGAATTGCTTTCATACAGGCATTGTTAAGATCACAGAACCGTTTTTGACAGGGACGACAAGCAAAATCGCCTTTGATGACCTTTCCGATTTTCCCGCTGCCTCGAGGGCAGGCTATGGAGGGCGGCTGCGGACCAAACAATATAATGACATTTTTCCCAAGGGCGGCTGCTATATGACCAATGCCACTGTCCAGCCCTATGAAAGCCTCACCACAGGCCAGATAAGCTGCTATTTCGCTTAACCGTACCGATAATACAGGAAGAGTTATGCGGCAATTATTCTTGATAGATTCGACAATAGATTTGTCATTTGGTGGGGATAGCAGTACCGGCGAATAGCCTTTGTTATCTAAGTATTCCACAATCCGGGCGAATCGCTCGGGCGGCCAAAGTCTTTTAGGCTGGCTTGCTCCGGGATGTAAAAATACTATATTACGCAAACCTTGGTTGTCGAAGTATTTTTTTGCAGCTTGTATCTTTGCCTCCGGAACGTGAAGGCTGGGAACATCCTCATCGTTTTCAGCTCCTAAGTATCTTACTACATTTAAATTCCTCTCAATCAGATGCCATTTTCCAGGAGCAGGTACGATATCGGTTAACCAGTATGCCCCGCCGGTAAAATCATAACCGACTCTTCTTCTTGCCCCGATTAATAGCAACAAAAATATGTTTCTTATGTCGCCGCGAAAATCCAGAGCTATATCAATGTTTAATCTTCTTAATTGTCTGATTTGAGAGAATAATCTCCTTAAGTTTGAAAGCGAATAATCGTATGTTGACCATGGAATGCGAGTGATAAAAAATTTATCAAATACTTCTTGATCTTCTAACAGGTCCTTTCCCCACCGGTTCCCCCAGAAAATCACTTCTGCATCAGGAAACCTCTGGCGGATTGCCCTGTAGGCAGGTAATCCCATTATCACATCACCTATTAGATGCGATTCAAAAATCAGAATTTTTTTGTACTGTGTAAAATCACGACTGATAAAACGTGAATGTTTAAACGAATATAGAAAAGACAGGGACCTATCGAGAAGACTCACAAACACAAGACGTTTCTTATTAAAATATATCTCAAGTGTTGTCCGTTTGTTAATATTTGTGTTTCTCAATTTTCTATTCGCACATCAGAGGTATGCACGACTATTTGCTTGTGGAATAACAATAATACAATATTCATAAGGTACCATAGGATTTTACAGAGAGGACCAGATATTATCGGAAATACTGAAAAGCCCATTTCATTTGACAGCAAGACAAAACCAACAAAATTTCTGTATTTTAAAAAATACCGGTAGAAAAGCGATGACAAGTAATCTCTTATAAAACCAATTAGGTATCACGAGTTTTTGGAGCTATGATTACATCTTTTGTTGAACTTATGCCATCGTAATCAAATCTTTCGTATCCATTATCAAACAACCATTCAAAAACTGCCACCTCTTGATCCCAAAAGGGATGGTTACCTTTCCCCCATCCGACTTCCAAAAGAATATAGGGTTTTTTGTCTAATCTCTCAAGTGTCTCTTTCATCCCCTTCAAAACTGAGAACTCTGCTCCTTCAACATCTATTTTAATCAAATGTATCTTATCTAATCCGTTTCTCGCGTACTCGTCGAAAGTTATTTCCTTGATCCCTAATGGCTTCATTCCTCTTGTTGTTTTTTCCTTGATAACAGTGTTCCAACCAAGGTTGGTCTTATCCAGGTATATCGTTGCATTGCCTTTCTTATCTGATAAGGCGTAATTCTCCACTATAACATTCCCGAACCCTGAGAAGTTCCTCCTGCAAAAGTCATAATATTTAGGGACTGGTTCAAAAAGATATGCTTTACAATTTGGGAATCTCTCCAATATGATTTGAGTAAATGACCCGACATTAGCACCGACGTCGATTATAACATCGCCATCTTGAATAAGATGGCTAATAACGGTTGAAAAATCTGTCCTGATTATCCTTACAAGTCTTCTCCGCCAAATTCTTAACTGCAACTCTTCCGGCAATATCGACACTGTTATATAGCGAATGCTTACAAGAATTCTCCTTAGCAACTTTTTACAAATAAGCCAACCTACAACCATGCTCGTCCTATCCGCCCCGCAATACGGAGCCTCTTATTTACTTAACTGACATTTCCCATTTCAACTGCAATTAACAACGTTGACGGACTACAAGTGCTGATTCTCAACTCTGGTCGTTCTTGATGCTCGTTTTTGCACAAGTTAGCTTCACGCCGAACATCGCCATTAACAGACTAACCCACCATTCAGGACCTCTAAAACTGGGCACTACTATGCAGGTCGCAATACTAAAAATTAGGGCGAATAAAGCAACCAAAATATATGGATTTGATTTGTACCAAGCCTTTAGGTGTATTACTGTTGTGAAGAAACCGAAGACAAAGAAAAACAAAATGCAAAATATACCAAAGTCCTGATATACATAAGCAGTCAAATACCTCGCAGGATTCCACACCCATGCCGCTTTGTCAGGAGTGAAAAGAGCGTCGGCCAGTCCAATGTACTCCAGCGGAAATCTCACTACATAAAAAAAATTGCGACCCAGCGTATGGTCAAAATTAGACTCGAACAGGATAGACAAATTTGCCAGTCCTAACGAAGAATATTGTGCAAGCACATCTTTGAAACTTCTTGCTTGACGAATCAAGCTGATAACATGCAAAAAGGCAGCAAAAATGGTCAAAATAGCCAGACTCCGAAGCGGCTTTTTCCTCAGATTATGTCCTATTCTCTTATACTCTTTGGAATTGAGGATGACGTAATATATCAGTATCACAAAAAGACCCGCGACGACAACTCTGTCCAGTGTAAATATGGATCGGACAAATATGGTTACGAGAATCACAAGTATGTATCTTTTGCTTTTTGAGCTTGGTGGAATACGTCGTCCCACACTTGTCTTGTCCCTGATTCTCTCACAAGCCAGGACCATATACAATGCTGATAAAGGTAGGTAGGAAAACATCTTTATTATCCCTGGAAGTCCACCGGCTTCCCTTGTTCGCAAAAAGTATTTACGAATCGCATTGGAATCGTCTTGAACCGTAGTATAAGTGACCAATTCTCGCAAATAATCTGTCAGAGATACAGACGTACTGATCTGCCAAAGAACGACGCCGATACCGAGTAAACAATAGGAATATATTAAGGCAGAAAAGAGTTTCTGCCGCGTCACATAAAACTTCTTCCTAATTCCGTAAAAGTGATAGCTATACATTGCTGCATGGGCACCTAGAAGAAAAGCAGCTGCAGTTATGAAATGGAATATTACTCCGTAAATACTAATATGCTCTCGCAGCTTAGAAATAGTTTCGGATTCGCTTGGTGTGATTGTGAATACGTACATAAGTACGTAGAACAAGATGAACACAAAAGCCGGGCTCGTCAGCAAAAAGGACCACTTATTTTGTATCACAGGTTTCAACACACCAACGTTTCAGATATCTAATTGACGCTGTACTTATTCTCGTTTAGCAAATCGCAGCAAATAATAATACTCTCTGTGCAACATATACAAAAATGTTGTGAGCAAAGGACCGTACCTGAACTTCAGGTCGGTCGATAGAATGTCCCGGTGTTTTTTTAGCATATACCACGTATTGTACATAGCCCAGAATTCGACTAACAGACGATTTGTCCTCTGTCCCCCTTTTTTACTCATTGCTCCTCTTATATGGTAGCAGGAAGTATCGGGCGTAAAAAAGATTTTTGCGCCAATTTCACGGGCTGACAGAAAAAAATCCGTTTCCTCACGGAATCCGTTTCCCGAATACCAAGGGTCAAAAGACACCTCGTTGAATAGCTTCCTTTTTACCAGTGCGATGGCGTGCGTAAAAGGAACAGCTAATGGTTTACCTGATCCAAACAATTCTTCGGGTATTCGAAAAGGGCTCAGGTCTTGCGGCCAACCAGGCCGTTCATTATTGCTGTTTATGTATCTTTCGATCTGACAATCCGAATCAATTTCAATAGGAACCAAGTTTCCTGAAATAATGTCACATGAAAAACTATTGAGTTGTTCGTGAAGGATATTAGTATAGTCCGGTGCCAAATAGACATCATCTTCACCTAAGAGAATATATTCTGTATCTGCTTCTGAAATACCGATCATGCGGGCTTTCTGCGCGCCAGTTTTATCCTTAATCTTAATTTCTTTAACAAAATCACTGTCTTTTTGGAAGGAAGCGATCACGTCAGAGGTTTCATCTACTGAGCCATTATTAACTATCAATATTTTCTTAATCCACTTATTCTCTATATAGCTTGGAAGGGTTAATTGCAATTCTTTTGCACGGTTGTATGTAGGAATTATTACTGTAATGTCATTCCTTTTCATATTTCTTGCCACGTTCCTTAATGTCGCTCGCGCCTCGCGGACAAGCTTTAAGCAGATCGACTAATATCTGGCCGGCATTTAGCGCGCTTTGTTGCACTTCAGGCACAGTCTTTCTTAACTGTTCCCCAATCTCATCTTTTCTTTGAAGCGTTTCTTTTACCGCCCGAACCACACTATTTTCATTTATATTGTTGGACTTTATCAGAAATTCGGTGTGGCCAAAAAGCTGTTTGTTAATTCCCTCTGCCTTTGCGCTGTACGCTAGGCTTACAGTCGGAACACAGGAAGAAAGAGCTGCTATGGCGGCATGGGTCCTGGCGGCAATCATGCATTTCATCTGAGAAATTACCCACTTGGTTTGTGCCGACGTAAAATCATTCGAGAGCAAAAAGATATTTCGACGGTCAGAACCAATATGCTGTAAAACTTCACGCATAAATTTGTGGTCGTCGCTTCCTGGTGCGGTTACGTGAGGGATCAATACAATAGGTCTGCCTAGTTTTTGCCTTAATCCAAAAAGAATCTTCGAAATTTTTAGTCGCCATGCTTCAGTATTTCCGGCAGTAACAAATCCGGCCATAAGCGGACTAACGTTCACGCCGAGTGCGTCACGAGGCAGGGAAAATCCCATTCTGTCTTCGGATACACTTTCTGCCTCCATCACAAATGCAGGGTCTCCCATTAGTATAACATTTTTCGATACACCGTGTTCTGCCAAGTAGTTACGGGACGATTCTTCACGTACAAAAATTGCAGTTACATCGGATTTTAAATGCTCATGCATGCGACCGGAAAATCTGGGCAAGCTATCAAATGGGCCTATTGATGCTCCCCAAATAATCAGCGGCCGGCCCAAGTTCCTACTGTATAAATCCAGTGCTAAAAAGGGGTGTGGAACGCCATAATCAAGTGTGTAATTGTCGCCACCAATCGATAGAACTGCCGCACTCGCCATAATATCGTTTTTGATGGAACTATACAAAATGTGTTGCTCTAACCTTGGCATCGTAAACCGGAAAATGTGCTTTGCTATCCACTTCGGACCCCATCGTTTAAGTGCTTGAATTGGCTTGTGAACAATATCAGAATCCGATTCTTTTGGCAGAAAAACAGACCTTGAATAGTCAAAAGGAGCATGGACAAAAAGTGGCTTGTCGAATGACTTCCTCAGGATTTTAACTGTTCCACGAACGATTGCTTCACAGCCGCGATTTAAATAAGAACCATTCCCGGCTAAAACAAATATGGGTCTTTTAGTTAACAAAATGACACCCTACGCATTTTTCTAAAAACAGCAGCCGGCATCTGTAAATACCTGTCAATATATCTTAGTTTTTCAACCTTTGATACAATAGAAGTAAATTCTTCTTCGAAACATTGTAGGCTTTTACCAGATTCGGACCATTTGTTAGAGCTTTCCTGAGAAATCTTCCAGGTCAATTTGATAAGTAGTTTCCTGACGGGGGATAATCGGGGCTTGCAAAGGTAAAATCTTTTTTGAGGTGTTGCTTGCCCTTCGTTCTCTGCCAAATATCGTCTTTCCAACAGGTCTCCTCTCTTGGCATCCAGTACTCCTTGTTGACTGCGGATTACCTCTGCGATATTTATGTATGTCCTTTCAATTGCACCGTTATCTGCCGCGCGACTAAAGATATTAGATAGCTCTTTATTCCGTACGGTAACAATATTATAACCTTTTGAATCTCTAAAATAATTGGGAAGCCAAGCATCCATAAAGCACACATCGGCTAATTCCGCAAATACGTCATCGCAGAAGTTGCAAGCCTTAGGCGTAAAGTAGCGGTCAGACCAAATTCGATTCATGCCCTCTGTCCAGAAAACTACACCTTCGCTAAATCGATTTGCCCTGTCTCTACAGGCCCATTTCATTCCAAAGTCTGAAGCCGGTCGGTTTGAATCCTTAATACGAAAAGTTATTCTGTTGAGCGAGTATGGATCCCCACCACCCAGTGCACAAACATATTCGGCGAAAAATTTACTCTTCGTTTGTCCGCATACCAGACCGAGTATGAACTTTACTCTACGTTGAAGTTTTGGAATTAGCTGCATTGCTAAACGAACGGCTTTACACATACATGGTAACGCGATAATACCGTATCGCCCTTTGTGTGATAAAATATGCTTAATAACCTCGCTTGTTTCGACAGGATAATAACAGGAACGGGAACATTCGCGAACTTCCTCTGGGGTGTTACATATCTTAAACTTAAATAATTTTTCCGGGTTATCGTTTGGAGATACACAAGCCACATGGTCAACAAGGTTATCAGTAAGTAATTTTTCCAATGTCCATGTTGCCAAACCGCCAGATGCCCCGTTTTCACGGTGACTCTTAATATTAGAATATCCAACAAAGGAATCTATATAATAGCCAGTTTCCGGTGTATGTTTAATTCCAGGCGTCTCAGCAAAGAGCTTCTTACCCAATGTGTCCTCGTTATCTTTGTTGTTAAAGAATGGACACACCTTTAAGCATAGATTACATTTTTCCCCGCAGCTATTACCGATTTCAAGAGCATTATACTCACCGAATCTGTTAAATTCGATTTTTAGGTTTTCGCGTGGGCATACAATGGCACAAATCCCACAACCAATACAGAGATTCTTAGAAACAACTTCAGTGCATACATTTTTATGGTCTATAATATTATCCTTGATTTCGGACATGCAGAATCATTGCGACCCAGTATAATCCCATAGATATGCCATGTGCAATTAGAAGCGATATCGCTGCGCCTATCCCACCTAATTTCGGAATCAAAAAAAGGCAGAATAAGACACTCAGAATACCACCTACAATAACACTGGCAAAATAGGTTTTTTCCATTCGGGCCGAGACAATATACTGTGAGGCAACAATACCAAGAGGAAAACACATTATGTATATTCCGAGAATTCGCAAGGTTCCTGCCTCGGAAGCATACTCAGGACGGAATAGAGTTTTCAGGATTAGTCCCGGGCAAAACAAGGCACTAATGGCTATTGGAGAAGCGACAGCAAACATCACAGCGGAATATTTCACCAAGAACCTTCTCCTTGTATTCCTGTCCGTTCCTTCTCGGGTGATCCTGGCAATTGCTGGTTTGCCAATCCTTGCTATCTGGTCCAATAAGAGCGTTGCAATTGCAACTATTTGCCAGGCCGCTGCATATCCGCCAAGTTCGGCAGTTCCCCTGAAATATTTTAACACAAGCTGATTTAAGACACCAAAGGACAGACAACCTATAGCAGCCGCCCCTACCAAAAGATTGGCGAATCCAAGCTTGATAGCTGTCTTTGCCAGAGACTCTTTTGCTTTATAAAATTCGATTCGCCTAAACGCCCACCGTTGCTGCATAAACAGATACAGACCCGCAGATAATATAGTCCCCACACCAATCAGACCAATGCTCAGTTTATCCGGAACGAACAATACCACAATCCAGATTAGTGCATAATAACAGCATCTCTGTATGAGGTTATAAATTGCGTCGCGCGACATTTTATGCCAGCTATCATACACGGCACGCAAGTCCAACGCCATAAGGGAGGTACCAAGTACTACAGCAATCACACCCCAGCTAAGCTCATTGTTCCCGAAAAGCAGCTTCCACATTATCAGCGCGAGTGTTATCAGGATTAGAAGAAAACCTCGCAAAACAAGACTTCCTGCAACTAACTGGGCAAAGCGGCTGGGATAATGGACGAGGTCACGCACAAAAGTACGGTCCAGGCCAAAACGGACTACGACTGCTCCATAGCATCCCAATGCCAAGGCATATGCGAATAGACCAAAACCTTCCCTTCCTAAAGTATTTGCAATTTTTACTCTCGTTAAAAAACCAAGACCAGCGATAAGAAAATTCACAAAAACCAAAACAGAGAGGTTCTGGACGTGTTTCTTTTGAGAAATGACAACCTTCCACAATCTGCCAGACAAATCCGGTTTCAATAGTGGACGTTTAATTTGTTGAAAATCATAAATTTTCTTTAACTCCGTCCCCGCGGGTTGCAATCATCCGCTGATTATGCCGATTTTTTCATTTGTTTAGCCAGGTAACTTCTACACAGTATGATCCTGGCTTTTTTTAAGACCTTCTAACAAGAAGGCTACAAACATCGATAAAATTAACGCTATCGCAAATACAATAGCACTCTTCTTGACTGTTCCTTTTGAAATAGTATGGATGCTCGGATTTTCTGTAACCGGAACATTTGCGGCTATCCGGTTCTCAATTCTTTTAGTATACGAGCTTAAATAATCCTTCAACTCCTCAGCTTCATAACTGCCAATTAGCTCAGTCAAAAATGAGTGGAATTGTTGGATTGTATAATACGAGGAAATATTGTTTTTCAACTCGGCGGACAGCTTTTCGTTCAAGGCCTGCAGATTCTTATAATACTTGTACTTCTCCTCATTTTCCTTAATAGTTTCCTCAAGTTGTATTATTCTCGATTCAGCAGTTTGTATTTGGTACTCAATAGGCAAATACTCGCTTCTGCCGCCGACATCAAACTGTAGTATGATATCACTTTCGATTTTATCTGGAGTTTGGGTTTTTATGCTCTTAAGTTTTTCTAAAGTAGATTTATTTTTTTTAAAGGTAAGCTCCAAACTAAATTTGTTACTTTCAATATCGGCCATCATAGTTTTGTATGTTCGTATATTAGCAGACAACCGCTCCTGAATCATATATGCAGGAATCACATTTTCAAGATTGCTCCTTATTACAGAAGCTATTTTGAGAAGATCTTCTTTAGGTTTACCAACTATAGTCATATTTAGTAGTTGAGCTGTTAGTTTTTGGATTTGCTCTAATTGTTCTGGATCCGTTACTTTTATCTCGGAAAGGTCGGTATAGGAAGGCACTGGTTCAAACTTTAATAAATTCTTTAAAGCATCAATACCATTTCCGGCATTGCGTATTAGTTCAGCATATTCATTGAGGCCGTTTTCTCGTAGTTTATTTATAATCTTATTTAAATTTTCTTCACTGTAGAATCTGTTAATGAGGATATTGTAATTCTTTTCGTTAAGATTCCAATTGCTTACATCATCTCTTATGTCACCTCTTACATCACCTCTTACGTCATCTCTTACGTCATCTCTTACGTCATCTCTTACGTCATCTCTTACGTCATCTCTTACGTCATAGACATAAATAACTTTATAATTTCTTGGAGAAAAGAAAAAAACCAATCCGACTATCAACGCTGGCAAAACTGAGCCGAGCAGAATAAGGTACTTACGTTTCCAGAAAACCCGGAAATAATCTATCAGATTAATTTCGTCTTTGTAGATATTCGTTTCTTGCTGAACATTTGTTGGAACCAGTTGGCTCTTCGAATTGTCGTTTTGCGAATCCGGCATATTATCATTCTCCCGATATAGCTATAAAGAAAAGCATGAATGTTTTAAATGCTAAACAGTGCAAATTATAACACTGCTGTCAATTTAGACTCCGTCCCCGTGGGTTGCAGCTAAGCATTTTTAAGAACTACCTTGCTTAAAATGGTTGCAGCCCTCGTGTACTGGTTCAAAGTGAATCGGACGAGCTTACTTTACGGTTAAGAGAAACCTTGCCTTCGGCAAGGAGGTTTTTTAGGCATGAGGGAGTTCTGGATTACCATTATAAGAAAGTGTGCTGGGTAGCCAATTTGAAAGCGGCCACCCATACGATAATCCATCATACCCAGTTAGCTATCCCTGGTAAGTTGCACCCCTGCAGAGCTTACTTCCGTTTCACCAACTGATGGTATTGTTATCATCTCTTCAATTATTGTCAAGTTGTTATTTGTCACGATGCTTTCCTTTTGGCTTTGCGTGCTTCTCTGGCGGCAGCGAGTCTGACTTCACGCCAGGTCAGGATCGTTTCCGCTCGGCCTTGAAGTTTATCCTTCGGCGTACCGGAATCTTCGAAGATGGTGTAGATGAGCCTAACCCGCCCGTAACTGACCGATTACAGATTACACTTTTTTTGAAAAAATTTTGTTTGACAAAGTAAACATTTTCAAGTATTTATAAGGTGATAGAGGATAAAAGCAGCATGGTTATCACCATTTACCTGTGAGGATAGAGTCGTATTTCATTAATCACGCAGGTGTTATTTTTACATATCCTCGACCGCCTTGATGTCCTCAAGTTTTAATATGCGCTCGTAGTCTTCGGGATGAAATCGAAGCATCGCTTTTTCGAAGATGTCCTCAATGTCTTCACCGGTTCTTTCAGATCTGTACGTTAATCTTCCGGGTGCGATGACAACAGCACCTATGAAGCCGGGCCGGGCTTCCATGCGGATCAGAGCCCCCGGACCGAACTCCATGGAAATCTCGCCAAACGCAATGTGTAGGTTGCTGAACTTATAGACCTGTTTCGGATGCAGACGAAAGTCATATTGACTGCGATTGCTGAGCATCTTTGGCCTGGCAAGGCGCACTTATACAGACCAAAAGACACAAACCGGTTTTCCTTAAAGCGTTAATCATAATGTTTCCTTTTGCAGTCACTGCTGGGCCTCGAATTGCTTTGCGTCCTGGTCATGATTCTTGCTCCATGAGAATCTGAGATTTCGCATCCGCCTTCGCGAAGTGACGTAGCCGCTTCCACCCTTCGTAGCGGGGCTACTGCGGAGGACGAGTCGGCGGAGTCTGCTTTGGAATCTTTGGGAACATACCGTTTGCATGATGGTTGTTGGTTCAAAAGGTTCGTATCCATCGTCCCTAATTAAGTCCACTCGGCAAATTCAGACGATGAGGATTTACAAAAATCTGGGGTGGAGTGCGGCTTTTCTTTCTGTTGTTTTCTTTACAGATGCCTTCTTTGCTTCCACTATTTCTATTGCTGATTTTGGACATGCTGATTTTGGACATTCACCGGTCCAGCAATAGAGACATAGCTTCTTTTTCGGCCGCCCGATGGCCTCGACCATATCATCCACAATCTGATATCTAAGTGTTGAGACTCCTAAATCCTTGGCAATCCATTCCACCATTTGTTTGTATTTTTTAGAATTATGGTCTATATATTCCGACACATCCATTAGGTCGTGACCTTCGAGACCGCGAATGGCTTTACGGGCAGCAAGCTCGTTGATGGAGCGAGTGGAAAGATTGAACCTGCACGGAAACATCAGCGGTGGGCAGGCCGGTCTTATGTGTATCTCTCTGGCGCCGCAATCCCAGAGTTTTTTTACTGTAAAATTCTTGAGCTGGGTTCCCCTCACTATAGAATCCTCACATACAACAATGCTGTTACCTTCAATTACCTCCTTAATGGGAATGAGCTTCATCTTTGCAATGAGGTCGCGTGTCTGTTGCAAAAGTGGGGTATAACTTCTACCATAACCGGGTGTGTATTTAACAAGTGGGCGTCTGAAAGGTTTCCCTGACTCCATCGCATATCCTAATCCATGGGCAAATCCGGAGTCAGGAACGCCGGAAACCAGGTCAATATCAATATCCTTATCGCGTTTTGCAAGGTAGCGTCCACATCTTTCTCTGACTACCTCTACATTTATTCCTTCATAGGTCGATGCAGGAAAACCGGTGTATATCCAGAGAAATGCGCAAATCTGGTTCACGCTTCGGCCGCCCGGCCTTCTTTGCACAATGCCATCTTCATTTATCAGAATTATCTCTCCCGGTTCGATGTTTTTTATTATCTCGAATCCATTATTTGGAAAAGCGCTGGTCTCACTCGTTACCGCCCATGCATCTTCGCGCTTGCCGATAATAAGTGGTGTATATCCGAATCTGTCTCTTGCTGCATATATACCCGCTTTATTGAGTAACAAGAGTGAGCAAGAGCCTTCTATAGCGCTAAACATCTTCTCTATGCCGTCTATTAAGTCGTTTCCCCGGTTGATCAATTTTGCTATTAACTCTGTGGGATTAACTACTTTCTTGCTTACCTCGCTAAAAGATATTCCTTTCTTTAACAGCTTTTCTGCCAGCTCTTCGGTGTTTTCTACAATTCCGTTCGTAGCTATACAAAATGGCCCAAACTTTGAGTTTAGATAAATAGGCTGTTCATCGGATGCGCTGATAACCCCGATACCTTTATTGCCGTTCATAGACTTATAAGCATCGTAGAATTTTGACTTAAACTGGCTCTGGCTTATGTCATGGATCTGACGGGAAAAATCTTCTCCAAGGACTGCCAGGCCGCCGAATTCTGTTCCAAGGTGTGAATGATAATCCGTGCCATAGAAGAGAGTTTCCACGCAATTCCCCTTCGAGGCTACTCCAAAAATGCCGCTCATATTCTATCTCCTTTATGATAGGGCTGAGGACAGATTCTGATTTTTGACTTCTATTTTCTGTCCTCTGTTTTCCGTCCTCTGTTTTTTTCTCGGAACAGCATGTGGCGCGTCAGGATTGCTTGAGCCGGCCATCGCGGATCGGCATGGAACGGATGCGCACACCCGTAGCAGCAAAGACAGCGTTGGCAATGGCAGGTGCAATCACAATAATGGGTGTTTCACCACCTCCGGCCGAGGGTATGTCAGTTTTGTTAATCAGATGTACATCGATTTTGGGAACATCCTTGAACCGTGGTACAAGATACCCTGCGAAGCTGGCATTCAGGATTTTGCCGTCTTCGAACTGCATCTCTTCCCGCAGTGCACCGCCCAGGCCCATGATGATGCAGCCTTGTACCTGAGAAAGCAGGTTGGCGGGATTCTGGATGGGGCCGCATTCAAAGGCTTCACAAACCTGATGCACTTTTATTTCGCCTTTTTTGCGGTCAATACCCACCTCCACACAGGCCGCAACCACGGAATTCTTTTCCGTCCCGCAGGCCAGCCCCACGCCTAATTCAGGAGTAACCTTTTTTCTGCGTTCGGGCCAATTGAATTGCTTGGCAACGGTCTCCAGCACGGTTCGTATGCGCGGGTTGTCGAGATGGACAAGTCTAAAGGCAAGTGGGTCAGCTCCTGCCGCTGCGGCAAGCTCGTCCATAAAGGACTCTCGGGCAAAGTTGTTGGCCGTTGCAGCAAGGCACCGGTATGCGCCCTGTCGTAAAGGAGAATCGGAACTGGCCGACAGGATTTTTGTGTTGGCTATATTATATGGTGTATCAATTGCTGCACCACCGGCGTTGATGTTAGTGAAGTCCCAGGCAATAAGCGAGCCATTCGCATCGAGGCCACCCTTGCACTCGATTACTGCTGCCGGCCGGAAATAGGCCCAGGTGAACTCCTCGGCGCGTGTCCAGTGTACGGCCACCGGGCGTCCGATGGCCTTGGCCAATCGCGCTGCTTCTTCCGCCGCTTCACCGGTGTGTTTGCCTCCGAATCCACTACCCATATCGGGCACAATAACACGGACCTGCTCGGCTGGAATTCGAAAAGTCCGGGCCAGGTCACCTTGCACTGCATGGGGACCATCGACGCCTGACCAAACAGTCAGCTTGCCGTCTTTCCACTCTGCCGCCGCCGCCCTTGGTTCCATCGGGGTATGCTGAACGTAGGCCACTTCGTAAGTTTCGCTGAGGACCTTTCTCGCCTCGGCAAGGCCTTTCTCAATTGAACCCCTCGTTCTTGCACGTGACCTTCCGCCTGTCCGAGCATTCTTCTTAAGATGGGAAAAAATTTCCTTGCTCGATGGATGAGAAACGGTTTTCCAGGATGCAGTTTTTGCAAGGACCTCCAGAGCCTGGGTCGCACGAAACGACGATGGCGCAGCGCATCCGACGAACTGACCATCCCGGAAAACGACCACGTCTTTCATAGCTTTTGCTTCGGAAAGATCTATTGATTCAAGCGTGGCTCCATAAGATGGTGGACGCAGGATTTTACCGTAAAGCATATTGGGCAGCACTATATCCGAAGGATAATGGTGTGCTCCGGTAACTATGTCCCGGCTGTTCGGCCTGGGTACTGATTTGCCGAGCACTTGCCATTGGCTTACTGGTATAAGAGCGACCTCGGGAGGGATGCTTTGTTTGAAAGCTTCGGCAACATCTTTTGATTTGGCCAAATCCGCATAGGTGATAGTTTGTCTCGTTGTCCGGTTCGTGATAGTGCCATTGTTCACGTTTAAGGTGCTTCTGTCCACCTTCCATTGCTCGGCTGCAAGACCCCTCAGCAGCTCGCGGGCGGTTGCGGCGCCTCGACGAACGGCGGGTACAGTGGAAGGAGTCGTCCGGCTGCCGGCCGTTCTCCCATCATCAGGGACCAGAGCCGTGTCGGCCATTACCAGGCGAATCTGGTCAGCCGCAACCCGCAGCTCTTCCGCCGCTGCCTGCGTTAGTTGTGCTCGGGGACCCTGGCCTTCCTCGACCTTACCGGTCATGACGGTGATTGTGCCGTCCCGGTTAAGGTGGACTCGCGCGGCAACGGTTATGGACCCTCCGCTCCGGCTGCTTCGCTGACCGAGAGAGACGCCCTGCGTCACCGTTATAAGAAGCCCCGTGCCTAACATTTGCACAAAGGTGCGCCGGCTCAGTTGGATTTCGGAGATCAGCTCCTCAACAGACTCAGAACGCTGGGATTCAAGCATTTCTTTGGCAAAGGTTTCTTCTATCATGGTATTTTCACCTCCGCTATTTGCGCCGCGGCACGGCGAACGGCCTTTAGTATTTTTGTATAGCCGTTGCACCGGCATAGGTTGCCATTCATCCACTCGGCTATCTGTTCATCCGTAGGTTGTGGGCTATTTTTAAGAAGTGCCACGGTGCTCAATATCATGCCGGGCGTACAATAGCCACACTGAATGGCGCCCTCGTCGAGGAACGCCTGCTGAACGGGATGAAGGGAATCGCCGTCAGCAAGTCCTTCGATTGTTGTGACCGTTTTCTTATCAGCCATAGCGACCGGGGTAACGCAGGAGAGGGTTCGTCTGCCGTCCATCAGCACAGTGCACGCACCACACCGGCCCTCGCCGCAGCCGTACTTGGCACCGGTCAGATGCAGAACTTCTCTTAGAACATCAAGCAAAGACCGTTCCGGGTCGGTAACGACGGTTCTTTCTTTGCCGTTAATGGTCAGAGTAATTGTGACATCCATAACTATCCTCCACTAAGAAACTATCTCGAAACTGTCACCCTGAGCGAAAAAAGCCTGCCCTGAGCGCAGCCGAAGGGTCGAAGGGGAAGGGTCTGGTCGGCAACAAACAAAAGATTCTTCGTTGCACTCAGAATGACAAATTGTGTTTTGAGATAGTTCCTAAACCTAAATTTCCCAGACCCAATCCAGCCGGCAAACTGCCGGCTTTACCGAATCACATTATAAGCAACTTAGTGGATTGAGAACAGTCCTTTTCACTAAATTTTTTTCTGCCCTTAGGACTGGTAAAGAAATTAGGTTTCGTTTTGGCTCCAGCGAGGACAAGGCTGGCAAGGAAGCAAAACGCAGGCCTACTGGTTGGTAGTCCGAGTTTTGCTGACACCGCCAGCCGAAGCCGCAGCCAGCCAAAAATGGAAGATAATTTATTTACAAGTCCTTAGGTTGAGGTAATCCACCTGAGCACTCCGCCATACAGAGCTTGAATATTCAGGACAGATTTGATAATCTATTGTAAATTTCGGTTACACATAGATAGGAAAAAGTGCTAATGAAACATATTGAGAACATGATTGCTTCTGCTAAGTTACATTTGGGAGCCATTAAGTTTGACCGCAATGAGCTTTCGGGCGCGTTTGGGGATATCGGCACGGACTTCCCTCTGATTGTGGGGATGATTCTCGCTTCCGGCCTTGATGTTGCAAGCGTCTTGATTATGTTTGGCGCGATGCAGCTTCTAACAGGATTCATTTATGGAATTCCTATGCCCGTCCAGCCGTTGAAGGCCGTAGCGGTTTTAGTGATTGCCCAAAAGCTAAGTGGAAACATTATTTACGGGGCAGGGTTGGCTATTGGAATCACGATGTTGCTTTTAACGGTCACCGGTTTGGTTGATTGGCTCGCACGAGTAATTCCCAAAAGCGTCATTCGAGGAATTCAGTTTGGATTGGGACTCAAACTCGCATCAATTGCGCTCAAGAATTACGTGATGGTGGACGGCATACATGGTTACTGGTTGGCAGCAATTGCGTTCGTGTTGATCATTTTTCTTATTGGTAATCGGAAATACCCTCCAGCCATATTTGTTATTATATTGGGCGTGGTTTATGCTTTTCTCTTTAAATTAGACGCCGCAGCGGTTGTTCAAAGCGTAGGATTCAGCTTACCTCAATTCCACATGCCCACGTTTCCGGATATGCTTACAGGCTTTGTTGTCCTGGCGCTACCACAAATCCCCCTCTCTCTTGGTAACTCGATATTTGCGACAAAGCAGCTTACCCAAGACTTATTTCCCCAAAGGCCTATTACTGTACGCAAAATAAGTCTTACCTATTCAGTGATTAATCTTATCAATCCTTTCCTGAGCGGCATCCCCACCTGTCATGGCTCTGGAGGAATGGCAGGACACTATACATTTGGCGCTCGCACGGGTGGCTCGGTTATTATTTATGGATCACTATATCTGTTATTAGGATTCTTCTTTAGTACAGGTTTTGAAAATATTATTAAGATTTTCCCCTTACCTGCTTTGGGAGTAATTCTTGTTTTTGAGAGTCTAACTTTGATGATGTTAGTGCGAGATATTTCTGTATCCAAAGCGGATTTCTCCATTGCTTTGCTCGTAGCACTGATGGCCGGCTTTCTTCAGTATGGCTTCGTTATTGGTCTAATTGTTGGAACACTTTTGGCTTATTTAGTAAAAAAACGTATCACCGGATTGGCAAAGTGATGGCTTTGCGAAAAAGAGATAGTAGTGGTAATTTCGGATTAGATTTGTTATAATACTGGAATAGAAAGCAAATTTGGTGAGTTGTGAGTAGTCCAATCACTAATTAACCAATCACTAATTAACCATTTGTGAAGGAGAGACTGCGATGGCAAGAAGAAAAGGTTTCACCCTGATAGAGTTGCTGGTGGTAATTGCGATTATTGCCCTTCTGATGGCAATTCTCATGCCGGCCCTCAATAAAGCCAGAGAACAGGGGCAACGGATAGTATGTAAATCGAACCTGAAGAATTATACACTTGCGATACAGATGTACACGGATGAGAATGACGACAAATTCTGTCCGCCGGAAAGTTGTTACTTTACACAGACTGCACCTTACCCGGTAGAGTCGGGACTCACCAGCCCTATCCACCTGCGTTGGTGCAATGGGGACCTGTACCTTAAAAACCATCCGGAATATGCGAGCCCATTCTTCTCCTATTTACAGAACGTAAAGGCATTCATCTGCCCAACATTTGTCCGCATAACTTTAAGGTCTTCCCAGGACCATTTTTATCAAGCTGACGCCGGCAATCTTAAAAACTATAAGCCCTGGTACAATTATACTATGAACGCGTATCTGGGCAGCCTAAACAGCGGTGTCAAGAATTCGGGTGTAAAAAAGCTGTCCGAAGTTAAACACCCTGCCCAAACATTTTGCTTCACAGAGGAAAGTGCCCTGGTTGATACTCGATATAACGTCTCCGGCCTTAACGATACGTACATGATTCCAGGTGACGATTCCATGATAGCAGGATGGCTTAGCCAGACTGGTAGCTACCAACTTATCAAACCTGGCCCCGAAGGTGTGGGGCAGTTCTGGGATGTTATCGGAGGCTTTCATTATGCTCCTTCCCAGGACCCATTGGGAGGTAAGGGCAACTGCGCTTTCATGGATGGACATGTTGATGCACACCCACGCGCCGAAACGTTCCCCTTGTCCTGGCCTCGCTGATTAAGAGCTTATCCGAATAACCGGGTCGTTATGAGTCCTAGCGAAAACTTGTCCGCCTATGGCGGAGTCCAAGGCCAAGACGGCAGGCCAAAAATGCTCGCCAGAAGTGGTTTGCTACACGTTGAGAACGTTTTTTCACCGACAACGCAGGCATCGGGCTTTGCAGCCGGCCCCGAGTTTACCCCCGATGTTAGCTCACTTGCTTTTCTGTCGGGGGCAATAGAGCGGGTTATTGGGATAGGCTCTTAACATCGCTTGCAAGAAAATCTGGCCACACCCTGCTTTGGATATATTTGAATCTATTCTTGACGCCTCCCGGCCAAACTGTTAGGACTGGTAAAGAAATTAGGTTTCGTTTTGGCTCCAGCGAGGACAAGGCTGGCAAGGAAGCAAAATGCAGGCCTACTGGTTGGTAGTCCGAGTTTTGCTGACACCGCCAGCCGAAGCCGCAGCCAGCCAAAAATGGAAGATAATTTATTTACAAGTCCTTATAGTTCCACCTTCGGACTTGAACTTATTATCACTTAGAGTTATGCAAAATCGAGGTTAGTCAGGAAACTTATTACCATTAAGAAAGGAGTTTACATGGAGGTTGTAACAATGGACTGCAAGAAATTCGTCGAGGAACAAATCTCTAAAATCAAGCAAACGGTGGGGGATGCAACGGCTATTAACGCCCTCAGCGGCGGCGTCGACAGCTCTCTTGTAACGGTGCTCGGCCACCGCGCTCTTGGGGAGCAGTTCAAAACGGTCTTTGTTGACAACGCCCTGATGCGCCAGGGCGAACCCCAGTGGGTAGTCAAGACCTTTGCGGATATGGGAATACCTGTCGAATTAGTGGATGCCCGGGAGGAGTTTCTCTCTGCTCTGGCCGGCCTAACCGACCCGGAGGAAAAGCGGCAGGCCGTCACCGATACATTTTACGCGAAGGTGTTCAGCCGGCTCGTCAGGGAATCGGACGCGAAGTTCCTGCTCCACGGTACTATTCTGACCGATATCGAAGAGACAATAGCCGGTATCAAACGTCAGCACAATATTCTTGCTCAGCTTGGCATCGACCCTGAAGAATCCTATGGTTATTCGGTTCTCGAACCACTCAAGACCTTGCGAAAAGATGGTGTTCGCGAAGTCTGTGAGTTTCTGGAGCTGCCGGCTGAAATCTCCCAGCGGATACCATTTCCCGGCCCGGCACTGGCGACTCGAATCGTGGGTGAAGTAACACGGGAGCGGCTGAATACCGTACGGGCTGCAACGGCAATTGTCGAAGAAGAGCTTAAAGACAGCGGAGCGTTCCAGTATATGGCCGTCTTGTTGAACGAACGTGCAACGGGCATCCGGGACAACAAACGCGAATTCGGCCAGATCATTGTTGTCCGTTGTATTGAAAGCACCGATGCGCGGACCGCAACTGCGACCGAACTTCCCTGGGACAAGCTTCAGCGTATATGTGAGCGTATTATTAATGAAATTGAAGACGTCAACCGCTGTCTATACGACTTGACTCCCAAGCCTCCTGCAACTGTAGAGTATATATAATACTAATTCTATTTATCGATTGCCGATTACCTGACCTTGTCATTCCTGCGAAAGCAGGAATCCAGGCCCTCTTAGTTAGTATAATGTACAATTCTTTAGGCAATTGTTAACTATAATTGTATTACGACTTGGCAACAACAGCATAGGGCAAATCAGAATCAGGCTAAGTCGTACGGTCCACGTGTGTGGAGAGGTATTTTATTCTGGGTGGATATTTGTGCCCTGGAAATCCGGTCTTCGGAGGCTTGAAGTATCGCCCCGGCGTAACTTTTCAATGTCCCTTGCTACAATCTCTGCAATAATTTGCCCTTGTTCTGATAACGTCAGTGGCGGCTGCTGAATAGTATAGCCGATTGATTCAGCTTGGGATTGCTGGTTCGCAGGTTCAGTCTTTTTGCCCGCAACCTCGTCTTGCGCCTGCACTCGCGTAACTCCCTTGTCTCCTGTCGCAGACAGCAAAGGGGGTGCGAGCGACGGGAGTCGCTGGGGCTTGCCCGGGGCCTTTCTTCTTATCGCCGTGATTTTTCGCTGCTCGGCCATAATCTGTTCAGCCAGGTCAAACTTCGGTATTTCACTCGCCTCCCGGACCGCACCGGCTGGTTCGGCTGGAAGGTCCCTGGTATCATTTTGTTTATTAGTATCAGTCTCGCTCACTGCTACAACCTCTTCAATTGTACTGCCTTAAGGTCGATTGCCTGGTCTCCGGGAATTTCCAGGGCCTTGACACAAAGGATTGTTCGCCCTCTGTCCAGCTTAACATTGCCGAGTCTCAGCGGCGCCCAGATTTTTTCAAAGACTTCGCCGCGAGGAACACGGTCGGGGCTGGGGATAGGATCGGGATTATGCGCTTTGCTTACCACGCCCTCTAAACTCTCCCCGCCGATTTCCACACGCACCCTTACCCCGACGTTGTCCTCCGAACAGACATACATCAGCGTTACCTCAAAACGGCCTGCTTCAACCACTTCGACCGGCCACCACGGATACGCTTCGGTACTGGTCCAGTTTGTAACATAATCGTTGGCCCAGCCGGAACGGCCCAGATAACTAATCCCTTCCTTTGAAGGTGTTTCCAAAAAGGCCTCGTGCCCCGGCAGGTTAACAACCGGCCAATGCGGATAACCTATGGGTATGGGCAGAGGATCAAAACCGGATTTGGTTACATCTCCAACCATTGCTTCGTAAGCGGCGATGAGCTTCTCGGTAACTTTCGGGTATTTATTAGCGACGTTTTCCTTCTGCCCCGGGTCTTCGACCATATCGAAAAGTTCCCAGCGCTTACCGGCTCTGACAATCCGCCAGCGCTGTGTGCGGACCGAGCCTGGAATTTCATCCGTCCGGCCTCCCAGCGTTCTAAACGTAAATATCATACGGTCAGGCCAATTTGCAGTTTGGCCTTTGAGCAGCGGCACGAGGCTGAGACCATCCTGCGGCAGCGTCTTGGGCATAGGTACGCCGCACATCTCGATGATTGTGGCAAAGATGTCGATGTGGGCGACAATCTGGGTAACAGTGGTGCCGGGGGCGATATGTCCGGGCCAGCGGACGAATAACGGGACACGAATTCCTCCTTCATGCGTACTTCCCTTGCGGCCTTTCATATTACTATTGTACCGGTCGGTGTTAGGCCCGTTGTCCGTAAGGAAGAGCACGATTGTATTATCGCTCATATCCAATTGGTCAAGGCGCTTCAGGATACGGCCGAGGTTGTCGTCGATATTTTCACACATCCCATAGACGCAGGCGGTTTTATCATCAAGTCCGCGGGCCTTGTACTTATCAAAGTATTTGTCGGGCACCTGGAATGGCGAGTGCGGGGCGTTGTAGGGTATATAGCAGAAAAAGGGCCGGTTCCTGTTCTTTTCAATGAACCGCAGCGCCGCATCGGTAAAAACATCGGTAATGTAGCCCTTGGTTTTGATTAGCTGACCGTTTCTATCGAGCGTTGTGTCAAAGTAGTTGTTCCAGTGTCCGCAGCAAAATCCCAAGAACTCATCGAAGCCCTGTCCATTCGGATGGTAGGGGTAATGGGCGCCGTTGTGCCATTTACCGAAGCAGCCTGTAGCGTAGCCTGCCTGCCTAAGCGCCTCGGCGATTGTAAGCTCTTCGCTGCGCATATTCTCGTAACCGCGGGTCACTCCGTGGGTGCCGGTGCGCAGGTTGTAGCGGCCGGTCAGCAGACTCGCACGGGTCGGGGCGCAAACGGGACTGACAAAAAACCGGTCAAAGCGGGCTCCATCAGCAGCGAGCTTATCCATAACCGGTGTGTCGATTTTGTCGTTGCCGTGCGAATGAATGTCACCCCAGCCCTGGTCGTCGGTCATAATGAGAATGACATTCGGTCGTTTTCTATCGGCTGCGGTTATCTGGTCTATAGCCGTGCAGCCGGGCAATACCGACAGCGCTTCGGCCGAGAGCGCTAAAGAGCCGGCTTTCTTCAAAAATTCTCTTCGTGTCTGCCTGCTCATAATTCTTTACTCAACTCTCTACAAGACTTTTGAAAAACTCCAGTTTCTATTATAGACGTTTCGCATAGACGTAATAAGCACCGCGAGAATTGCCCCCGCCATCCGTAAACCATGTTTGCAGACGTGTCTTGCCGGCTTTAAGTTTTAACTGGAACGTTACGGCGTGCGCATCTCTTGGAACGGGCACAGTCATATCCGCATCAGCAATTTTGAGTCGGGCCTCGGTGACGGTAATGACCTTGCCACCGGGAATGGCTTCGTCGATAGGCGCATCCAATTCCTTCGGCCAGCGCCGAAGTTCAAATTGATACCTTCCATCACGGGCAACCTCCACCGCCCAGAAACCATTGGCCTGCATCCCGCTGCGGACGGCGCCCTGGTTCCACGGCACCGTCTGAGCGTGCCAGTCGTGGGACATCAATCGCGTGGGATTCTGTTTGTCCGAGCCAATTATGATTTCGCAATACTCATCGAAACGCTGCGAGACATCCGCCCACCAGTTTTCATAAGCCTCGCGCAATTTCTCGACGACTATAGAGTGCCTGTCGGCGACATCGTTCTTTTGAGCCGGGTCGGCCTTTATATCGTATAGCTCCTTGCCGTTTATCAGCCGCCAGCGGTCGGTCATAACCGCGCTTTTACGCCACTTTTCCGGATGTTCAATTCGTTGAGAATCGGTAATCAGCGTACGGTCAGGCCAGCTCTTGTCCCGGCCCGTCAACAACTGAACAAGACTGTCGCCATCGAACTTCACTCCGCGGGGCTCTTTAAGCCCGCACAGCTCGATAAGTGTCGGCAATATATCGACGTGGGCAGTGAGCCGGTCGATGTCACTGCCGCCCGTCAGACCGCCGTCAGGCCAGCGGATAAAACAAGGCACACGGTGACCGCCCTCGTACTCCGAGCCTTTTTTGCCCCGCATTCCCCCGCTGTAGTCGCCCGAAGTACCATTGTCGGTCATAAAAATAAGGATAGTGTTTTCTTCCAGGCCTAATTGTTTCAGATGCTGTATAAGCCAACCCATATTCTCGTCGATGTTCGCAATCATACCATAAAAATTAGCCTGCCCGCTTTCCACGCCTTTGTCCCTGTATGGCTTACTGTATTTATCAGCGACATTGTAAGGCCCGTGTGGCGCGTTGGTCGGTATATAGCAGAAGAAAGGCCTCTTCTTATTGGCCTCGATGAATTTCATCGCCCCATCAAACCATATATCGGTACAATATCCCTCAAATTTTTTCGGCCTGCCGTTGTGGAAGTAGGTGTCATCAAAGTAATCGTTGCCCCAGTAGTCGGGTCCCTGACCGACTCCACCACCGCCATGGATCAACACTTCGCCGAACCCCCTGTCCTGCGGCCGGAACGGGTAGTTATCGCCTAAGTGCCATTTACCGAAGATAGCCGTGCGATAGCCGCCCGCTGAGAAGACATCGCCTACCGTTACTTCATCTTTGCGCAAAAGCGACCGGCCCATAATGGTATGCCATACCCCCGTTCGGTTGCAGTAGTGTCCCGTCATTAGCGCCGCACGCGTGGGCGAACAGGTAGGACCAACGTGAAAGTTCGTCAGCCGGATGCTCTGCGTATATAGCCTGTCCAGATTGGGCGTTTGAATAACCGGATTACCGTGACAGCCTAAGTCGCCATTACCCTGGTCGTCGGTCATTACTAAAACCACGTTCGGACGTTTTCTTTCCGCCGCTGTTATCTGGTTTACACCTTCACAGACCGGCAATATCGATAGCGTTCCGGTTGAAGCCGCTGCATAACCAATCGTCTTAAGAAAACCCCGGCGATTTAGCCGGATGACTGTTGACTGGTGTCTTCCGGGCAGCTGCTTTCGTGTTTGATTATCCATCTCCCTATGTCCTTATAATCAAATTTTTTCTGCAGGCCCCATAGAAAGCTGCGTAAATTCGCCCGGACTAAACTGCTCTATCAGCACATTAACATCGTCAACAGCAACAGTCTTAATCGCACTGATGTCGTCCTGGACAGTACGATACTGCTCCAGATATATCCAGTTAAAACCCAGGTCAACCAGCCGACCCATCGGCAGCTCATTCTTAATAACCAAAGCGCTTAATACCTTGTTTTTTGCTTTTCTCAATTCATCTTCGGTTACGCCGTTTTTGGACAGACTTTGGAAAATATCACTGACAATATCAAGTACCTGCGCAACATTGCCGGTGCTGCAGCTGATATAACTGTAAAACGCCCCTGTGCCGTCCATTGCCCCAAATTGCATTGTTGCCGCCTCCGCTAATGCTTTGTCAACCAGCTCCCAGAAGAATCGTGACCCGACATTGTCGCCGATGATAATACCCAAAAGCGAAGCGGCAAACCTCCTCGGGTCCTGAGCGGACAGGCCGGCACTCATCAGACATATATGCTCGCGAGCCAGGTTTGATTTTTCAACCCTCTTTTTCTTTTTGCTGCCGCCATAGTGTTCCAGTTTTCTTCCGACAGCTTGTTTCTGCCACCTGCTGCAGGAATCTGCGGCAATCGAACAGATTTGGTCCCAGTCAAAATTACCTGCGCAGGCTAACACCATATTGTTCGGTGCGTACCGCCGGGCGAAATAGTCCCGCATCTGCTCAGCCATTAAATTATCTATACTTGCCTCACTGCCCAGAACACTGTTGCCGCAGGGATGACCATCGAAATGCAAAGTTCTGCACTGGTCCATAACGTCAAAGCTCGGCATGTCCTTATACATTGCAATTTCTTCTTTGATTACATTTTTTTCAATACTGAAATCATCATCCCGCAGGGCCGGCCTCATCAGCTCTATCCACAGCCCTGTAACCTCGAGCAAATATTCCGGAAGAACAGCGGCATAAAAGACCGTATTTTCCTCACTGGTAAAGGCGTTGAATTGCGCCCCTGTCCTGTCGAATGCCTCATTAACTTCGAGAGCGCTTAGCTTTTCTGTGCCTTTGAACAGCATATGTTCGAGGAAATGCGAGACCCCGTTTATCTGTTCGCTCTCGTCACGGGAACCGGTCTTGACGAAAAAACCCACAGCAGCCGATTTAGCGGATTTGTTGACCTCGCCGACCACGTCCAGACCGTTTGACAATGTCTTTTTCTTAAATTCCATACGTTTTCCTACTACTGTGTTTCATAAATGTATAAACTATACCGACCTTACGATGACTGTCATTGCGAGGCCTGCGAAGCAGGCCGCGGCAATCTCATCCTTTACGTTTTAGATTGCTTCGCTTCGCTCGCAATGACATAATCTTACGTTCAGCAGAGGAACTTATGAAACACTGTCCTACTTAACAGTTACCTGCTTTGGGCCTATTGTTACGACCGTAAAGTCTTTGAACTTATTGCTTCGTAAAAATCCTAAAACCGAATCAACGCTGGTCTCCTCGATTTTATCCTTAATCTCATCCAGCCCTCGGACCCTGCCCAACATATAGTAATCGCTTGCAATTGCACCGGCCCGACTGCTGGACGATTCGCTGCTTAGAATCAGCGAGCTTTCCAGTCCAACTTTGGCTCTTTGGATTTCCTCTTCGCTGATTCCATCGCCCAGTTCATTGAACTGCTGGATTATCACATCGAGCGTTTCCTGGGCCTTATCCGGCGTTGTGCCTGCATAGCACATTATACCAGCCGCATCTTTGAGGCAGTGATACCGTGCTCCGATTGCATAACACAGGCCTCGTTCTTCCCTTACCTTTGTAAATAATCTGGCGCTCATCCCGCCCGAAAGGACCGATACCGCTACTCTGGCATTATAGTAGTCCTCATCGGTTGGCTCGACCGTCTCGGTCATCAGGCCGATATGCACCTGGGCACCGTCATTATCTATATGTGTATATTTGCCGGCTTTGGGACCCAACGTTACCGGTTCGACGGCCTTTTGCTGCTCTGTCTCAAATAGTCTTTCTATTTGCTGACAAACCGCATCGAAGTCGTATTTACCCGCAACCGCGAATATTGTCTGCGAAAGATTGAAATTGTCATTTATAATCTGCTTCGCCTTTTCAGCCGTCAAAGCCTTTAGCTCTGCGATTTCTCCAACAGGACTGCGTCCCAAAGGGCTTGGATAAAACTGCTCTCGCAATTTGAGCATAACCTTTTGCCGGGGGTCATCGTCCAGAGACAGTACCCCATCAATCGCTAATTGCCTGGCTAATTCAAACTGGTCCTCCTCCAGGCTGGATTTAAGTATAATATCCGCATACAAATCCAGGGCCTGTGCTAAGTTGCCGGCTTCAAGGGCCGCCCCGACGGCTATATGCGAGCTTCCAACCGACCGGCTGCGAGCTAATCCCAGGCCGTCAAGAGCATCACCAAGCTGGCGGCTGTTTCTATCGCCGGCGCCTCTGAAAATCCAGTCGGCAATAACACATCCGGCCCCACAGCAACCCTCAGGCAGTACGGCGGCTCCGCTCGGCAGCATAAAGCCAAACGCCACCGACGCAACCCCCTCCATCGGCTCACCAAGAAGTACCATCCCGTTTTTTAAAACGTGCTTATCAAATCTCTCTGCCATCACCGGCCTTTTTGTCATTCACACAGCCCTTTTGTTATTCACACAGCCCTTTTGTCATTCCCGCGAAAAGCCTGCCCTGAGCGAAGCCGAATGGGCGGAAATCTATATATCTATAGAAACGAGGCCGGATTGTACCAGTAAACGGAAACCTTTTCAAATGCGAAATTAAAACGCCTCTGTTATTAAAAACCTAAAACTAAATCCATGGTTGAAAAACTATACCCTATATGCTATACGCTAAACGCTATGGGTAATTTGTATGGCTTAATATTTGACGTTGATGGCGTAATTGCCGATACCGAGGCTGTCAATGCAAGGGCTTCTATCAAGGTCTTTGCCGACCTGTTTGGCCTCGAAGGTGTTGTACGCAAGGATTTCGAAGCGGGTCTTGGCCGAGGAGCTGAGGAATATGTAAAAGCCGGTGCCAGAGCCCACGGCCTGAAACTGACCGATGAACAAATAAACAAAGCAACTCAATTACGTCAGGAATATTTTCTTAAGGTTCTTAGCCAAGAGCCGTTACCGCCCTTCCCCGGCGTATTGGAATTGATGGACAAGGCGATGAAAGAGAAGAATTTTCGCCTGGCCATCGCAACGTCCGGCACACTTGAAAAGTCCCGTGCCGTTTTAGACGCCGCTAAAGTTCCATACTGGAAAATGGTTTATATAAACGGCGACCACGTCAAAAATAAAAAGCCCGACCCTGAGCTTTTCCTCCTCGCCGCCGAACGGATAGGCATTGAACCTGCAAATTGCGTCGTAATAGAGGATGCACCCAACGGTGTGCAAGCGGCCAAGGCCGCAGGTGCCAAATGTATCGCCGTTACAAATTCCACAAGCGCTGCAAATCTTTCCGAAGCTGATTTAGTCTGTGACTCCCTCGAGCATATAAAGCTCGATATGATTCGGGAACTGATTGACTCGAACTGACCGGTCTTACGGTCATGCTGAACGAGATGGAGAGATATTTGGAAATGAGATCGGCAGTATACTATGGAGAAGCGATAATTATGGCCCTACGTATCAATAAGGACGAGTTTGTAAGCCGGGTTGCGAAACGTATGAAGGTTAATGAGACAACAGCTCAAGCTTGGGTCGATGCTGTGCTCGATACTATGTACGATGCTTTCCGAAGCGGAAAAGGAATAACGCTGCCCGGGTTTGGCGGCTTCTATTTGGATAGAAGACGTGATGGCTGTGCCTTCAAATTCAATCCCGGCCAAAAACTACGCGCTCTGCTTGGGTGGTCATCCACCTACAAAGGGCCTCTATAAATCCCAACCGCTTCGCTTGAATTCGAGATTTTGAGGACGATTTCTATTGCTTTTTGAGAAGGTCAGTGCTATCATCTTTACTATAAACGAAGAAAAACCAGTTGTTGGGAGTCTCTTAGACTCACGATGTAATGAGAGCATTCGCAACAACCCAATGTTGTACGTCTATGGTTATGGGTGGGATGTTTCTGCTTTCGCAGGCGTTTAGCCCCTTATAAGAGATGATATGCGAGTCATAAAAGAATCTTATGGACGGATAGGCGATAACGAAGACCGCTTCGACATCGAGTTCTGGCAAGGGCAGGGAGATCAAGCCATTTTCAACGCAGCGCTCGACATGATATTGGATTACTTGATGATCAGGCACGGACATGTTGACAAGCCCAGACTTCAGAGAACTATTGAGTCTTTTGGAAAAGCATAAGGTACGCTATCTCGTGGTCGGCGGATATGCGGTCATGAAGTACACCGAGCCGCGTTTCACGAAAGACCTGGATATGTGGATCTCCACTGATGAGGAGAACTCAAAAGCGGTTTATGCGGCGCTGAAGGAGTTCGGTGCACCCCTCAAGGGTCTGGCCCCGCCTGACTTCACCCAAGAGGGCTATTTCTACCAGATGGGGAATCCTCCATTCCGACTTGACGTCATGATGTCTATACCTGGGGTGACTTTCGAAACCGCATGGGCAAACCGGGAAAAGGTGCAGTTGGAGGGATTGGTCATTCCGTTCATATCGAAAGCGGACTTGATAAAGGCGAAAGAAGCCGGCGGCAGACCTCAGGATTTGATAGATGCCAAAGAGCTTAGAAAAGCCGGCCATTGAAAATGTTCACAAATTTCATGTTTTTTATAATTCCTTGGCATTACAGAGCTTATGGAGTGAACATTTTTGTTGAATTGGCTGATAACGAGCTTTCCAGTTGTACTTCGATTATAGGGATCAACTCACGAAAAGAGGGCCATACCTTCCTGACGTATGTCACTATATTTAGGAGTGCTTCGTGCGCAGCCCAGTGCTCTTCTGGTTGGCTGGCGGGAGCGGTCCAAAAGCTTCTGACGTTCTGGTGCTCTTATAACAAATATATGGTGTGCTATAAGGACCATAAGAAGTGTGCTTACCAGAGTATTATCAAGAGATTTTCCTTGACGGGAAATTAGCTGATTTGGTATAAATTACGATAGTGAAGCTTGTGCCTGCGCATCCGGGCATGGACTATTTTATTTTCTGACCTCTGGAAACTTTGAAGCTTTTCATAGAGGAGGAGTTATTATGCAAGGCACGGAGTTAATCGTAAAGGCGACTATGTCCTTCGCGAAAGAAATTGGTAGCATTTCAACGTAAATTCATATCCCGCTTCTGGGCTTGTTGAAAAAGTTGAGATAAACTATGAAACCGGAGCCTCCCGTGTGGGTTATGATATGGGCTCGTTAAACGGCCCAAAGTTTTACGTGGTCGTTAAGAAACGCCACAATAACCTTTATTACAGGAGGCTCACAATGGAAA